>Ga0075520_1000319_pt1 | contig 20273 bp, 15 predicted proteins | sample NGEPerB_FD_75100 | JGI IMG/M metagenome (GOLD analysis project Ga0075520, IMG submission 75100) | Arctic peat soil microbial communities from the Barrow Environmental Observatory site, Barrow, Alaska, USA - NGEE PermafrostAB12-B | ecosystem: Environmental > Terrestrial > Soil > Wetlands > Peat ... | reverse complement strand
GTCCGGGGTGCAGCGCCTCGAGGGTGGCAAACTGTTCGGCGATGACGAGCGGGGAGTGGTTGGGCAACATCACGCCGCCCGCGCCAATCCGCAACGTCGAGGTCGCGTTGGCGAGATGGGCGACCAGTACGGCGGGGGCCGAACTGGCCACGGCCGGCATGGCGTGGTGCTCGGCGACCCAGAATCTCCGGTAACCGAGGCGCTCCGCCTTAACGGCCATCATCGTGGTCTCGCGCAGCGCCTGGGCGGGCGATGAACCGGTCACCACTGTCGCGAGGTCGAGAACGGAAAGGGGGATCATGACAGGCTTCACCCTAGGCGTCGGCACTTTAAACATCCCACGCCCGATCTAACGCCCGCTAGCGGTGACGTGAGGTTATGAGCGCCGAGTCGATCGCTCAGCGAAAGCCGACAACTTCGTGAGGGCGGTGCGCCTCTTCCAGGGCCGCGATTTCGGTGTCGTCGAGACGAACGTCGACCACGGAATCCGCGTCGTCCAGATGATGAGATTTCATGGCTCGGGTGATGGGGCTCGTGACATCGGCCCTGGGCCGGCTGACCGATACGCTGCGCTGATGTTCGAGACATCCAGCGAACGCTTCGAGGAGTTGGCGGAAGAGGTGCTCACCGCGCTGCCCCGCGAATTCGCGGCCAAGATAGAGAATCTGGCGATCATCATTAATGACCCCCACTGGGCGAGAATCTCTTCGGTCTCTATGAGAGCATCCCCCTCACCAAGCTTGGTCCGAACAGTTACAGCGGCGTCATGCCTGACCGGATCACGCTGTACCAGACGACGATCTGTCGCTACTGCAGCAACGAGGACGAGGTGAAAGCCCGGATTCGAAGGACCGTAATCCACGAAGTCGCGCACCACTTCGGCATCAGTGATCCCCGGCTCGAGGGGTTGGGCTGGGTCTAACGCGCAGTCGGTGCGGACGTTGACGTCGTTTTGGTGAATGGCTCGCGACGACCAACCCCGTCCAATGTCGACGACGTGACGGAACTCCGGGTCACTCGCTCACTCGTGGCCAAGGTGACCCTCTCTCAACCGAACTCTCCACCTGGCTGGTCACGTGTCAACCTTTTACTGCAGTCTCATCGCAGTCGAAGTGAGTGATGAGCGTTCAGCCACTTTAGAAATTGGTGAGTCTTTGAGAAACCGGTGGCGAGGGGGATCCACTGGTCTAAAATTCTCTAACGTGTTCAATCCATCGATGAGAGTGTTTCTTGCATCGATGTTCGCGCTGACCGGTTTGATCGTCAATGCCGACCCCGCTTCAGCGAGTTCGACGATACCTGCGGCGTCGTTGGGCTATGACATCAGTTTCCCGCAGTGCAGAAGCAACCTTCCCACGCCCGTAGGTTTTGGCATCGTCGGCGTGAACGACGGACACCCATTCTCCGTGAACCCGTGCCTCGCGAGAGAACTCCAGTGGGCCACGAGCACTCTCACGGCGAGCCCCGAGTTTTACGCCAACACCGCCAATCCCGGACCGGTCAACAACGCCAGCTGGCCAACTCTTCAGCAGACCCCGCAGGTCTGCTTCGGGGCGAACTCGGTCGCGTGCGCCTATGACTACGGCTGGAATGCGGCGCGTGGTTCGTTCGACAACGCGGTGGTCGCTGAAAAGCAGATTGGCACACTTTCGCCGTCGGCGGCTGCGGCCCAAGCGCGTTGGTGGCTCGACGTCGAATCCGGCAACGCCTGGGAAACGATCCGCACGACCAATGGGCCAACGAGTGCGGCGTTTGCGAATGACGACGCGGTGATGCAAGGCGAACTCGCGTACTTCGCCAGCGCCGGTGTCACGTCAGTTGGCGTGTACTCGACTAACTCGCAGTGGATAGGCCTCATGGGGGTGACCGGATCGACCTTCGCCGCGACCAAGGCGTGGATGACCGGCTACGCGACACTGGCTGCGGCGCAGGCGGCGTGTGCGTCCGCGTCCGCGTCCGCGTCATTCACCGGTGGTCGAGTGGCCATGATTCAATATCCGTCCATTGGGCTCGATGGTGACTACCGGTGTCCATTGCTAAGCAGTCCAACATCTTCGTCGGTGTCGGCGACCTCGTCGGCCACGTTTACCAATCAACTCGCCGTCGCCGGCGAAAGCTCCCCGGTCGCGTACGTGCAGAGCACCGGCGCGCCGCAAGTGACCGTCTCGAGCACCGGTCTGCTTGCGACCAGCGGCCCATTAGCGGCCGGCATCTACACCGTCACCGGAACGACCAGTGCGAACGGCGACAACGGGACATTCGCCTTCAGCCTCGCCGTCGGCACCATCACGCAAAACCCTCCCACGTCGGCGTCGGCATCGGTGGCTACCGCAGTCACCTTCACCGACCAACTCTCGGTCACCGGCAGCAGCGGCGCGGTCGCGTACGTGCAGACCTCCGGCGCTCCGGCGATGATCGTCTCGCCCACGGGCCTAATTACGACGAGCGGCACGCTGCCCCCCGGCTCGTACGTGGTGCGGGGCACGATGAGCGACGCGAGCGGCGACAAGGGGACGTTCTTCTTCAACCTCAAGGTTGGAACGATGACACAAAATCCTCCCACGTTGGCCACGGCAACGCCGGTGACGTCGGCCACCTTCACCGACCAACTCTCGGTCACCGGCAGCAGCGGCGCGGTGACGTACGTGCAGACCTCCGGCGCTCCGGCCATGATCGTCTCGCCCACGGGCCTGATTACGACGAGCGGCAGGCTGGCCGTGGGTTCGTACGTGGTGCGAGGCACGATGAGCGACGCCAGCGGCGACCAGGGGACGTTCTTTTTCAACCTTCGTGTCGGGCCCGCTGGCACTATTACCCAAAGCTCCCCTACCAAGGCCACGGCAACGCCGGTGACGTCGGCAACCTTCACCGACCAACTCTCGGTCACCGGCAGCAGCGGTGCGGTCGCGTACGTGCAGACCTCCGGCGCTCCGGCCATGATCGTCTCGCCCACGGGCCTGATTACGACGAGCGGCTCGCTGGCCGTGGGCTCGTACGTGGTGCGAGGCACGATGAGCGACGCCAGCGGCGACCAGGGGACGTTCTTTTTCGACCTCCTTGTCGGGGCAACCACGCCGACGCCGAGCGGAGTCTCACCTGTAGCTCATCGGGTGATTGGCCACGCCGTCGCTGGAAGGACGGTGACACTCGAGATCATTGGTTCGGGCTTCTTCGGACGACCAACTGTCCTCAGCCGCGCGGGTACGACCGCAGTGGTCACGGGCGACAGCGGGACGAGGCTTAAATTGAGGGTAGCCGTGAGGCCCCGATCTCGTAGCGGGATCTTCGCCTTCGTCATTGTCGTGGCGAGCGGCAAATTGTGCAGCGTGCGCTACGTCCAGCGATAGTTGTCATGAACCCTGAGATCGATACTCAAAGGAGGCGGATCGATTGCACGGGGGTCCCCACGTGCGGCACTCAATTGTGTGTGGCCTCCCAGAACTGGTCCACTTCCTCCGTCAGAGAATTGCCAAAGAAGTGACGGCTAGACGCGCGGGTTCTACCCAGAATTCTTGGAGCGGGCGACGGGAATCGAACCCGCGTTCTCAGCTTGGGAAGTTGATGTTGGTTCGGTGAGTCGCTGACCAAACATGCTGATCACAGGCTATTTCGAATTTGAAAAGTCGGGAAACTATGAAGGCCGGTCATACTACGGGCACGTACGCACGAGCCGAGCTTGAATAAGTAAAACAGCTTAATTCACCAAAGTGTCCACGCGGCGCAGAATTCTCATTAGGTGAAACGGGGTGGGCGATACGAGCCATCAGTGTGAATTTCATCACTTTGCGCGGTAGGTGTACAAGTAGTCCGTCTCCCCTGAGGCAACACAGAACAACGGCGTCGGACACGAAATGGAACAGAGCTGAATGTTCTTCGTCCCGATAACTCTTCTGCACGACCAGATTCCCTTCGAGTAGGCGCACTCACCGTCATTGCGTCCGTTGCTGCCAACTGCCACACAACTCGCTGACGTTTTGCATGTCAACACCACATTCTCGCTGAATCCATCTGATTTGAAATGGCGTGTACCGGACCACTGAATGGGCCCGACTAATCCGCTGACTTCTGCGGAATACCTGGACCGATTCAGGGAACATCTTGGAGAAGTTTGCGACAGCGTTTCGCTGCGACTCCCACTAAGTAGGTAGTCGATTCCTTACGCCGGATTCCTTTAGGAAGTTTCGCGAGCGAGAGAGGTTGCAAGCGTCCCTTCAACCGAGGATCTTGACACATCGGTTCTGGAGGGCACCGACTAGATAGGCTGACGCTGGAACGGTTGTCGATGCGCCGTCACCGCGCCTGTGGTGCACTCGGTGCAGACGAATTCGACGGATGGGATTTCTATATGCCGCACGCGACCACGTCTCCCGCAGAAAAGCGCATGATTCTTCGACGTCGCCTCGCGACAGGCGAGATACTCGTGCTGCCCGGTGCGTTCAATCCACTGTCCGTGATGCTCATTGAACACCGCGGATTCGAAGCCGCCTATCTTTCGGGGGCGGTGCTCGCGGCTGATCTTGGATTGCCCGACGTCGGGCTTACGACTTTGACCGAGGTCGCTCAACGCGCCAGCCAAGTGGCTCGCGTTACAAATCTTCCTCTGATCGTCGACGCAGATACAGGGTTTGGCGACGCAATGAATGTCGCGCGGGCAGTGCAAGTCCTCGAAGACGCGGGCGTTGCTGGATTGCATCTCGAGGATCAAGCCAACCCGAAGCGGTGCGGCCATCTCGACGGCAAACAGGTCGTGAACGTCGACGTCGCCGTCCGGCGTATTCGGGCCGCCGCAAACGCCCGGCGCGACCCAAATCTCTTACTTATTGCACGCACCGACGCCCGTGCGACCGGAGAACTAGTGGACGTGATCGAACGCGCGAAGGCGTACGTCGACGCCGGCGCGGACGCAATTTTTCCTGAGGCTCTGCTCGACGAAAGCGAGTTCGATGCGATGCGGAGTGCGATTGACGTCCCACTGCTTGCCAACGCCACTGAGTTCGGCAAGGGCCCCGTGCTTAACGTGGCGCAATTGGACGCGCTGGGCGTCGACATGGTCATCTTTCCGGCTTCGTTGCTTCGATTGGCCATGGGAGCTGCGGAAACTGGGCTCGCGACGCTTCGCGACGAGGGTGGTTTCGCGTCAATGCTTGGCACTATGCAGACCCGCTCGGCGCTGTATGAACTCTTGGACTACGCCGGCTATCAACTTTTTGACGAGACTGTGTTCGATTTTCAGTTGCCTTCGTAGAAGGACCTGCGGAAGCATTGAAGTGCCTGGGAGTGGTCTTCTCGTCATGACCGAGTGACGCTTTGGTTCGAAGATTGGTATACGCGACAACCGCGTTGCAATTTTTCAACGATCGACCGCCGATCAGCGGTTGTTGGCACGACGATGGTGAGGTTGAATAGCCAAAAGCCACTGGTCTGATTCTGGCGGGGTGAGACGAGTGGCGTCGAAGGCGAGCGCATAGTTAAGTTCGGGTTCTGATGCCAGCTGGACGGAGTTGATGAAGATCGATTCGAAACCGATGTAACTCGAGTGAAATTCCAGTTCCCGTGATCGGGTTTTGGAGAGACGACCGAGACCTCGACCGGGAAGGCTCAAAGACGTTTGTTCGTGCCTAGAGCGAGGACTGTTCGAATCGCTCTAAGAGTGATACTGATAGCAAGCCGGTTGCTCCGTCTCGATGACTGAACGCAACTCAGGGCGCTCGCCCAGTACTCCTGGGAAGAGACATCTGACGAACCTATCCCCACTGAGAGTTTCGGGGTCGGGCAAAACACCAAAGGCACTGGGCACCTACGTCTCAGCGTGAGCGTGATTGCCGAAGTTCCCGGACCGAATGAACGTGGGACTCCCGCTGCTCAGCTAAGGATCGAATGCCATCGGATGACTGCCGCCTCACTGGGCAGTTTTGCATACAATTCGTAAGTCATGACTTCCATTCGTGCGCTACGATTCTGTGGTTTTCCATTCACCATAAAGGATATGAACCAGAGTTGTGGTTCCATCGAATGATGCAAACTATCATTATGTATGCGATACCTGAGACGTTGCTAGAAAGTAGGGCGGCATGAATCCTCAAACTGAAACGAGCTCGAACATCCGATCGATGCTCCTGAAAGTACCGGCACAGCGCAACGCCTCACGCGGCAGCAGCCCCGACGTACGCAGCACTGTCGAACAGGTCATCGAAGAGATTCGCGCGCGCGGTGACGCCGCCGTGCGTGAATACTCGATGAAGTTTGACAATTACGCCCCCGATACGTTCCTCCTTAGCGAAGCGCAGTTGGACGAAATCACCGGTCGAGTACCTCGCCAAGTGCTCGACGATATTGCGTTCGTTCAGGAGCAGGTCCGTGCGATGGCCCAGAAGCAGCTGGACTCACTCTCCGATTTTGAGGTCGAAACGCTTCCCGGCGTCTACCTCGGTCACAAGAACATGCCGATCCGAGCGGCGGGCGTTTACATTCCGGGTGGCAAATACCCATTGCTCGCGAGTGCTCACATGACCATCGTGACGGCCAAGGTTGCTGGGGTTGAACGCGTGGCGGCGTGTACTCCGCTTATTCAAGGTGATGTTCCAGACGCTACCGTCGCCGCCATGCGGATGGCCGGTGCCGATGAGATCTACTTGTTGGGAGGCATCCAGGCGATTGCTGCAATGGCGATTGGCACTGAGACTATTAAGGCCGTCAACATGCTGGCGGGCCCCGGGAATGCCTACGTTGCCGAGGCGAAACGACAACTCTTTGGTGAGGTGGGCATCGACCTCTTTGCGGGTCCCACTGAAATCCTTATCGTCGCTGACGAACACGCGGACCCGTTCATAGTGGCCGTGGACTTGCTCTCGCAGGCGGAGCACGGCCCGGATTCGCCCGCGGTACTGATTACCACGAGCGAGGAACTCGCGCGCAAAGTAATCGACTACGTTGAGGAGCTCTTGGTGAATATGCCGACAAGGGACTTTGCCGCGCCCGCGTGGCGAGACTGGGGTGCAGTCCATGTGGTCGCGACGTTGGACGACGCCTACGCATTGGCCGACGAGTACGCCTTCGAGCACGTGCAGATCCTCACAGAGACTCCGCGCGATGCACTCGAGAAGATGCACGACTACGGCGCGTTGTTCCTCGGAGAGGGCACGTGCGTTTCCTACGGGGACAAGGTCATCGGCACGAATCACGTGTTGCCAACTCGCGGCGCGGCCAGATACACCGGTGGCCTGTGGGTCGGCAAGTTCCTGCGAACCGTCACGTATCAGGAAGTGAAGAATCCCGAGTCCAGTGCGTTCCTGGGTGAGTTATGCGGTCGGGCTTCGCGCGTGGAGCGGTTCGAGGGCCACGCGCGCTCTGGCGACGTGCGGGTAGCCAAGTATCGGGGATCAAAACTGCCGTGGTTCGAGTACTCGTCGGAAATGTAATTGCGGACCAGTGATTGATTTTCGCCTTGACGGGCACCGGGTACTTGTAACCGGTGCGGGAGGTGGTCTCGGCTCTGCAATTGCGGACGGTCTGGCGGGACTGGGCGCCACAGTCTACGGAACGAGTAGAGACCCGGACACTGCGCGCCAGGTCTCGGAGCGCTTCGGCACGCCGCCGCAACTTCTTGATGTAACGAACGTCGACGCTATTGGAGCGTTCGTGGATCACTTGCAAAGGGCGAGCGGCGGCGTCGACATGCTCGTCAACAACGCAGGAGTCAATATCACCAGATCGGCCGTCGACGTGACCGAGAAAGAATGGGACACCGTTGTTGACACCAATCTCAAGGGGAGTTTCTTCCTTTCGACCGCGCTGGCGCGGGGGTGGCTTGACAGTGGATCGAGCGGCTCCATCGTCAACGTAGCTTCCCAGGCGGGAACGGTCGCTATAGAGGAGCGCGCGGCGTACGGGAGCAGCAAAGCAGGGCTGATCCACCTCACGAGGATTCTGGCACTGGAGTGGGCGCGTTGCGGCATCAGAGTTAATGCGGTGGCTCCGACCTTCGTGCGCACGGAGTTGACCGCCGCGACGCTCAGTCGCCCCGACTGGGCGGCCGAACTGTTGAGCCGCATTCCAGCCGGTCGCTTTGGCGAGCCCGAGGACGTTGTTGGTGCGGTCGCGTTCCTCCTCGGCGATGCCGCGTCACTCGTTACGGGCCACACCATCGCGGTTGACGGCGGCTACACGATTCGTTAGCGGGAGTACGGTGCGGTGTGCGCCGTCGAAAGGGAGGGCTGGAGGATGGGCAACGAGGCTGAGATCTCGACGATCACAGTGGTGGGCTCGGGCTACATGGGCGGCGGTATCGCGATGGTGTTCGCGCTCGGCGGTTACGACGTGACACTCGCGGACGTTGACGCCACCACTGCTCGTAAGGCGTACGAGCGCGTGATCAGTGAGGCGCGTGACTTCGAGTTGCGAGAACTCTTGACCCCCGGATCGACGGAGCGACTTCGCAACGGGCTCTCATACGGAGACTCAATCGAGCACGCCGTTGCGGCGGCGGACTACGTGACAGAGGCGGTTCCGGAGGAGTTGGCGCTCAAGCTCGAGATTCTGGGCCAGATCTCCTTGTGGGCTCGCCCCGACACGATCATTGCTACCAACACGTCGGCCATCGCGATCAGCGAACTTGCTGAAGTGGTGGCCAACCCTGATCGATTCCTCGGTGTGCACTGGATGAATCCAGCCCCCTTCGTGCCGGGCGTCGAACTGATCGCGGGAGCCGCCACCGCACCCGGCACCGTCCAGCGTGCGGAGTGGCTCGTTCGTGACGTCGGCAAGGTTCCAGCTCGCGTCGCGGACACGCCGGGGTTCGTGGCCAATCGGCTGCAGTTCGCTCTCTACAAGGAGGCGCTGCGAATAGTGGAGGAGGGCGTGGCTACCCCGGCGCAGATTGACACCGTGGTCAGTAACTCTTTCGGCTTTCGACTCGCTCTCTTCGGACCGTTTGCGATTGGCGATATGGCGGGGCTCGACGTCTACGAGTCGTCGTATCGGACGTTGGAGCAGGCCTTCGGCGAACGCTTTGCCGTGCCGACCGGACTGGCCGCAATGGTGTCAGAAGGGAACTTGGGCCTCAAATCCGGCCGCGGATTCTTGGACACTAACCCCGAGGATGTAGATGCTCTGCTGACGTACCGGGCTACCGCGTACGCCAGGCTTTCAAAACTGCGTGATGAGCTCGGTGCCGCTCCGGGGCTGTGAGTCTCGGCGCAAGTCGCTGACCGGCCGCCCCAGCGCCAAAGGCCGAATTCAGGTAGCCCCAGCGTTGACCGATGACCAGTCTCATGCGCCTGGACTGACGTTCTAGTCTCCTTAATGCTCAGACAGTCGTTGTTTCGATCACGAGCGCCGGTGAGTTGACCCGAACGCGCGTCAAGCAACTGCGCTCAGCAGTCGCCTCGTTGTGTCGCGCTAGGGGTCGCTGCGGAAACGGGTCTCTGGAGCGACTCGAGAAATCGTCGCTGCGTTGCAATCCAACCTAGGCGCATATGGGCGCGCATCACCGATTCGGCCCACACCGCGTCGCCCGAACGAAGCGACTCGACGATTTCGCGGTGTTGGGCGGAACTTCGGCGCAGATCCTCGGGTGTGTACTGAGCAAACGTTCGCCGAACTCGAGGGACTTGGACGATGGAGTTCACGAGCATCCGAAGTCGTTGGTTTCCCGACCCCTCCATAATCGTGTCGTGGAATTGATTGTTGATCTCTGTGATTCGGTTGATGTCGAGACGCGGTCGATTGACGACCTCGTCCATTTCGTCGGCAAGGCGGGCGAGTTCGACGATGTCGAGCTGCCCACTAGTTGCCGCGAGTCCCGTGGCGTAAGGCTCGAGCAACGAGCGCAGCGCGTGCACTTCTTCGAGATCCTTGAGGGTCCAACTTTCGACTCGGACTCCGCGATTGCGTTCGTAACGTAGGAGTCCCTCGGCCGCGAGACTGCGCAGTGCTTCGCGCACAGGCGTGCGACTCACGCCAATCATGGTGGCGAGTTCGTCCTCACGAAGGCGTTGTCCACCCGTGAGTTGCCCAGAGAGGATCTGTTCGCGAATCGTCGAGTAGGCGAGCGACGTCGCGTATCCGCTATCGGGTCCGCTTTCAGGGGTCGATGTTGGTTCCGCCATCGTCTGCCGACCCTACCATCAGGGACACCAAGGTCAATTGTATGGAAAATCGTCACCATTCGAGGTATGGCGACTTGCCGAACGTCCAAGAGCTTGCTAAGTTGCGTCAAAATGAGTCGAGGCCCGATGTGGTCGAAACCATGTTTGTATACGAAAGCGAGTTCGCGTGGGGGAAGTGCAAACGCTGCCACTTGATGACGTGAGGGTCATTGAACTGGGTTCGCTGCTGGCCGGACCGTTCTGCGGTCAGTTGCTCGGCGATTTCGGCGCCGAGGTCATAAAGGTCGAGGACCCAGGTTTGGGCGACCCGATGCGCCAGTGGGGACGAGAGAAGTCCCACGGACTCTCGCTGTGGTGGCCCGTCGTCGCGCGCAACAAGAAGTCGATCACCGCGAACTTACGCACGCCCGAGGGACAGCAGATTGTCCGTGAGTTGGTGGCCAATGCGGACGTGCTGCTCGAGAACTTTCGTCCGGGCACGATCGAGCGCTGGGGCCTTTCGCCCGATGAGCTCTGGAAGATCAACCCCAAGCTCGTGATCACTCGGGTGACGGGCTTCGGCCAGACCGGACCCTACGCGAAGCGCGCGGGATTCGGATCGATCGGCGAGGCCATGGGTGGCATCCGTTACATCACGGGCGCCCCTGATTCGCCGCCCGCTCGAGCCGGCGTCTCGCTGGGCGATTCGCTCGCCGCGACCTTCGCAGCGTTGGGCACCTTGGTGGCCCTGCACCAGGTGGGCCGCACTGGCAAAGGCCAGGTCGTTGACTCGGCGATCTACGAAGCCGTGCTGGCGCTGATGGAGTCGATGCTGCCCGAGTGGCAGGTTGCGAGTTACCAGCGCGAGCGCAGCGGTACGACTTTACCCAACGTGTCACCGAGCAACGTCTATCCGACCGCCGACGGCGAGATGATCTTGATCGCCGCGAACCAAGACGCTGTCTACGGGCGCCTGACCGAGGTCATGGGCCGGCCCGAGCTGCTGACGGACCCGCGCTTCAAGGGACACGCGGAGCGCGGTCACCACATGGAAGAGCTCGACACCATCATCGCGAAGTGGACGTCGGCGTACGAGGCCGATGCTTTGCTCGAGAGCCTGCACGAAAAGGGCGTACCCGCGGGCCGAATTTTTCGCGCGAAGGACATGTTCAGCGATCCCCACTTCGCCGCGCGCGAGGCGATCGTGCGCCTGACGCATCCACAAATTGGTGAGTTCGCCATGCACAATGTCTTTCCGCGGCTGTCCGAGACGCCCGGAAAAGTCCGCCACGTCGGGCCGGAACTGGGCGAGAACAACGAAGAAATCTACAAGGGCCTGTTGGGCATGGACGATGCGAAGATCACGTCGCTCCACTCGGCGGGCGTCATCTAGGGGAGGAAGAGCAATGACGTATCGACTTGGAGTTGATGTGGGTGGCACGTTCACCGATATTCTCTTGGTGAACGAGGAGACCGGTGAGACATTCCGGGCCAAGACCTCCTCGACGCCCGCGGATCAGTCCATCGGGGTGTTGCGCGGAATCCACAAGGCGTGCGAACTCGCGGGCGTTGGGCTCGATCAGGTGACCAACGTGCTGCACGGCACAACCATCGCGACGAACGCCATCCTCGAGGGCAAGGGCGCTCGAGTTGGCCTCGTGACGACCGAGGGTTTCCGACAGGTGCTGCAGATCGCGCGCTCCTTCGTTCCAGGCGGTCTGGCCGGGTGGATCATCTGGCCCAAGCCCGAGCCTCTGGCCGCCCTCGAGAACACTGTCGAGGTCCGTGGTCGGTTGGGTTCGAAGGGCGAGGAGGTCACCGCGCTCGACGAGGACGACGTGCGCCGCCAGTTGCGCAAGTTGAAGGTGCAGGAGATCGAAGCGCTCAGCGTGAGCCTCATCAACTCCTACGCCAACGCGGCCCACGAGGAGCGTGTGCTCGAAATCGCCGCCGAGGAATTGCCCGGTGTGCAGGTCTCGCTGTCATCAAAGGTGCTACCCGAAATGCGTGAGTACGAGCGGGCGATCACGACGGTGGCGAACGCGTACGTGCAGCCCCAGGTGTCGCTCTACATGGAGAACATCGAGCGCCAGTTGCAGCAGCACGGTGCCGCGAACGGCAAGCTCTTCATCTTAAAGAGTGACGGTGGCCTCATCTCGGCCCGCACCGCCTCGGAGAATCCGGTGTCGGTGATGATGTCGGGCCCGGCCGGTGGCGTGGTCGGTGCGGTCTGGGTCGCCGAGCAGGCCGGTTTCGAGGACTTCCTGACCTTCGACATGGGCGGCACGTCGACCGACGTGGCGCTCGTTCAGGGTCTCGAGCCCCGTATCGGTCGCGAGACGATGGTCGGCGACTTGAAGGTCCGCGCCACCTCGGTCGACGTGCGCACGGTCGGTGCCGGCGGCGGTTCGATCGCCCACGTGCCCGTGTTGACGCAAGCCCTGCGTGTCGGGCCCCAGAGCGCCGGTGCCGCGCCCGGACCGGCCGCCTACGGCGCAGGGGGCACGGAACCGACGGTTACCGACGCCAACGTCGTGCTCGGCTACTTGCCGACCGACCTCGCCGGCGGTGAGATCTCCCTCGACCGTGACGCCGCGCGCGAGGCGATCCAGTCAATCACCGACGCGACGACGCTCGGCACGGTCGAGGACGCTGCGGCGGGGATCATCGACATCGTCAACGAGAACATGTTCGGCGCCCTGCGTCTGGTCTCGGTGCAGCAGGGCTTCGACCCGCGTGACTTCGCGCTCGTCGCCTTCGGTGGCGCGGGACCACTGCACGCCAACGCCCTCGGTCGCCTGACCGGTGCGTGGCCGGTCATCATCCCACCGTCGCCGGGCGTTCTCTGCGCCTACGGCGACGCGACGACGAGTTTGCGCGACCAGTCAGTGCGAACCCTGGTTCGCAAGTTCGGTGAATTTACCGACGACAGCCTGCGCGAGGAGTTGGAGGAGCGAGCGACGAAGGCGCGCGCTTCGCTGCTGGCCGAAGACGTGGCACCCGCGGACATCACGACCACGTATTCGGCGGACGTGCGCTACCACGGCCAAGGTTTTGAGATCCCCGTTGATATCGACATCGACGCCTTCAACGGCGACGGCGCCGGTCTCGACGCGCTGCGTCGGGCCTTCGACGCGGAGCATCAGCGGCTCTTCTCGTTCCTCTTGGAAAAGAATGAGCACGAACTAGTGACCGTGCGCGCGACCGCCAGTGGCCCACGCCCCAACGTCCTGTCGACGACCATCGCCGAGGGGAGCGAGGACCCCACCGCGGCACTCACGAGCACCGCGGAGATCTACGTCGACGGCCAGTGGGTCGTGGCCAACGTCTATAACCGCGAGCTGTTGCTCGCGGGCAACATCATCGCGGGTCCCGCAATCGTCACGGAGATGGATTCGACCACCTTGGTCCTGCCCGGCCACGCGGCCGCGGTACACGCCAGCGGCAGTCTCCTCATCCGTCCTACGAGCAGTAACTAGTCACAGGGGGTTAAGAAAGAAATGGCACGTCTCATTGAAACCGCAACCCAGCCGCTGAAGGCGGTTGACGTTGATGTCGTCACGCTCGACCTGGTGGAGAACGCACTGCGTCACGCCCGCTACGAGATGGACGAGGTGCTGTTCCGCACCGCTCTCTCGCCGGGCATCCGCGAGCAACACGACGAGTTCCCGCTCATCGGTGATCCCGAAGGCAAGATGGTCGTGGGACAGTTCGGACTGTCGATTCCGGACTTCCTCGCGAACTTCGACGGCGAGATCGAAGAGGGCGACGTGCTGTTGACGTCGGACCCATACTCCTGCGGCGCAGCCATTAGCCACGCCAACGACTGGCTCATCGTGATGCCCATCTTCTTCGAGGGGCGCATCGTTGGCTGGGCGTCGATGTTCGGCCACATGAGCGACGTCGGTGGCAAGACGCCCGCGTCCATGCCGACCGACGCGCGCACGATCTTTGAAGAGGGGATCGTCATTCCCCCCTTCAAGCTCTACAGCAAGGGCGTGCTCGCCGAGGATTCGCTGAAGATCATCATGAACCAGGTGCGCAAGCCCGACTGGAACCGGGCGGACTTGAACGGCCTTGTCGCGGCGTGCCGCACGGCTGGACGTCGGGTTCAGGAACTTTGCCAACGATTCGGTGTCAACACGTACGTGTCGGCGCTCAACGCCCTGATGGACCGCAACTACCGGGCGATGAAGTCGTTGCTCGCCATGGTGTTCAAGGAGGGCGAGACGCTGTCGTTCACCGACTACATCTGCGACGATGGCGTCGGATACGGACCCTACGAACTGAAGCTCAGTCTGAAGCGCACGGGCGACAAGGTGGTGCTCGACTTCACCGGGAGCAGCTCCCAGGCACAGGGGCCGATCAACTACTACATCAACGAGAACCTCGTGAGGATGTTCTTCGGCATCTACATGATCACGGTGGCCGACCCCCAGATCCTCTGGAACGATGGCTTCTACCCCTTGGTCGACGTCATCATCCCCGACGACTCGTTCTGGAAGCCGAAGTACCCCGCGGCGCTCAACGCTCGCAACCACGGCATCGGCCGCGTCTTTGACCTCTTCGGCGGACTGCTCGGCCAGACCAACCCCGACCTCTTGAACGCGGCGGGCTTCTCGTCGTCGCCGCACTTCATGTTCTCGGGCAACTACAGCGGAGGCGAACGAAAGGGCGAATGGTTCCAGCTTTACTCGATTGGATTTGGCGGCATCCCCGGTCGCCCGATCGGCGACGGACCCGACGGTCACTCCCTGTGGCCGTCGTTCGTGAACATCCCGTGCGAGTACCTCGAGTCCTACTACCCGCTACGCATCGAACGCTGGGAGACCCTGAGCGACACCGGCGGCGCGGGACTACACCGTGGCGGCAACGGCGTCGACGTGGCCTACCACTTCCTCGAGCCCGGCACGATTGCCATTCACGACGATCGTTGGCTTACCTATCCATGGGGGGTGAACGGCGGTGAGCCGGGAGCTCGTGGCCGAAAGTGGATCGATCGCGTCGACGGGACGCGCGAGGTCATTCCTAGCAAGGTCATCGACGTGCCCGTGTTTCCGGGCGACGTCCTGCACTTTGTGACGTGGGGTGGTGGCGGATGGGGCGATCCGCTCGCCCGCGACGCTGAGTTGGTGGGCCTCGAGGTCCGTCGAGGTCTGGTCACCGCAGACGGCGCGCGCGCCTACGGCGTCGTGTGCGACGACGGCGGCGATGTCGATCACGTCAAGACCCAGGAGTTGCGCGCGAAGCTCGCGTCGTCGCGGCCCACGCCGCTGCCCACGTTCAACATGGGCCCACCGTTGGCCACGATTCTTGAACGGTGCCTCGAAGAGACGGGCCTACCCGCCCCCAAGCCGCCGGTGCGGCTGTAGGAGTGGCGATGGACGAAATAGCGACCGGCTTCGGTGGCTCTCTCGGATACGGCCGGCGCGCCGCCCTGATCTTGATCGATCTGATGCACGGCTACTTCGACGAGGGGAGCATCTTCCTGCTTCCCTCGTCGGACTGCCTGTCGTCAGCTCGTCGGGTGCTCGAGGCGGCGCGCGCGAGCGGCACCATGGTCGTGCACACCAAGGTCGTGCTCGGACCTGACGCCGTCGACGCCGGCGTCTTCGTGAAGAAGATCCCGGCGCTTCGCGCCTACGTCGGCGAGAACCGCACGAACGAGATCATGGCCGAGGTCGCGCCGTTGGCCAGCGAGCTGGTGATCGTCAAGCAGTACGCGAGCGCCTTTCATGGCACGTCGCTCGCCTCGACGTTGCAGGCCAGTGGCGTGGACACCCTGATCATCACCGGGGTCTCCACCAGCGGGTGCGTGCGCGCCACCGGCGTCGACGCGGTCCAGCACGGGTTCATCCCCAAGGTCGTGCGCAATGCGGTGGGAGACCGCGACTCCGGGCCGCACGAGGCGAATCTCTATGACTTGCAGGCGAAGTACGCCGACGTGGTATCCGAGCGCGAGATCGTCGACTATTTCGCGTCACTGAACTAAGGGAGTGGGAATCATGACATTCGGGGGGCCCAACACCCAAGAGTCGCTGGCGCCGCTAGACGAGTCCTCGAGCGCCGGGCGCTCGCGCGGATCGATCGGGGACTACCTGCAGCGCTACGGCGTGATCATCGCGTGGATCGCGATCGCCGTGTTCTTCTCGGTCATGCGCTCCCAGACGTTCCCGAGGCTCTCGACGCTGCAGCTGATCTTCGGCACGCAATCAGTCATCCTGATCACCGCGATGGGCCTGGTCTTCTCGCTCGCGGTCGGGGAGTACGACCTCTCGACCGGCTCGCTGGTCGGCCTCGGGTCGACGCTGCTCGCGGTCTTCAGCGGCCGCCACCACTGGCCCGTGGTGCTGGCGATACTGGTGACCCTGGGCATCTGCTTCCTGGTTGGCACCGTCAACGCTCTGCTGTCGGTCTATCTCGGCGTGCAGTCGATCATCATCACGCTCGGTACCGGCACGTTGATCGCCGGCCTCACCCTCGCAGTGAGCGGCTCGGTCGTCGTCACGGGCGTCCCGATTGGCTTCACGAACTTCCTCACCACCCAGTTCATCGGTCTCGCCGTGCCCTTTTGGATTGGACTCATCTTGACCGCGGTCACGTGGTTCATCCTCCAGCACATGCCGCTTGGACGCCGGATGATCTTCGTCCAGGAGAACCGTGAGGTGGCGCGTCTGGCCGGGCTTCGCGTGAACCGGATCCGCGCCGGCGGCCTCATCGCGACGTCGACCATCGCGGGGCTCGCCGGCATCATGCTGGCCGGCATGAGCCAGGCGGCCGATCCCCAGAGCGGTGCGTCGTTCCTGCTGCCGGCCTTCGCCGCGGCGTTCCTCGGCTCGACCGCGATCGTCCCGGGTCGCTTCAACGCGGTGGGCACCTTCGCCGCCGTCTACTTCTTGGTCACAGGCATCACGGGATTGGACTATCTCGGATATGCCGGATGGCCGGGGCAGGTCTTCTACGGAGGATCGCTCGTCGTCGCTGTATCACTGAGTCACCTCGCCGGACGACGTCTGGCGTGAGCGGAGTGGTGCATCGAAGGGGTGTGCGGTGGAGCAGTCTGTTCGCTCTCAACACCAGTAGTGCCAAATGCAGGTCCAAACTACAAAAGGGGAAGATATGAAGTTATCGATTGACCAGCCGGGACGCGCGAGCGTTGCCCGGCGACTGACGACGGCCGGAGCGGCTGCGGCGATGGTTCTGGGTATTGCCCTGGCCAGCGTCGGTCCCGCGTCGGCTGGCACGTCCGCGAAGGGCTTGGCGACCGCCACGGCTCGGCTCAACGCCTACACGGCGCCGCCGAAGTGGCGGGGACCCTACACCCCGCTGCACACGGCGGGCCTGAGCGGCGACAAGGTGGTGTACATCAGTGCCAACGAGGGTATCCCGGTGCTGCACTACTGGTCGACCACGATCAAGGGCTTGCTCTCGACGACGGCCGGCATTGACATGCAGATCGTTGACGCCAACAGCAACATCGCGACCGCTCAGGCTGGATTCCAGCAGGCGCTCGCGACCGGTGCCAAGGTGGTCTGCATCATTGCGTTGCCGCTGAGCCTGTTCGCCACGCAGATCGCCGCCGCACACGCGGCCGGCATCAAGGTGATCGCGGTCAACGCGGGCGTTCCCGGTGACCTCACCGGTGGTGCGGACGCGTCGGCCACCTTCGACTACGTGAAGGTCGGTCAGCTTATCGCTGACTGGTTCATCTCGAACTCGAAGGGGCTCGGCAAGGGGACTCTGGTCACGTCCAGTGACGTGCCCGCGTCGCCGGCCCAGGCGGGCGGAACGACACGTGAGGTGAAGGCCCTGTGCCCGAAGTGCAGCCTCAAGGTCGCCGACGTCCAGATCGCCCAGTGGGCGACGGGCATCCCGACGTTGTTCCAGTCGATCATCAACACCGACCCGAAGCGCAAGTACATCATGCCGCTCTACGACGGCCAGGCGCTGCCCGGTCTGACCTCGATTCGCACCCTCGGTGCGGGTAACAAGGTCAACGTCGGCGCGTTCAACGCGAGTGACGGCATTGTGCAGCTGCTGAAGGACCCCAAGAGCGGCCTGAAGTTCGACATTGGTGGCGACAACACGTGGGACTCGTACGCCATTGCGGACCAGATCATGCGCGTGCTTGACGGCATGACGCCGGTCAAGAACTACAACATCGGCCTGCGCGTGTTCATGTCTTCGAACGCGAAGAAGCTGATCGTTGGTACCAACCAGAACAAGTGGTACGGCTACACCGGCTACCAGGCCAAGTTCGCCGCACTCTGGCAGAAGTAGAGCAAGACCGAAGTAATCGAAGTCGGGAGACGGGGACGCGGGCGCCCAAGGGCGTCCTCGTCCCCTGACCCACCCAGCAGTACGACGACGAGGAGACGAGATGACCCCGCAAACTGAAGCCACCCCCGCGGTCCGCATCCGCAACGTCTCCAAGTCATTCAGCGCGATCACCGTCCTACGCGACGTGTCGTTCGACGTCGCGCGCGGCGAGATCGTCGCCCTGATCGGCCAGAACGGCAGCGGCAAATCGACGCTGATCAAGGTGCTCTCGGGTTTCCACGCCCCCGACGATGGTGCTCAGATCTTCGTCGGCGACCGCGACATCACCCATTCGCTGCACGAGGGCCCCTCGTCGACGGGCCTCGCGTTCATCCACCAGGACCTGGCGCTCATCACCTCGCTGACCATCCTCGAGAACCTGCGGATCAAGAACTTCGCCACCGGCGTGGCGCACCGGATCCGCTGGAAGACCGAGGAGCACGAGGTGCGACGGATCCTCTCGATCGTCGGCCTCGACGTCTCACCGCGTACCAAGGTCGCCGACTTGACCGTCACCGAGCGCGCCCTGGTCGTCATCGCTCGCGGTCTGGCCGACATCGAGGAGGGCGAAGGCCTCGGGTCTCGCCTGCTCGTGCTCGACGAGCCGACCGCCTACCTGCCCAAGAGCGGTGTGGAGCGATTGTTCCAGGTGCTGCGCCGACTCTCGGCGGAGGGGACCAGCGTCCTGTTCGTCTCGCACCGCCTGGACGAGGTCCTCGAGTTCTGCTCGCGCGCCGTCATCTTGCGATCGGGCCACGTGGTGGCGGACATTCCGACCGAGAACCAGACGGAGCGCGACCTGATCAAGCTCATGCTCGGACGACCGCCCGAAGACATGTACCCGGCCTACGCGGAGCCCATCGGCACGCCGGTCCTGAGCGTGGCGGGACTGACCGGGCAGGAGGTGACCGAGGCGACCTTCATTGGCAACGCCGGCGAGATCATCGGCTTCGTGGGCCTGCCGGGCAGCGGCTACGACAAGGTCCCCTATCTCATCGCCGGAGCCTTGCGCGCCAGCGCGGGAACCATTGAACTGAAGGGCGAGACGCTCGACGCCACCGGTGTCACCAGCCGCAAGGCGATCGACAAGGGGATCGCATTGCTGCCCGCGGACCGCAAGGGCACGAGTGGGGCGACCAACCTGAAGGTGCTCGAGAACATGACGATCGCCAAGATCCACACATTCGCCGGAGCCACCAAGCGCATCCAGCACAAGCGCGAGCGCGCGACGGTGAACGCCCAGATCGAGCACTTCGACGTCAAGCCCAAGCGCAGCGACGTGCTGCTCTCGACGCTGTCGGGTGGCAACCAGCAGAAGGTGCTGATCGGCAAGTGGGTCATCGGTACTCCGTCGGTGCTGGCGTTGCATGAGCCGACCCAGGGAGTTGACGTGGGCGCCAAGCGCGACGTCTTTCGCCACCTGACGACGCTCGCACAAGAAGGTGCCCTGCTGCTCATCAGTTCGGTCGAGTACGAGGACCTCGCCCACCTCTGCACTCGGGTCCACGTAATGACCGACGGACGAATCGTTCGAACCATTGAGCGCAGTGAGTTGAACGCGCACGACCTCGCTGTTGCCGTGTACGCCCGATGAGTGACCGCACCGTCGCCGAGAGCATGCAACCACTGACCATGGTGGAGAAGATCTGGCGGCGTCAAACGATTGCGCGCGGGCCGGACCAGCCCGACCTGCTCTACATCGACATGCACTTCGTGCACGAGGTCTCGAGCCCGCAGGCGTTTGACGGCCTGCGTGCGAACGGGCGTACCGTGCGCCGGCCAGAACTGACGATCGCGACCGAGGACCACAACGTGCCCACCGACACCCTCGAGATACGCGACCCGGTGAGTCGCCTCCAGGTTGAGACG
>Ga0075520_1000318_pt1 | contig 20294 bp, 14 predicted proteins | sample NGEPerB_FD_75100 | JGI IMG/M metagenome (GOLD analysis project Ga0075520, IMG submission 75100) | Arctic peat soil microbial communities from the Barrow Environmental Observatory site, Barrow, Alaska, USA - NGEE PermafrostAB12-B | ecosystem: Environmental > Terrestrial > Soil > Wetlands > Peat ... | reverse complement strand
GCCGCCTTGCAGAGCGGCTTGGCGATCGCCAGCTGGTCCATCTCTTCGTAGTCGCCCTGCTGCAGGTCGACGATCTCGCGCTCGGACGAGCCGCTGATGAGAATCATCGGAAAGCAGTTGGTCGTCGCGTTGGCGAGCGCCGTCAGGCCGTTGAGAAAGCCCGGCGCCGACACCGTCAGGCAGATGCCGGGCTTTTGCGTCAGGAAGCCGGCCGCCGCCGCGGCGTTGCCCGCCTGTTGCTCGTGGCGAAACGAGATCATCCGCATGCCCGCCGCCTGCGCCTTGCGCGTGAGATCGGTGATGGGAATGCCAGGCAGGCCGAAGATGGTGTCGATGCCGTTGAGCTTCAGTGCCTCGATGACGAGGTGGAACCCGTCCGTCGTCTCGGCAACGCTCGTCGGCTTCGACGTGTCTTGGAGGGTCGAGGTCGCGCGGTTTTCAATGACAGAGGACATGGACTTTCCTGTTTGTGTGCACGCGTGCCGCGTCGTGTCTCTCGAGCGGTTGGCGCCTGCGCCGTTCGAGGCTCGGCAAACGACAAGCCGAGACTATGATGAGGTTGACCGCTGGATGGAATGACCGCGGTCAAGTTTCACGAATTTGCTGCCTGACCCATGACAAGCGTTGGAAACCATCCTGAGAGAAATGTCATCAAGCTTCAGTTGAAGCAGAACATCGTCCTTCAGGATCTGCAGGACGATGACCGGGCCGAGCTCGAGCCCTACCTGAGCATCAGCGAAGGCAACAAGGGTGACGTCCTGGTGCACCAGGGCGTGCGCGAGATGGAACAGTATTTCATCCTCGACGGCATTCTCAAGCGCGTGGTCGCCAACAGGGAAGGCAAGGAGATGATCCTGCACTTCGCCGACGGTGGCGAGATCGAAACGAGCTACGCGGCCTGGCGCCTGGGCACGCCGACGCCGTACGGCATCGTCTGCGTGACCAAGGCCCGCGTGGCGCGCATGCCGCTGGAGGCGTGGGTGGCGTTTCTCGATCGGCACGCCGGCGCCAAGCAGGTTTTCGAATACAACGTGATGCGCGTGATGAGCGAGATCATGGCGCACACCATCACGCTGCACCTTCTCGATGCACCGGGGCGCGTCAAGCGCTTCCTGAGGAAGCAGCCGCGGTTGCTCGACCGCATTCCGCAAAAGGAGCTCGCCTCCTACCTGAATCTCTCGGCCGAGACCTTGAGCCGGATGATGCACAGCGGGATCTTGTGACCGCAAGGCGCCCGGCACCGCTACGCAGGGGCGCAGCGGGCCCGGCACCGTCAACCTTCAGACGACCAACGAGGGGTCCGCGTTGGCCCTTTCGATGGTGCGCCGGCGCATCGGCGCAAGCACGAGCTTGGCGGCGATGCCGGCCGCGATCGCGATCACGGCCGTCACGATGAATACGCTGTCCCAGTTGCCGCCGACCACCATGAAGGAGCTCGCCGCCACGACCAGAGACGCAGTGCCCTTGGCCGTGTAGAGCGTTCCCGCATTCCCGGCCGCGTTCTTCACGCCGAAGGTGTCGGCACACAGCGCCGGAAAGATCGAGTAGATCTCGCCCCAGAACAGGAACACGAGCGGCGCGAAGGTGAGGAAGGCGTAGGGGTTGCGGCCGAACTCCATCAGGCCGAGCAGGGCCAGCCCTTCGCCGACGAACACGATCAGCATCGTGTTTTCCCGGCCGATCCGGTCGGAGATGAATCCGCACAAGGGCCGCGTGAAGCCGTTGGCAAGGTTGTCGATCGCCAGCGTCAGCGTCAACAGGGGCAAAGTGAGGCCCATGAAGCTGATCGGCAGCTTGCTCAGCCCGTAGTCCTTGGCGATCGGGCCGATCTGCGCGGTGGCCACCAGGCCACCCGCAGCGACGGCCACGAACAACGCGTAGGTGACCCAGAACACCGGCGTGCGCAACATCTGGGTCGGCGTGTAGTCGACCTTGCTCATGACGATCCGCGGCGGCACGACGATGCCGCTCGGAGGCGAGGGCTTCACCATGAACATGGCGATGACGAGAATGACAGCGCCCTGCAGGAGACCGAAGACGAGAAACGTCTGCTGGTAGCCGGACGACTGGATCATGCCGGCGATGGGAATGACGGTGAGCGCCGCTCCGGCGCCGAAGCCGGCCGCCGTCAGGCCGGCGGCCAGGCCGCGTTTGTCCGGGAACCACTTGAGGGCGTTGCCGACACAGGTTCCGTAGACGCAGCCTGCGCCCAGGCCCGAGACGATCGCCCCGGCATACAACTCCGGCAGCGACGTGGCGAACGAATTGATGACCCAGCCGAGGCCGGCGAGGATGCCCCCCGCGGCGATGACCGGCCGCGGGCCGAACCGGTCGACCAGCCATCCTTCCAGCGGCACCAGCCAGGTCTCGACCAAGACGAAGATCGAGAAGGCGAACTGCACGCCCTTCAGGCCCCATTGGTTCTTCGCCTCCATCGGCGTCACGAACAGGGTCCAGCCGTACTGCAGGTTGGCAACCATTGCCATGCAGAGGATTCCCATCACGAGCTGCGCCCAGCGATAGGACGGAGCGCGGATCACGGCGCCGGCGGGGAGGGCCGCGGCCGTTGCGGCGGATTGACGATTCATTTGTACCTGTCCTTGTCTCTTGCCAGGAAGTGCGGAGGGTGCTCGAACCCCATGCCGGCGCTTGCCGCTCGACGAGCGGGTGCGGCGATCAGCGGTTCGATCCATTCGACTGTCGAAGGGATCAGCGTCAAAACTCTTGACGCGGGTCAATTTCGAGGGAAACGGACATGCTCGTTGTCCCTATGAGGGACGAGCGCAACGATCCCCTGGAGCTAGACGCCAGCCTCGGCGATCTGCCGAAGCGCCTCCTCGAACACCTCGGACGGCTGGCCGCCCGAGATGAGATGCCGTCCGTCGATGACGATCGCCGGCACGGAATGGATGCCACGTTCCTGCCAGAAGCGCTCGCGCTCGCGCACGTCGTCGGCGTAGTCGTCCGAATCGAGGATGGCGCCGGCGCGGCCGGCGTCGAGACCGACCCCGTCCGCGGCGCGCAGCAACACGTCGCGGGCCCCCGGATTTTCGGCGTTCGTGTGATACGCGCCGAGCAGCGCGTGCTTCAGGGCGCGCTGCTTGTCGGCGCTCTCGAGACCGGCCCAGTACAGCAGACGATGCGCATCGAAGGTGTTCCACACGCGCGGCCTGTCGCCGAACGTGAAGCCGACCGCTGCGCCTCGCTCGCGCAACGCGGCACGCGACTTCGCCAATTGCTCCGGCGGCGCGCCGTACTTGCGCGAGAGATGCTCGGTGGCGTCCTCGCCTTCGGGCGGCATGGCCGGGTTGAGCTCGAAGGGCTCGAAGTGCAGCTCGACCGGAATCGACGCGCCGACATTGGCGATCGCCTTCTCGAGCGAATGCAGGCCGACCGCGCACCACGGGCAGGCGATGTCGGAGATGAAATCGATCTTCATGGCGATGAGCGGCGAGTCGTGCGGCGCAGTCTAGCGGCGCCGATGGCGGGCGATGCGATTCGCGGGTCTTTCGCGACGACTGCACGAGCGAGCGAGGGCGTCCCTAGAATGCTCGGCTCTCCTGCTGAAAGACCCTCCCGATGAGTTCCGGCGTCATCCGCATCCGCGGCGCGCGACAGCACAACCTCAAGAACCTCGATCTCGACCTGCGCACCGGCGAAATGACCGTCGTGACCGGGCCGAGCGGTTCCGGCAAATCGAGCCTCGTCTTCGACACGCTGTATGCGGAAGGCCAGCGCCGCTACGTCGAGACCTTCAGCGCCTATGCGCGCCAGTTCCTCGAACGGATGGACCGTCCCGCTGTCGACAAGGTCGAAGGCGTGCCACCGGCCATCGCCATCGACCAGACCAACCCGGTGCGCAGCTCGCGCTCGACGGTCGGCACGATGACGGAGCTGAACGACCACTTGAAGCTCCTGTTCGCCCGCGCGGCGCAGCTGTTCGACAGGCAGACGGCGCAACGCGTGCGCCACGACTCGCCGGAGACGATCTACGCCGACTTGCTCGGCCGAGCCGCCGCGGCGGGCGGCGCCGAGGAGCCGCGCCTGGTCGTCACGTTCCCGGTCGAGCTGCCAGCGGCGACGACGGCGGCGGAAGTCGAGCAGTGGCTCATGGCGAGCGGCTTCACCCGCGTCCACGCCGAGCGCGAGGTCGGGTCGCCCACCGGTGCGCGCAAGCTCCTCGACGTCGTCGCCGATCGCTTTCGCATCGGCGCGACCGAGAAGGTGCGGGCGATCGAGGCGATCGAGACCGCGCTAAAGCGCGGCAGCGGCCGCGTCAACGTCTACGCGGCGCTGCAGAGTGGCGAGGTGCTGTGGCGCTTCTCGACCGGCCTGCATTGCCCGGACAGCGATCTGCGCTACGCCGATCCGCAGCCGGGCCTGTTCTCGTTCAACTCGGCCTACGGTGCGTGCGAGACCTGCCGCGGCTTCGGCCGCGTTATCGGCGTCGACTACGGCCTCGTCGTTCCCGATCCGCGCAAGACCTTGCGCTCCGGCGCCATCAAGACGATCCAGACGCCGGCCTGGAAGGAGAACCAGGACGACCTGATGAAGTACGCCGGCGAGGCCGGCATCCCGCGCGACACCGCCTGGTCGCAGCTCACCGACGCGCAGCGCCAATGGGTCATCGGGGGCTCGCCCAACTGGACCGGCAAGTGGAACCACCAGTGGTACGGCATCAAGCGCTTCTTCGCCTATCTCGAATCGAAGGCCTACAAGATGCATATCCGCGTGCTCTTGTCGAAATACAGGAGTTACACGCCGTGCCCGGCCTGCGGCGGGGCGCGGCTGAAGCTCGAAGGCCTGCTCTGGCGGCTTGGCTCGAAGGCCGATGCCGACGCGGTGATCGATCCGGCCAGGCGGGTCATGCCGGTCGGTGTCGCCTGGTCGCGCGAACAGCTCGAGGCGTTGCCCGGCCTGACGGTGCACGACCTGATGCTGCTGCCGATCGACAGATTGCGCGCCTTCTTCGACCGCCTCGAGGCCGGCGCCGACTCCGACGACCATGGTGCGTTGGCCCTGCTGCACGACGAGATCCGCACGCGCCTTCGCTACCTGTGCGAGGTCGGCATCGGCTATCTCACGCTCGATCGGCAGAGCCGCACCCTCTCGGGCGGCGAGGTCCAGCGCATCAACCTGACGACGGCGCTCGGCACCTCGCTCGTCAACACGCTGTTCGTGCTCGACGAGCCGTCGATCGGCCTGCACCCGCGCGACATGAACCGCATCGTCGAGGCGATGCACCGCCTGCGCGACGCCGGCAACACGCTGGTCGTGGTCGAGCACGACCCGGCGGTGATGCTGGCCGCCGATCGGCTCATCGACATGGGCCCGGGCCCGGGCGAGCGCGGTGGCGAGGTCGTCTTCGACGGCACGCCCGAGGCGATCAAGAGCGCCGACACGCTGACGGGCGCCTATCTCGGCGCGAGAAAGCAGATCGGCATGGGCCTGAAGCGCCTGGTCGGCCCGTCGACGCCGCGCCTCATCCTGCAGGGCGCGAGCGACCACAACCTGAAGCACGTGACGGTCGAGTTCCCGCTCCACCATCTCGTCTGCATCACCGGCGTCTCGGGCTCGGGCAAGAGCACGCTGATCCAGGACGTGCTCGCGCCGGCGCTGGCGCGCCACTTCGGCAAGGCGACCGAGACGCCGGGCGCGCACGAGGCGCTGCTCGGCGCCGACTGGCTCGCCGACACGGTCTTCGTCGACCAGAGCCCGATCGGCAAGACGGCGCGCTCGAACCCGGCGAGCTACGTCGGCGCCTTCGACGAGATCAGAAAGCTCTTCGCGATCGAGCCGCTCGCCCAGCAGCGCGGCTACGGCGCCGGCATGTTCAGCTTCAACGCCGGCAACGGCCGCTGCCCGACCTGCGGCGGCTCGGGCTTCGAGCACGTCGAGATGCAGTTCCTGTCCGACGTGTATCTGCGTTGCCCCGATTGCGATGGCTGCAGATTCCGCGCCGAGATCCTCGACGTGACGATCGAGCGGAAGATGGCAGGCGAGGTCGTGCGCAGCCTGAGCGTCGCCGACGTGCTCGACCTGACTGTCGCCGAAGCCGTCGCGCTGTTTCGCGACGACCGCGAGGTCGTGCGTCGCCTGCAGCCGATCGTCGAGGTGGGGCTCGAATACGTCAAGCTCGGCCAACCGGTGCCGACGCTCTCTGGCGGCGAAGCGCAACGATTGAAGCTCGCCGGCTTTCTCGCCGAGGCGGCGCAGAACGCGAGCGCGAGCCGCCAGGCGGTCGCCAGGAAGGGCACGCTCTTCATGTTCGACGAGCCGACCACCGGCCTGCACTTCGACGACATCGCCAAGCTGATGCGCTCGTTCAGGAAGCTCCTGGAAGCGGGCCACTCGATCATCGTCATCGAGCACAACCTCGACGTCGTGCGCGCCTCCGACTGGCTGATCGATCTCGGCCCCGAAGGCGGCGATGCCGGCGGCGAGCTCGTCGCCTTCGGCACGCCCGAAGACGTGAAGCGCCACGGCAGCTCGCACACCGCCAAGGCGCTGCGCGACTACGACGTGCAGCTCGGCTTCGAGGGCCACGCCGTCGAGGAGGGCCGGCCGCTCCAGTACGTGCTGAAGCCGGCCCGCGTGCGCCGGCCGGAAGACGACAACATCCGCATCGTCAACGCCCGCGAGCACAACCTGAAGGCGCTCGACGTCTCGATCCCGCGCGGCAAGTTCAGCGTCATCACCGGCGTGTCGGGCTCGGGCAAGTCGACGCTGGCGTTCGACATCCTCTTCAATGAAGGCCAGCGCCGCTATCTCGAATCGCTGAACGCCTACGCGCGATCGATCGTGCAGCCGGCCGGCCGGCCCGAGGTCGACGCGGTCTACGGCATTCCGCCGACCGTCGCCATCGAGCAGCGCCTGTCGCGCGGCGGCCGCAAGAGCACGGTGGCGACGACGACCGAGGTCTGGCATTTCCTGCGCCTGCTCTACGTCAAGCTCGGCCTGCAGCACTGCGTCAATGACGGCACGGCGGTGCGGCCGCAGAGCGTCGAACAGGTCGCGGCCCAGATCGTGCGCGACCACGCCGGCGAGCACGTCGGCGTGATGGCGCCGCTGGTCGTCGCCCGCAAGGGCGTCTACACCGATCTCGCCAAGTGGGCGAAGACGCGCGGCCACACCCACCTGCGCGTCGACGGCGAGTTCATGAAGGTCGATCCGTGGCCGCGCCTCGACCGCTTCAAGGAGCACACGCTCGAGCTGCCGGTGGGCGACATCGTCGTCGACCGACGCAACGAAGCGGCGTTGCGCGAGCTGCTCGACAAGGCGCTCGACATCGGCAAGGGCGTGCTGCACCTGCTGGCGCCGCTCACCGGCCTGCGCGGCGCCATGCTGGCCGGCACGCCGACGCGAAAGCTCGGTGCCGTCAAGGTGTTCTCGACACGGCGCGCCTGCCCGACCTGCGGCACGAGCTACCCCGAGCTCGACCCGCGCATGTTCAGCTACAACTCCAAGCACGGCTGGTGCACGACCTGCGTCGGCACCGGGCTCAAGCTCACGCGCGAGCAGAGGAAGGCCTATGACGACTCGGTCCGCGACGACGACGACCGCGGCCGCGAGCAGAGCTTTCCGGCCGAGGAAGCCGAAGTCGTTGGCATCGTCGACGAGGCCTGTCCCGATTGCGCCGGCACGCGGCTGAATCCGATCTCGCGTGCCGTCACCTTCGACCACAAGTCGATCGCCTGGATCGCGCAGTGGTCGGTCACCGATGCCCGGCACTGGGTCGAAGCCCTGACGTTGGCCGGCCGCGACGCCGAGATCGCGCGCGACGTCGTCACCGAGATCCAGAGCCGGCTCGAATTCCTCGAAGAGGTGGGGCTCGGCTACCTGACGCTCGACCGCGCCGCGCCGACCTTGTCGGGCGGCGAGGCCCAGCGCATCCGCCTCGCGGCGCAGCTCGGCTCGAACCTGCAGGGCGTCTGCTACGTGCTCGACGAGCCGACCATCGGCCTGCATCCGCGCGACAACCGCATCCTGCTCGACGCCCTTCAGAACCTCGCCGACAAGGGCAACACGCTGGTCGTGGTCGAGCACGACGAGGAGACGATCCGCGCCGCCGACCACATCATCGACATCGGCCCCGGCGCCGGCAAGCGCGGCGGCCGTCTCGTCGCCGACGGCAGCGTCACCGAGATCGCGTCGCAGGCCGATTCGGTGACCGGGCGCTTCCTCGCGCATCCGCTCGTGCATCCGCTGCAGGCGCGCCGCGCCATCGCGCCGGTGACGGCGGCGACGGTGCGCAAGGAAAGCGAGAGCAACCCGCTGCTGACGATCTGTTCGGCGACGCTGCACAACCTGCAGGGCGTCACTGTCGACCTGCCGCTCAAGCGCCTGGTCGCCATCACCGGCGTGAGCGGCTCGGGCAAGTCGACGCTGGCGCGCGACGTGCTGCTCTCGAACCTGCTGTTCATCAACACCCGCGGCGCGCGGCCCAATTGGCAGGGCTGCGAAAAGATCGACGGCTGGGGCTTCATCGACCGCGTCCTCGAGGTCGACCAGACGCCGATCGGCAAGACGCCGCGCTCCTGCCCAGCCACCTACATCGGCTTCTGGGACACGATCAGAAAGCTGTTCGCCGACACGCTCGAGGCGAAGGCGCGCGGCTACCTGCCGAACCGCTTCAGCTTCAACACCGGCGAAGGCCGCTGCCCGGGCTGCGAAGGGCAGGGCCTGCGCACCATCGAGATGAGCTTTTTGCCCGACGTGAAGGTGCCGTGCGACGTCTGCCACGGCGAGCGCTTCAACGCCGAGACGCTGGCCGTGAGCTGGCGCGGCAAGAGCATCGGCGAGGTGCTGAAGATGGAGGTCGACGAGGCGGTCGACTTCTTCGCCTCGATGCCGAACATCGCGCATCCGCTGCGTCTGCTGAAGGACGTCGGCCTCGGCTACCTCACGCTCGGCCAGCCGTCGCCGACGCTCTCGGGCGGCGAGGCGCAGCGGATCAAGCTGGTCACCGAGCTGAGCAAGGTGCGCGACGACATCGGCCGGCGCGGCAACAAGGCGCCGCACACGCTCTACGTGCTTGACGAGCCGACCGTCGGCCTGCACATGGCCGACGTCGAACGGCTGATCCGCGTCCTGCACCGGCTCGTCGACGGCGGCCACAGCGTCGTCGTCATCGAGCACGACCTCGACGTCATCGCCGAGGCCGACTGGGTCATCGACCTCGGCCCCGACGGTGGCGCCGGCGGCGGCACGGTCGTCGCCGAAGCATCGCCGGAAGGCATCGTCGCGACCGCGACGAGCCACACCGGCGCGGCGCTGCGGCCCGTGCTGGCGCGCTCGAACGACACCGATCCGGTGCGCGCCGCGGCCTAGCCGGAGTGGAAGCCGCCGTTGCCGGCAGGCTTGTCAACGAGCGACGGCGGCGCGGCCGGACTAGCCGCGCGCGACCCAGTCGACGATCTGAGCGGCCTGCGTCGCGCCTGCCTGGCGCTTCACTTCCTTGCCGCCGCGCAGCAACAGCAGTGTCGGGATGCTGCGCACCGCGAAGCGGGCCGAGGTCTGCGGGCTGGCGTCGCTGTCGACCTTGGCGAACAGCGCGCGGCCCTGGAGCCGGGCTGCGGCCTGCTCGTACTGCGGCGCCATCATCAGGCACGGGCCGCACCAGGACGCCCAGAAGTCGACGACGACCGGCAGCTCCGTCGTCGCCGCGACCTTGTCGAAGCTGGCATCGTCGAGCGTGACCGGCTTGGCGGCGAGAAGCTCGCGGTGGCAGTGCCCGCAAGTCGGATTTTCGGTCGCCCGCTCCTCGGGCAGGCGGTTGGTCTTCAGGCAGTGCGGGCAGACGATCAGCATGGCGCCTTATAGCGCGGCCGACGGGCCGTGCTCAGCTCGAGACAGAACGGGGCGGTTCAGCTGCCCGAACGTCGGATCAACGTGATCAGCCCGAGCAGCACCGCCCCGGCGGCGGCGGCGCCGAGCGCTGCACGCACCGGGTCTTCCTTGGCATAGCTGGCGACCGCGTCGATCTGCGGGCGCAGGCGCTCGATGACCGGAGCGGCCTGCTCGCGCAGGCTCTGCCACGTGTCGGTCGCAGCGTCGGTCGCCGACGTGGCGGCATCGCTGGCCCGCTGGTGCAGTTCGGCGGCGCGCTTTTGCGCTTGCGCGATGCGCTGCTCGACGCGCTTTTGCACCGCCTCGGCGTGCGTCTGCGCATCGCTGGCCCGTTGATGGGTCGTCGTGATGGCGCTGGTCGCGGCGCTGTGCGCGCGGTCGGCGAGATCGAGGGCGGCGTCGCGGATGGTTGCCATGGCATTGCGGGCACGGCTGCTCGGGCGGTTCGAGGAACGAATGATCAGGCCGATGAGCGCCATCAGCGCCGCACCGGTGGCCGCCGAGATCAACACGGCCTTGGTCGGGTCGTTGCGGGCGAAGGTCGAGACCGCTTCGATGCGCGGCTGCAGGCTTTCGAAGACCGCATCCTTCTTGTCGCGCAGCCTGTGCAGGATGCGGCTCGATTCTTCCGCCGCGGTCGCGGCGAGGCCGGCATCGGTTCTGGCGTGGTGGTCGGCGTGGGCCGTGTGGCCGTCGGTCGAGCCCGGGGCGGAGGTCGTGGTCGTGGGCATGGGCGTCTTTCGGTGAGAGTCGGGAGCCGGTCACGACCGTCGCGGCCGGTGCCCACGCAGCCACGGTATCCCAGCGGCAACGGCCCATTCGTGGGAAAAGCCGGCTCCTCGCCGTAAGACATTGCTGACGGCGCCGCATGCATCGCGGTGCAATGAATATCATCGCTGCTTCGCGTTTTCCCCTCACCCCGCCCCGATGTCGATGGTTCAGCTGGCGCTCAAGCGCCCCTACACGTTCATCGTCATGGCGATGCTGATCGTTCTGGCAACGCCGTTCGCGTTGCTGAACATGGCGACCGACATCTTCCCCGAGATCAACATTCCGGTGATCTCGATCGTCTGGAACTACAGCGGCCTGCCGGCCCAGGAGATGGGCCAGCGCATCTCGGCCCAGAACGAGCGCAGCCTGACCACCACCGTCAGCGACATCGAGCACATCGAGTCGACCTCGCTGGCCGGCATCGCCGTCATCAAGGTCTTCTTCCAGCCGACCGCCAACATCCAGACGGCGATCGCCCAGGTCGTCGCCATCGAGCAGGCGCAGCTGCGGCAGCTGCCGCCGGGCATCTCTCCGCCGCTCATCATCAAGTATTCGGCTTCGAGCATCCCGGTCGTGCAGCTCGGCCTGTCGAGCGTGACGCAGTCGGAGCAGGCTGTCTTCGACACTGCGATCAACACGCTGCGGCCGCAGCTCATCACGATTCCCGGTGTCGCGATCCCGTATCCGTACGGCGGCAAGAACCGGCTGATCTCGGTCGACCTCGACATGCAGGCGCTGCAGGCGCGCGGCCTCGCGCCGGCCGATGTCGTCAACGCCATCAACCTGCAGAACCTGATCCTGCCCTCGGGCACGGCCAAGATCGGCGACACCGAGTTCACGGTGCGCATGAACGGCTCGCCAGACGCCATCGCCGGCCTCAACGACCTGCCCGTGAATTCGACCGGCAGCGCGACCACGTACCTGAAAGATGTCGCCTTCGTTCGCGACGGCTTCTCGCCGCAGACCAACATCGTCAGGAAGGACGGCGCGCGCGGCGTGCTCCTGTCGGTGCTGAAGAACGGCGGCGCTTCGACGCTCGACATCGTCGCCAACCTGCGTGCGCTGCTGCCGCAGGTGCAGACGATCCTGCCCGGCGACATCAAGGTGACGCCGCTGTTCGACCAGTCGGTGTTCGTCAAGGCGGCGGTGAAAGGGGTCGTCAGCGAAGCGTTGATCGCCGCCGGCCTCACGGCGCTGCTGGTGCTGCTTTTTCTCGGCAACTGGCGCTCGACGCTGATCATCGCGTTGACGATCCCGCTCTCGATCCTCGCCTCGATCCTGGCGCTGTACATGCTCGGCGAGACGCTCAACCTGATGACGCTCGGCGGCCTCGCGCTCTCGGTCGGCATCCTGGTCGACCAGGCCATCGTCACGATCGAGAACATCGAGCGACACCTGCATCTCGGCAAGCCGCTCGAAGAAGCCATCATCGTCGGCGCCGGCGAGATCGGCGTGCCGGCGTTCGTCTCGACGCTCGTGGTCTGCATCGTCTTCGTGCCGATGTTTTTTCTCACCGGCGTGGCGCGCTTCCTGTTCGTGCCGCTCGCCGAAGCCGTCGTCTTCGCGATGGTCGCGTCGTATTTCCTGTCGAGAACGTTGGTGCCGACGCTGGTGATGCTGCTGATGCGCGGCTCGCACGGCGATGGCGCGCAACGGTCGGCCACGCCGAACGCGCTCCAGCGCGTCTACCTGGCATTCGATCGCCAGTTCGAGCGCGTTCGCGCCGCCTACACCATCGCGTTGTCGTCCCTGCTCGAAAATCGCGGCGTCTTCGGCGGCGTCTTCCTCGCGTTCTGCGTTCTGTCCTGCCTGCTGTACCCGGTGCTCGGCCGCGATTTCTTCCCGACCGTCGACGCCGGCCAGATCCGCCTGCACATGCGCACGGCGACGGGCACGCGCATCGAGGAAACCGCACGCGTCGCCGATCAAGTGGAAGCCGCGATCCGCGAGCTCGTGCCGAAAGACGAGCTCGAGACCATTCTCGACAACCTCGGCGTGCCGAACAGCGGCATCAACCTGTCGTACAGCAACGCCGGAACCATCGGCACGCTCGACGGCGAGATCTCGCTGTCGCTCAAGGAGGGACATCGGCCGACCGCCGAGTTCGTGACCTTGCTGCGCAGCGAGCTGCCCAAGCGGTTTCCGGGCGTCGAGTTCTTCTTCCAGCCGGCCGACATCGTCACGCAGATCCTGAATTTCGGCCTGCCTGCCGCCATCGACGTGCAGTTCACCGGCAACGACATGGCGACCAATGCCACCATCGCCGCCGGCCTGGTGAAGAAGATGCAGATGATCCCGGGCGCCGTCGATGTGCATGTCCATCAGCGCCTCGACGCACCCGCCGTGAACCTGCAGATGGACCGCACGAAGCTGCAGCAGATGGGCTTGTCGGCGCAGAACGTCGGCCAGAACGTGCTGGTCACGCTCTCGGGCAGCTCGCAGACGTCGCCGGCGTTCTGGCTCAACCCGCAAAACGGCATCGTCTATTCGATCGCCGTGCAGGCGCCGCAATACCGGGTCGACTCGATGGATTCGCTGCTCAGCGTCCCGGTGGCCGCAAGCAACGGTACGTCGACGCCACCGCAGCTGCTCGGCAACGTGGTCGAGGCGACGCAGGCACGCCAGCCGGCGGTCGTCTCGCGCTACAACATCCTGCCCGCCATCGACGTGTATGCGAGCGTGCAGGGCACCGATCTCGCGAGCGTCGCCTCGAAGGTGCAGGGCCTCGTCGACGAGGTCCGTCCCACCTTGCCGCGCGCAAGCCAGGTCGTCGTGCGCGGCCAGGTGCAGACGATGAAGGCCTCGTTCGTCGGCCTCGGCGTCGGCTTGGCCATGGCGATCGTGCTGGTCTACCTGCTCGTCGTCGTCAATTTCCAATCCTGGATCGACGCGCTCGTCATCGTCGCCGCGCTGCCCTCGGCGCTGGCCGGCATCGCCTGGATGCTGCTCATCACCGGCACGACGCTCTCGGTTCCGGCCCTCACCGGCGCGATCATGACAATGGGCGTGGCCACGGCCAACAGCATCCTGCTCATCTCCTTCGCGCGGCAGCGCCGCGACGAAGGCGCATCGCCGGCGGTGGCCGCGCTCGATGCCGGCTCGACGCGGATCCGCCCGGTGCTGATGACGGCGCTGGCGATGATCATCGGCATGATCCCGATGGCGCTCGGCCTCGGCGAGGGCGCCGAGCAGAACGCGCCGCTCGGCCGCGCCGTGATCGGCGGCCTGGTGTTCGCGACGGCCTCGACGCTGCTTTTCGTTCCGGTCGTCTACGCCGGTATCCACGATCGGCTGGCACGTCGCCAGCAACGCCGCAAGGCTGCGCGGCACGGGCCGCTCACGTCGAGCCCGGCGGCCGGAGGTTGAGTTCATGAGCGATTCGAATCGCGCCCCCGCGTCGGCGCCGACGCCAGCGCCAGCGCCGAGCCCGGCCGAGCGCAAGCGCGTCATGCGCGGCGGCAAGATCGCGGTGATCGTCGTCGCTGTCCTGCTGGTGCTCGGCGCCGGGCGCACCATCGTCAGCCGGATCGCCAACGCCAAGGTGCTCGAGTCGGACGCGAACAGCCACGCCGTGCAGTACGTCAAGACGACGCGTGCCAGGACGACCTCGTCGGGCCAGACGCTGGCCCTGCCAGGCAGCTTGCAGGGCTTCCAGCAGTCGCCGATCGCGGCGCGATCGAGCGGCTACGTCAAGCGCTGGACCAAGGACATCGGCGCGCATGTCGAGAAGGGCGAGCTGCTCGCCGAGATCGAATCGCCCGAGATCGACCAGCAACTGTCGCAGGCCGTCGCCGCGCGCAACCAGACAGCCGCCAGTCTCGGCCTCGCCAGGAGCACAGCCGATCGGTGGGAGGCGCTGCGCAAGAAAGACGTCGTGTCCCAGCAGGAGCTGGACGAGCGGCGCAGCGGCGTCTCGCAGGCCCAGGCCAACGTGGCGGCTGCCGACGCCAACGTGCAACGGCTGCGCCAGCTGCAGGGCTTCACGCGGATCACCGCGCCGTTTTCCGGCGTCATCACGCGGCGCAATGTCGACGTCGGCGACCTCATCGATTCCGGCGGCCGCACGCTCTTCGTGCTGACGCAGATGGATCCGCTGCGCGTCTACGTCAACGTGCCGCAGTCGTATGCGCAGCTGGTGCGGCCCGGGCAGAAGGTCGTGGTCTCGCAAGCGGAGCTGCGCGGCCGGGCCTTCGACGGCGAGATCGCGCGCACGGCCGCCTCGATCGACGCCGCGACACGGACCATGCAGGTCGAGATCACGCTGCGCAACAAGGACGGCGCGCTCCTGCCGGGCGCCTACGTGCAGGTGTCGCTGCCGCTGGCCGCGAATCCGACGCTCGTCGTGCCGCCCAACGTGCTGCTGTTCCGCGGCGAAGGCATGCGCGTCGCCACGGTCGATGCGTCGAGCCGGGTCCGGCTGAAGCCGGTGACGCTCGGCCGCAACCTCGGCGACGCGATCGAGGTGCTCGACGGCATCGGCGACCGCGACCGGCTCGTCGTCAACCCGTCCGACTCGCTCGCCGAGGGCGATGTGGTGACGGTCAGCGCCTCGACCGACGAGCTCGCCGGAGGTGCCGCCTCGGGTCCTGCGGCGGGTGCGCGCGCCACGTCGGGCCCTGCGAAGACGATGCCGTGAAGCGGCCGCTTGCCCGCGCCGCCAGCGCGCCGCTGTGGCTCGCCGTCGTCCTCGCCGGCTGTGCGGTCGGCCCCGACTATGTCCGGCCGAAGGTCGAGATGCCGGCGGCCTGGAAGGTCGAATCGCCCTGGCGTGCCGGCGCGCCCGACGACACGGCGCCGAAGGGCCCGTGGTGGCAGCGCTTCGGCGATGCACGGCTCGATGGACTGCAGCAGCAGGCGCTGGCGCAAAGCCCGAGCCTGGCGATCGCCATCGCCCGCCTCGAGCAGGCGCGAGCGAGCGTGCGCGTCAACTCGGGCGCGCTGCTGCCGAGCGCGAGCATCGGCATCCGCGGCGCCCGGCAGCGCGTCTCGGCCGATCGGCCGCTCAGCAACTATGCGGCGCCCAACTTCGCGACCGTGCAGAACGATTTCCTGCCGTCACTGTCGGTCGGCTACGAGGTCGACATCGCCGGGCGCATCCGTCGCAACGTGGAGAGCGCGGAGGCGAGTGCGGAGCAATCCGCGGCCGACCTCGAGAACGTCCGGCTGCTCGTCGGCACCGACCTGGCGACCGCCTACTTCAACCTGCGCGCGACGGACATCGAGCTCGATGTCCTGGCCCGCTCGATCGCGCTGCAGCGCCGTTCGCTCGATTTCGTCAGCACCCGGCACGACCTGGGCGCCGCGTCGGGCCTCGATGTCGCCCAGCAACAGGCGCTCCTCGACACGACGCTGACGCAGGTCGACGTGCTGCGTCGCCAGCGCGACGGCTTCGAGCACGCGATCGCCACGCTCGCCGGCACGCCGGCGCCGACGTTCGCGCTCGGCCCGGAGATCGCCGAGCTGACGCCGCCGCCCGTACCGCTCGGCGTGCCTTCGGATGTCCTGCAGCGCCGGCCCGACGTCGCGTCGGCCGAGCGGGCCATGGCCGCCGCGAATGCGCAGATCGGCGTCGCCAAGGCGGTCTACTTCCCGAGCATCCTGCTCGCGCCCGGCGTCGGCTTCGAGAGCAACGACCTGGCGAATCTCTTCAATGCGCCGGCGCTGTTCTGGTCGCTCGGCGCGTCGGTGACGCAGCCTCTCTTCAGCGCCGGCCGCATCGGCGCGAACGTCGACGTGGCCAGGGCCAACTACGACGCGACGGTCGGCAACTACCGGCGCGTCGTGCTCACTGCGATGCAGGAGGTCGAGGACGGCATCACTGGCCTGGCCGCGCTCGAGCGCGCCGACGCGCAGGCGCGTGTCGCCGCGATCACGGCGCGGCAGGTGCTCGACCTCGCCAACGCCCGCTACGAAGGCGGCGCCACGACCTATCTCGACGTCATCACCGCGCAGCAGGCGCTGCTCGCGGCCGAGCGTCTCTCGGCGCAGCTCGACGGCCAGCGCCTGCTCACGGCGGTCTTCCTCATCAAGGCGCTCGGCGGCGACTGGCAGGGGCCGGCGGCGCTTGCCTCCCGCTAGCGTCGCCCGCTGGCGTTCCCCGCCGGCCTGGCCCGGGTGTGCCGCGGTGTGCGGCTTGAATGTCGCCAGTCGGGCCCCAGCTGGATCCGACGGCCTCGCCCGAGCGAGGCACGAAGGACGACGCCATGAATGCCCCGCACACCGAATCGCTGCAATCGCGGATCGAGACACTGATCGCACTGGCCCGGTTGCTCGACCGGGTCGAGGCCAGCCCGGCGCCGATCGGCGCCGATCAATACCGCGCCCTGGTGCGCCAGCTCACGGCGGCGCTCGCTGCGCCGATCCCCGAGCCGGCTCTCGAGGCGATCCTCGGCGCCCACCCCGGGGCTGCCGAGCTGTACGAGAACGTCCACTACGACCGCTCGGGCCTGTCGCGCTCGACGCTCGATCGCTCGGTGGCGACCGAGATGCAGGCGAGCGACATCATCCATCGCGCGGCGGCGCGTCGCGACGGGCGCTGACCGCCCTGCCGGTCACAGCTTCGGGATGCGCAGCGTCTTGCTGACCATCAGGGTCCCGGAGAGCGCGAACAGCAGCGCGAGCGGATGCAGGCCGCCGGCGGGTAGGGGCCACACCCCGCCGTAGATCGTGTCGCCGATGCGTCCCTGCCATGCCGCGACAGCGAGCACGGCGGTGAGCAGCACGCTGGTCGGGATCGGTGTTCCTTCGAAGTAGGCGACCTTGTCGCTACCTGCGGACAGGCTTTCCGCCGTGACGTTGTAGCGCGCCAGGCGGGAGACGCCGCAGCAGACGAAGTAGACGAGCAAGAGCGCGTCGCACAGTCCCGACAGCCCACAGGCGAAGCCGAGCGCGGCCGGCGCGACGCCGAACGAGATGACGTCGGCCAGCGAGTCGAGCTCGCGCCCGAGCGCCGACGACGTCTGCCGCCAGCGGGCGACGCGGCCATCGAGAACGTCGAAGACGAATGCCGCCGGGGCGAACGCGGCGGCGAAGAGCAGGTCGGCCGTATCGTGCGTCACCAGAAAGCGCATCGCCATCAGCATGCCGGCGACGCCGCAGGCGGCGTTGGCCAGCGTGAAGGCGTCGGCGAGATGAAAGCCGCGGATCATTGAAAGGTGCCTGGGTCCGGCTGGCCTGGTGTCGTTGCGCATGCGAAGTTCTCGAAGCCCGAGGAGTCCGGTTGCGGAGTGTTGAGCATCGCCGGGCGCGCGTCTGCCAGCGGATTCCCACACGACGACGCGCCCTTGACGGCTCGTCACGGCGCGCGCTCTGGCCTCCACTAGTGTTCTTCGCTGCCGACAGGCGGCATCCGCCAGGAACACGCCATGAGCAACTCGCCCACGCGCACCGCGTCGCCGTCGCAGAAACAGCGCGACGCACTGAACGATTCGGAGAAGAAAGCCAGCAAGCAGCCCGGCAGCTACAAGGAGGCTGCGACCGACGAGAAGATCGTCGAGATTCCGCCGACCGGCCCGGACAAGAGGCCGATTCGCGGCCTCGATTCGAAGTAGGGGGTCTTCCCGCTGCGGCCTACTGCGGCCAGAAACCGCGCTGGCGCCGCGCGGTGATCGAGCGCAGCGTCACTGCTCCTCGGACCACGCGTAGTCATCCCTCGCCACCAGCGCGCTCGCGGCGGCCGGGCCCCAGGTGCCGGCGCTGTACACGCGCGGGCCGGCATCGTCGGCCTTCCAGTTGTCGATGATCGGCTCGACCCAGCGCCAGGCTTCCTCCTGCTCGTCGCTGCGCACGAACAGGTTCAATCGCCCGGCGATGACGTCGAGCAGCAGGCGCTCGTAGGCGCCGACGCGGTTTTCGGCGAAGGCCTTGTCGAAGTCGAGATCGAGCGAGACCGGCGACAGTGCCTCGGCCTGGCCAGTGCCCTTGGCGGCGAGCAGGTGCAACTCGAGGCCGTCTTCGGGCTGGAGGTTGATGACGAGCTTGTTCGGCTGGTTGAAGCCCGCAAAGATGTTGTGCGGCGTCGGCCGGAAGTTGATGACGATCTGCGCGTCGCGGTCGCCGAGGCGCTTGCCGGTGCGCAGGTAGAACGGCACCGACGCCCAGCGCCAGTTGAGCACCTCAGTGCGCAGGGCGACGAAGGTCTCGGTGCGGCTGCCGGCAGGCACCTTGTCTTCCTCGAGAAAGCCGACCACGGGCTTGCCGTCGATGTTGCCGGCCCGGTACTGGCCGCGCACGACGTCGCGCACGACGCTGGAAGCGTCGAACGGCTTGAGCGAGCGCAACACCTTCAGCTTCTCGTCGCGGATCGCATCGGCGTCGTTGCGCGATGGCGGCTCCATCGCGATCATCGTCAGCAGCTGCAGCGCGTGGTTCTGGATCATGTCGCGCAGCGCGCCGGTGCGGCTGTAGAAATCGCCCCGGGTCTCGACGCCGATCGACTCGGCGAGCGTGATCTGGATGTTGGCGATCGATTCGCGCCGCCAGAGCGGCTCGAACAGCACGTTGCCGAAGCGCAGCGCCATCAGGTTCTGCACCGACGGCTTGCCGAGATAGTGATCGATGCGAAAGGCCTGCTCCTCGCGAAACACCGAGCGCACGACCCGGTTGATCTCCTGGGCGCTCTCGAGGTCGTGGCCGAGCGGCTTTTCGAGCACGACGCGGACGTTGCGCGCATTGAGGCCGGTCGCGCCGAGTTGCGTGCAGACGGTGGTGAAGAGATCGGGGCTCGTCGCAAGGTACATGACGACGACGTCGGCCGGGCCGCCCGGCCGCTCCGCCAGCCAGCTTTTCAGCCGCCCGTAGTCGGCCGCCTGCGACAGATCGAGCTTGACGTATTGCAGCATCGCCGCGAACTTGGCGAATTCGTCGTCGCTCGGGCGCTTCGCGTCATCGACCTGCTGGAAGCGATCCTTGACCCAGGCGCGATAGGCGTCGTCGGTGAGGTCTTGCCGTGAGACGGCGAGGATGCGGCCGCCTTGCGGAAGGTTGCCGTGGCGATACGCCTGGAAGACGGCCGGCATGAGCTTGCGCCAGGCCAGGTCGCCGGTGCCGCCGAAGATGACGAGATCGAATGACATGGCGGCTCGATCAGCGCGCGCCTGGAGGCTGCCCGGGCGGCCCGGCGCGGCGCGCGGAGGACACCCGGTCGTTCATGCCCATGGCGCTCAACGACGGGTAGCGGCCCGGCGCCAGAACGATGCAGTGACCACCGAACCGGGCGTCGTCGCACAGCTGCCAGCGGCCGCCACGAACGATCGCTGACGACGCCTTGTCGTTGAAGCCGAAGTGGCTGAAGTCGCCGACCGGCCGCTCCGCGGTGAACGAGCGGCCGCGGAAATTGTCGTGCTCGTAAAAGCGTACCTGGGCCGAGACCTGCGTCGCCGTCGCGGCGATCGCCAGTCCCAGGAGGAGCCGCGAGGATCTGTTCATGTCTGCTTCCTTGTCTTGTCCGCGCCAGCGGCGCCCGCCCGCGCAGGCCGTTCTGATCGAGGAGATTATGTTGACTTTCCGTGCGGGGATGCACGGGTCGGCCGGTTGCCGTTGTCCCTGACAAGGGCGAATGCCGAGAAACCGGCGAGCAACGACAACCCGCATCCGACGACCGCCGCAGCGTGGAACGCGGCGATGAAACGCGCCTCGCCCGCGCCGCCGGCGATCACGAAGCCGAGCAGCGCTGT
>Ga0075520_1000317_pt1 | contig 20295 bp, 10 predicted proteins | sample NGEPerB_FD_75100 | JGI IMG/M metagenome (GOLD analysis project Ga0075520, IMG submission 75100) | Arctic peat soil microbial communities from the Barrow Environmental Observatory site, Barrow, Alaska, USA - NGEE PermafrostAB12-B | ecosystem: Environmental > Terrestrial > Soil > Wetlands > Peat ... | reverse complement strand
ATCCTGCCGGTTCGTTCGCCGGCGGCGTCGGCGCGCGTCGTCCAAGACTTCGACGCGAACTGGCTGTTCAGCAAGGGCGATTTCGCGTCGGCGATGATGCCGGCGTTTGATGACAGCGGCTGGCGCACGTTGAATGTGCCGCACGACTGGAGCATCGAAGGGCCGTTTGGCGCCGACTATGGCAGCGGCAACGGCTATGCGCCCGGCGGCATCGGCTGGTATCGCAAACATTTCCGGCTCGACGCAAATCAGAAGGGCAAGGCGGTCGCGATAGAATTCGACGGCGTGTATGACCATTCCGAAGTCTGGATCAACAGCCAGTTCGTCGGCGGGCGGCCCTTCGGCTTTTCCAGTTTTCAATTTGACCTGACGCCATTCGTCAAATTCGGTTCCAACGACAACATTGTGGCCGTGCGCGTGGATCATTCGCGTTTTGCCGATTCACGTTTCTACACCGGCTCGGGCATTTATCGAAATGTCCGGCTCGCCATTACGGACAAATTGCGGATCGCGAACTGGGGCACGTCCGTGACGACGCCCAAAATCAAAACCGATTCGGCGGTGGTCCGCATTGAAACGACGATTGAAAACAATTCCGCTGACAAAAGAAAATTTTCGCTGCAATCGGACATTGTCGCGCCCGGCGGCGAAATTGTGGCGAGCCTGACCACTTCAAAATCGGCGGCGGGCAATTCGGCTCAAACGCTGGTCCAGGAAATAAAAATTTCCCGGCCGCAATTATGGTCGCTCGAATCGCCGCAGCTATACACGTTGAAAAGTCGCGTCAAATCCGACGAGACCGTCGTGGACGAAACCGCGACGCCGTTCGGCATTCGCACCGCGACCTTTGACGCGGCCAGGGGATTTTTTCTCAACGGCGTTTCGACCAAGCTCAAGGGCGTTTGCATTCATCATGACGCCGGTTCGCTCGGCGCGGCCGTGCCGGACAAGGTGCTTGAGCGGCGTTTGCATTCGCTCAAGGAAATCGGCGTCAATGCCATCCGCACCAGCCACAATCCGCCCGACCCGGAACTGTTGAACTTGTGCGACCGGATTGGATTTCTGGTCATGGACGAGGCGTTTGATGAATTCACGCCGTCCAAAAACAAATGGGTCGTCGGCTGGAATGCCGGCGAGCCGAGCCATTTCGGCTACGGCGAAATGTTCGACCAATGGTCGGTCACGGACGTTTCCGACCTGGTTCGCCGCGACCGCAATCATCCGAGCGTCATCTTGTGGAGCATCGGCAACGAAGTTGATTACGCGAACGATCCATTCTCCGATCCGGCGCTTGGACAAGATTACCGGCCCGAAAATCCGCCGGCCAAAGACCTGTTAAAATGCGCCCGGCCGCTGATTGCAGCGGTGAAATCCCTGGACCGCACGCGTCCCGTCACGGCGGCGCTGGCGAACATTCAAATGTCGGATGCCGTCAATCTGCCGGAATTACTCGACGCCACCGGCTATAATTATCAGGAGGCGCGTTACGCCGCCGACCATGAAAAATTTCCGAAGCGGATCATTTACGGCAGCGAAAACAGCCATCAATACGCCGCATGGCGCGCGGTGGAGACGAACAATTTTATTTCCGGCCAGTTTCTATGGACGGGCATTGATTATCTCGGCGAGGCGAACGCCTGGCCGAACCGCGCGAGCGGCGCGGGCCTGCTCGACCTGTGCGGTTTCAAAAAACCGCTCGCCTGGTTCCGGCAAAGTCTTTGGAGCGACAAGCCGATGGTTTATCTTTGCGTGTCCACCGGCGGTGGCGGACGGCGCGGTTTCGCGGGCGTGGAAAATTGGAACTGGCCGTCGAATTCGACCGCGACCGTCCTTTGCTTCGCCAATTGCCCGGAAGTTACCTTGACGCTGAACGGCAAAATCATCGGCACCAAAAAACTTTCCGACGCCGTGCGCGGCGTCTTGAGCTGGCAGGTGCCTTACGAGCCGGGAACGCTCAAAGCCATCGGGCGCGCGAACGGTCGCGAGGTCTGCGAATACCTTTTGAAAACAGCGGGCGCGGCCAGCCGGATTGAACTGCTGCCCGACTTGTCGCGCCAAAGCGGAGCGGCGGCGGACGCAACGCCACTTCGCGCCGACGGCAAAGATGTCTGTCACGTGGAATTTCGGATCGTGGACGAAAACGGCGTGCGCGTTCCGAACGCGGACGCGGAAGTGAAATTTGAAATGACCGGGCCGGCCAGCATCATCGGCATCGGGAACGGCGACGTGAACAGCGTCGAGGATTGCAAAACAAGCACACACCACACGTTTCAAGGCCGTGGCCTGGCAATTCTGCAAACGACTACAACTCCCGGCAGCATCACTTTGAAAGCCACGGCTCCCGGACTGGAATCCGCGAACGTGACTTTGCCAAGCCGGCAATAAAAATTGCCATCCACAGTTTGGGGGACTTGTGCAATTGTCACCTTTGCCGGACAATGGCCGTCAAATCCCAAATGAAAATCACGCCTACCCTCTCGTTCGCCGCCCTGGCTTTTGCCCTGGTGCTGCCGGCCATCAACTCACCGGCGGAAATTACCCGCGTCAGAGAATCGCTTGATGCCGACTGGCGTTTCACCAAAGGCGATCCCGCCGAGGGTGTCACGAATCTGAATTACGCCGCCGCGCGCGCGTGGCTTTTGCCGACGCAAAATGCGTTCACCACGAACGCGCCCGCCGCGCGACCGGCGGAAAATTTTGGCGGCGACGTTTCCTTCGCGCAGGCAGGCTTCGACGACAGCGGCTGGCGCAAACTGAATCTGCCGCATGACTTCGGCATCGAAGGGCCGTTCGAGCAGGCGTTGCCCGGCGAAACCGGCAAGCTCCCGTGGTTCGGCGTCGCGTGGTATCGCAAACATTTTGACTTGCCGGCACAGGACGCGGGCAAACAAATTTATTTCGATGTGGACGGCGCGATGGCTTACGCGACGGTTTGGATCAACGGCCATTGCGTCGGCGGCTGGCCTTACGGCTACGCGTCGTGGCGCGTGGACCTGACGCCGTTCTTGAAATTCGGCGGTGCAAACACCGTTGCCATCCGCCTCGACAATCCCAAGGACTCGTCGCGCTGGTATCCGGGCGGCGGCATTTATCGCAACGTCTGGCTCACGAAAACCGCGCCCGTCCATGTCGGTCAATGGGGCACTTACGTCACCACGCCAAAGGTCAGCGAGGATTCCGCGATAATTTCGCTACGCACCAGCGTGGATAATAATTCTGCCGCCGAAGTCGAAGTGAAAGTTGCGACCGAGATTTTTGAACTCAAGACCGACGGCACGAAAGCAAAAAAAATTCTGCATATTCCCGCGCCTGGTGCCGCGCCTGAAGTCGGCGGAATAAAAATCGCCGCTGGTGCGACGACGGACGCGTGGCAAACCCTCATGATTCTCAAACCCAAACTTTGGGGCCTCGAGCATCCGAACCGTTACGTCGCGGTCACGACGATTGCGCAGGGCGGAAAAGTTTTGGACGTTTACGAAACGCCGTTTGGCATCCGCACGATCCAATTCACAGCGGACAACGGTTTTCTGCTGAACGGCGAACGCGTGCGCCTCAACGGCGTTTGCGACCACGCGGATCTTGGCGCGCTCGGCAGCGCGATCAACACGCGCGCGCTGGAGCGGCAGTTGGAAATTTTGCGCGGCATGGGAGGCAACGCCATCCGCACGAGCCACAATCCGCCCGCGCCGGAACTGCTCGACCTTTGCGACAAGATGGGCTTTGTGGTGATGGACGAGACGTTTGATTGCTGGCGGCAGCGCAAGAAGCCGAACGATTACCATTTGATTTACGACGACTGGCACGAGGCGGACACGCGGATGCTCGTCCGACGCGACCGCAATCATCCGTGCGTGATTCTGTGGAGCATCGGCAACGAGATCAGCGAGCAGGGCAATACGAACCGTTTTTACATCGCGCACGATCTCGCGGACATCGTTCACGCCGAAGACCCGACGCGCGGCGTGACGGCGGCGTGCAACAACCTCAACGCCGGCTACAACGGCTTCCAAAAAATCGTGGACGTGTTCGGCTACAACTACAAGCCGTTCGAGTATGGAAAATTTCGCGCGGCGAATCCGGCCATTCCGCTGTTCGGCAGCGAGACGGCCTCCACCATCAGTTCGCGCGGCGAGTATTTTTTCCCGGTGAGCGACGACAAGTCGAAGGGGCTGTCGGATTTTCAGATGAGCAGCTACGACCTTTACGCGCCGCGCTGGGCGACGACACCGGACGCGGAATTTGCGGGTCAGGATGAAAATCCGTTTGTCGCGGGCGAATTCGTCTGGACCGGTTTTGATTACATCGGTGAGCCGACGCCTTACAACTCGGACTTGAGCAACCTGAATAATTATTCCAATCCCGAGGACAAGGCGCGCGCGGAAAAGGAACTCGCCGCCATCGGCAAGATCCGCACGCCGTCGCGCAGCAGTTATTTTGGCATCATTGACCTCGCGGGTTTTCCGAAAGACCGCTACTACCTTTATCAGGCGCACTGGAGGCCGGATTTTCCGATGGCGCACATCCTGCCGCATTGGAACTGGCCAGGGCGCGAAGGCGAGATCACGCCCGTCCACGTCTACACGAGCGGCGACGAGGCGGAGCTGTTTCTCAACGGCCAGTCGCTCGGCCGGAAAAAGAAAGCCCAGTTCGAATATCGCCTGCGTTGGGACGAAGTGAAATACGCGCCGGGCGAACTCAAAGTCGTCGCCTACAAAAACGGCAAGCCTTGGGCGACCGACGTGATGCGCACCACCGGCGTGGCAGCGGAACTCACGCTGAAAGCCGACCGCACAAAAATTGCGGCGGACGGAAAAGATTTGTCATTCATGACCGTGACCGTGGCCGACGCGAAGGGCCAGCTCGTGCCGCGCTCGAAGAACCACATCCAGTTTGAGATTGAAGGGCCGGGCGAAATCGTGGCCGTGAACAACGGCGACGCCACCAGCTTCGAGTCATTTCAGGCGAAGGAACGCAACGCCTACAACGGACTCGCGCTCGTCATTGTCCGCGCAAATCAGCCCGGCAAAATCACGCTCAAGGCGCATGCCGACGGGCTGAAAGACGCAACGACGGGGATCACCGCGCAGCCATAAAAATCGGCTGGATGGTCTGAAATCGCCTGCGGACTTGCAGCGGAGCGCACGGTCACGCGACGGTGCGCGCCATTAAATTTATGGAAACAAAAAAAATCGCGGCGGCAATTTTAGCCTGTCTCGTCATCACATCGGTGGTCGTGTCGGCGGCTCCGCCAATTTTCACGGCCAGCGCGCGGGAGGTTTTGTCGTTCGACCGCGACTGGCATTTTCTGAAGGCCGACGCGGCCGGTGCGGAACAAAATCAATTCGCCGACTCCGCGTGGTGCAAACTCGGTCTGCCGCACGACTGGAGCATCGAAGGGCCGTTTGCCGAGACGAATAAAACCGGCGGCTCGGGCGCGTTTTTGCCGAGCGGCATCGGCTGGTATCGCAAACATTTTTCGCTGCCGGAAAAATTTTCAGGCCAGCGCGTCGCCATCGAATTCGACGGCGTGATGCAGAACAGCGACGTTTGGATCAACGGTTTTCACCTCGGCCACCGGCCTTTTGGCTACGTCAGTTTCAGTTACGAACTTGCCGGGCATCTCAATTTTGGCGGCCAAGAAAATATTCTCGCCGTCCGCGCCGACACTTCAGAGCAGCCCGCTTCGCGCTGGTATTCCGGCGCGGGAATTTACCGCCATGTCCGGCTCGTCGTGACGGATCCGGTTCACATCGCGGAGAACGGCGTGTTCGTCACCACGCCAAAAGTTTCAGCGGCAGAGACAACGGTGCGGATTGAAACCTCGGTGACTAATGAAACGGACTCGCCGCGCGAAATCACCGTTCAAACAAGGCTGGTGGCGCCCGATGGGAAAACGGTGGCGGCCATTGAATCAAGCCAGATGGTCGGAAACGGAGCCGCTGCGAAAATCGAACAGCAAATTATTTTTCCCAGGCCGCAGCTTTGGAATCTCGACGACCCGAAACTTTACCGCGCGGTCAGCGAAGTGCGCGCCGGTGGAAAAATTCTGGATGAACAGACCACGACCTTCGGCATCCGCGACGCGCATTTTGAAGCCGACACCGGTTTCTGGCTGAACGGAAAAAATTTCAAGATCAAAGGCGTTTGTCTGCACGCCGACGGCGGTGCGTTCGGCGCGGCGGTGCCGCTTTCGATTTGGGAAGCGCGTTTGAAAACTTTGAAATCGCTCGGCGTGAATGCCATCCGCACGGCGCACAATCCGCCCGCGCCGGAATTTCTGGATTTGTGCGACCGCCTGGGTTTGCTCGTGATGGACGAACTTTTTGATTGCTGGACGGTCGCAAAGCCCACGCTGGGCGGCCAGGGTCTCGCCGATTATCACCTTTATTTCAACGAGTGGTCGCATACGGATTTGCGCGACACGGTGCGGCGCGACCGCAATCATCCGAGCGTCATCGTTTACAGCGCGGGCAATGAAATCCACGACACGCCAAAAGCGGAACTGGCGAAGAAAATTTTAAGCGGCCTCGTCGAGGTTTTCCACGAGAACGACCCGACGCGCCCGGTTTCGCAGGCGTTGTTCCGCCCGAATGTGAGCCACGATTACGACGACGGCCTCGCTGATTTGCTGGATGTCGTCGGGCAAAATTATCGCGAGAATGAAATTCTTGCGGCGCACGCGCAAAAGCCGTCGCGGAAAATTCTCGGCACGGAAAACCGCCACGACCGCGCGACGTGGCTTGCGTTGCGCGACCATGCGCCTTACGCGGGACAATTTTTGTGGAGCGGCATTGATTATCTCGGCGAATCGCGGCGCTGGCCGATGGTCGCCGCCGGTTCGGGGCTTTTGGACCGCACCGCCGCGCCAAAGCCGGTGGCGTTCGAACGGCAAAGCTGGTGGAGCGACCAGCCGATGGTCTTCGTCGCGCGCCGGACCGGCGCGACACAAACCGCGCCATCCGATCCGGGCTACACGCCGCTGGACCGGCGGCAGGTTTTATTTTCCGACTGGACGCCAAAAAATTTGCAACCGCACGATGAGAGCGTGGAAGTTTATTCCAACGGCAAAGAGGTTGAACTGTTTCTGAACGGAAAATCACTCGGCATGAAAACCATCAATGCCGACGCATCGCCGCGCGTCTGGCGCGTTCTGTTTGCGCCGGGCAAACTCAAGGCCGTCGCGCGCAACGGTGGAAAAATTGCCGCCACCCACGAACTGCAAACGGCCGGCAAGCCGGCAAAAATTATTTTGTCCGCTGAAACAAAAAAACTTCCACCGGGCTGGGACGACGTGGCGATTGTGCGCGCTAAAATCGTGGATGCGAAAGGCATCGAAGTTCCATGTGCGAATGATTTGATTTCATTCAAAATTTCCGGGCCGGGCGCGATTGCCGCCGTGGATAATGCGGACAACGGCAGCCACGAACTTTTCCAGACGGACGCGCGCCACGCTTTTCAAGGCGAATGTGTCGCCTTCGTAAAAGCGACCGCCGCTTCCGGCAAAATCATTCTGAACGCGACCGCCGCCGGGCTGGAGGCCGGCTCCATCACCATCAAGGCATCACCAGAATTGTCGAGATGAGCTCACGCGCTGTTCTGGCATGATTTTCAAACCGCATTTTGCCTGACTCAAAATATGAAAACAGCCTCCAAATTTACGGCGAAAATCATCGCGGCAATTTTATTTTTCTGCGCGGCGGCGAACTCGTCGCACGCTTCGGATTTCGCCTTTGGCGCGGACCTGTCGTTTTTGAAACAGGCGGAGGATCGTGGAACCGTTTTCAAGGACGGCACGAACGCGTTGCCCGGCCTGCAGATTTTCCACAACCACGGTTACAACTGGATTCGGCTGCGTATTTTCGTCGAGCCGGTCGGCGGAAATTTGCCGAACGATTTGAAATACACGCTGGCGATGGCCAAGGACGCCAAGAAGCTCGGTTACAAGTTCCTGCTGGATTTTCATTACGCCAGCACCTGGGCCGACCCCGGCAAACAGCTGGTGCCGGAGGCCTGGAAAACCTTGTCGCACAAGGAGCGGGTGGAAAAAGTTTTTGGCTACACGCGCGACACCATCGTCGCCTTCCGCGACGCCGGAGTCTTGTCGGACATGGTGGAGGTCGGCAATGAGATCACGCAAGGGATGCTGTGGCCGGACGGCAAGCTGCCGGCCAATTGGGGGAATTTTACGGATTACCTCCGCGCCGGAATCAAGGGTGTTGACGCCGGTCGCGGCCAAAGCCCTTGCCCGAAAATCATGATCCACATTGACCAGGGCGGCAGCGTGGCGAAGACGAAATACTTCTTCGACAAGCTGAACAGCTACAAAATTTCTTACGACGTGATTGGCTTTTCCTATTATCCGTGGTGGCACGGCACGCTGATGGACTTGCGGGAAAATCTGGCGTTCGCCGCGAACACATACGGCAAGGACATCGTCGTCGTGGAGACGGCTTACAACTGGAGGCCGGCGCGCGAATCGGCGGATCGCGTCGGACCGTTTCCTGAAACGCCCGAAGGCCAGCGTGATTTTCTCGACGAATTGACGCGCATGGTGATGAACACACCCAACGGTCGTTGCAAGGGAATTTTTTGGTGGGAACCGGCGGTGGGCAATCGCGGCAGCCTCGGCTCGCGCAGTTTTTTCGACGAAGCTGGAAACTCGCTGCCGGTCATTTCCGTCTTTGACAAATATACCAGGCCGGCACCGAGAACGGACGGCCAATGACTTTTACCCGTGCGCTGAAATTTGAATTCAAATCCGACCGCCACCCCGACGGAAGTCCACAACCATGGGAAAAAATATTTCCGTAAGTTTGCTCGCGCTGCTGCTGGCCGCCAGTCCGCTGCTGGCCGGGGTCAAGCTCGCCAGTCCGTTCACCAGCCACATGGTTTTGCAGCGCGACATGAAGGTGCCAGTGTGGGGCACGGCGGATGCCGGCGAACGCGTAACGGTTGAATTTGCCGGACAGAAAATTTCAACGAAGGCCGGTGCGGATGGCAAGTGGCGCGTGGAATTGAAGGCGTTAAAAGCTTCCGCTGAAAGCCGGACGCTCACCGTCACCGGCGGCCACACGACACAGCCGATCAAGCTCGACGACGTTCTCGTCGGCGAAGTGTGGCTCGCTTCGGGCCAGTCGAACATGGATTTTTCCATGTCGAAAAAGGTGAAGTATTTCGCCGGAGTTGCGAACGAGGAATCGGAAATCGCCGCCGCGAATTACCCGCTCATCCGCATGTTCACCGGAAATGCGGCCAAGGCTTACGCGCCGCAAACGAACGTCGGCGGTGAATGGAAAGTTTGCAGCCCGGAAACTGCGCCGGCCTTTTCCGCCGTCGCGTATTTTTTCGCGCGCGATTTGCAGAAGGAAATCAAAGTGCCGGTGGGCATTGTCACGGAGGCGTTTGGCGCGAGCACGGCGGAATCGTGGATCCGCCGCGAGACGATGGCGGCTGATCCGCAATTGAAGCCGATGCTCGACCGGTTTGACGCAGCGGTGCAGAGCTTTCGCACCAATCCGCCGCCGGTGGTTGTGCCTCCGCGTTCCGAGGACGTGTCCGCTGTGGCAAACACCAACACCGCGACCGGCGGCACCAATGCTGCTCCGCGTGGTCGTCGTCGTGGCGGCGGCGGGCCGCGCGATCCCGTGCAAGATCAACACAACGCCACGGTGTTGTTCAATGGCATGATCAATCCTGTCATTCCATTCGCGATTCGCGGCGTCATCTGGTATCAGGGCGAATCCATCGTTGACGCGAACAAGGGCGGCATCGAGCTTTATCCGCATGTGCAGGCAACTTTGATCAAAGATTGGCGCGCACTTTGGGGCGAAGGTGATTTTCCGTTTTACATCGTGCAACTAGCCGGTCAGGAAGCAGCGAGCAATAGTCCGAAGGTGCGCGAAGCCCAAGCGCTCGGTCTTTCCCTGCCAAACACCGGCATGGCCGTTACCACCGACATCGGTGAAGTAAAAAATGTGCATCCGAAAAATAAACAGGACGTGGGCGACCGGCTCTCGCGCATCGCGCTGGCGAATGTTTATGGCCGCAAGATCGAATTTTCCGGTCCGCGTTACGAGTCCATGAAAGTCGAGGGCGGCGCGATCCGCGTAAAGTTTTCGCACCTCGGCGGCGGACTCGTGGTGAAGGGCGGCGAACCGCTCAAGTGGTTTGTGATTGCCGGCGCGGACATGAAATTTGTTTCCGCCGAAGCGAAGATTGACAGCGACACGGTCGTCGTCAGCAGCGCCGAAGTGACCGCGCCGGTCGCCGTGCGCTACGCCTGGGTGAATTTTCCCGACGGCTGCAATCTTTTCAACGCCGCCGGTTTGCCCGCCGCGCAATTCCGCACGGACGCGCCAAAACCTCCAGTCGAATAAATAATTTTCCATGGACAAAAAAACTTTTCTCATTCGCTTGCCGATTTTTGCGTTTGCACTGGCAGCGTCCGCGCAGACCAACAACCCGATGGCCGACGGCGGAAATTCCCCCGGCTATGACATGGCGCCGGAGACGCGGCTGGAAGTGGTCGAGGCTGCGGTCGCGCAGATTCCGACGAAGCTGCCGCCCGGCCCGTTCCAGCCGACGTGGGATTCGCTCAAGGAAAATTACCAGGTGCCGCAATGGTTTGTCGGCGCGAAGTTTGGATTGTTCATGCACTGGGGGCTTTATTCCGTTCCGGCGCATCACAACGAGTGGTATGAGAAACACATGTATGGCGCGGAGCGCCAGTGGCACGCGGAACATTTTGGTTCGCAGGAAAAATTCGGCTACAAGGATTTCATCCCGCTCTTCACCCAGGAAAAATTTGACCCCGAGGCGTGGGCGGAACTGTTCAAAAAATCCGGCGCGAAGTTCGTCATCCCCACCGCGCAGCATCATGACAATTTTGCGATGTGGGACAGCTCGGTGACGCCATTCAACGCGCAACAGATGGGGCCGAAGCGCGACCTGATTGGCGACTTGTCCAAGGCCGTGCGGAAGCAGGGAATGAAATTTGGCGTGTCGAATCACGGCATTGAAAATTTTCAATTCATAAATCCGCCCGCCGGGCTGGCGGAAATGCTCAAGACCAACCACGCCGACCTTTACGATCCGAAATGGGCGGATTTTTACAACGTCGCCGACCGCAGCGACGCGGCGTGTGAAAAATTCCTCGTCAACTGGTATGCGCGCAACGTCGAGCTGATTGACAAATACCAGCCAGACATGCTGTGGTTCGACAACGGTGTGGACCAGCGCTACCTCGATCCGCTCAAGCTGCGCGTCGCAGCTTACTACTACAATCGCGCGAAGGAGTGGGGCAAGGAAGTTTCGTTGAGCACCAAGAAGGCCGCCTACGCGCCGAGCAACAAGAACACGGAAACGATTGGCTCCATCATTGATTTTGAAAAAATTGGCGGGCGTTCGCCGTCGGGCATCCGCACCGGTGCGTGGCAGGTTGACGAACCGATCGGCAGCACGTGGGGCTACACGAGCGACATGAGAATCGCGAATGCAGGCTCGATTATTTCCAAGCTCGCCGACACCGTCAGCAAGAACGGAACACTTTTGCTGAATCTTTCGCCCAAGGCGGACGGCACGTTTCCACCGGAACAGCAAAACACGCTTTTAGAAATCGGCCAGTGGCTCGGCGTGAACGGCGAAGCGATTTACGACACGCATAACTGGATCAAGTTCGGCGAAGGCGGCGGAGGCGGACAAACCAATTTGAACATCCGTTTCACGGTGAAAGACGACGCGCTTTACGCCATCATCATCGGCAAATGGCCAAGCGAGGAAGCGGTCATCACCTCGCTGGCCGAAGGCAATTCTCCCGAAGGAAAAATTACGATGATCACGCTGCTCGGCAGCGACGGCAAACTGGAATTCACGCGGGACGCCACGGGGCTTAAAGTGAAACTGCCCGCCACCGCGCCGTGCAAATATGCTTGCGTCCTGAAAATCACCGGGCTGAAAATGAATCCGCCAACGGCGACGACCTCGGGCAATCCGCAGTGAGTCGTCCGCAATAATTAAAATTCAAAACGAACATCCAAATGAAACCCTTGAACAAAAGAGACAAGTTGGTGCGGCCATTTTTCAACTGGCTGGCCACCGTGGTTATTTTCGGATTGCTGCCGGCGGGCGGATTTGCACAAACGAACAATCAAGCAACGAATTCACCCGCGCGAGTCCGCCGGCCAATGCCTGAACCGGCCAACCCGAAGCTGCCGTCGCTCTTTCTCATCGGCGATTCGACCGTGCGGAATGGATCGGGCACCGGCGGCGGCGGCCAATGGGGCTGGGGCGATTTTCTCGCGCCGTTCTTTGACACGAACCAGATCAACGTCGTCAACCGCGCGCTCGGCGGCACGAGCAGCCGCACGTTTTACCGCGACCAATGGCCGCGCGTGCTGGCGATGCTCAAGCCGGGCGATTTTGTCATCATGCAGTTCGGTCACAACGACGGCAGCGCCGTCAACGATGCGAGCCGTGCGCGCGGCACGATTAAAGGTGTCAGCGACGAATCGCAGGCAATCACCAATTTGATCACGAAAAAATTCGAGGTCGTCCACTCGTTCGGCTGGTATGAAAAACAACTCATCGCCGAGGCGCGCGCGACGGGCTCGACGCCGATGGTTTGCTCGCTCATTCCGCGCAACAATTGGAAAAACGGCAGTGCGGCACGGAACAAAAATGATTACGCCGGCTGGGCGGGCCAGGCTGCCCAATCTGAAAACGCGGCCTTTCTTGACATCAACGAAATCATCGCGCGCCAGTATGACGAACTAGGTCAGGAAAAAGTGAAGCCGCTGTTCATCGTCGGTGCGGGTCCGCACACGAGCATGGCGGGAGCGGAGACAAACGCGACGTGCGTTGTCGCCGCGCTGAAGGGCTTGAAGGAAAATCCGCTGGCAAAATACTTTTCGGAAAAGGCTGCCGCCGTTGCGCCCGCTGATTTAAGCAAGCCCGCACCAAAACCGGCTGTTCCCGCAGCCGACAAAACTGAACCGGAGTGATTTTAATTTTATGAACACACGGCTGACTGCTCTCGCTTTTGCTTTGGTCTGCGCCGCCGGATTTCTCCGCGCTGCCGAGGATGCACGTCCCGTGGTGGACGCGTCCAAAGTGGCGGTTGAGAAAATTCCCAACGCGGCGCTGCCCACGTTTCACATCATCGGCGATTCCACCGTTCGCAGCGGCGGCGGTGGCGCGGGACTTTGGGGCTGGGGCGAACGCATCGCGCCATTCTTCGACACGAACAAAATCAACGTCGTCAACCACGCCATCGGCGGACGCAGCGCGCGCACGTTTTACACCGATGGCCATTGGGAAAAAACGATTGCGACGATTAAGCCCGGTGATTTTCTGATTGCCCAGTTCGGCCACAACGACGGCGGGCGCATCGGCGATCCGACCGCCAAGGGACGCGCCGATGGCAAAGGCATCGGCGACGAAACCGTGGAAGACACCAAGCCCGACGGCACGAAGGAACTCGTCCACACGTTCGGCTGGTATATGGCAAAGTTCGTCACGGACGCGAAGGCAAAAGGTGCGACGGCAATTATTTGTTCGCCGATTCCACACAAGCAGCGTTGGGAAAACGGACGTGATTTCACGAACATCGCCGACTGGGACGAACAAGTTGCAAAGAATAACGGCGCGCTTTATTTCGATCTCACGATGGTCATCACCGACGCCTATAAAAAAGAAGGCGCGGACAAGGTGGCAACTTTCTTCGCCGACAAAGGCACACACACGAGCGACAGCGGCGCGCAGTTCAACGCCGCCCGCGTCATCGCCGGGCTGAAAAGTTTGCCGGCCAATCCGCTGGAAAATTTCTTTTCAGAAAAGGGCAAAGCCGTTGAGTTTTACAGGCCGTCCGAACCAGTCATTTCAACCAACATGCCCGCAAAACCAACCAATCCATGAAACTTCTCCATCGTCTCTCCATCGGAATTCTCCCGGCAATCGTTCTGGCCGCTGGTAGCGCGATGCTCTGCGCGCAGACCAGTTTCAAATTTGATTTCAGCGGCGGCCAAGCGAAGTCCGGTTGGATTCAAGTTTCGCCGACGAATTTTTATTCCGCCGGAACCGGTTTTGGCTTTGAACCGGGCGCAAAAATGACTTTTGAAAATCGGGGCGTTCCCTCCCTCACCAGCACCAGTCCGTTTTATTTCTCCATAAAACTGCCGGAGGGAAATTACCGAGTGACCGCGTTGCTCGACGAAGGTTCGGTGACGACCATCAAGGCCGAATTGCGCCGGCTCATGCTGGAGCACGCGCAGACGGCCAAAGGCAAAACCGCGACGCGAACCTTCATCGTGAACGTCCGCACGCCCAAAATTTCCGAAACCAATCATGTGCATCTCAAGACCCGCGAAACGACGACCGAGATCTGGGATTGGGATGAAAAACTGACGCTGGAATTCAACGGCGCAAATCCGTGCATTACAAAATTAGAAATTGAAAAGGCGGACGTGCCGACGGTTTTTCTTTTGGGCGACTCGACGGTGTGCGACCAGCCCGCCGAGCCGTGGAACAGTTGGGGCCAGATGCTGCCGCGCTTTTTCAAACCGGAAATTGCCGTGGCCAACCATGCGGAATCCGGCGAGACCATCCGCAGTTCTTTGGGCGCGCAGCGGTTTGAAAAAGTTTTCAGCCTGATGAAGCCGGGCGATTACCTGTTCGTGCAGTTCGGCCATAACGACATGAAGGACAAGGCCACAAATGCACTGGAGACTTACAAAGTAAATCTGAAAAAAGTGGTCGCGCGCACCCGCGAGCTTGGTGGCACGCCGGTGCTGGTGACTTCGATGGAACGCAAAGGCGGCGTGGAGCAGGACACGCTCGCCGGTTATCCGCAAACCGTGCGCGACGTGGCGAAGGAGGAGAATTGCGCGTTGATTGATCTGCACGCGATGAGCCGGATTTTTTACAAGACGCTCGGCGCGGACATCGGCAAGGCGTTTCAGGACGGCACGCACCATAATAATTACGGCAGCTACGAACTGGCGAAGTGCGTGGTTGAAGGAATCAAGCAGGCGAAATTGCCGCTGGCAAAATTCATCGCGGATGACTTCGAAAATTTTGATCCCGCGCATCCCGATTCCGTCGCGAGTTTTGAAATGCCCGTGAGTCCGATGGTTTCAAGGGAAAAGCCGCTTGGGAATTAAAACGGCGCGCAGCAAATTGAAGCGCCGGAGGCGCGATTGAAAATAGCCCGCAGTTTTAACTGCGGGTTATTTGTTGAAATCGAGAAAAGCCCCTGCCGGGGCTTGATTTGTTTTTGTCGTTTAACCCACGGTTGAAACCGTGGGCTATTTTCGGTTGCTGCTCCGCAGCTTCAATTCTTGATCGGCGTCACCGACGTCAGCGTCACCGGGCCGAGCAGACCGCAGTCGGTGAGCGGCCAGTTCGAGGCGTCGAAGGGCTTGTAATTGAGGTCCACGATGTTGATGTCGCGGAAAGTTTTCCACGGCACACCGCGACGATCCAAATCGCGGATGCGGTTGGCGGCGACGCTGGTGACTTCCACTTCGAGCTGGTTGCCGGTCGGTTTCAGATTGTCCACGACCATGCGGAACGGCGGCGTGATGAGCGTGCCGTAATCCTTGCCGTTCACGCGCACCCGCGCGCTCTGGCGCACGTCGCCGAGGTCGAGGGAATACGTTTGGAGTTCCGCGTTTACGCGGGCCGCCTGAAGGCGGGACTCCGAACCCGGCGCGTCGAACGTGATTGCGTATTTCGCGGTGCCGGCGAAGGCTTGCGTGTTCGTGTCGGGGAACGTCGTCCACGAGGCGAGCTTGGCGGTTTGAAAATCGGCCGGCAGCGTCGGGCCACCGAGGAGGAATTTCACGTTCCACGGGCCGGTGATTTCAACCGGCTGGCCGTTGGTCTGCCAATAATTCCAGGCCGGGACTTCAACTTTTTTGTCGGCGAAGGCGCGGAGAATCACGGACTCACCAGCGGCAAGTTGCAAATGAGCTTCCGTTGAGTTTGCGGCGCTCTGCCGAGTCGCCGCTACGCCAGAATTACCCGTCATCGGGTCGAGAATGACAATTGATTTTGCGTCGCGACCAATTGTGACCCAACCATCGAAATTTGTAGTTCCGCGATTGGCGATGAAATAATTCCAGCCGCCGTCGAATGAGCGGCGGACGAAAGATAAACCGACGCCGACCAAAGATTCGCAAACAGCTTTATTTTTATATTCAAGAGATTTCGTGCCGTTAGTAAACAAGCCGGTATAAATGCAGCCTGTGCCAATTTGATAACTTTGAATTCCCGTCGGACTTTGGTTTTCGTCCCAAACTGGCACGAGTTTAGACTTCAGAAACTTCAATTGAACACGCGCCTTGTCCAAATCGTTCGCTCCCGAAACGTCCAACAGCGTTTGTTTTTCAAAAATCACCGTCGCGCCATTTTTCGCCAGCGCGAGCAGTTGTTTGAATGTTTCCAGCGGAATGAATTTACATTCCGGCACAACAATGACCTGATATTTGCCGCCGGGCATTTGAATTTCTTTGCCAACAACTTTCGCCGTTTTCAATTGCGCGTCGGAAACGTAGTCGAAGGCGTAGCCGCGATCCCACAGTTCCTTCGCCGTCCGGCCGATGGGCTGGCCCTCGAACCAGTCGCGGGCATGGACAGTGAATTGCGGCAGCAGCTTGTCGCCGGGCTGCATCCAAAAATCCTCGATCGGCCAGTAGAGCAGGATGTCGTTGTCGGGCGCGCCGGATTGCAGGATGGACTGGCAGCGCGCGGCGTAGGCGTTGACGGCGTAGGCGTCGTGCCAGATGGAATTGCGCGGGTTCATCTCCAGCGAGGCATAAAAATGCCAGCCGGGCCAGCCGGCCTCGTCGGGCGAGTAGCAGCAGCCGTGATAAAACATGTGGTTGATGCCGGAGAGGAACAGGTCGTCGAACAGATATTTCACGTCGGAAAGTTTCTCGGTGAAATGTTCCTCCAGCCAGGTGCCGGTTTCGGAACTGACGAGCGGCTTGCCGGTGACATGCGCAGCGGACGACGCGAATTTGGAAATGAGCTTGTTGCGGTCGCTGTGGAACATCTCCGTTTCGGGAATGTCGGCGGCGGCGTAGAGATCCAGCCAGTTGCCGGGCGAACCGTGCGCCTGGTTGCGCGTGAGGAAGCCGTGGTCGTGCGACCATTGAGTCCACTTGGGCAGAGATTCCTCGGCCATGATTTCGGAAACGGTCTGGCGATAGTCGCATTTCACGCGGGCGGCGTGGTCGTCGGTGTTCGTGCCGAAAAGCGCGGGCAGTTCGGTCTGCAATTTGTAGCCGCGCCGCTTTTCAAATTCCGCGAAGAAACTGGGCGACCAGTCGGAACGATACTCGTAGGAATCATGATACTGGGCGCGCGGTTTGGGGCCGTGGTAATTGGCGAATGCAGCGGTGTAGGGCTTGAGAAAATCGTCCATCGCGGGCGGATAAATCAGGTTGAGCATCCAGCCTTCGCCGCCGGGGCCGGCACGTTTTACCTTCTGGCCGGAGGGTTTTTGCGAGATGGCATAGACGGTCCACGTTTTCGGCGGCGCATTTGTGCCAGCCCAATTTCCCGGCGGAGAAAAGAAAACTTCGCCGTTGGTGGTAATGGAATCCGTCAGTTCAATTGACTTTCCGTCCGGTCCGAAAGCGACGAGCGCCTGAATGGAATCGCGGTTAAATTTTTCTTTCAGCCTTTCACCAACGCCGAGGCCGTAAGTTTTTACGACGACATTGGCGTTCGCATCCTGATCTGTTACTTGCGGCCCGCCGAAGCACCAACCGCTGCCGGTGGTCATGTCCACGTCCATGCCGAGGCGGTGGGCTTCGCTCACGGCCCAGCCCATCATCTCCATCCATTCCGGCGAGAGATAGTTGATGTATTTCGATTCAAAACCTTTCGCGCCGTAGATCGGGATGATGTGGATGCCGCCGAGTCCGGCGGCTTGGTAGCGTTCCAGCTCGCGCGTGAGATTGGTTTTGTCCACGGCGCTGCCCATCCACCAGTTGAAGGCCCACGGCTTGGTCTGCGCGGTGATGGGCGGCCAGGCGAGCGCGTCATCGGCGGCGCGGGCGGAAAAATTTATCGTCAAAAAAAACGCCGCGCCGAGAGCGCACGCAAGTCTGCCGCCGGATTTCATCCTTTGATTAAACAACAATTCCAAATTTCCGGGCAAGCGAAGAGTGTAACAATTTCTGGCGATGCGCTGTGCGCCTAGAACATTTGTCCAACCCTCAAAATGCAATTGGAACTTGACCTGCGCCGACAATTCTCAAAACTGCACGGAACAATTCCTCCAAAACATGATTGCACCTGTCCAATCTTCCAATTCAGGCGCCAAAGGCGGCGGCCTGTTCCGCACGGCGGACGGCAAAAATCTTTTCATCACCTTTGCGCTGGTCACCTCGCTGTTTCTGCTGTGGGGCTTTTGCAACGGGATGATTGACATCCTCAACAAGCATTTTCAGGACACGCTCCACATCAACAAGGAACAGTCCGGCCTCGTGCAGTCGGCGAATTATCTGGCTTACTTCCTGATGGCGATTCCCGCCGGTTTGATTGCGCGGAAGTTAGGATACAAAGGCGGGATTCTCATCGGCTTGTCTTTGATTGCTGCCGGTGCGTTCTGGTTCATTCCCGCCGTCAACATTGGCGCCTACTGGGCGTTTCTGCTTGGCCTGTTTATCATCGCGGCGGGCATGACCTGCCTGGAAACCATCGCGAATCCTTACACCACGGTGCTGGGCGCGCCGGAGAGCGGCGCGACACGCATCAACATCGCCCAGACGATCAACGGCGGCGGCTGGATTCTTGGCCCGATTGTAGGCAGGCATTTCGTCTTCTCTGGTGGCGAAGGCACGAATGCCAACGCCGGTCTGGCCACGCCTTACATGGGCATCGGCATCTTTGTCGCCATCCTGCTCGTCATCTTCGCCGTGTCCAAGGTGCCAGATTTGCACGCGGTGGATGAAAGCCGGAAATCCGCCGATCAAAAAAACAGCCTCAAGCCTTCCAGCGGTCAGCTTGCGGGCATCGGCGTCGCATTGGCAATTGTTTGCGGACTGCTCTATTTCTTCATCGCGCCGATTTTAGGGTTGATATGGACCTTGCTAAATTTACCCCCCGCATTATTCCAGCCGGCCAAATACGGTTTGCTGGTGGCCGCCTACATCGCCGGGTTTTTGCTGGTTTCCAAAAACTGGGACATGTTCCGGCGCAAACATTTTACGCTCGGCATCGGCACGCAATTTCTTTACGTCGCGGCGCAGACGGGCATTTTCAGCTTCTGCGTCAATTACATCATTGAGAACGATCCCGGCGTGACGCCCATGCAGGCCTCCCTCTGGCTGGGATCCATCGGCTTCGGCCTGTTCATGTTCGGGCGGCTGTGCGGCAGCGCCGTGATCAGCCAGTTCAAACCGCACCGCGTGCTCGCGGCTTACGCGGTCATCAACGTGGTGCTGACGGCGGTGTGCATGGGCGGCGGCAAGCTGGGCTTGTATGCGATGTTCGGCACGTTCTTCTTCATGTCCGTCATGTTCCCGACGATTTTTGCGCTCGGCATTCGCGGACTCGGCGATTACACGAAGCTCGGCTCGTCGCTCATCGTCATGTCCATCGTGGGCGGGGCGATTGCGGCGCCGTTCATGGGCCACATCGCGGACACTCATTCGATGCGCACCGGCTTCGTGGTGCCACTCGTGTGCTTTGTGTTCATCGCCCTCTACGGCGCGGTCTGGCAGAAACTGGAAGCGAAGGACAGCGCAGCCTGAAATTTCGCGGCGAATTCTAGAAAATAAAGCCCTGCTGCGGTCTATATCTCCTGCGATGCTTGGCGGCATCGCAAGGTGGTTGGAGAAATGAAAAACCCGGCCTGCATTCGCGGGCCGGGTTTCCTTATGAAATCTTTAACCTCACTGCTCCAATGAGTCGGCCAACAGACTGAGTCCCTTGGCGTCATACTGGCTTGGAAAACCGCCAGCCAAATAGGCTGCTTTGGCTGCTGCCAAGTTCTTCTTGAATCCCACACTGCCATCGCTGAACAGCACGTTCCAGCCTTTGCTGCGGCTGTGGGCAAAATCGGTGCCGGTTGTCAAAACATTGCCCAAACTGTCGAATTGAGAATAATCAATAAAATCCATGCCAAACATGATCCGCCCTTTCACGCCGCTCGCCTTTGGATACTTGCGCGTGAGGTCGGCATCGCTCGCTCCCAGAGGATTAACCACACGGGGATTACAAACATAGCTGCCACGAACATTCCCTTTTCCATCAGGCGGATTTGAATCTTTGAACGTCAATATGGGT
>Ga0075520_1000316_pt1 | contig 20297 bp, 18 predicted proteins | sample NGEPerB_FD_75100 | JGI IMG/M metagenome (GOLD analysis project Ga0075520, IMG submission 75100) | Arctic peat soil microbial communities from the Barrow Environmental Observatory site, Barrow, Alaska, USA - NGEE PermafrostAB12-B | ecosystem: Environmental > Terrestrial > Soil > Wetlands > Peat ... | reverse complement strand
TCGTAGTTGTCGATCATCAGCAGCATGGCCGGCTCCTCGCGTGGTTGCCGCGACACGGCGGGCGCACGTCGACGGCCAAGCCGCGCATTCCGCCACACCGGCGTGCATCGACAGGCAGCCACGCAAGCCGCGGATGCGGCATAAACCGTGCTCCACCCGAACTCGCCGCCATGAACGATTCTTCCCGCAACCCGACGACCTCGCTCGATGCGCGCACGCTGCTCGCGCTGGCCGCCGGCCTCGCCATGGGCCATGTCGTCACGGCGATGGCCGAGCCGAACGCGGCAGGCGGGTTCGCGCTGCCGGCGGCGATCGTCTTTCTCGTGTCCGGCTCCGCCGCCATCCTGTGCGCGCTGGCAGCCATGCCGCGGCCGCGCTGGATCGGCCCGCGTTTCGCGCTCTGGCTGACGGCGATCGGCGCCGGCCTGCTCGGCGCGCTGGCGCCGCCGCTGCTGTTCTGAGCCGCGCGCATCAGAAGCCCTCCTCGACGAGCTCGGCCGCGCGGATCAGGGCCCGGGCCTTCGCTTCCGTTTCCAACCACTCCAGCTCGGGCACCGAGTCGGCGACGACGCCGGCGGCCGCCTGCACGTAGAGCATCTGGTCCTTGACGATGCCGGTGCGGATGGCGATGGCGACATCCATGTCGCCGGCGAAGCTGAGATAGCCGCAAGCACCGCCGTAAAGGCCGCGCTTGACGGGCTCGAGCTCGTCGATGATCTCCATCGCCCGGACCTTCGGCGCGCCGGTCAGCGTGCCGGCCGGAAAGGTCGCCTTCAGCACGTCGAGGTTGCTCATGCCGTCCTTCAGCATGCCCTCGACGTTGCTGACGATGTGCATGACGTGCGAATAGCGCTCGACCATGAACGCCTCGGTGACCTTGACGCTGCCGGTCCTGGCGATCCGGCCGATGTCGTTCCTCGCCAGGTCGATCAGCATCAGATGCTCGGCGCGCTCCTTCGGATCGGCGAGCAGCTCGGTCTCGAGCGCCTTGTCGAGCTCGGGCGTGGCGCCGCGCGGCCGGGTGCCCGCGAGCGGCCGGATCGTCACCTTGTCGCCATCGGGCGTGTGCTCCTGTCGCACCAGGATCTCGGGTGAGGCGCCAATCACCTGAAAGTCGCCCATGTCGTAGAAGAACATGTACGGCGAGGGATTGAGCGAGCGCAGGGCGCGGTAGAGGCTGAGCGGCGACCCGGCAAAGCGCTTCTGCAGGCGCTGCCCGACCTGCACCTGCATCATGTCGCCGGCGGCGATGTACTCCTTGGCGCGACGCACGGCGTCGAGGTAATCGGCCTTGCCGAATTCGCGCTCGACAGGCTGCGCAGGCGTGCGGTGCACAGCCGGCGCCGTGACGCTGGTTTTCAGCTGGTCAGTCAGCTCGCCCAGGCGCTTCTGCGCCAGCGACCACGCCCCCGGCACGGCAGGATCGGCATAGACGATGAGGTAGAGCCGCCCCGACAGGTTGTCGATGACGGCGAGCTCTTCGCACTGCAGCAGCAGGATGTCCGGCGTGTCGATACCACCCTCCTTCCACGTCCTGGCCAGGCGCGGCTCGATGTAGCGCACGGCGTCGTAGCCGAAGTAGCCGGCCAGGCCGCCGCAAAAGCGCGGCAGACCGGGCCGCAGCGCGACCTTGAAGCGCTTTTGCCACGCAGCGATGAAGTCGAGCGGATTGCCGTCGTGCGTCTCGACCACGGCGCCGTCGGTGACGATCTCGGTGCGACAGCGGCTGGCGCGCAGCAGCGTTCGCGCCGGCAGGCCGATGAACGAGTACCGGCCGAAGCGCTCGCCGCCGACCACCGATTCGAGCAGGAAGCTGAGACTGCCGTTGCCCGGATCGCCGCGGGCGAGCTTGAGGTAGAGCGAGAGCGGCGTCTCGAGATCGGCGAATGCCTCGGCGATCAACGGGATGCGGTTGAAGCCCTGTTGCGCGAGGCGATGGAATTCGGTTTCTGTCATGGTCGTCCTGGGCGACACGGGCGCTGCCACGTGCGCTTCTGATGCGGGCCGAGCGGCCGGAGGCATCGAGATCGGTTCGATCGGCGGCTTCGCCGCAACCGTGGGAAACGGCGCCCGGGTGCGGCGCCGCTGGCTTTGTCAGCCGCCTGTAGGGCGGCCGGCGCGCGTGCAGCGCCGCCAGGGCCAGGCTCCCTGGCCCAGGGGCCTCGCGGCAGGTGTCCGAAACGTGACCATCGCAAAAGTGTAGCAGCGGAAATACCGCTCTTTTCCGCTTCGCCCGGTGGCCGTCCAAGGCCGAAAATGGCGTGTGTTGAACGCCCGTCCCCCGTCGCTCGGGCCGCCCCGCGTGCTCGTCATCGCCGATGACGACGCGTCGGCCCAGGCCGTTGCGCTGCGCCTCGGGGACGCCTTCGCGTCGTCGCTGCGGCTCTCGGCCGGGCGCCGCCCGGCTGCCGCCGACGCCGCCGATGCGCGCGCCGACATCGTCGTCCTTGCCGCCGGCTCGCTCGATCGCGTCGAAGCCGATGCGCTCGCCATTCGCGCATCGGCCCGCGCCGGCGCACCGGCGCCGCAGCTTGTCGGCTTGTGCGCCGTCGCCGATCTCGCCCGGGCGTCCCGCCTTTGCACCGATGGCGCTCTCGACGACTACGCGGCCCACCCCGCCGACCCGGCCGATCCGGGTCGTCTCCTCGTCGCCGTTCGCGCCGCGGCGCGATGGGCGCTCGCCCCGCGCCCGACCGCACCGGCGCGCGTTCGCCCCATCGTTCTTGTCGTCGAGGACGACGAGTTCGCGCAGCAGCTCGTCACGATGACGCTGGAAAGCGCCGACATCGAGATCGTCGTCGAACACGACGGTGCGGTCGCGCTCGATCGCATTCGCGCCGTCCGTCCCGACCTCGTCCTCATGGATGTGATGCTGCCGACCGGCGACGGCGTCGAGCTGACCCAGCACATGAAGGCCGATCCTGCGCTGGCCGGCATTCCCGTGGTCATGCTGACCGGCGACGCGCGCCGCGAGGTGCTCGTGCGCAGCATGGAAGCCGGCGCGTCGGACTTCATCGTCAAGCCGTTCACGCCGGCCGCGCTGCTCGGCAAGCTGTCGAGGTTCCTGCCGAACCTCAGCTGACCGCGTCGACCCGCGTCGCCCGTCGCGCCGCTAGGCGGACGTCACCGGGATGCCGCGGAACTGGCCGGCCATCGCTGGTCCCGCCGGCCGCGGATAGCGAACCGGATCGAAGCGGTTCAGCAACTCGCTCTCCCGTGCCCTGGCGATGGCGAGACTTGCCAGCTTGACGTGGCCGTAGCCGCGGATCGAGGCCGGCACGCTGGCGATCGCCGTGGCGATGGCGATCTTGTCCGGGCCGAGACCGGCGAGGAGCTCGGCGACGCGCGCCTCGTAGTCGTCGACGAGGCGGCGCTCGAGCCTGCGCTCGTCGGTGCGCCCGAACGGATCGAACGGCGTGCCGCGCAGGACCTTGCCGCGGGCGAGCACCTTCAGCATCGGCAACAGCCAGGCGCCGAAGCGGCGCTTCGTCGGGACGGTGGCGCGGCCCGTTCCCCTGGGTTTCATCAGCGCCGGCGGCGCCATGTAGAACTCGAGCGTCGGTGCACCGTCGAACTGCTCGGCGAGCTGCCTGGCGAAGCTGCCGTCGGTGTAGAAACGTGCGACCTCGTATTCGTCCTTGTAGGCCATCAGCTTTCTCATCTGCTCTGCCACGGCGCGCGTGAGCGGCAACGTCGGATCGACCGGGCCGAGCGATTCCTCGCGCGCGCGCGCCGCCAGAACGAGCCGCCGATAGCGTTCCACGTAACGCGCGCTCTGGTACGCCTGCAGAAACCTCGACGAACGCTCGATCAGCGCGTCGAGCGTCTCGGCGCGCGCCGCGCCCGGATCCGGCTCGTGCAGCAGCTCCCGGCATGCAGCGGGATCCGCCGCGGCCAGGCGGCCGAGCGAGAACGCCGCCTTGTTGCTGTCGATGGCGACGCCGTTGAGCTCGATCGCGCGCTGCATCGCGGCCAGGCCGACCGGGACCATGCCGCGCTGCCAGGCGTAGCCCATCGCCAGGATGTTCGAGACGATCGAGTCGCCGAGGAATTGCTCGGCCAGCGCCTGCGCGTCCATCGTCTCGACGCGTTCGGCGCCGGCGGCGAAAGCGATCTTCTCGAGCAATGCGTCGACCCGCAGACTTGCGTCCGGATTCGAGAGCGACTCCGCCACCGGAATCTCGTGCGTGTTGGCGAGCACGCGGGTGCGGCCGCGCCGCACCGTCTGCAAGGCATCGGCCGATGCGGCGACGACGACGTCGCAGGCGAGCACGGCATCAGCCTGTTGCGCGTCGATGCGCACCTGGTTGAGCGCCGCCCGGTCTTTCGCCAGGCGGACGAACGAGAGCACCGAACCGCCCTTTTGCGCGAAACCCATGAAGTCGAGCACGCTCGCCGAATGGCCTTCGAGGTGCGCAGCCATCGCGATGACCGCGCCGACCGTGACGACCCCCGTGCCGCCGACGCCGGTGACGAGCAGATCGTAGGGACCGGTCCAACGGTGCGGCGACGGCAGCGGCAGTTGCTCGACGAGCGCGGCGAAGCGCGCCGCGCCCGGGCCGGCGAGCGCGCCGGCGCGCTTTTTCAGCGTGCCGCCGACGACGCCGACGAAGCTCGGGCAAAAGCCCTTGGCGCAGGAGTAGTCCTTGTTGCAGCTCGACTGGTCGATCTTGCGCTTGCGGCCGAGCGACGTCTCGGTCGGCACGACGGCGACGCAATTCGATTGCACCGAGCAATCGCCGCAGCCTTCGCAGACCTGGGTGTTGATGACGAGGCGCCGCGCCGGGTCGACGAGCTCGCCTTTCTTGCGCCGACGGCGCTTTTCGGCGGCGCAGGTCTGCTCGTAGATGAGGACGGTCACGCCCTTCATGTCGCGCAGACGCCGTTGCACCGCGTCGAGCGCGTCGCGGTCGTGGAATTCGGTGCCGGCGGGAAAGCGCCCGTGGCTGCCGGCGTACTTGGCGATGTCGTCGGAGAGCACGACCACCTTGGTCGCGCCCTCGGCCTCGACCTGTCGGGCGATGCCGTCGACCGTGATGGTGCCGTCGATCGGCTGTCCGCCGGTCATCGCCACCGCGTCGTTGAAGAGGATCTTGTAGGTGATGTTGGTCTTCGCCGCGATCGCCTGGCGGATCGCCAGGTAGCCAGAGTGGTAGTAGGTGCCGTCGCCGAGATTCTGGAAGACGTGCGGCACCTTGGTGAACTGCGAATGCGAGACCCAGTCGACGCCTTCGCCGCCCATCTGGATCAGGCCTGCCGTGTCGCGGTCCATCCACGAGGCCATGAAATGGCAGCCGATGCCGGCCTGCGCGCGCGAGCCGTCGGGCACCTTCGTCGACATGTTGTGCGGGCAGCCGGCGCAGAAGTACGGCAGGCGCTTGACGGCATCGCCGGCATTCGAGAGCAGCGCCGGATCGGTGAAGTCGACGACGTGGTGGCGGCGGTCGAGCTCCGGGAAGCGCGTCGCCAGCCAGTCGGCGACGATCTCGATCAGCCGCGACGGCCGCAACTCGCCCAGCTCGGAAACGAGCGGCTTGCCGGCAGCGTCGCGCTTGCCGACGATCGTCGGGCGGATCGCGGCGTTGTAGAAGAGGTCGCGCATCTGCGTCTCGACGACCGCGCCCTTTTCCTCGACGACGAGGATCTCGGCCAGGCCCGCGGCGAAGGTCTCGATGCGCGTCGGCTCGAGCGGATACGAGAGGCCCACCTTGTAGAGCCGCACGCCCGCCGCGGCGAGCGCGTCCAGTGAGATGTCGAGCCGGCGGAAGACCTCGAGCAGGTCGAGGTGCGCCTTGCCGCAGGTGACGATGCCGACCGTGGCATGGCTCGACGCGACGACCTGGCGGTCGATCGAATTCACCGTCGCGAAGGCCCGCACCGCGTCGAGCTTGGCGTGCAGGCGTTGCTCGATCTTCAGCGACGGCAGATCGGGCCAGCGGTAGTGCAAACCATCGAGCGGTCGAACGAACCCGGTCTCTGTTTCGACCTGCGCGGCGCTCTTCCATGCGGCGACGCGCGCGTTCGTCTCGTCGAGGTCGACCGTCGAGCCGCTCTCGACCACTTCCGACAGCGCCGTCAAGCCGACCCAGTTGCCCGAGAAGCGCGAGAGCGCCCAGCCGTAGAGGCCGAACTCGAGGTACTCGGCGACGTTGGCCGGTGCCACGACCGGCATATGCCAGGACTGCATCGTCACGTCGCTCTGGTGTGGCATCGACGACGAGACGCAGCCGTGGTCGTCGCCGGCGACGACGAGGACGCCGCCATGCGGCGACGAGCCGTAGGCATTGCCGTGCTTGAGCGCGTCGCCGGCGCGATCGACGCCCGGGCCCTTGCCGTACCACATGGCGAAGACGCCGTCTGCGGTGCGCTCGGGGTCGGACTCGACCCGCTGCGTGCCGAGCACGGCCGTCGCGCCGAGCTCCTCGTTGATGGCCGGCAGGAACTTCACGCCGGCCGCATCGAGCAGCGTCGCCGCCTTCCATGCCTGCTGGTCCACCATGCCGAGCGGCGAGCCCCGGTAGCCGCTGATGAAGCCCTGCGACTTCACGCCGCGGGTCGCGTCACGCGAGGCCTGCATCAACGGCAGGCGGATCAGCGCCTGCGTGCCGGTCAGGAAGACGACGCCGGCTTCGGCCGCGAGGTTGTCGGCGAGACGATAGTCGGGGCGGACGAGGGTGGCAGGCATGCCGCAATCTACGCGCGGCGGCGAAGAATGTGCTTCTTTCTTTGTCGCGAAATCAGGATAAGAGAGAATGAAACACCAAAATCTTCCGGCAAGATAGCATGAGCATTCTCGACAGCAAGGACCACGCGATCCTCGGTGCACTGCAGCGCGATTCGCGTCAGACGGTGCAGCAGCTCGCCGCCGCCGTCGGCCTCACCTCGACGCCATGCTGGAAGCGCGTCAAGGCGATGGAGGCGGCCGGTGTGATCCGCGGCTACGGCGCGGTGGTCGACCGCGAGAGCGTCGGCCTGGCGCTATGCGTCATCGCCGAGGTCAACCTGACGCAGCACAACGAGAACACGGTGCGCCAGTTCGAGCGCGCGGTCGCCGCGTGCCCGCAGATCGTCGCCTGCTACAGCACCACCGGCGGCGCCGACTACAGCATCAAGGTGCTGGTGCCCGACATCCGCAGCTACGAAAGCTTTCTGCACGAGACGGCGTTTCGCCTGCCCGGCGTGACGCACATCCGATCGAGCGTCGTGCTCAAGGAGATCAAGGCCGAGGCGGGCGTGCCCCTGATGACGGGCCCCGCCGCAGCCGGGCCTCGAGCGCCTCGATCCGGTCCAGCAGATCGAGCGCCAGCGCGACGCCGGACGCGTTGAGCTCGAGGTCGCGGGTGAGATGCACGGCCACGCGCGTGCGCTTCAGCGACGAGCCGGCGAAGCGCCAGTCGCCTTGCGACCCGCCGCTCGGCTGCAGCACGCCTTCGCTGACCCAGAGCGCGATGTGCGATTCGCTCGCGTTGCAGGCGCGGCAGAGCTCGATCGTCGTCAGCGTCAACTCGTCGTCGACGATGGTGCCGCGCAACGCGGCGCTTCTCGTGTCATCCATACATCAGCCTCCACGGGGCGGGCGCGGCACGAAATCGGCAAAGCTGCTCGCCATGGCCGCGTACGCGTCTCGGGCCTTCTCGGTGTCGGCGGCGGGCAGGACGATGGTGATCACCGCGTAGAGATCTCCCGGCGTCCCGGTCGTCTTGGCAGACGGCAGGCCGCGGCCCTTCAGGCGGAGCTTGCGGCCGGCTGCGGAGCCCTTCGGGACCGTCAGCTGCACGGTGCCTTCGGGCGTCGGCGCATTGACGCTCGCGCCCAATGCCGCTTCCCAGGGCGCGAGCGGCAGGTCGACATAGAGATCGACCCCGTCGAGGCGATAGCGCGGATGCGGCTTGAACTCGATCTCGAGGTAGAGGTCGCCGGCCGGCGCGCCACCCGTGCCGGGCGTGCCCTGGCCGGCCAGGCGCAGGTTCTGGCCGGCGCGGATGCCGCGCGGAATATGCACGTCGAGCCGGCGCTCTTCCAGCGTGACGCGTCCGTCGCCCGCTTCCTTCGGCGCGCGCAGCGAGATGCTGCGCTCGGCGCCGTGGAACGCGTCTTCGAGATCGACGAGCACCTTGGCGTGGTGATCCTCGCCCTGCATGCGGGCGCTGCGCCTCGTTCCGCCGCGCCCGCTGCGGGCGCCGAACAGCGACTCGAAGAAATCGCTGGAGTCGAAGCCCTCGCCGCCGAAGCCAGCGCCCGGGTGGGCGCGATCGGCGCCGCCGCGAAACTCGAAGCCGGCGTCCCAGTTCGGTGGCGGCTGGAAGTCCTGGCCGGCCTTGAAGCCTTTGCCGACCTGGTCGTAGGCGACGCGCTTCTCGGCGTCCTTGAGCACCTCGTTGGCTTCGTTGATGTCCTTGAAGCGCGCCTCGGCGTCGGGCAGCTTGCTGACGTCCGGGTGGTACTTGCGGGCAAGCTTGCGGTACGCCTTCTTGATGTCGTCCTGCGTCGCCGTGCGCGGCACGCCGAGAGTCTCGTAGTAGTCCTTGTATTGCATCGCGTGTCAGTGCGACGAGGCCGTGAGGGCCATGCCGCGCCCGGCAAGTGGGGACGCCCTGGGTCCGCCGCAAGCCGGCATCAGCGGCTCCGTCGATGCCTGCAAGGTGACGTGGCCGATCGCGAAACGCGCCTGCATGCGCTCGGCCGCGGCGCGAAAGAACGCGTCGTCGGGATGGCCGGCCGGCATGACGACGTGCGCCGTCAGCACCACCTCCGTGGTGCCGCTGGCCCAGACGTGCAGGTCGTGGACGCAGTCGACACCGGGCAGCGCCTCGAGCTCCGCGCGTACGGCGTCGAGATCGATCGAGCTCGGCACGCCGTCGAACATGAGATGCAGCGAGTCGCTGAAGAGCCGCCAGGTGCCGATCAGGATGACCGCGGCGATGGCCAGGCTGGCGACCGGATCGATCCAGAGCCAGCCCTGCCAGAGCGCAAGCGCCCCGGCGATGACGACACCGGCCGAGACGGCGGCATCGGCGGCCATGTGCTGGAAGGCGCCGCGCATGTTGATGTCGTCGTGGCGGCCGCCCATGAAGAGGAGTGCCGTGCCGAGGTTGACGACGATGCCGATCGCGGCGACCGCCATCACCACGATCGGCTGGGTCGCCTCGGGCGCGTGCAGGCGCCCGATCGCCGCCCAGGTCAGCGAGCCCATCGCCACCAGCAGCAGCAGCGCGTTGGCGAAGGCGGCCAGGATCGACGCGCGCTTCCAGCCCCAGGTATGGCGCTCGTCGGGGGCGATCTGCACGGCGAACGCGCCGGCCCATGCGAGGATCAGGCCGAGCACGTCGCCGAGGTTGTGGCCGGCGTCGGCGAGCAGTGCGAGCGAATCGGCGCGCCAGCCGTAGAACGCCTCGATCGCGACGAAGGCGGTGTTGACGGCGATGCCGATGGCGAAGGCCCGGTCGTGCCGCGCCGGGCCGTGGGAATGGCCATGGTCGTGCGCATGGTCGTGGTCGTGGTCGTGGCTGCCCATGGCGAGCGCCTCCCGGTTCAAGCGGCGAGCTGCGACCGCATGGCGTCGATCACGGCGCGGTAGCTCGTCGCTCCGAAGATCGCACTGCCGGCGACGAAGGTGTCGCACCCGGCATCGGCGACGGCCCGGATGTTCTCGACGTTGATGCCGCCGTCGACCTCGAGGCGGATGTCGCGGCCGCTCGCATCGATGCGCTTCCTGATCTGCTCGATCTTGCGCAGCGCCGAGTCAATGAACGCCTGGCCGCCGAAGCCCGGGTTGACGCTCATGACGAGCACGTGGTCGAGCTTGTCGATCTCCCAGTCGAGCACGTCGATCGATGCCCCCGGATTGAAGACCAGACCGGCCTGGCAGCCTTCGGCACGAATCAGCTGCAGCGTGCGATCGACGTGCCTGGTCGCTTCCGGATGAAAGCTGATCATGTCGGCTCCTGCCGCGGCGAAGGCCTGGGCCAGCGCGTCGACCGGCTCGACCATGAGGTGCACGTCGATCGGGACCTTGGTGCCATCGGCCTTGACGGCGTGCTTGCGCAAGGCGGCGCAGACCATCGGGCCCATGGTCAGGTTCGGCACGTAGTGGTTGTCCATCACATCGAAGTGGATCCAGTCGGCACCGGCTTCGATGACGGCGCGCACTTCCTCGCCCAGCCGCGCGAAATCGGCGGAGAGGATGCTGGGGGCGATGCGATACGTCGGCATGGCGGAAGGTCGCAAGGATTCTAGGTCTCGCCCCGCGCGCCCTGCGAGAATGGGGCGATGCCCAAACCCGAGTTCACGACGAGCGTGGTCGTCCGTCACCTGCCGGAACAATCGGACCGGGACGCGGGGCAGTACGCCTTCGCGTACACCATCACCATCAGGAACAGCGGCGACATGACCGGCCAGCTCATCGCGCGCCACTGGATCGTCACCGACGCCCACGGCCACGTCGACGAAGTGCGCGGCCTCGCCGTGGTCGGCCACCAGCCGGTGCTCAAGCCCGGCGAAAGCTTCGAATACACAAGCTGGACCCGCCTGGCGACGCCGAACGGCACCATGCGCGGCACGTTCTTCTGCATGAGCGAAGACGCGCATCCCTTCGAGGCCGCGATCGACGAGTTCGGGTTGACGCTCGCTTCGGCGCTGCACTAGCGTTTCATCGCCCATGGCGAAGTCCGGCGCGGCGTGGGACCACATTGCGCTGTTGAACGAAGCCCATCCCTGAACATGCGAACGCCGATGTGGACCTGGATCCTGCCGATCGTGTCGTTGCCGCTCGCCGGCGTCGCGCTGGCATGGCCGCCGGGAACGGCGCTGGCGGTCGTCTGCGCCGCCGCACTGATCGGCGCCGTGCTCGCCTCGGTGCACCACGCCGAGGTCGTGGCGCATCGCGTCGGCGAGCCCATGGGCACGCTGATCCTCGCCGTCTCGGTGACGGTGATCGAAGCTGCGCTGATCGTCTCGATGATGCTGGCCGGCGGACCGAACACCTCCACCTTGCCGCGCGACACGATCTTCTCGGCGATCATGATCATCTGCAACGGCGCGGTCGGCCTGTGCGTCATCGCCGGCAGCCTCAAGCACCACGAGCAGAGCTTTCGCCTCGAAGGCGCGACCTCCGCGTTCGCTGCGCTGATCGCGCTCGCCACGCTGTCGCTGGTCCTGCCCGTCTTCACGACGACGGTGCCCGGCCCGTACTTCTTCTCGCGCTCGCAGCTGGCCTTCGCGGCCGTCTCGTCGCTCGCGCTCTGGGCCGTCTTCGTCTTCGTGCAGACGGTGCGCCATCGCGACTACTTCCTGCCTGCCGAAGCCCCGGGCGACGAGTCTGCGCATGCCTCGCCGCCGTCGACGACGCAGGCCTGGACCAGCTTCGGCCTGCTCGTGGTCTCACTGGTCGCGGTGATCGCGTTGGCCAAGACGCTCTCGCCCACCATCGAGCGCGCGGTCGCCGACGCCGGCTTGCCGCCCTCGGTGATCGGCATCGTCATCGCCCTGCTGGTGCTCCTGCCCGAGACCTGGGCCGCCTATCGCGCCGCCCGTGCCGACCGGCTGCAGACCAGCCTGAACCTCGCGCTCGGCTCGGCGCTGGCCAGCATCGGCCTGACGATCCCGGTCGTGGCGATCCTCTCGGTCGCGCTCGATCTGCCGTTGACGCTCGGCCTCTCGCCGAAAGACCTGGTGCTGCTCGTGCTCACCTTCGCGGTCGGCTCGCTGACCCTTGGCACGGGGCGGACCAACCTGCTGCAGGGCGCCGTGCACTTGCTGATCTTCGCCGCGTTCCTGTTTCTCGCGATCGTTCCCTGAGTCCCGGGCGCTAGTCGCCGTCGCGGCGCTCGCCGCCACGGCGGCCGGCGAACATGGTCCACCAGACGATGAAGAGAAGCAGCGCCAGGGCGCCCAGAGCTTCCAGCAGAATGACCCACATGACGATCGCCTTCCACGGCGCACGGGACGCGGCGAAGGCCATTCTAGGAACGCTTGTCGCCGCGCTCGGCGCCTGCTCGAGCACGATGCTGCCGACGCCACCGGCCGGCACCGGCGCAGACGCGGCGACGCGACCGCTGGCCGCTGCGCCCGCGGCCAGCGCAGCAAGCTCGGCGGGGCCGGCCGCGACGATGCTGCGGCCGCACGCGCGCTGGGTGGCGACGGCCTGGTCCGATCTGCCCGCCTGGGCCGCCGACCACACCAGCGAGGCCCTGACCGCCCTGCTGCGCAGTTGCGAACGACCGGCGCCGGCCTGGGAGGCAACCTGCGGCGATCTGCGACGCGACGCCGTGCCGCTGCTTGCCGACGATGCCGCGGCTCGGGCCTGGCTGCAGGCGCATCTGCGGCCCTGGCGCGTCGAATCCCTGGACGGCGAGGCGAGTGGTCTCGCCACCGGCTACTTCGAGCCGATGGTCGAGGCATCGCGCAGCTCGCGGCCCGGCTTTCGCATCGCCGTGCATGCGCCACCGGCCGATCTGGCGACGCGCAAGCCCTACTGGACACGACATCAACTCGAGACGCTGCCGGCCGCACGCAAATCGCTCGCCGGCAGCGAGATCGCCTGGCTGCACGATCCGCTCGATGCCCTGCTTCTGCAGGTCCAGGGCTCCGGCCGCCTCGTCTTCGTCGATCAGCGGAACCAGGCGCGCACGCTGGTGCGGGTGGCGTACGCGGCGCACAACGACCAGCCGTACAAATCGGTCGGCCGCTGGCTGGTCGAGCAGGGCGAGCTGAAGCTCGAGCAGGCGTCGTGGCCGGCGATCCGCGCCTGGGCCCGGCAGAATCCAACGCGCGTCGACGAGATGCTCCGGAGCAACCCGCGCGTCGTCTTCTTTCGCGAAGAACCGCTGCCCGATCCGGCGATCGGACCGAAAGGCGCGCAGGGCGTGCCGCTTTCGCCCGGGCGCTCGATCGCCGTCGATCCGCAGAGCGTGCCGTACGGCACGGCCGTATGGCTCGACACGAGCGAACCGCTCTCACCGGTGCCGCTGCGCCGTCTCGTCGTCGCGCAGGACACCGGCAGCGCCATCGCCGGCGCCGTTCGCGCCGACTATTTCTGGGGCTGGGGCGACGCCGCCGAGGCCCAGGCCGGGCGCATGAAGCAGGCGTTGCGGATGTGGGCGCTCTGGCCGCGCTGACGACGCGGACAGCGCCGGTCGCCTACGATGGCCGGGTCCTTGCGTCCGGGCCGCCTGCCGGCACGTAGAGAGCGAAAGAATTGCCGCGCGCCTGCGACCAAGCCAGGCAACCGATCCACTCCGGAGATCCCGACATGACCCGCCGTCCATTCCTCGCTGCCCTGTCCGTACTCGGTTTCGCGCCCAGGCTCGCCGGCGCCCAAGGCCCGACGCCGAAGATCGACAAGCTGACGCTGCCCGACGCCGAATGGAAGAAGCGCCTGGCGCCGGCGTCGTACGACGTGCTGCGTCACGAAGGCACCGAGCGGCCCGGCTCGAGCCCGCTCAACGAAGAACATCACAAGGGCGTTTTTCATTGCATCGCCTGCGACCTTCCGCTCTTCAAGTCGGAGACGAAGTTCGAGAGCGGCACCGGCTGGCCGAGCTTTTTCACGTACCTGCCCGGCGCTCTGGCCATGAAATCGGACTACCTGATGATCGTGCCGCGCACCGAGTACCACTGCGCGCGCTGTGACGGCCACCAGGGCCACGTCTTCGACGACGGCCCGGCGCCCACCGGCAAGCGCTATTGCAACAACGGCGTCGCGCTGAAGTTCGTGGCCGCGGCCGCATAGACGAACCGTCCCGATTCGAGGCCGCGGCCGGCCCCCGCCTTGCGGACGGGGCGACACGGCCGCCTCTTCCGTAGACTCGGGCGGATGAGCTCCGCCGACACCGCGCTCGATCCGAGCGATCCCTATGCGCGCGAGGCGCAGACCTTTCCCCGGCTGAGCGAGGAGATGGCGGGGCGCGTCGCACACTACGGCACCGAGGAGCGCCTCGAAGCCGGCACGCAGCTCTATACGCGTGGTGATCTCAGCGTCGATTTCTTCCTCGTCCTCGAAGGCGCGATCGAGGTCTTCGAGCGCGGCGACGACGGCAGCGACAAGGTCTTCACCGTGCACGCCGAGCGCCAGTTCACCGGCGAGCTCGACCTCTTCAACGAGCGCGAAATTCTCGTCAACGGCCGCGCCGGGCCGCCGACACGCGTCGTGCGCATCAAGCGCGCCGACTTCCGGCGCCTCGTGCAGAGCGAGCCCGACATCGCCGAGATCGTGATGCGCGCCTTCATCCTGCGCCGCGTCGGCCTGATCCGCCACGGCCAGGGCGGCGCCGTGCTGATCGGCCCGGGGCACAGCGCCGACACCTTGCGGCTGCAGCAGTTCCTGTCGCGCAACGGCTACCCGCTGCGCCTGCTCGACACCGAGCAGGACCCGGACGCCGGCGGCTTTCTCGAATGCTTTTCGCTGACCGCCGCCGAGCTCCCCGTGGTGGTGCTGCCCGGGCACCTGGCGCTGCGCAATCCTTCGCTGGCGAGCCTGGCCGACCAGCTCGGCCTGACCGAGCACTTCGACCACGCGACGGTGTTCGACCTCGCGGTGGTCGGCGCCGGGCCGGCCGGCCTCGCCGCCGCCGTGTACGGCGCCTCGGAAGGCTTGCAGACCATCGTCATCGAAAGCTCCGCGCCGGGCGGCCAGGCGGGCACCAGCTCGAAGATCGAGAACTACCTCGGCTTTCCGACCGGCATCAGCGGCCAGGCGCTGGCCGGCCGCGCCCAGGTGCAGGCGCAGAAGTTCGGCGCGCGGCTCGCCATCTCGCGCGCCGTCAGCGGCGTCAACTGCGACGTCACGCCCTACGAGCTCGAGCTCGAGGACGGCGCCGCGATCCGCGCCCGCGCCGTCGTCATCGCCAGCGGCGCCCGCTATCGCAAGCTCGACGTTCCGGGCTTCGAGCGATTCGAGGGCCAGGGCGTGTACTACGCGGCGACGGCGATGGAAGCCAGCTTGTGCCGCGACGCCGAAGTCATCGTCGTCGGCGGCGGCAATTCGGCCGGCCAGGCCGCCGTGTTTCTCGCCGGCTCGGTCAAGCACGTCTACGTGCTGGTGCGCAGCGCCGGCCTGGCGGCGACGATGTCCGACTACCTCGTTCAGCGCATCGAGCATTCGGCCCGCATTAGCCTGCACGCGCAGTCCGAGATCGTCTCGCTCGCAGGCGAGCACGGGCTGGCCGCCGTCACCTGGCGCGACCGGCGATCCGGCGACGAGACGACGAAGCCGGTCTCGGCGATCTTCGCGATGATCGGCGCCGTGCCGAACACCGCCTGGGTCGACGGCTGCCTCGAGCTCGACGCGCAGGGCTTCGTCGTCACCGGAGTCAAGGCCGGCCAGGGCGCCGATTCACCGTACACGACATCGCGGCCGGGCATCTACGCGGTGGGCGACGTGCGCTCCGGCTCGGTCAAGCGGGTCGCTTCGGGGGTCGGCGAAGGCTCGGTCGTGGTCCAGGCGGTGCATCGCTTCCTGCACCCGACACCGGAGTAGCGCCGGACGCCCGGGCCGCGCGGCAACGTCACTTCCGCTGGTCCAGCCAGAGCTTCTTCAGGTGCTCGAGCTCGGCGTCGAAGAGCTTGTTGATGCGCTCGATCTCCTGCTGCTGGTTGGCGATCGATGCGGCAAGGCCGTCGCGCGCGCCGTCGTTGGCTTCGATCGCTCGTTTCAACGCGGCCGGCTGCGACTTGCCGACGTAGAACTCGGCCTCGTCGGCCAGCTTTTTCTTCTCGACCAGGAGCATGGCCTGGCGCTGCTTCGAGTTGCGGATCGCGGTCTGCGCATCGTCGAGCGCCTTTCTTCGCGCTGCATCGTGCGCGGCCTTGTCGGGAAAGCGGGAGAGCAGGTTGCTGTCCTTGCGCTGGCCGGCCGCCTTTTCCTTGCGCTCGCGCTCGACCTGCTGCCGCTTCATCTCGTCCTCGGACTTTTCATCCTCCGTCTTGGGGCGCGGCACGACGCGGTTCGGCGACGCGTCGAGGTTCAGCTCCTGCTGATCCCGATCGAGGCATTCGGGATTGAGCTTGTCGGACTTGTAGTGGTGACCCTGCTTGTCGACACAGCTGTAGATCTTCGGCGTGTGTACGGCGGGCGCCTGCGCCTGGGCCGAGCCGACCACGGCGAACGCCGCAACGATGATGAGCGGTTTCATGTGCCTCCCGAGACGCAGCGCACCGGATGATCTGCAACTTGTCGACATTCGGTCAAGCCTCTGTTCCGATTCGACGATACCCGTGGGCCGAATGCGCTCGGCGATGCTGACCGACATGGGCTGCTTGTTGCTGATCCACGAGCCGATCGGATCGCGCGACGAACGCGGTGCCGAGGCAGGCCGCGCCGTCTACGACCGGATGCTCCATTTACGGCCGACCTGCAGAAGCGCGGCGCAGCGAGGTCTGAGGCCGCGGACCGCAAGCCGGGTCCGGCTCAGCGTGCCGTTTGCAGGACCTCGGCAACGAAGGTGTCGACGGCGTCCGTGTAGGCGCTGTGCCTGCCGAGATCAGCGTTGATGGCGGCGTGCGACAGCGCCTCCCTGTGCACCCTCGCCGCCGTGCCGACCGCGTTGACATGGACCGAGAAGCGCTCGGACTGGCCGCACGAATCGTCGGGCCGCGTCGAGGAGCAGACGAGGAGCATCGGGATGGCACCGGCGGCGAGGCGAGCCGTTGGCGACTCGTCGTGCCACCTCGCCGGATCGGCGCCGAACACGCGGTCGTAGAAGCGCTGGTGGCGACGCTGCATGTGCGCTTCGAGATCGACCGCGGCGCTGTCGAGCACGACGGTGCCGGCCCAGCGCGACGCGCCCGAGCTCGCCGCCAGCGCCGGCGAGGCGCTGAGCAGTGCGACGAGGTGAGCGCCCGCGGAGTGGCCCATGAGGACGAGCCGCGTCCGGTCGCCGTCCCAGGCTCCTGCCTGGCGCTGGACGAACGCGATGGCGCGAGCCACGTCCCTGGCCTGCTCGAGCGGCTCGACCTCGGGGAACAGGCGGTTGTTGACCGAGACCAGAATCCAGCCCTGCGTGACCCAGTGATCGATCTTCGCGCCGACGACGCCGCGCGACGCCTTGTCGCCGAACATCCAGGCGCCGCCGTGGACCATGACGAGGATCGGCGCACCACCCGTGCGGGCGAGGCCGGGCGGAGGCAGGTAGACGTCGATGCGCTGTCGGGCCGCTGCGCCATACGGCAGGTCGGCGAGCTTTCGGACCCCTGGCGGCAATGTCGCGACATCGGCCGGCGCCGCGCTGCCTTCGAGCAACGGCGAATTGCCGCTCGCATCGGCGGCGCATGCGGCGCCCGGCATGGCGAGCGCCCCGCAAAGAGCGAGCAACGTCAGGCTGAGCGCGAGCGCTCGGCGGCGCATCGCCACCAGAAGCCGCATGCCTTCAGCCTACGGTTGCCTGGCGGCGCGCCGCGCCTTCGCGAACGCGGCGATGTCGGCCAAGGTGACCGCTCCGGTGTGCGCCTTGTCGATCTCCTCGAAGTGCTTGAAGACGAACGGCATACCGGCGCCGGCCTCGTCTTTGGTCAGCTTGCCATCACCGTTCTTGTCGGCGGCGGCGAAGCGCTGCTTCATCGTTTCCGCCATGTCGCCGCGGCCAGCGTGGCGGTCCTGCGCGCCTGCGCTGACCGCAGCCGCAACTGCCACGACTGCGAACGCCGCGCCGATCGTCGACGCCTTGAACGGGAACCTCATGATCGTCCTCGGAGCATGGCCGGCCGCCATGCGCCCACTGTCGTCGCGCAATGTCAACGCACCGTTGCTGGGAGGTGGCGATTCGTCCGGATCGTCGGCCTCTTCATGCGTTCCGTCGTCGTTTGGCCAGTTCCGCAAGCACGAACCCGGTGCCGGCTCGACCATTCGACACTACGCACCGGAGGGTTTTCGAACGCGCTACGCTGTGTAGTCCACGTGTCGTAGGGACATCCCATGAATGCTTCGCGCACCTCTTTCGTCGCGGTCGCCTGCGCTGCGCTCTCGGGTCTCGCTCTGGCGGCGAGCGGTCTCGCATTCGGCGCCACCGATGCGGACAAGAACGTCACGGTCGTCTTCGTGCACCCCGAGAATTTCACCGACCTCAAGGATCGGCGCTTTCCCGGCGAGCAGGAGACCAACGCCTATCTGGTCGACTTGCGCCGCTACATCGAGCAGCGCGCCGGCAGCGAGCTCGGCGCCGACCGCAAGCTCGAGGTCAGCATCACCGACGTCGACATGGCCGGGCAGGTCGAGCCGAACTCCTTCCAGCATCACGACGTGCGCATCCTGCGCAATTCGATGCCGCCGCGCATCGACCTCGCGTTTCGCATCACCGACAGCAGCGGTCGCGTGCTCAAGAGCGGCCAGCGCCACCTGAGCGATCTGGCCTACCTGTCGCCGGCCACCAGGAACTCGAACGCGCCCCTGAATTTCGAGAAAAAGCTCCTGTCCGACTGGCTGAGCGACGAGTTGCGCCACTGAGCGCGCCACGCCTGCGCGCCGGCCCCATGGCGCCGGCTGCATCGTTCGGCCGGCGCCCTGCCGCGCCTCGGGCCGATCGTTCGCGTCGGACGCGGCAGGCGCGTGAATCCCTACACTCTCGGCTGCGCCGCCGGGTCACGAGCCGGGCGCCGCACGACGCACAGACGCGCATCTTTTCCAGAGTGAACCGCCGATGAATGCACCGCTTCCAGACTCCGTGCGCAAGGCGCTCGAGAGCGTCACGCTCGACGACAAGTATTCGCTCGATGCGGGGCGCGCCTTCATGAGCGGCGTGCAGGCGCTGGTGCGCCTGCCGATGCTGCAGAAAAAGCGCGATGCGCGGTTCGGCCTGAACACGGGCGGCTTCATCAGCGGCTACCGCGGCTCGCCGCTCGGCGGCTACGACCAGGCGCTGTGGGCGGCGAAGAAGCACCTCGCGGCGCAGAACATCGTCTTCCAGCCGGGCGTGAACGAAGAGCTCGCCGCCACCGCCGTCTGGGGCTCGCAGCAGCTCGATCTCTATCCGGAGACGAAAAAGGTCGACGGCGTGTTCGGCATCTGGTACGGCAAGGGGCCGGGCGTCGATCGCTGCTCCGATGTGTTCAAGCACGCCAACCTGGCCGGCACCTCCACGCACGGCGGCGTCATCGCCATCGCCGGCGACGACCACATCGCCAAGAGCTCGACCGCCGCGCATCAGAGCGACCACATCTTCAAGGCCTGCGGCCTGCCGGTCTTCTTCCCGTCGAGCGTGCAGGACATCCTCGACATGGGCCTGCACGCCTTCGCGATGAGCCGCTTCGCCGGCGTCTGGTCGGGCATGAAGACGATCCAGGAGATCGTCGAATCGTCGTCGAGCGTGTCGGTCGATCCGGACCGCGTCGACATCATCCTGCCGGAAGACTTCCAGATGCCGCCGGGCGGCCTGCACATCCGCTGGCCGGACGCGCCGCTCGAGCAGGAAGCGCGGCTGATGGACTTCAAGTGGTACGCGGCGCTCGCCTACGTGCGCGCCAACCGTCTCAACTACAACGTCATCGAAGGGCCGAACGACCGCTTCGGCATCATCGCTTCGGGCAAGGCCTACAACGACACGCGCCAGGCGCTCGCCGACCTCGGCCTCGACGACGACACCTGCCGCCAGATCGGCCTGCGTCTGCACAAGGTCAACGTCGTCTGGCCGCTCGAGGCGACCATCACGCGCGAATTCGCGCGCGGCCTGCAGGAGATCCTGGTCGTCGAGGAAAAGCGCCAGGTCATCGAATACCAGCTGAAGGAAGAGCTCTACGGCTGGCGACCCGACGTGCGGCCCAACGTGCTCGGCAAGTTCGACCAGTCCGAGGGCGACCAGACCGGCGGCGAATGGAGCCAGGCCAATCCGGCGCAACACTGGCTGCTGCGCGCGCAGGCCGATCTCACGCCGTCGATCATCGCCAAGGCGATCGCCAAGCGGCTCGCCAAGCTCGGCGTCGACGGCGAGATCTCGGCGCGCATGGCGATGCGCATCGCCCTGATCGGGTCCAAGGAAGAGAGCCTGGCCGTGACGACGGTGGGCAGCGGTGTCGGCGCCAGCGCGGTCGATCGGGCGCCGTGGTTTTGCAGCGGCTGCCCGCACAACACCTCGACCAAGGTGCCCGAAGGCTCGCGCGCCGTCGCCGGCATCGGCTGCCACTACATGGCCGTGTGGATGGACCGCTCGACGGTCACCTTCAGCCAGATGGGCGGCGAGGGCGTGTCGTGGGTCGGCCAGGCGCCGTTCACGACCGAAAACCACATCTTCGCCAACCTCGGCGACGGCACCTACTACCACTCGGGCCTGCTGGCGGTGCGCCAGTCGATCGCCGCCAAGGTCAACATCACC
>Ga0075520_1000315_pt1 | contig 20309 bp, 12 predicted proteins | sample NGEPerB_FD_75100 | JGI IMG/M metagenome (GOLD analysis project Ga0075520, IMG submission 75100) | Arctic peat soil microbial communities from the Barrow Environmental Observatory site, Barrow, Alaska, USA - NGEE PermafrostAB12-B | ecosystem: Environmental > Terrestrial > Soil > Wetlands > Peat ... | reverse complement strand
TAATGGACCCGGGCGCGATGCTGCCGTCGCGGTGGCCGAGCCGCCTGGCGATGAACTCCAGCCGCCTACCACGCCCGTGGAATTGCGCGCGTCGGACAAGCCCGAGCCGCCCCGAACCGGAAGCGAAAAAGACCACATCGCCACCTCCCTGAACATCGCCAAGCTCCAGGCGATGTCCATGACCGAGCTCAACGGAATGGCCCGCGAACTGGGCGTCGAGAACTTCGGCACGATGCGCAAGCACGAAGTGATTTTTCACATTCTTCAGAAGAATGCCGAGCGCGCCGGCGTGCTGTTCTCCGAAGGCGTCCTGGAAGTCCTGCCCGAAGGCTTCGGCTTCCTGCGCTCCCAAAGCTTCAATTACCTGCCTTGCCCCGAAGATATCTACGTCTCCCCTTCCCAGATCCGAAGATTCGATCTCCAGACAGGCAATCTCATCGCCGGCCAAATCCGTCCGCCCAAGGACAAGGAGCGCTTCTTCGCGTTGCTGAAGGTGGAAGGGGTCGACCAGGAAGATCCCGACAAGGCCAAGGACAAAACGCATTTCGACAATCTCACGCCGCTGTTTCCAAACAGGCGCTACCTGCTGGAGACGGCTTCGGACGAACTGTCCACGCGAGTGTTGGACCTGGTGTGCCCGATCGGCAAAGGCTCCCGCGGCCTGATCGTCGCACCGCCGCGCACCGGCAAGACGGTCCTGATGCAGAAACTCGCCAACGCGATCCTCAAGAACAATCCCGAGGCGTACCTGTTCATCCTTCTGATTGACGAGCGCCCGGAAGAGGTGACCGATATGGAACGCACCTGCCGGGGCGCCGAAGTCATCAGCTCCACCTTCGACGAACCCCCCGAGCGGCACGTGCAGGTGGCCGAAATGGTCATCGAAAAAGCCAAGCGCATGGTCGAGCACAAACGGGATGTGGTCATCCTGCTCGATTCAATCACCCGCCTGGCGCGCGCCTACAACACCGTCCAGCCGCACTCGGGCAAGATCCTGTCCGGCGGCGTGGATGCGAACGCGTTGCACAAGCCGAAGCGCTTTTTCGGCGCGGCCCGCAATATTGAAGAAGGCGGATCGCTCACGATCATTGCCACCGCCCTGGTCGACACCGGTTCGCGGATGGATGAGGTGATTTTCGAAGAATTCAAAGGCACGGGCAACATGGAAGTGCACCTGGACCGCGCCCTGGTCGACCGCCGCATCTTCCCCTCAATCAATATCGAACGCTCGGGCACTCGCAAAGAGGAGCTGCTCTATCATCCGGACGAATACAACAAGGTGGTGATCCTGCGCCGTGCCCTGACGGGCGTGCCGCCTGTGGAGGCGATGGAATTGATGTTGAACAAACTGAAGAAGACGAAGAGCAACATCGAATTTCTGCTCGGCATGGCGGTGGGATAAGGGAAGGGAGAGGGGAGAAGTGCGAGGTGAGAGGGCAGAACTGCGGAGCGATCAACCCGAAGGGTTGAAAGATAGTAGCCGGAGGTCGCAGACCTCCGGTAATCGTTTTGAAAATTCGCTGCATCCTGGAGGGATGCCAGAGTTCTGCGACCCTTTTCGGCGCCGACCCACTCCCGAAAACCCTCACCCCGGCCCTCTCCCGTCCGACGGGAGAGGGAGAACCAGTTCACGCGTTCGTTGCAAACCATAGCGTAATTGAATCCAAATCGTGCGATCCTTTTCGCTCCCCCATCGGATGGGAGAGGGTTGCGTCGTTTGGCCAACACGCCCTCGACTCTCGACCTTCGACCCTCGACCGTCTTAAAGAGGTGTTCACATTTTGGTGAGGGTGTGGCAACATACGGCTGTAGTTTGGCAAAGAATGGCGTGCGTCTGCGTCGGGCCGGATTACACTTTAAACGCGCTCAATATCTAAATGCCCGGTAAATCCTGATATCACCCGATCCCATGTCTCGAACAAAGCAGATCTTCCGATGGAGCAGCGCCGGCGTGCTGCTCGTCGCCGCAACGCTCGCCGGGTGCGATCGAAATGATGTCAAAGTCTATCGCCTGGCCAAGGATACTTCGCCCCAGCAACCGGCCGCCGCCCCGGCGCAGTCGGATGTGGCCGGGGAAGGCCAAAATGCCGCCGCGCCGCTTCCGCGCCTGACCTGGACCTTGCCCGAGGGCTGGCAGGAAAAGGCGGCCGGGGAAATGCGCGCCGCCAGCTTCGCGATCTCCGGGAAAAGCGGACAGCAGGCCGATGTCTCGATCATTCCGCTGCCAAGCGGCGGCCCCGAGCTTGACCTTGTCAATATGTGGCGAGAGCAGATGCGTCTACCGGCCGTCGCCGGCGACGCGGCTGGAACAGAAGCCCAGCCCGTGCTCATCGGGTCCGATTCCGGCAAGCTCTTCGACATCGCCAGCGAGGAGCCGATCATGGATGGCAAAACCCGGGCTCGGATTCTTGTGGCGATGGTTTCGCGCGGGGCGACGAGTTGGTTTTTTAAAATGAAGGGAGAAGAGTCCTTTGTGCGGGATCAAAAGCCGGTGTTTGTCGAGTTTCTGAAATCCATTACATTTGCGCCGGGCGTTGCGGCCGAGCCGGCGGCCTTCGCCGATCCTCATCAGCGCCTGAGCACCAACGCAAAGGAAAGTCCGACCGACAATCCCGGCAAACCTGCGTGGGTGGTCCCCTCCGGATGGCGCGAGACAGCTCCCGCGCAATTCCAGCTTGCGAAATTTGAGACCGGCGCGGGAGACGGCAAAGCGGACATCAGCGTCAGCATGCTCGGCGGGACCGGCGGCGGCTTGTCGGCCAACGTCAACCGCTGGCGCCGTCAACTGGGACTGGATCCTCTCGACGAAGATAATTTAGGCAAGCTGGTGGAGTCGATCGACACCGAGGCTGGCAAAGCTCAGCTTGTGGACATGAAAGGCAAGGACGCCAAAACAGGCCAGGCCGCCCGGACGGTCGGCGCCGTGGTGCCGCTGGGGGGGCAAACCTGGTTTTATAAGTTAATGGGCGACGAAACCACCGTTGGACGCGAAAAGGAAAACTTTCTGAAGTTCGTTCAAACCGTCAAATATCCCAATGTACCTTGACCGTTTGATTCGCTTTTTCTCCTCCCTGCGCCTGACCGTGGTGTGCCTGGCGTTGGGGATGATCATTATTTTCGCCGGGACCTTCGCCCAGGTGGAGCTGGGCCTGTATAAGGCTCAGAACGAATTCTTCCGCAGCTTCCTGGTTTACTGGACTCCGCATGGAACATCCTGGAAGATCCCGGTGCTGCCGGGCGGCTACCTGGTCGGCGGCGTTCTTCTCATCAACCTGGTCTCCGCCCACTTCAGCCGGTTCCGGTTCTCGCAAAAAAAAGTCGGGATCTGGATGATTCACGCCGGGCTGATCCTGATGTTGCTGGGGCAGCTTCTCACGGACATGCTTTCGAACGAGAGCACCATGCATTTGCGGGAAGGTGAGGCAAAGAATTATTCGGAAAGCGACCGCGTCGCGGAGCTGGTGGTGGCTGACACGAGCGATGCGGACAGCGACACAGTCGCCGCGATCAATCAAAGCGCGCTCTCGCGCCGGAGCGAATTTACCATTCCGGGCCTGCCATTGACGATTCGGGTCCGGCATTACTTTATGAATTCCACGGTGGCAAACCGGGGTGCCGACGCGGCCGAGCCGGCGGCGGCGACGCAGAATATTGGCGCGCGGGCGGTGGTGAAGGAATTGCCGCGCGTGACGGCGATGGACCAGCGCGACGTGCCCAGCGCGGTGGTTGAGGTGATGACGCCGCAGGGCTCGCTGGGGACGTGGCTGGTGTCGGAGTACATCGACCGTCCGCAGACTTTCGTCTGGAACAATCGCACCTATGAAATCGCGCTTCGTTCCGAACGCCACTACAAGCCATACACCGTGCAATTGTTGAATTTCACGCATGATCTTTACAAGGGGACGGACATTCCGAAGAATTTTGCGAGCCGCGTGCTATTGCAGCGGCCCGACACGGGAGAGCGGCGTGAGGCGCGGATTTACATGAACAACCCGCTGCGTTACGCGGGCGAAACGTATTACCAGGCCAGCTACGACAAGGACGATCACGGCAGCGTCTTTCAGGTCGTGCGCAACCCGAGCTGGCTGACTCCCTATCTCTCCTGCGTGCTGGTGGGGCTTGGGCTCATCATACAGTTCATGAGCCACCTGGTCCCGTTTGTCAGGAGGAGCCCCGCGTGAAAGCTGTTCGATCATGAAAAAGTGGCTTCCTTTAATTCTCGTCGCCCTGTTTGCCGCGTGGGTGGCATCGGCCTTGCGCCCCGGCGCCGAGACTGCCGGCTTTCACGTCCGGGACTTTGCCCAAATCCCGGTGTTGTTGAACGGGCGCATTCAGCCGATGGATTCAGTCGCGCGCAATTCGCTGTTGCAGTTGCGGGCGCGGCAGTCGGTTCGGCTGGAGGATGGCCGGGAAATGCCCGCTGCCGAGTGGCTGCTTGCGGTGTTGATGAAGCCGGAACGCGCCGACGATCTCAAGATCTTCCGGATCGACAACCTGGAGTTGATCGGGATGATCAAACTGCCGGAGAACGAGAAATATTTTTCATTCAACCAGCTTCGGCCGCAGTACGGCGAGATCATGGAGCAGGGCGGGCGCATTCTGAAGCGCGAGGAGGACAAGACCTCCGATGCGGACAAGCGCACGGTGTTTGAAAAGCAACTGATCAAGCTTTATGAAGGGCTCTCGATGTACGAGCGCCTGGCGGTGAGTTTGCGGCCGCCGGGTTCGGACGATTTTGCCGCGGAGCTCGAAGCATACCGGAAGTCCATCACCCCGGGAGTGGCGGCCATTCAGGCGAGCGAAGCCGGCAGGAAATTTGACCAGGCCGCCTACGACCAGCTCGTCCGGTTTTTGTCAGGCTACCAGGAAATGGGGAAATTCGCTTACCTGCTGGCCGTTCCTGCCTCGCGCCCAGAGGCTGCGCGTGACGATTGGAAAAACCTGGGCGTCGCCCTCACCGAATCTGTGCGCGGCGAAGAGTTTCCTCCGGCGATCGGCTTCTATGCATCCATGGTTTCGGCCTACCGCCAGGACAGCCCCGAAAAATTCAACAAGGCCCTGTCAGACTACCGCCAATGGCTGGGCGCCCATTACTCCCGCGCCGCATCCAAGGCCTCTCATGAGTTTTTCTACAACGGGTTCCAGGCGTTTTACAAAGCCATGGTGATTTATGTCACAGCGTTTCTGCTGGGCATCGTCGCGGTGCTGACGCTGGCGACATTGCCCGCTGTTTCCGAATCGCTCCGCCGCTCGGCCTTCTGGCTGATCGCCTTTGCCTTTGTCATCCATACCGTGGGCCTGGGCTACCGCATGGTCCTCGAAGGCCGGCCGCCGGTCACAAACTTGTACTCCTCCGCCATCTTCATCGGCTGGGGCTCTGTCGCCCTGGGGCTCATCCTCGAAAGAGTTTACCGCGTCGGGATCGGCAACCTCGCCGCATCGTTAATGGGATTCATCACGCTCGTCATCGCGCACAACCTGGCACTGTCCGGAGATACCATGGAAATGCTCCGCGCGGTCCTGGACACCAATTTCTGGCTCGCGACTCATGTCGTGGTCGTGACCCTGGGATACGCCTCCACATTCGTCGCCGGCCTGCTCGCCATTCTTTACATCCTGCTGGGTCTATTCACGCCCTTGCTCTCCCAGCCGCTCCCCTCAACCCGGGCCGCGGGCGCTCCAATCCCCATCGGCAAGGCGCTGACGAAAATGGTTTATGGCATCGTCTGCTTTGCCACGCTCTTCAGCTTCATCGGCACCGTCCTGGGCGGCATCTGGGCCGACCAATCCTGGGGACGTTTCTGGGGCTGGGATCCCAAGGAAAACGGCGCTCTGCTGATTGTGCTTTGGAATGCCATCATCCTGCACGCGCGCTGGGGCGGGCTGGTCCGCGACCGCGGCATAATGAATCTCGCCGTGTTCGGCAATATCGTGACAAGCTTTTCCTGGTTCGGCGTGAACATGCTCGGCATCGGCCTGCATTCCTATGGCTTCATGGAAGCCGCTTTCCACTGGCTCATGCTTTTTATCGGCAGCCAGGTCGCCATCATCCTTCTCGGTCTGCTTCCCTTCCGCTTCTGGAAAAGCTTTCGATTTCCCCCGCCTGCGGGAGGACTTAAAAGTTCGTCGGCTCTCGCTGGGCGCGCGCCGTGACCGGAGTCCGAAGCTCAGGAACTTCCGCCAGGTTTTGGAGTGCGGTAGACCTCTACCGCTTTGGATGGCGCCAGAGGTAACCATCGCGTAAGCAGCAGCTGTTGCGTATGGGTTGATCAAAAAAAGCGCCAGAGGGCTGGGCGCACTCCAGGACGCTAGCGCGCTTGTCTGGAGCTCGGGAGCCCTCCACCAGACTTGCATCTTGCTCTCCGACCCCGGCTATTCGTATTTTCTATACGATGAAAGGCATTATCCTCGCTGGTGGTGCGGGCTCGCGCCTGTTCCCGCTGACGCTCGTGGCGAGCAAACAGTTGCAACCGGTTTATGACAAACCGATGGTCTATTATCCCCTGACCACCCTGATCGAGGGAGGGATTCGGGAATTTTGCCTGATTTCCACGCCCCAGGATCTGCCCCGATTCCGGCAGTTGCTCGGGGACGGCAGCGAGTGGGGCTTGAGTATCGATTATCGTGAGCAGCCCAAGCCGGCGGGCATTGCCCAGGCGTTCCTGATCGCCGCACCCTTCATTGGCAAGGACAGCGTCACGCTGATCCTTGGCGACAATGTGTTTTACGGCGGGGACGGTTTTCACAAGGCCTTTGCGGAGTTCAAGTCGGGCGCCACGATTTTTGGTTATCACGTCAATGACCCCGAGCGGTATGGCGTGGTGGAGTTCGACTTTGATGGCCGCGCCATTTCGATCGAGGAAAAGCCCAAGGCGCCCAAGAGCAACTATGCGGTTCCGGGGCTATACATTTATGACAATGACGTCGTTGCCATTGCCAAGGCGCTGAATCCTTCGGCGCGAGGCGAGCTGGAGATCACGGACGTCAATGTGGAATACATGCGGCGGGGGCAATTGCGGGTGCACGTGTTGCATCGGGGTTTTGCGTGGCTGGATGCCGGGACGAGCAGCAGCCTGCATGAAGCTTCGGCCTATGTGCAAACCATAGAAAAGCGGCAGGGGGTGAAGATCGGCTGTCCGGAGGAGGCGGCGTTCCGGCAGGGCTTTCTTGCCTTTGCCAAACTTGAAAAACTGACTGCAAAGCTGCCCAACTGCGAGTACCGGGTTTACCTGGAAAATGTCGTGGGTGAGGCGAAGCGGCCGGCGAAAAACTCATGAGTTCAACTGTCATTGTTCTGGGCGCAACCGGGTATATGGGCCAAACCTTCGCTCAGGAACTCGAAGCGCGCGGACACTCCGTCAAGAGGCTTTCCCGCAAGCAAGTCGATTACGCGCGATTCGATGTTCTCCTGAAATATTTGCGCGAGGCCGGCCCGGACTTCCTTGTCAATGCGGCGGGGTACACCGGCAAGCCGAATGTGGACGCTTGCGAGATTTTCAAAGCCGACACGCTGGTGGGCAACACGCTGTTGCCGCAAACCATCGCCCACGCCTGCGAGGCGGCCGGCGTGCCATGGGGCCACATCTCCTCGGGATGCATCTATTCGGGCGCGAAAATCGGGCAGGGCGGCCAGGTGCGAACCGAAAAGGATTTGAACACGCCGGAGCTGAAGGCGCTGGTCGCCGGCGGAGGCAAGGGCATCCACGGTTTCATTGAAACCGATCCGCCCAATTTCTCATTCCGCGATCCGCCTTGCAGCTTTTACAGCGGGACCAAAGCCCTGGCCGAGGAAGCCATCGCCGGGATCGGACGCAGTTATATCTGGCGCCTGCGCATTCCCTTCGACCAGTTCGACAACCCGCGCAATTATCTCAGCAAAGTCCAGCGCTACCCCAAAGTCTACGACAACGTCAACTCCATCTCGCATCGCTCCGATTTCACGCGGGCGTGCCTGGATTTATGGGAGCGCGGCGCGCCCTTGGGAACCTATAACGTGACCAATCCCGGGTTTGTGACGACGCGACAGGTGGTCGAGTTGATCCAGGAAATTTTGAAGCCGAACCGCCGATTCGAGTTCTGGCTCAATGACGAGGAGTTCTACCGCGTGGCCGCCAAAACGCCGCGATCCAATTGCGTGCTCGACAACTCGAAACTGCTCTCCGCCGGCGTGCGCATCCGCCCCGTCATCGAAGCCCTGCGCGATTCGCTCCGGCAATGGCAGCCCGAGAAGAAGACATAACCGACCGTTCGCCCACTCATGAATCTACTCATCACCGGCGGCGCCGGGTTCATCGGCTCAAATGTCATCCACCACGTCATCGACCGTCCCGAGATCCGGCGACTGGTCAATCTCGATTGCCTCACGTATGCCGGGCACTTGATCAACCTCAAAGGCGTGGATCGCAATCCCAAATACGTGTTCGAAAAGGTCGATTTGCGCGATAAGCCCGCGGTGTTCGAAACGGTGCGCAAACACGCAATTACTCACGTGATGCACCTGGCCGCCGAATCGCATGTCGACCGATCCATCACCGGCCCCGGAGATTTCATCCATACCAACGTGGTTGGCACGTTCAACCTGCTGGAAGCCTGCCGGGAGTGCTGGACTGCGGCGCCCTCAAAACTGGGCGACTGCTGTTTTCACCATGTTTCCACAGACGAAGTGTACGGCAGCCTGGGGGCGACCGGATATTTCACCGAAACGACGCCCTATGCGCCCAATTCGCCGTATTCGGCCAGCAAAGCCGCCAGCGACATGCTCGTGCGCGCGTATCACCATACGTATGGATTGCGCACGGTCATCACCAATTGTTCGAACAACTACGGGCCTTACCAGTTCCCGGAAAAACTCATCCCGGTCGTGATCCAAAGCATTTGCGCTCGCAAACCCGTGCCGGTGTATGGCGATGGACTCAATGTTCGCGACTGGCTTTACGTGCGCGATCATGCCGAAGCTCTTTGGCTGGTGCTGACGCGGGGCAAAGCGGGCGAGACCTATAATATTGGCGGGCACAATGAATGGGCCAACATTCACATTGTGGAACTAATCTGCGATTTGATTGACGAGATGCAGCCGCAGCTTGGTGGCAATTCGCGCAAACTCATTGCCTTTGTCAAAGACCGCCCCGGCCACGACCGCCGCTACGCGATCGATGCCGGAAAGATCCAAAAGGAGCTGGGTTGGGTTCCCGCCCACCAGTTCCAGCAAGGCATCCGCGAGACGGTTCGGTGGTACCTGGATAACCAGGAGTGGGTGGCAACCGTAAAGGCTAAAGGCTGAACGGCGCCAGTCCAGTCGCGCGGCAAGAGGCGAACGCGCGAGCACGTGGAGTGCGTCCGGTTTACCGGCGCTCTGGATTGGACTGTGTCACGGGCTAAGATTACGCAAGGGACTGTAAATCCAGAGCGGCGCTGAAGCACACGCACTCCAGACGCTTCGCGCAAGCCTGGCACGTGGCAAAAGGCTAACGCGCAGTTCATCGTATGCGTCCGGCTGCGCGCAGCGCAGCCCTACCCTCCTGTTTTTTTGAATAATCTGATCTGACACAGCTTGACAGGCATGAGTTAATGGACTTATCGTCGTGCCCGAAGCACACGATTTGTGGTCAACAACTGTGTCCAGAACCATATCCGGCTACCAGCGCTGATCCTTTCCGCAGCAGTCCTCTTCTTGTTTCCACCGCTTCACCTCGCAGCAGATACAAACAGTGCTCCCCTGATTGTCAGCGTGACGGCGGTGGATAATGCCAGCCAATCGGGACGGCCGGGCCTTTTTACCGTCACCCGGTCCGGAGATACCCTGCAGGACTTGACGGTCGAGTATTCCATAGGCGGCGATGCGGTGAACGGCTCTGATTACGAGCGGCTGTCCGGCAGAGTTGTGATCCCGGCGGGGGAATCGTCTCAATCGATCGATGTCATGCCGATCGACGGGTTCACGGAGGGAGCGGACCGGAGCGTCATGGTCACCCTGGTTCCGCGCAACCAGCCGTTTACGTGGGTGGTGCTGCCCGATACTCAGTACTACACGGAACAAGACTTTGGAGCGACAGAGGAAGTTTTCAAGTCGCAGACCAAATGGATTGTCAGCCACAAAGACGAACTGAATATCGCTTATGTCCTGCACGAAGGAGACGTCACCGACGACAACACTGCCTGGGAATGGGCCAACGGACGGGATGCGATGAACATCCTTGACGGCGTGGTTCCCTATGTTGTGACTGCCGGCAATCATGACGGGATGAACACAAGCCAAAACCTCACGACACTTTACAACCAGTATTTTCCGGTCTCCAAATTCCAGGCGCTTCGCAATTTCGGCGGAGTTTTTGAAAGCAATCGGATGGAAAATTCCTACCACCTTTTCAGCGCCGGCGGGGTGGATTGGCTGTTGTTATCCCTGGAATTTGGTCCGCGCGACAGCGTGCTGGATTGGGCGGGACAGGTGCTGACGAACTACCCGGATCGGCGCGCGATCCTGCTGACGCACGCCTACGTCTTTTCGGATAACAAGCTTCTGACCAGGTCCGTTAACGAGGCGCCTCCCACGGCCTACGGACGCATGAACACCGGAACCGATATTTGGGAAAAGCTGATGCGATCCTGCCCCACCATGGGTTTTGCTTTTTCCGGCCATTGCCTGGGCGCCGGGCGGCTGGTGCAGACCGGCGATTTCGGCAACCAGGTGTTTGAAATGCTCGCCGATTACCAGGGTGAAGCGCTCGGCGGCGCCGGTTACCTGCGCATCGTCCGGTTCTATCCCGACCAGGACCGCATGACGGTGCAGACCTACTCGCCTTGCCTCGATGACTGGCGCACCAATTCAGACGACCAATTCGAGTACACAAATCTCGGCGTCTTCACCAACACTGTCCCTGGTTACCAGGTGGACACTGAATCGGCGGCCGCCACCCTCATCATCACGAACGAGAACGTCGATTTGAATCCCCCGGAGTTGAGTGGACTGAGCTATGTTGGAGTGCCCCCGGTCTTTTCGGTCTCGTTTGATAAGCCCCTGGACGCGGAATCAGCCCAGGCCCTTACCAATTATGTTTTTGATCCGGAAATCCCGATTTGCAGCGCCGTGCTGATGCCTGACGGAAAAACAGTTTCGCTTGCCACAACGAACGACCTGGTCCCTGGCCAATATTACACGCTCACCGTGCAGCATGTGAAGGACTGTTCCCGCGCAACGAACGAAATGACAGAACCGGCTGTCGAGGGTTTCACCTACGCTCCTGTGCTGCTCTTTGATTATTTCGACGGAGACGGGCTGCAAGGCTGGACCGTTGTGGATCAGGGCACGATCAGCGCGCCGTCCATGTGGCGCGAGGTGTCAGGGCAACTGATGCAGCTTTCAGGGATCTACGGGCCAAATAGCTGGGCAACCAGCCAGCGCAAGGGAACGTTCTGTTACTGGAATGATCCACAGGCACTCAATTGGAGCAATACCACGTTCTCTGTCATCTTTCACGTCGAAGACAACGACGGGGTGGGTGTGCTGTTTCGATATCAAAATCCCTCCAATTACTACAAGCTCGAGCTCGATTCGCAGGCAAATTTCCGAAAGTTATTTAAAGTGCTGGACGGCGTTGAAACCACGCTTGCAACGGAGACCAATGGTTACAGTATCCGCCGCGATTATACGCTGAGGGTTGAAACATCGGACGACCAAATTACCGTGTCCCTCAATGGTGTGGTCCTCTTCGGGGGAACGATCACCGATCCGTCCATCAACTGCGGCACGGTGGCCCTGTATTCCTGGTCCAATAGAAGCGCGTTCTTTCGAAACTTGAAAGTGACGCCGCTTAAACGCTGGCCTCGCATCACTATCCAGAATCCCACAAACGGCGCCGCCCTCACTCCCGACAATTGCACCGTCATCCTGAATCCTTCCGATCCCGACGGCCTCATCAAGAGAGTTGATCTGTTCCTTGGGAGCTTGCTGATGACATCGCTCACGAATCCGCCTTACAGCTATGCATGGAGCAACATTTCTGCCGGCGTTTATACATTGACGGCACAAGTCATCGATGATGCCGGCCCCATCGGCTACTCCACCCCGGTCACAGTTTCAATTTCGGTTTCCCCTCCCAAACTCATCGTGACCACCGAGCCCATGGGCCAATCCGTGTGGGAAGGACAAGCCGCCATGTTTTCTGTCCGCACCAGCGGCGTGCGCCCGGTTTCCTACCAATGGCTTTGGGAGGGCCAGCGCATTCCAGGCGCTACGAATCCATACCTCATCCTGGACAACGTCCATCCTGAGGACGCGGGAGATTACACCGTCGTAATCAGCAACATCTCAGGCAAGGTCTTCAGTGATGCGGCGGTATTGTCCGTCAACCAGGTGGTGCCGCCTCCGGCCAATACAAACCCTCCGCCATCCGTAGTCTTTCCTGCGATTCAATTGGCTGAGACGGGCGTGCCGCTGGTGTCCGTGGCCGCCAACGGGGTTTCCACCTGCACCATCGAATGGTCCTCCGATTGCCTGTCCTGGAGCCCCTTGCTCAGCCTGACCAATAACGGCGCGACGTCCTATTTTGCGGACCAGGATGGCTCGGCCCAGTCCTGCCGGTTTTACCGCGCTGTCGCGCAACCCTGATCGGCGGTTCCTAATTTTCAATGCGATTTGCCTGTATCTCCAAGGCTCCTGTCTTTACTCGCGGGCAGCCATCGCGGATAATGTTTTCCTGAAGTCAGAGCCTCAATGACAGCGCCGCCGGTCACTGGCTGGCCCCAACCCGAGTTTCAAAGATGTATAAATCGCACCGCCTTCCCGCCTTATGCCGACCCTCACCCCAGCCCTCTCCCATCGGATGGGAGAGGGAGAATTGGGTCACGCGTTGGGTGCAAACCATAGCGCAAGTAAATCTAAAGCGCTGGGTGGCTGTTCCCTCTCCCGTCGGACGGGAGAGGGTTAGGGTGAGGGTTTTCCGCTTTTTTCAATTGATCATTTGCGCCCTGTTGATGCTGCATAATCGCGCCCACGCCGCCTTGCTGGCCTATGAACCCTTCACGAATCCGCCCGGAGCCAGCATCATCGGATCCGCAGGCGGTTTGGGATTCTCAGGGGCATGGCAAGCCAACAGCAGCGGCGGAGTTGCCACCAATACCGGTTATGCTCTCGCTTATACTGATAGCTCGAGCAATGTTCTGATCACAACCGGGGGAGCCGGTTTCTTCCAGGGCCTGACGTCCGCCAATACCAGCATGCAACCCACCCGCATGCTCACCCAGGCCCGCGGAACCAACGGCACCGACGGCGTCACTACCTGGATCAGTTTCCTCGCAGTCCGGCAGGGGCCCTCTGTCGCCGGTGCCAATCCCTTCCCCCGCGGAGCCAATATCGCCCATGACATCAACGCGAACGCCCTCCAAAAACTCGCGGCCGGAAACAGCAGCGGCGCCTCCTCCAATACCGTCGGCCTCATCCCTCAGGGCAATTCCGCAAATCTGAAATCCTCCGCAATCAGCTTCTCCTCCACCAACCTCATCATCGTGCGCATCGACCACCTCGCCGGCTCGGCCAACGACAATGCTTACTTGTTCGTGAACCCCAGCCTCGCAACCGAGCCCGCCGTCGGCCAGGCCAATGCCAGCAGCCTCGGTTCCTTTGATTTTTCGTTCGATCGCATCCGCGTCTTCGCCGGAGGCAATGCCAGCGCGTCCCAGCCATACGCCGAACTCGTCATCGATGAATACCGTGTCGGTGAAACCTACGCCGATGTGACCCCGCACACTTCCCCGCAGTCTCCTGTAACCGACATCGTCATCACCAATATCGCCTCGAGTGCTGGAAAGATCGTGATTTCCGGCGCGGGCGGACCGGGCGGCGGGACGTTCCTTCTGCTGGCGACCGGGGATCTTGCCGCGCCGGTCTCGACATGGCCGGTCACTTCCACGAATCACTTTGACTCCGGCGGTCTGTTCAACGTCACCAGTTCAGTCGCTCCGCCTCCAACGTTCTACCGATTGCAGGTGGCCCCGGCGCCTCCGGCCAATCCGCCTGTGATTAATGCCGGGCCCACAAACGTTACGGTCCTGCCGGGACAAAGCGCTTTGTTCGGAATTGATTTCACAGGCGACGCCCCGCTCAGCTTCCAATGGTTCTTTAATACCAACGCGCCGATCGCCAACGGCACAAACGCCACCCTGAACCTCGCCGGCGTTCAGGCCACCAACGCCGGCAGCTATTCGGTCCGCGTCACCAACTCCGCAGGCTCCGCAACCAGCGGGTTTGCCATCCTGACCGTCCTGGCTCCGCCAGCCATCACGTCGCAACCCTCCGGCCTGTCTGTGGCAGCCGGGAGTTCCGCGTCGTTCTCCGTGACGGCGCTCGGTTCGGGCACGCTTTCTTACCAGTGGTATTTCAACACCAACACAACCCTGAATAATGCCACTTCGCAAACGCTGACCCTCACCAATGTCCAAAGCACCAATGCAGGGGCTTACCTGGTGATCGTGACCAACGACTATGGCGCAACCACCAGCGCCGTCGCGCAACTGACCGTCAGCTCGGGCGTGGACACCAACGGCGCTTTCTTCGTCAGCCCGTCCGGCAGCGATTCCGATCCGGGAACCATCGATCGACCTTTCAAAACCATCAGCAAAGGCCTGACCGCCGTCGGGACCGGTGGCGTCGTTTATCTCCGGAACGGAACTTATCTCCTCCCAAGCAAACTGAGCTTGAGCAAAATCGCCAGCCCCACAAACATGATCCGGATTTGGGCATACCCGATGGAAACACCCGTCATTGACAGCACCGGCAATACTTCGGATGGAATCAGCATCAGCGGCACTTGCTATTATCTCAAAGGCCTCGAGCAGAAACTGTCCGGCCATAACGGCATCCTTTTCTCAGGCTTCTCCAACATTCTCGAGAACTGCGTCGTCCACGAAAACGGGAACACCGGGATCCATATCACCGGCGGCCAATCCGGAAGTGTTTACCCCGCTTATAATCTGATTCTCAATTGCGATTCCTACCTCAACTTCGACTCGCCCATAGGAGGCAACGCCGATGGGTTCAGCGCCAAATGGCAGATCGGACCCGGCAACGTGTTCAGAGGTTGCCGCAGTTACAATAACTCCGACGATGGCTGGGACCTCTGGATGGGAACGTCGACCGTTGTCATCGAAAATTGCTGGTCGTTCCGCAACGGCGTCGATAGCTGGCACACGGGGCAGGTGAGCGGCAACGGAAACGGATTCAAGGTCGGCGGCAACAATATCGGGACTCCCCATATTGTCCGCAACTGCGTCTCGTTCGACAACGCGGGCAACACGGGTAGGGGATACGACGAGAACAACAACCTGTCAGGGCAGACAATCTACAACTGCACCGCCTACCGCAACCAGGGCGACAATTACCACTTCGCGAACACCGTCACGAATGGACAGCACCTGATCCGCAACTGCATCTCCTTCCTGGGCACCGTCACCATCACCAGCGGAACGATCGAAAGTAATAGCTGGCAGGGCTTCACGGTGTCGGCGGCAGATTTCCAGAGCCTGGATACCACGCTGGCCAACGCGCCTCGGGACTCAAACGGCGCGCTTCCATCCATCCCGCTATTCCGGCTGGCTCCCGGGTCTTCCATGATCAACGCTGGGACCACCAATACCGGCCTGCCCTACAACGGAACCGCACCCGACCTGGGCGCGTTTGAAACGGGGCCGTGACCGCGTTGCTTTTCGCCCCCGGCCAAAATCGTTTCAAAATGCGGCGGCTGCTCCTCGCGCGCAACGACGCTGATTTCTATCTTCTTGAACCCGGCTTCCTCCAGCCAATGCTGGAGATCGCTCTCATCAAAGCCCAGCCAGCGGTCGCCGTATAACTCGCGCGCTTTTTCAAACTGATGCTTGCGCAGGTCGAGAATCATGATCTGCCCGCGCGGCGCCAGGATGCGATACGCCGCCGACAGCGCTTTCGCAGGCTCCTCGGCGTGATGCAACGCCTGGCTCAGGATGACCAGGTCCACCGTCCCGGGCTCGATGGGTGGATTCTGAAGATCGCCGAGCCGGAACTCGAGGTTGTTCAAATGGTTCTTTTTGGCCTTTGTGGCTCCGAACGCGACGATCTTCGCCGAGTTATCCACGGCGATCACTTTTTTGCAGCGTCGCGCCAGCAGTTCGCTTAACAGCCCTTCGCCCGATCCCAGGTCGGCAACTACCAGCGGCGGCAGAATCCGCAACAACAAATGGCCGAAGCCTTCCCACGAGCGGCCCGGCCCGTAAACGCGATCGAACCGTCCTGCCACCTGGTTGAAGTACACCTGCGCCTGCTCGCTGCGGCGGTTGAGGATGCGCTTGACGTTGATCTGGTCCCTCGCGTGCTCGGGCAATTCGCGCGCCCCACGGATCGACAGTTGCACAAATTCCGCCGCTGCCCCTTCGGCCCGCCCGTTGATCCGGTAAAACGACCGCTTGCCTTCCCGCCGCGATTCCACAAGGCCCGAATCCTGGAGCAACCCCAGGTGCGTCGAGATTCTGGACTGGCCCATGCGGGTGATCTCCTGCAATTCATTCACCGACAACTCGCCTTTCTCCAGCAGGGCCATGATCCGCAGCCGGGTGGGGTCCGAGAGAGCGCGCAGGGATTTCAGCGTTGAAAACATAATCGATCGTTGCTGCGAAAAACCAGTTGACGCAGCGGGCAAAGGATATATCATCTTATCCTGATACGTCAATATGACACTTGAAACGCAGCCTCCCCTTTACCCATGAGCAATAATTTCATCTTTTCCTCCGAGTCCGTCGGCGAAGGTCACCCCGATAAAGTCTGCGACACCATCTCTGACGCCGTCCTGGACGCCTGCCTCCGCGAAGACATTAAATCCCGCGTCGCTTGCGAGTGCTACGCCAAAAGCAACATGGTCGTCGTCGGCGGCGAAATCACCATCCCCAAAATAGGCAAGCGCCACCCCAGCGATGTCATTGATTTCGTCGGCATCGCCCGCCAGGCGATCCGCGATATCGGATACACCCATGACGACGACGTCTTTCACGCCGACAAGGTGTTCGTCAACTGCTACATCACAGGCCAATCCGAGGACATCAAACAGGGCGTCGACGCCAAAGCCGCCGACGGCAAGAAGACATCCGAACAGGGCGCGGGAGACCAGGGGCTCATGTTCGGCTACGCGTGTGACGAAACACCCGAGCTGATGCCGGCGCCGATCATGTTTGCGCACCGGCTCGGACGCGAACTGACTCGCATCCGCAAGGCTGGAAAGGTGAAATGGCTTCGTCCCGACGCCAAGAGCCAGGTTTCGGTGGAGTACGTGGACAACAAACCCGTCCGCATCACGAACGTGGTTGTCTCCACCCAGCACGCCAGCGATGTGGACCACAGCGAGATTGAGGATTTTATTATTCGGAACGTCGTCAAGAAGGTGCTGCCCGCCCAAATGCTCACCCGGCACACCGAGTTCCTGATCAATCCGACCGGACGATTTGTCACCGGCGGTCCGCAGGGCGACACGGGCCTGACTGGCCGGAAGATCATCGTGGATAGTTACGGCGGCATGGGCCGGCACGGCGGCGGCGCATTCAGCGGCAAGGACCCGTCCAAGGTCGATCGCAGCGCGGCTTACATGGGCCGCTACGTGGCCCGGAACGTCGTCGCCGCAGGGCTCGCCTCGCGATGCGAAATCCAGTTCGCCTATGCCATCGGGCATCCCGAACCTGTCAGCGTGTGCATTGATACCTTTGGGACCGGCAGCGTCAGTGACGAGTTGATCACCAAGGCAGTCCGGGACGTCTTCAGTTTCAAACCCGCCGATATCATCAAGCAACTGAACCTGCTCCGGCCCATTTATTCCAAGACAACCAATTACGGGCATTTCGGAAAGAGCGATCCGGATATCACCTGGGAAAAATCGGACAAGGCGGACGAACTCCGCAAGGCCGTGAACCGGGCGAAGTCGCGCGCCGTCGCGCCCATCCTGAAGCGGTCCGCCCTGGGAAACGGCCGTTCCGCCGCGGCGCAATTAGGCGCCTGAACTCCGACATTTTAAACAAAATATTTTTCAAAAGACTATGCCGACGATAACCAAAACAAACGGAAAGAAAAACACCCCCGTCAAGGGCGGCGCAACCGCCGATTACGCGGTCCACGACATCAATCTTGCGGAGTGGGGACGGAAGGAAATTTCCGTCGCCGAGCAGGAAATGCCCGGCCTCATGTCGGTGCGCGCCAAGTATGGTCCGCTCAAACCTCTCGCGGGCGCCCGGCTCTCAGGTTCCCTGCATATGACCATCGAAACGGCCGTGCTCATCGAGACGCTCGTCGAACTGGGCGCTTCGGTGCGATGGGCAAGCTGCAACATTTTCAGCACCCAGGACCAGGCCGCCGCAGCTATCGCAAAGACCGGTGTTCCCGTGTTCGCCCTCAAGGGCGAATCGCTCGAGGAATACTGGGACTACACCCTGGCCGCCCTGACGCATCCGGGAAACACCGGGCCGCAGCTCATTGTCGATGACGGCGGTGACGCCACGTTGCTGCTGCACAAAGGCTATGAAATGGAACGCGGCAGCGATTGGGTCAACAGCACGGGCGGAAGCCACGAAGAACAGGTGATCAAAAACCTTTTGAAAAAGTGTGCCAAAGAGCGCCCCGGCTGGTTCACCACGGCCGTCAAGGAATGGAAAGGCGTGAGCGAGGAAACCACCACCGGCGTCCATCGTCTCTACCAAATGCTCGAAGCCGGCAAACTGCTGGTGCCTGCGATCAACGTGAATGATTCGGTCACGAAATCCAAGTTTGACAACCTCTATGGATGCCGGGAATCCCTGGCCGATGGTTTGAAGCGGGCGCTCGGCGTCATGATCGCCGGCAAGACATCGGTCGTGTGCGGTTACGGCGACGTAGGGAAGGGGAGTGCTCATTCCCTTCGCGGCTTCGGCTCGCGCGTCATTGTCACCGAGATCGACCCGATCAACGCCCTCCAGGCCGCCATGGAAGGATTCGAAGTGACGACCATCGAGGACACACTGGGGCGCGGGGACATTTACGTCACGTGCACCGGCAACTGCGATGTGATCACGCTGGAGCACATGCTCAAGATGAAGGACCAGGCGATCGTTTGTAACATCGGCCATTTCGACAACGAGATCCAGGTGGACCGGCTCAACCAGTCGCCCGGCGTGCACAAGGAAAACATCAAGCCGCAGGTGGATCGCTATGACCTGCCGGGCGACCGCAGCATTTATTTGCTCGCTGAAGGACGCCTGGTGAATCTGGGCTGCGCCGAAGGCCATCCCAGCTTCGTGATGTCCAATTCATTCACCAACCAGGTCCTCGCGCAGTTGGACCTCTGGAAGAATAAAGAAACGTACAAGCCCGCCGTGTACCGTCTTTCCAAGAAGCTCGACGAAGAAGTGGCCCGGTTGCACCTCGATAAAATCGGCGTGAAGCTGACCAAGCTCACCAAGCACCAGGCCGATTACATCGGCGTCCCCATGGAAGGCCCCTACAAAGCCGACCACTACCGGTATTAATTTTCGTGGCTGCATCTCGTAAGAGTGCAGCCATTAATCCTCCTTTGTGAGGGTTGCTTTTGACACATTTCCCTTTGTGTCGTGCCGTGGCTGCGTGTCGTAAGAGCGCAGCCATTCAGTTTTTAACGGTAGGGCTGTCGCTGCGCGCAGCCTCCCCGGTAGCGCCGCGCTGCCGCGCAGCCTCACACGTAAAGCGCCGCCCTAAGCTCCCTCGCCATCACTCCCATCACCGGATATCGGTTTTCCGGTTCTCGTTCGAGACATTGCAGGATCACCTTCTCGGCGGCTTGCGGAATGTCCGGATTGTGAACGCGCGGCATGACGAAACCGGAGCGGTTGAGCTGTTTGGCAAGAATTTCCGCCGGCGTATCGCCTGGAAACGGCTTGTGACCGGTCAACAGTTCATACGCCGTTACACCAAAAGCGAAAATATCCACTTTGTGATCGATCGGCTCCTGCAATAACTGTTCCGGCGCCATGTAACCCGGTGTGCCCGGATTCTTCTTCAGTTTGATCGGCTTTTCGGGGATGGGCTGCGCCAAGTCGAAATCCACCAGCCGCACCCCGGCATTGCGCGTCACCAGCACATTCTCGGGTTTGAAATCCAGGTGCATGTAACCGTTCTCATGCATGTGTTCCAGGCCCGTGGCCATGTCGATCAGGATCTGCGCCACATTTTCGGTCAGCACCGGATCGCCCTTGGCCTGTAATTCCTTCAAATTGGAAGCCTCGACGTACTGCATCAGCAGGTACGGACGCCCGCCCACCTTGCCGTGCTCGACATAGCCGATGATCTGCTCGTGATC
>Ga0075520_1000314_pt1 | contig 20325 bp, 21 predicted proteins | sample NGEPerB_FD_75100 | JGI IMG/M metagenome (GOLD analysis project Ga0075520, IMG submission 75100) | Arctic peat soil microbial communities from the Barrow Environmental Observatory site, Barrow, Alaska, USA - NGEE PermafrostAB12-B | ecosystem: Environmental > Terrestrial > Soil > Wetlands > Peat ... | reverse complement strand
CGACCTCGATGGTGCATCCGCCGAGCGGGCGGCGGTCGCCCTCGGCGGCCTCGCCGTCCAGGCCGACGTCGGTCGCTCCGACGAGTGGCCCGGGATCGTCGAGGCGGTGGTGCAGCGGTTCGGGGGGGTCGACCTGGCCCATCTCAACGCCGGGGTGACGACCGGCGAGAGCGACATCACGGCGGTGACCGACGAGATCTACCGACGGGCCACCGCGGTCAACGTCGACGGGGTCTTCTTCGGCGTGCGGGCCCTGGTGCCGATCATGGCCGGACGCGGCGGCGGGGCGATCGTGGCGACCGCGTCGCTGGCCGGTCTGGTCGGCTTCTCACCCGACCCGATCTACTGCCTCACCAAGACGGCCGTGGTCGGCCTGGTCCGCGCACTCGGGCCCCAGCTCGGCGACAAGGGGATCACCATCAACGCGGTGTGCCCCAGCATCGTGGACACGCCGCTGATCGACGACATGCGCGAGCTGCTCGAGTCGAGCGGCTTCCCGCTGATCGACGCCGAGTCGGTGTCGATCGCCGTGTTCGACCTGTTGACCGGCGAGGCGACGAGCGAGGCCCTGGTCATCCAGGCCGGCCGTGAGGCCATCCCGTTCCGGTTCGCCCGGCCCCCCGGGCCACGTGCCGGCGGCCAGGTCGGGCAGTTGCCGCCGAAGGAATTCACCGCACACGACCAGGCCTGACTGCTGGTCCAGCCGATCCCGGCGGACGCTCGGCCCGGCCGGCGCTCAGTCGAACGGGTCCGTCGGCATCTCGCCCCCGTCGGCCAGTGACTCGGGCAGCATCGGCGGGATGAGCACCCACCCCCTGCGTCGGAGCTCGTCGGCCAACAGGCCCTCGGGAACACGGCGTAGCTGATCGGCCAGGCGTCGGGGGCGGTCCGCGGTGCCGCCCGCCGGCGTGGCGGCCCGGGGCCGGGCCACGCGCCGGGGCGCGACCGGTCGGGACTCCGCCGGTGGCTCGGTGGCCCCCCCGGGGCCCGACGCCGCGTCGGCCTCCAACCGGGCGATGAGATCCTCCGCCTCGCCCCGGGTGAACTTCCCGCCCGCCTGGCGCTGCGTGAGCCCGAGGGGGCCACGAGCGTCGCGGAAGCCGGTGTGGCCGGCGGCCTCCACCAGCGCGGTCAGGTCACGGAGCTGGCGTGCCGTCGCCGGGGGTCCGGACGGTTGACCGAAGGCCATGGGGAGGGGTCGGGGCGACCGGCACCGTTCGTGCGATCGGGCGCCCCGAAGGGTCACCGGTCGCCGAGGGCGGAGTACCCGGCTCAGCCCACCCGGCCGATGCCGGCCAGGCCACCGGTGCGGACGCCGGTGATCCAGACGCTGGCCCCCGTGTACGGGGCCTCGATCATGGAGCCGCCGCCCACGTACATGGCGACGTGGTCGCTGCCGCCGGGGCCGTAGAACAGGAGGTCACCCGGAGCGATGTCCGCCATGGAGATGTGGGTGGTGGCGGCGAACTGCGCCCCCGAGTAGTGGGGGAGGCCGATCCCGACCTGGGCGTAGGCCCACATGACCAGGCCCGAGCAGTCGAAGCCTGCCGGGGTGGTGCCGCCCCACACGTAGGGGACGCCGATCTCGCGTTCGGCAGCCTGCACCGCACCTGCCGCACCCGCCGAGAGCGGAGGCGCCGGTGCGGCAGGCGTCACCGCGGCGGAGCCGCCTCCCGAGGAACCGGCGGTGGAGCCCGACCCTCCGGTGTGGGTGGTTGACACCGTGACCGGCGCCGCAGCGGCCTGGGCCTGTGCGGTCTTGGCCGCGGCCACCTTCTGGTTGAACGCCGCCTGGGCCGCTGCTGCCGCGGCGGCGGCCTCGGCCTGCTGCTTCTGGGTGACCAGCTGCTGGATGTTGGCATCGACGCTGGTCAGCGTGGCCTTGTCCTGGTTGGCCAGGCTGCTGGCCTGGGCCTGGGCGCTGGCCAGATTGTCCTTCGTCGTCTGCGCCTGGGCCTGCTGCTGCTCGAGCGAGGACTGGGTGGCGGCCAACTGCGCCTGTGCGGTGTGCAGGTGATCGATGGTCGCCGTCACGTTGCCGGCGGCGATCGTCGAGTACTCGGAGCGGATACCGCTGGTGTTCACGTTCGAGGTGAACAACTGGGTCGCGGTGTTGGACGTGCCAGAACTGGTGTAATCGGCGAGTGCCTGGGTGCGCAGTTGGCTCTGGTCGGTGCTCACCGTGTGCTGATCCTTCGCCATCTGGGCCTGGCTGGCCGCGATCTGGGCCTGCAGCTGGTTCAGCTTGTAGTCGGCCTGGTCCACCTGACCGGTGAGCGAGGCGATCTGCGCTTCGGTGGCGTTGATCTTGGCCGAAATGGCCGATGCCTGAGCCTGGGCATCGGAGATCTGGTCAGCGGAGGCGGGCGCGGCGACGGCGATCATCGCGGAGGTGGATCCCAGGAGGGAGGCCACTGCCAGCGTCGCGATCACCCTGTTGCGGGTCTGCTTGGGACGTGTCTGGCGGGTGCCCGGCTCTACCGTCGAGTACTGATCGGCGTGAGTCATATACGGGTTGATGGTAGTCGGTGTGCAACGTCCCCACAAGGACACCCCACCAAAGTAGGGCGCTGAGCTGGGAGTTTAGCAAAAATGGCGGGTGCAGATCCGTTGCCAATTGGTAAAATCGCCCGGGCCGCCACTGGCACGCCGGCGGTATCGGAGCAGCGCCTCGGGTAGGGTCGGCGGCATGGGTGAGCATATCGAATTCACGACCAACTCGACCACGGGGAGTGGTTATCTGGCGGCGCCGGAGAGTGGCGCGCCAGGATCCGTGGGGATCCTCGTGCTGCAGGAGTGGTGGGGCCTCGTCGACCAGATCACCCGCACCTGCGACCGCTTCGCATCGATCGGGTTCACCGCCCTGGCCCCCGACCTCTATCACGGCACCTCGGTGCCGCTCACCGAGCCCGACGATGCGGCCAAGGAGATGATGGCCCTGGAGATGGGCCCGGCCGCCCGGGACCTGAGTGGGGCGGTCGACGAGTTGTTGCGCCGGACCGGGCGTACGGCCATCGGAGTCGTCGGCTTCTGCATGGGTGGCGGACTCGCCCTGGTGCTGGCCAGCCAACGGCCCGACGCGGTCAAGGCGGTCGTGCCCGCCTACGGGGTGATCCCCTGGCCGGATGCGCAGCCCGACTACGGCGCCATCGACGCCGCAGTGCTCGGCCATGCCGCCGAGCTCGACGGGTTCTTCACGCCCGACGCCGCCCGTGAACTCGAGGAGACCCTGAAGGGACTGGGCAAGGACGTGGTGTTCCATCACTACCCGGGTGTCGATCACGCGTTCTTCAACGACGACCGCCCGGAGGTCTACGACGAGACGTCCGCCGAGTTGCTCTGGGACCGCACGGTGGCGTTCCTGCACGAGCAGCTCGACTGACCCGCCGGGAAGGGGCGCGGACGATGGTGGTCGGTGGACTGGTCGAGGACTACGTGCGGCTCGGGCTGCGTCTGGGTCGCCACATCGACGGCATGGTCGACGCCTACTACGGTCCCGCGGCACTGTCCGCCGAGGTGGCGGCCGAAGCGGTGGTCCCACCGGCCGAGCTGGCAGCCGGGGCGCGTGCCCTCCTCGGAGACCTGGACGCCGGCCTGCCACTCGAGGGGGAGGTGTCCGACGACTCGTCGGCGCCGGCCCGGCGCCACTGGATCCGGGCACAGGTGCTCGGGCTGACCACGACGTGCGCCAAGCTCGCCGGCGAGCCGATCGGGTACGCCGACGAGGTGGAGTCCTGCTACGGCGTGCGGCCGTCCCGGGTCGACGAGGACACGCTGGTCGAGGCCCATCGACAGCTCGACGAGGTCCTGCCCGGCTCGGGACCGCTGGCCGGGCGGCTGGTGGCGTGGCGTGAGTCCCATGCCGTGCCCGTGGATCGCCTCCGGGCCGCAGTCGACTCCCTGGCCGAGGACCTCCGGGCGACCACCGCCCAGCTGTTCGGGCTTCCCGACGGCGAGCACGTCGAGTTCGAGTTGGTCGCCAACGAGCCGTGGTCGGGGTTCAACTACTACCTCGGCGACCTGCAGAGCCGAGTCGCCATCAACACCGACCTCCCGGTGCTCTCCACCGGGCTGGCCCATCTGGTGGCCCACGAGGCCTACCCCGGGCACCACACCGAGCACACCCGCAAGGAGATCGGCCTCGTCCGGCGGCGCCACTGGTGGGAGGAGTCGATCTTCCTCGTGGGCACGCCGCAGTGCCTGCTGGCGGAGGGACTCGCCGACCTCGGTCTCGAGGTGGCCTGGGGAAGGCACCCCGAAGCTCGGGTGGCGACCCACATGTCCCCGCTCGGTATCCGGTACGACGCCGACGTGGTCGCGGCCGTGGGCGATGCGGGCGAAGCGCTCGGGGCGGTCCGGACCAACGCGGCCTTCCGGCTCCACGAGGACGGTGCCGACCCGGACACCGTGATCGACGAGGTGGCCCGCTGGGGCCTCCTGCCCCGCGACCGGGCGGCCAAGGCGGTCGAGTTCCTGACCCATCCGACCTGGCGGGCCTATCTCACCTGCTATGTGGAGGGGTTCCCGTTGTGCAGGGCCTTCACCGCGGGGGACCCGGCCCGATTCGACCGGCTCCTGTCCGAGCAGCTGACGCCCGGGGACCTGGAGGACCAGATCGCCCGGGACGCCGCCGCCGGGCTCGCCACCGACTGACACCGGGGACGTGGTCGCGGTCCGCCGGTGCCGGTCCGTTCGCCCGGATCCCGGTGGTGTGACCGGGCAGTCCCGTTTTGGCCGCCGCCCGTCGGCGCCCTACGATCGGTCCCATGTCCGAACGCTCCCGTAACCTTCCGCGCCGCTCCTGCATGTCGTCACCGGGGTCCAACGAGCGGTTCCTGGCCAAGGCGCCCACCGTGGCCGCCGACATGAGCTTCCTCGACCTCGAGGACTCCGTGGCTCCGTTGGAGAAGGAGGCGGCACGCGCCAAGGTGGCCGAGGCCATCCGCACCCTGCCGTGGGACGACCGGGTGCTGTGCGTCCGCATCAATGCGTGGGACACCGAGTGGACCTACGGGGACGTCATCGAGGTGGTGTCCAACGCCGGCGAGCGTCTCGACGAGCTCATGCTCCCGAAGGTCCAGTCGGCCGCCGAGGTCGTCGCCCTGGACCTGCTCCTCACCCAGGTGGAGAAGAAGTGCGGCCTGCCCGTCGGGCACATCGGCATCGAGGCGCAGATCGAGACGACCCGTGGCCTCATCAACGTCGAGGAGATCTGCGCGGCATCGCCGCGGCTGGAGACGATCATCTTCGGACCGGCCGACTTCGCCGCCTCGATGGAGATGCCGGTGCTGACCGGCGGGGTGGCCATCCCCGAGTACCCGGGCGATCACTTCAACTACGTGTTCTCCAAGATCCTGATGGCCGGCCGGGCCAACGGTCTCCAGGTCATCGACGGGCCCTTCCTCAAGATCCGGGAGCTGGACAGCCTGCGGGAGTTCGCCCAGCGGACCCGGGTGCTCGGCTACGACGGAAAGTGGGCCCTCACCCCGGACCAGGTCGGCGTGCTCAACGAGGTGTACTCACCCACCCAGGAGCAGTTCGACAGGGCCTGGGACATCCTCGACGCCTACCGCACGGCCACCGAGGACGACCGCACGGGAGCGGTCATGTTCGGCGACGAGATGATCGACGAGGCCTCGCGCAAGATGGCCACCAAGTTCGTCACCCGGGGCGAGCGGGCCGGACTCAGCCGCTCCGCCGACTGAGGCACCGCGCTCCCGTCGCCCGTCGCACCGACAGCGACCCGGGGCCTCGGCGGTCGGCTCACGACCGGATCCCGTCGAGCACGGTGGCGACGAGCACGTCGGCCAGGTCGGCGGTCAGGGGCTCGTGCTGCATGACCAGCCGGTAGTAGAGGGGCGCGTACAGCTGGTCGAGGACGACACCGACGTCGAGGTCGTGGCGGACCTGGCCCCGGGCGGCGGCCCGCTCCAGCACGGCGGCCGAGGCACGCCGCCGGGGTTCCAGCCACTGGGTCCGGAGGGTGTCGGCCAGCACCGGGTCGGACTGGGCCTGCCCGATCAGCTCGGCCATGATCTCGCCGGCCCGTCCACGGAAGGCATCGATCAGGACCCGTATCTGTCCCGTCAGGTCCGAGGTGAGGTCGCCGGTGTCCTCGAACTCGTTGGTCTGCCGGTAGCGGTGGAAGTAGGCGTCGACTGCCACCGAGCCGCGCGACGGCCACCACTTGTAGATCGTCACCTTGCTCACCTGGGCACGGGCGGCGACGGCCTCGATGGTGGCAGCGGCCAGGCCGCCCTCGACGAGGAGATCGGCTGCCGCCTCCAGCACGGCCAGGCGCGCCCGTTCGCTGCGGGGCCGCCCGGTGCGCACGGGTGTCGGTGGGGCGTCGGCTGTCACGACCCAACGGTACTTCATGAACGATGCGTACAGGTAACCTGATAGTGTACGGAGTGTTCAGTTACTGAGGAGGAAGCCATGCCGACCGACGCCAGCAGCGGGTCCGACAGCGCGCCGTCCACGGGGATGTCGCGGGGACTGGTCCTCCTGTTCGCGGTGGCGTGCGGCCTGTCGGTGGCCAACCTCTACTACGCCCAACCCATCCTCGACACCATCGCCCGGTCGTTCGGCGCCAGTCCGTCGACGGCCGGCTTGGTGGTCACCCTGTCGCAGGTCGGCTACGCGCTCGGCCTGGCGCTGCTGGTCCCGTTGGGTGACCTCCTGACACGCAGGCGGCTGCTGCCGATCGTCCTCCTGGTCACTGCGGTGGGCGCCGCTGTCGCGGCCGCCGCACCGTCGATCGGCGTGCTGGTGGCGGTGGCGCTGGTGGTGGGAGCCGGATCGACGGTCGCCCAGATGTTGGTACCGATGGCTGCGTCGCTGGCCGACGAGGAGCATCGCGGACAGGTGGTCGGCATGGTGATGAGCGGCCTGCTGTTCGGTATCCTGCTGGCCCGGACGGTGTCCGGGATCGTGGCACAGGTGGCCGGGTGGCGCTCGGTCTACATCCTGGCCGCCGGCATCGCGGTGGCCCTCGCCCTGCTCCTGTCCCGGGTGCTCCCCGGCGAGACGGAGCGCCCGCGGATCGGCTACGGGACGTTGTTGCGCACCACGGTGGCCCTCTTCACCTCCGAACGGCTGCTGCGCCGGCGGGCGCTCTTCGGCGCGCTGGGCTTCGCCGCGTTCTCCGTCTTCTGGACGACGATGGCGTTCGTCCTGTCACAGGCGCCCTACCACTACGGCGATCTCACCATCGGACTCTTCGGACTCGTCGGCGCGGCCGGTGCCCTGTGTGCCACGTTCGCCGGCCGGTGGGCGGACCGGGGGCTGACCGCCCGCACGACGGTCGTCTTCGCCCTGCTGGTGGGTGCGTCGTTCGTGCCGCTGTGGTTCGGCGGCCACGACCTGGCGATGATGATCGTGGGGATCCTGGTGCTCGACGTAGGGGTCCAGGGCCTGCAGGTGACCAACCAGTCGGTCATCTACCGCCTCGCACCCGAGGCCCGCAGCCGGATCAACTCGGCCTACATGGTGTGCTACTTCGTCGGCGGAGCGCTCGGCTCCGCCCTGGGCAGTGCGGCCTACGACCGGTGGCGATGGGCCGGGGTCTCGGTGCTGGGCGCCGCCATCGGCGCGGTGGCCCTGACCCTCGCCCTGGTCGATGCCCGACGCCGGACCGCCCCGGACCCGATGACCTGGGTGGACACCCCGGCGGGGACGGCAGCCTGAGGGCCGGGGGAGGCTCCGACGGGGCATCCGGTCGGGTCGGCACGGCCCGGTCCGTGCACCGGGCGGCATCCGGGGTAAAGGGACGGCCCCGGTCGGTCGATAGTCAGCGCATGGAGTCGACCGTCCACTTCGATACCGATGACCCCGAGTTCGGCCGGGGCTTCGAGATCGGCATCCTCTGGGAGCGCCTGAGCTCCGACGGCGCCTGTCATATGGCGGTGAGCGCCGCCAACGTGGAGATGGTGCTCCGGGTGGCCAAGGCGTTCGACTGCGTGTTCAGCGGTCAGGAGCTCGCCGACGACATGATCTCCGTCGAGCTGACCCGGGTCAGCACCGACTCCTGACGGTCCGGCTCACGGTTCCTGGCCGGGGGCCTGGACGCCGAACAGGCCGGCTGCCGTGACGCCGGTGTCGGGCACCAGGGTGGGCGTGTCGCGGTTGAGCACCTCGCCCCGGAAGAAGGGTGGCCGGACGGCGGCCCAGACATACATGAGGACCAGCCCGAGGACCAGCGAGATCAGGTCGATCAGGAAGACGCCCCCGATGTCCCAGTGGGGCCAGAAGCCCATCTTCCACGTCGTGTAGCTGTTTCCCGGACCCCAGTAGAAGTAGAGGTTGTAGCCGAGTGCGCCCCAGAGCATGAGGCCCCCGAGCACGGGCAGGATGCCCCGGACCCAGAGGTTGCGGGTGCTCGACGTCAGCGTGTCCCGGTAGTACCAGGCACAGGTGAGGCCGGTGAGCCCGTAGTAGAAGGCGATCATCACGCCGAGCGCGGACACCGCGTCGGAGATGACCGACCCTGCCGAGATGTAGTTCATGATCACGTACAGGACGATCGAGGCGACGCCCATCACCACGGTCGACACCGTCGGGGTCAGGAAGCGACGATGGATGCGGGCGAAGGACGAGGGGATGGCCTTGTAGACGCCCATGGCCAACGTGGTGCGCGCCGTGGGGAGGATCGTCGTCTGCGTGGAGGCCGCCGCCGAGCTCAATACCATCAACAGCAGGAGATGGGTCAGGACGTTGCCGAAGGTCGAAGCCCCGAACACTGAGTGGCCGAGCACGGACAGGACGTCCCCCTGGTTGTCCGGGTTGCCCAGCCCGATCCCCTTGGTCCCGATCCCCGCATAGGACTGGGTGGACAGGACAACCAGGACGTAGGTGACCAGGAGGATGACCGTCGACAGCACCGCCGCCCTGCCGGGCACGGTGTGCGGGTCCGCCGTCTCCTCGTTGACCGACACGGTGGTGTCCCAGCCCCAGTAGATGAACAGCATCAGCAGGACCCCGTTGATGAAGGCCGAGGCGGAGGGGATGTCGAACGGGTTGAACCACGACCAGGCCGGTGTCAGGTGGCCGAGCGGGGCGGAGCCGTTGCCCACTTTGATCAGCGCCCACACCGAGAGGACGAGCAGCATGGTCAGCTCGATGCTCAGCAGCACCTTCTGGAAGTTGGCGGAGATCTCGATGCCGACGTAACAGATCAGGGTCATGACCACGATCCACGAGACGCCCACCAGGAGCACCCAGCCGCTGGCCGCGTCGGATCCGATGCCGTTGGCATTGAACAGCAGGAAGACGTACTGCCCGGCGATCTGCGCCAGACTCGCCATGACCAGCACGTCGGCGGCCACGATGGCCCACCCGCCCATCCAGCCGATCTTGGGGGTGAACGCCCGGACGCCCCAGGTGAACGTCGTCCCGCAGTCCGGGTCCGCGTTGTTCATCTCCTTGTAGCCGTAGGCGATGAAGAGCATGGGCACGAAGGCGATGACCGTGACCGCCGGCGCCTGCAGGCCGATGGCGACGACGACGAACCCGAGGGTCGCCGCCAGGCTATAGGCCGGGGCCGTCGAGGCGACCCCGACGACGGTGCTCGAGATGAGACCGAGCGCCCCCGATTTCAGACCCTTCTCGTGACGCTCGGTGACCGGACGCTTCGAGGTGACGTCGCTCATCACGCTCCCTGTCTCTCGTGCCGGACGTGGTGACACGGATCCGGACTGCCTGAGTGCCCGCCTAGGACCTTCCCCGTCAGGGGTCGGTCAATCGTCCACCTGTCAACCAATCGACGAGGCGCCACCTCCGATCCCTCGGCTGCAGCGCACCGGCTCGGGTTTGGCACGACAGCGCGTGACCGAGGACGTGCATGACGACGTCCGTGCCGGGGAAGGGTGTGGGTGCGACCCCACGGCTGGCAGGAGGGGCCGACGAGGAGGATGTGCCCGTGTTCCAGAGAGTGCTGGTCGCCATCGGTCAACGGGAGGAGCGTGCGTCCGTCGTCGAGTTCGCCGGAACGCTGGCGCAGCAGTCGGGCGGCTGCGTGCACGTCCTCCACTGCATGGAGTTCGCCGGCCGCGGGTGCTCGGCCCCGCTGGAGACGTTCGACGAGGCACAGTTCCTGGTCGAGGAGGCCGTGTTCCGACTCCGCATGCACGGAGTCGGGGCCGACGCCCGGGTCCGTCCTGCATGCTTCAAACCGATCGCCGCCCTGATCGTCGACACCGCGGCGACCTGGCGGGCCGACGTGGTGGTGCTCGGGGCCCGCCACCGCCGACGCTTCCGCCGGGTCCTCGGAGCCGGGCAGATCGGCCGGGTGCTGGGCTCGTCGCCGGTGCCGGTCGTGGTGGCGCCACTGACGTGGAACCGGACGCACCCGATGGTGGTCCCGGCGTCCTGAGCGGTCGATGGGTCAGCCGTCGGCCAGCAGCCTCCGGGCGATGACCTTGAGGCAGAGCGTCTCGTCGGCCCCCTCGAAGATCGAGAGCACTCGCGCGTCGACGAAGTAGCGGCTCACCGGGTACTCCTCCGCGTAGCCCATGCCCCCGTGGATCTGGAGCGCCTCGCGGGTCACCCACTCGGCCGTCCGGCAGACGTACGCCTTGATCATCGACGCCTCGAGGACGCCCTCGCCCTTCGACATCAGGCTGGCGACCTCGTAGGCGAACTGCCGCGACGCCTGGATCAGCACGGCCATGCGGGCCAGCTTCACCTTGGTGAGCTGGTAGTCGCCGATGGGGGAGCCGAACACCACCCGGTTGGCGGCGTACTCGACCGCCGCCTCGTAGGCGGCCTGCATCAGACCCACGGCCCGGGCCGCAGTCTGCAGCCGCCCGTTCTCGAAGCCCTGCATCTGCAGGTAGAACCCCTTGCCGAGGCCGGTCTCCCCGCCGACGAGATTGGCATCGGGCACGAACCAGTTCTCGAGCGACACCTCGTAGGAGTGCATCCCCCGGTACCCCAGCGTGTCGATGGCCCGGCCCTCCATCTTGCCGGCGGTGTCGTCGGGTCGGCCGTCCTGGCCCGGCTCCTGGGTGAACGTGAAGCCGTGGCCGTCGGCCTGGGGCTTCTCCACCAGGAAGATCGACAGGCCCTTGTGGCCCTTGGAACGGTCCGGATCCGTCCTGGCCAGCAGCAGCAGCACGTTGGCCCGGGCTGCGAACGTGCACCAGGTCTTCACCCCGTTGAGTGTCCACCCGCCGTCGACCTTGGTGGCCGGCAGCATCACCCCGGCGACGTCCGAACCGAAGTCCGGCTCGGTGACGGCGACCGCTCCGAGGACCTCGGCCGTGGCCAGCTTGGGGAGCCAGTGCTGCTTCTGCTCCTCGGTCCCGCCCTTGACGATGGCCCGGGTCAGGATCTCGGGCCGGGTGATGAGCGAGCCGCCCGCACCCAGCGATCCCCAGGTCAGTTCCTCGGTGGCCACCACCATGCTCAGGTAGTCGGCGTCGCCCTCGGCCGCGAAGCCCCCGTACTCCTCGGGGACCGACATCCCGAAGCCACCCATCTCGGCCATGCCGTCGATGATCTCCTCGGGGATGTCGGTGTTGGCACGGTGGATGTGCTCGGCCCGGGGACGGATCTGGTCGGCCGCGAACCGGTGGAAGGTGTCGCGGACGAGCTCGAAGTCGGGATCGAGGTGCCGGTCGCCCTGGGTCTCGGCCAGTGAGGCCAGGAAGGCCGGGTCTCGGTACCTGGCGACGAACTCCTCGGCCGGGGCCATCCAGTCGGTGGCCACACCCCACTCCGCCGCCCGGCCGACGATGCGGGCGGCCAGCTCGGCGAGGGCGTCCGCCACGAAGGCACAGGCGATGCGGGCCTCGGTGTCCCCGTGGGCCCCGTAGGCGAGCACGGACTCGGCCGTACGCACGGCCGCCGCCGCGTGGGAGACGTCATAGGCCAGGACCTGGGCCCGGTCCGGGCCGCCGGCGGCGCGGAGGGCGGCGATGCCGGCATCGACGACGCCCTTGGCCACGGCGGTGGCGTCGGACGCAGCGAGCAGGTCGGGGGCGGAGGTCGGGTCGGTGGTCACGGCACAAGAATAACGGCCCTCCCGGGAGGGCCGCCCCCGGTCGGCCGATCGGGCCGTTCAGCCCTCCGGTACCTGTGCGACGACGGTGACAAGTGGCGGCAGCACCACCGGATCGTCCCCCGGGTCCACGTCGGTCAGGAGTTCGAGGTACTCGGCCACGGGGCCCGGACCTGCCCCGGCGGGGGCCTCGGCCCAGGCGTCGACGATCTCGAGCCCGGCCGCCCGTACCAGTGACGGCAGGAGGGCGCCGACGTCGGGATGGCGGGCGTCCGGCATGGAGAAGGGTCGGCCGTCGACGCGTCCGGCCGAAGTGATCGGCTCCTGGGCCACGACCCACCCCCCGGGGCGGGTGGCGCCCGCCATCCGCCGCAGCACGACGGCGGGATCGACCACGTGGAGCAGGAGGAACCGGCAGAAGGCCAGGTCGACCGGTTCCGGCAACCGGAGGTCCTCACCGGCCTGGGTGATGGCGAGGACCTGGCTGTGGGCCGAGGCGGCCTCCGCCACCTCGTCGCGAGTGGTGGGGTCGCTGTCCACGGCGTAGACGCGCCCGTCACGACCCACGATCTCGGCCAGGGCCACGGTCACGTCGCCCCCTCCGGCACCCACGTCGACACAGGTCCACCCCGGCCCGATGCCGAGCCGATCCAAGGCGGTGGCCAGCGGCCTCCGGTAGACGTCGTCCCGCAACCCCCGTAGTTCCATCCTGCAACGATACCGGCGCCCCTGCGCCGTCCCCGGCGCCGAGGTCCGCCCGGGACCGGTAGCCTGCCCTCCCGTGAAGGTAACCATGATGTTGTGCGACTCCGCCCAGGTGGCCGACGGCAAGCTCTACGTCCTCGGGGGCGGTTGGAGCATGACGGGCCCGGACCCGGTGCCGTCCGCCATCGCCCTCAAGATCGACGTGGGGTGGCACGAGGCCGAGGCGGCCCATCACTGGGAGCTCTACCTGGAGGACGCCGACGGACGGCCGGTGCTGGTGCCCACCCCCGACGGCGAGCACCCGGTGGAGGTCCGCGGCGAGTTCACCGTCGGCCGTCCCGTCGACGTGCCCGAGGGCTCGCCGGTCGACGTCGCCCTGGCCGTCAACCTCGGGCCGCTTCCCCTGGACCCCGGTACCAGGTACACGTGGCGCATGGCCATCGACGGGGAGAGCCACCCGGACTGGGTGCTCGCCTTCACCACCCGCCCACTACCCGCCCAGGCCTGAGGCCGACAGCCCCGACCCAGGCGGGGGCTGGACGGTCCGGTCCACCCCGGAGGACACTGACGAGCATGACCACCTACGACCGCCCGTTCGGCCGCTACTTCGAGGACTTCGTCCCCGGTGACATCTACCGGCACTGGCCCGGCAAGACGATCACCGAGGCCGACGACCACCTCTTCTGCATGATCACCATGAACCATCACCCGCTGCACACCAATGCGTGGTTCGCCGAACACGAGTCGGTGCAGAAGAAGAACGTGGTGGTGGGCAACCTGGTGTACTCGCTGACGCTCGGGATGAGTGTGCCCGACGTCAGCGGGGCGGCCATCGCCAATCTGGAGGTCGAGTCGCTGCTCCACCGTGCACCGACGTTCCACGGTGACACCATCTACGCCGAGACGCTGGTGATCGACAAGGTCGAGTCGAAGTCGCGCGACGACCGGGGTGTCGTCACGGTCGAGACGAAGGCCTTCAACCAGCACGGGGAGGAGGTCTGCTTTTTCCGCCGCAAGGTGATGGTGTGGAAGGAGGCCTTCGCCCCGGCCAGACGGCGTCCCTACGGGGACGACGTCTGGGGGTGACCCCGGGCCGTCGTCGGTGACCGTGGTGCGACCGGCGTTCGCCGCACCTGTCCGCCCCGACGCCCAGGTGCGCGCCATCGGGGCAGCCATCGAGGCATGGGGCTCGGCCGACGGGGCGTCCCGGCGTCCGGACCTGCCGTGGCGGGCCACCCGCGACCCGTGGGCGGTCCTGGTGTCCGAAACGCTGGCTCAGCAGACACAGCTGGCCCGGGTGGTGCCCGCCTACCATCGCTTCCTGGCGGCGTTCCCGACCCCCGCGGCCTGCGCCGCGGCCCCACTCGGTGATGTGCTCCGGGCCTGGGAGGGCATGGGGTACAACCGCAGGGCGAAGCACCTCCATGCAGCGGCCGGTGCCATCGTGGCCGGCCACGATGGCACCGTGCCCGACGACCTCGCCGGTCTCCTGGCCCTTCCGGGGGTCGGTCCCTACACGGGTCGGGCGGTACTCGCCTTCGCCTTCGAGCGCGACGTCGGCGTGGTGGACACCAACGCCGGTCGGGTGATCGCACGCGGCGTGGCCGGTCGACCGGTCCGGCCCACCGAGGCGCAGCAGTTGGTGGATGCCATGGTCCCCCCGGGCCGGGGGTGGGCGTTCGGCCAGGCGCTGCTCGACCTCGGGGCGACCGTGTGCACCTCTCGTGACCCGAGCTGTGGGAGTTGCCCCGTCCGTCCCCGCTGTCGGTGGTCGTCGGCCGGGCGTCCAGCCCCGGACCCCAGCCGCGGGTCGGCCGGGGTGTCGGCTCCCCAGCCCCGGTTCGCCGGCTCCGACCGGGAGGGCAGAGGGCGCCTGATCGCCGCACTCCGCGTCGGACCGGTGGTCACGTCCGAGGTCCCCGTGGTCATCGGATGGGCCGACGATCCTCTCCGGGCGGCCCGTGTGGCATCCGAACTGGTCGCCGAAGGACTGGCCACCGCTGACGACGGAGGGACGCTGCGCCTCCCCTGAGCGGCCGGTGCCTGGCTACGCTCGGGCCGGTCACCCGTCGGGGTGACCCGGACCATGGGCCCGGAGTGCGATCGTAGGGGGAGCAGCGTGCGAGGACGGTTCGGACGGTGGGCGGCGGCGTGCGGCACCACGGCGGCAGCGGTGGCCCTGGTGGCGTGCGGGAGTTCCACCACCACGGGTTCGACGTCCGGCCCCACCACGACAGTGCCGGGTGATCCGACTGCGCTGGGTGCGCCGGCATCAGTGCCCGAGTCGGTCCTCACCATCCCCACCCCGGCCGTGGCCGGCACCCCGGCCAGGTACGACAAGGTGCAGGTGCGCAGATTCGGAAATCCGTCGGCCTCCCACGTCCTGGTCCTCGTCCCCGGGACCAACGGCGGTGCCGGGGACTTCGACCTCGTCGCTCCCTACCTGGCCACCCACGTGCCGGACCTCCAGGTCTGGGCGGAGATGCGTCGGGAGGGCGTGCTCCAGGACGAGTCGGTCGTGCAGTCGACGCTGGTGGGCACGACGACCACCCAGCAGATGTTCGACTACTACCTGGGGTGGATCGGCAACCCGAAGATCACCCACCACTACCAGCCGCTCGAGGCGTCCCAGTACGGGTTCGTGGCCGACTGGGGCATGGCGGTGGCCATGAACGACCTCCACGCCGTGATCGTGAGAGCGCGTGACGGCGGTACGCGCTCGGTCACCCTCGGCGGCCATTCGCTGGGCGGTACCGAGGCGGCCGCCTACGCCGCCTGGGACTTCGGCGGCACCGGGGGCTACCAGACCATCGACGGCATCGTGTGCATCGACGGGTGCGCGGGAGCTCAGGGCTTCCATGGCACCCCCCCGACGGTCCCCTCGGTGCAGGCCGAGATCACCCAGCTGGGCACCAAGGGCCCGTGGCTCGACCTCCTGGGGGTCGGACTCCCGTGGGCGACCGGGGCATTCAGCGAGGTCGGCGCCGTCGCCGCACTGAAGGACCCGAACGGGCCGGCCACTACGTTCGAGCAGTTCCCGCTCCTTCCGGCGTCGTTCAAGCCGCCCGTGCCGGTGACCAACGCGGCGCAATTGGGCTACGCCTTCGACTACAAGACCTCGCCACCCGGACTCAAGCTGATCCAGGTGCACTCCGGCCACGTGGCCACCTCGGGCGATCCGGCCGGATGGGTGGACACGGACATCACCCCGATCGTCAACGTCGAGGACGCCTTCGCCCAGACGCCGCTGGCCGCGGCAGAGTGGTACTACCCGCAGCGCCTGTCCATCGACGCCGGGGCCGCGGCGTCGCTCCAGCAGACACCGGTCGCCACCTACCTGGGGCTCCGCCTCCTGCACACCGCACAGGTCGACGTCCCCCTCTATGCATTCCAGACGGCGCTCGGCGGCACCAACAATGGCGTGGCGGACAGTGCAGCAGCCTACAAAGCCGAATCCAAGATCCCGTCGGTCACCGTCGTGAGCCGGACCGACACCTACAGCCACCTGGACCCGCTGCTGGCCGCCTCGGGCCAGAACGACTTCCTGAAGACGCTGGTGCCCTGGCTGAGGCAGGTCGACAAGTAACGGTCAGGCTCCGATGACCCGACGGTGGCCCTGCCGGCGGGCGTGAGCGCGTGGCGGGGGGCGGGTCAGTCGGCCAGGAAGCCCAGCACGTGGTCGTTGACCGGGCCCGGCTGCTCGAGGTGGAGGAAGTGCCCCGCTCCCTCCACGATCACGAGCTCGGAACCCGGGGCCAGGTGGTCGGTCACCGGTCCGATGATGTCGAGTCCCATGCAGGCGTCCGCAGCCCCGTGGAGGTACATCGTGGGCTGCGGGGCGTCGGTCTCGCCTGCTGCCTGTGCACCGGCTGCCACCGTGTCGTCGGGCGGCGGCCCCATCATCGCCCGGTAGTACCCGATGGCGGCCGAGAGGTTGGCCTCGTCGCTGAGCGCCTCCTTGACCAGCGCGGCATCGGCCGCGCCGTCGTACCCGGGCGACCAGTCGGCCCACAGCCGATCGATGAATGCGTGGTCGTCCATCGAGATGGCGAATTCCGCCAACGGCGACTGGAAGAAGAAGATGTACCAGCTGCGGCGCAGCTGCTGGTAGGCGAAGAAGCCGTAGCCCATCGACCGGGCGGGCGGCACGGCCATCGTGACCACCTTCGCCCACCGGTCGGGCTCGTAGGCCGCGGCCGGATACGTCAGGAGGGCACCCCAGTCGTGTCCGATGATGACGGCGTCGGTCCCGCCACCCAGGACCTCGTGGAGCGCACAGGCATCGAGGGCCAGGGTGCCCGTGTCGTACCGGCCGTCTGCCGGCACGGCCGTGGGGGCGTAGCCCCGGAGGAATGGGGCGACGGCGTGATACCCGGCGCCGGCCAGCTCGGGTAGGAGGTGGCGCCAGGTGTGTGCCGTGTCGGGGAACCCGTGGAGGCAGAGGGCGAGTGGGCCGTCCTCGGGTCCGTCGGACAGGTAGCCGAACTCCAGCCCGTTGGCCGAGACGGTGCGGATGTCACCCGCTCCGGGGGCGTGGTCGTGCATGTGGCGACGGTAGCCCGCGACGGACCCTCACGCGGCGACTAGCCTCGTCACCCTGTGCGAATCACCTACTTCGGCGTCCGGGGCTCCTGCCCTACCTCTTCCGAGCAACAGCGCCGCTACGGCGGCAACACGTCGTGCGTGCTCGTCGAGGTGCACGACGAACCGCCGCTGATACTCGACATGGGCACCGGCCTCCGTGCCCTCGGCCACCGACTGAACGCCCCGCTCGTCGCCGTCGGCAAGCCGCTGCGGGGGAATGCGCTGCTCACCCATCTCCACTACGACCACGTGCTCGGCACGCCCTTCTTTCCGCCGATGCGCGACCCGGGCGCCCTCCTCGAGATCTACGGGCCGGCCCAGCCGGACGACTCGTTGCAGTCGATCATGGCCGGCATGGTCCAGCCACCGTTCTTCCCGGTGCACATGGCGGACTTCCGGGGTGAGCTGCGGTACCACGACCTCGAACCGGACGCCGAATTCAAACTCGGTGGCATCGCTGTCAGGTCCTGCGCCGTGCCCCACGTCGGCACCACACTCGGCTTCCGGATCGAGGCGGACGGGGTGACCGTCGTCTACATGCCCGATCATCAGGCGCCGGTCGACCGCACCACCGTGGCGGACTCCGTACTCGAACTCTGCCAGGACGCCGACCTCTTGATCCACGACTCGCAGTACACCGAGGAGGAGTTCGTCGAGTTCTCCGACTGGGGCCATTCCACCCCCGCCTACGCCGTGCACGTGGCGACCCGGTCCGGCGTGCGTCGCCTGGACATGTTCCACCACGACCCGGGCCACACCGACCGCCAGATCGACACGATGTTGCGCGCCGCGCGCCAGATCGCCCAGTCGAACGGCCGGGTCGAGGTGAACGCGGCCAAGGAGGGCGGCTCGTTCGAGCTGCGGGCCAGGTGACCCCCTCCGAGGGCACCGGCGACCCCCCTCTCCCGTTCGACGGACAGCGCTTCAAGGACGCCATGAGCCGGTTCACGACCGGGGTGACCATCGTGTCCGGACGGGAGGACGGCGAGCCGGTGGGCTTCACCTGCCAGAGCTTCGTGTCGCTCTCCATCGAACCGCCGTACGTCGCCGTGGCACCTGCCCGATCCTCCACGAGTTGGCCGCGTATCGCCCGGTCGGGCAGCTTCTGCGTGAATGTGCTGAGCGAGACCCAGGAGGACCTGTGCCGTGGCTTCGCCGCGTCGGGTGGCCCGAAGTTCGACGGTGTCGCCTGGCACCCGGCCCCGGGGACCGGGTCGCCGGTGATCGAGGGCTGCCTGGCGTGGGTGGACTGCCGGGTCGAGCTGGTGCACGACGCCGGCGACCACGAGCTGATCCTCGGCCGCGTCCTCGACCTCGGGGTGGGCGACGGCGAGCCCCTGCTCTTCTTCCGCAGCCGGTTCACTACGGTGTCACACAACGAGCGCCACCAGACCGAGGGGTAGTCAGCATGCCGAAGATCATCGAATCCGACGTCATCCAGGACGTGATCGTGGTGGAGCCCGAGGCCCACGGCGACGAGCGTGGCCGGTTCGTCGAGACCTATCGCCGCAGCTGGTTCCCGTTGGGACGTGAGATGATCCAGGGGAACCGCTCGACGAAGCAGGCCGGTGCGATCGTGGGGCTCCACTACCACCTGCACCAGTCGGACTACTGGTACGTGCTCGCCGGCACCGCACGGGTGGTCCTCCATGACCTGCGCCAGGGATCGCCGACTGACGGGGCGACCCTCTCCCTCGACCTGTCGGGCGACCACGACCGCGGGCTCTTCATCCCTCCGGGCGTCGCCCATGGGTTCGCCTCGCTGACCGACCTGACCCTCTGGTACCTGGTCGACGGCTACTACAACCCGGAGGACGAACTCGGCGTGGCGTGGAACGACCCGGCCATCGCCGGTGACTGGGGCGTCACCGACCCGGTCCTGTCGACCCGGGACCAGGCCAACCCCCTCCGCTCGGAGCTGCCACCGGGGCGCCAACCGTACCTGGGACTGCGCACCTGACCGGCCCGTGCCGGCGCAGGTAGGCACGACCGGCACCCGATGCGGTCGGTGCCCCGCACGACCGGATCGGTCGGTCCGCAGCGGTGGGTGGTCTGGAAGACTCCTGGCATGACCGAACCGAACGGCGCACCGTCCACTCCGTTCCTTGGACCGCTCGGAACGCCGGGGACGGGAGTGCTCGTCACCGGGGGAGGCTCCGGCATCGGACGGGCGACCGCCGAGGCACTTGCCGAAGTGGGTCGTCCGGTGGCTGTGTGGGACATCGACGGCGCCGGAGCCGAGGACACCGCCGCCCGGTGTCGGAGCCTCGGCGTCGTGGCCCATGCCGCCGCCGTCGACGTGGCCGCCACGGCCCGGCTCGGACCGGCCGTGGCTGCCGCGACCGATGCGCTCGGCTCGCTCGGCGGTTTCGTCCATGCCGCCGGGGTGTCGGGAGCCGCCGAGGTCGACGACCTCGACGACGCCGTGTGGGATGACACGCTCGGCGTGAACCTGCGCGCCGCGGCAATGATCTGCCGTCAACTCGTCGGACCGTTCCGGAGTGCCGGACCCGGGTCGTCGGTCGTGCTCATCTCGTCCATCGAGGGGTTGTTCGGCAGCAGCATGCTCACCGCCTACTGCGCGTCCAAAGGGGGTGTCCTCGGCCTCACGCGTTCCCTCGCCCAGCGCTTCGCCGTCGAGGGGTTCCGGGTCAACGCCGTCTGCCCGGGGGCGGTCGCCACCCCCATGCTCGAGCCGGCGTTCGCCCTCCCCGGCTTCCGCGAGCAGATCGAGGAGCGGACACCGCTCCAGCGGGTAGCCGATCCCGGTGAGATCGCACGGCCGATCCGGTTCCTGTTGTCCGACGAGGCCTCGTTCATCACGGGCGCCCATCTGACCATCGATGGCGGCATGACGGCCGTGACCGCAATCTAAGGGCGCGACCAGGGAGGACGCGTTCCCAGGTCGGAGGGAACGGGCCGTCGCATTCGGGAGTCGCCCGCGACCCTGTGCGATTTCGGGGTTGAATAGGCCGGATGTGGGTCGTGGCGTTGGTGCTGGTGGTGGTGATCGTGGGGGCCGTCGTGGTCGCCGT
>Ga0075520_1000311_pt1 | contig 20398 bp, 13 predicted proteins | sample NGEPerB_FD_75100 | JGI IMG/M metagenome (GOLD analysis project Ga0075520, IMG submission 75100) | Arctic peat soil microbial communities from the Barrow Environmental Observatory site, Barrow, Alaska, USA - NGEE PermafrostAB12-B | ecosystem: Environmental > Terrestrial > Soil > Wetlands > Peat ... | reverse complement strand
TAGGCCGGCGAAGGAATGCGAATTGGAAACCATGGCTCTGGGTTCCCTCGATCTATCTGGCCGAAAGCATTCCCTACACGATTGCCATGGCGGTCAGCGTTGTGCTTTACAAAGATCTGGGACTCTCCAATACCGAAATAGCTTTTTATACGAGCTGGCTTTATCTTCCCTGGGTAGTCAAACCTCTCTGGAGCCCGTTTGTTGATATTTTCCGCACTAAGCGTTTCTGGATACTGGCGATGCAACTGGCCATCGGCGCGTCACTGGCCTGCGTTGCCTTGACTTTGCCCGCAACTAATTTTGTGCGTTACTCTTTGGCTATTTTTTGGATTATGGCTTTCAGTTCCGCCACGCATGATATCGCTGCCGACGGCTTTTACATGTTGGGGCTCGATACGCCTCAGCAGGCGGCATTTGTCGGTGTGCGCGTTATTTTTTATCGTATTGCCACCATTGCCGCCGAAGGCGGGTTGGTGTTTATGGCCGGTGTGCTGGAAAATTACGGCTATCCGGCAGCGAGAGCCTGGTCGCTTTCCTTTATCGGAGTCGCGGCTGTTTTTCTGGCTTTGTTTATTTATCATTTCTTTGCTCTTCCCAGACCTGTTGCGGATATCAGCGCGCCGTGGGATAAATCAAAAAATTTCCTGACGGAATATTTCCGCATTCTAACCTTGTTTTTCCGGCGTAAGGATATTCTTGTTATTATCAGCTTCTTTTTGTTTTACCGTTTTGCCGAGGCGCAGTTAGTGAAAATGGTCGTGCCGTTTTTACGTGACGGGTTCGACAAAGGCGGATTGGGTTTAACCACGAAGGATATTGGCATTATTTACGGTACGGTCGGCGTAATAGCACTCATGCTGGGTGGGCTCTTAGGAGGCTATGTTGTTTATAAAAATGGTTTGAAATTCTGGCTATGGCCGATGGTACTGATTATGCACTTGCCGGATTTGATTTTTGTGTATTTGTCCCATTTTCAGCCGGATAATTTATGGCTTGTCGGTTCCGCCGTGGCGGTTGAAAAATTCGGTTACGGCTTCGGCTTTACGGCCTACACTATGTATATGATCATGGTCTCACAGGGCGAATATAAAACTGTATTTTACGCCATAGGCACGGGAATTATGGCGCTGGGTATGATGATTCCCGCGATGGGAAGCGGCTGGATTCAGGAAATGCTGGGCTATAAAAATTTCTTTATCTGGATTTTGATCACAACGATTCCGGGTTTCATTGTTGCGGCTTTAGTGAAGATTGATCCGGAATATGGCAAAAAATTAAAAAAAGACCCGAGAGGCTAGAGCGACGAAGCCACTGGTATATATGGAATTTGTTCCATTAGACATAAAATAAAACTAGGGGTGTTGTCATGCGCATTAAGATTAAGAAGATACTTTTTTGTTCGTTGGTCATTCAGATACTTTTTATTACATTATCATCCATCTCTTACGCAGCCACTTGCTCGAACAACTGGCTGCGCCCGTCATCGCAAACTATGGAGACGGAAATCATGTACGCGACGTTGACGGAATACGCAAACGTTGAACGTTATTTTTCTATGAAGCAAGGTGGGAAAACTATTGATATTTATTACCTGCGTGGCGCTCTTCTGGTTAAGGGTCTTGATGATTCTGAAATAAAATATGACAGTATTTTTTGGCTTCCGATGGTGTTTGTCATGCCAAGTGTTGTTGTTTCCAAAGCTGTTCCACAAGGTCCATGCAGCATTGCTCAAAAAATACCTTTCTCTTTGCCGGATGCCGAAGGCGAAATAGTACCAGTAGCACCGGGCGTACTTACTTATAAATACACTGCAACAGATAAAAATTCTGCAGATGCAAAAATGAATCATATCAGAGGCATGATGCAATTTACACCAACACTGGCTGCCCCAGATGAAAACACCAATGTAAAAGGATTTAAACTTGTCAGTCGAACAAAACCCTATCCGGTCATAGGCAGTTCGGATATGCCGGTGACAACCCTCGGAGAACTTCGGCGAGCGTTGGATGCAAAAAAAGACCCTAAGGATAGAGAAAAACAAGCGCAAAGATATCAGGAACTGAGCGATATATTCGCAGGGAAAGATACAACGAAAGACTCGATGAAGCCTGAAGATATCATCATGGCTACACAGCAAACAACAGATTCAATAGAGGACCATGAACTATATCCCTTACGAATTACTTATAAAAATTGGGGTTATGTGAACAAAGCCGGTCGTGTTGTTATAGCGCCTATATTTAACGATGCAAAATTCTTTCAGGGTGGCTTGGCCAGTGTCCGTATAGACCACAAATGGGGTGTAATAGATAAAACCGGCCGATTCATCATTGAACCTCAATATCAGGACATTGGGCCTTTCCGGGATGGATTAGCCAGCGTGAAAAAAGATGGGAAGGTCGGTTTTATAAATGAACAAGAAAGATCATTGTAGCGATTGAAGGTGATGATCAAATATTGCCTGAATACGAAAAAGGTGTAGCTGCTTTTAGAATAAAAGATAAAATTTATTACGTCGATAAAAGTGGTAAGTTTATTACCAAAGAGCAATACTGGGAAGCAAGACAATGCAATTTACTTTATCCGCTCCCTATGCAAAAAAATGACAAATGGGGGTTTGTCAATGATAAAAACGAATTTATTCTAGAGACACAATATGACCACATTTATAAAGAAAAGGATGGCTTGTTCTTGGTCAAGAAAGGAGAACGATATGGATTCATCGATAAAAAGGGAAATATTGTCATCGACGTGCAATTCGAGGATGCTCATAGTTTTAATGACGGCCTGTCAGCAGTAAAACAAAACGGAAAGTATGGGTTCATAGACAAAAAGGGACGGTTTGTTATTGAACCCCAGTTCGATGATGTGCATTCTTATAGGGCACCATATGCAGCTTCTTATGACAACAGAGAAGCCGTTTCTTTCGTAGATGGAATTGCATCAGTTGAGGTTAACAAACAATGGGGGGTGATTGATAAAACGGGCCGTTATATTGCCGCACCGCAATTTGAAGCCGCTTTTTCATGTCGGCCCGCTTCTTCAGGCATAGTGCAAATAAAAAAGAATGGCAAATGGGGTCTAATGGATCGGACAGGAAAAATTCTCATTGAACCGCAATTTGACGACATCGATACTGATTTATTCCATGAGTATGCAATTGTTTCAAAGGATTCCCGGCCGGATGGTGTGAATAAAAATTTGGAGACAACCGTATTTTATAAAAAAGGTGTCGTTCATATTGGCGGAAAAATCATTATACCTACGCAATACACAAATATATACATTTTTCCAAATTTTGCACATCAGGATGTTTTGTCTGTATTACGGTTTGAAAAAGAATTTCCGCTCGTGGGCTACATGGACGCATCAGGAAATGTTTTTGTCATGACTGATAAGGTTTGCGGTCAATATGTTGTAAAGAATGGCAAAGGAGAAATCACCTGGCCGAAAAATATTAAAGAACTTTGCGGGCAGAAAAACTGAATAAAAAGTTATGACAACAAAACATATTAACACTGCATTCATCTTAGGGGCGGGGTTGGGGACGAGGCTCAGGCCGCTGACTGAAAATATTCCTAAGCCGCTTCTGGAAATCGGCGGACGTCCGATCATCACTTACGCGATGGCGCATCTCCGTGCTGTTGGCGTTCAGCGGTTTATTGTCAATACTCACCACTGCGCGGAAAAATATGCTAAAGCGTTTCCTGATGGAAACTGGCAGGGCATTCCGATCACGTTCCGGTATGAGCCGGTTTTGCTCGACACTGCTGGCGGCATCAAAAACATCGAAGACCTGATTACCGAAGACGAACGCATTATCGTTTACAACGGCGACATCATTACCAACATGCCGATTGAACTGCTTATTAGAAAACATTTTGAACTGAACACATCCGTTACATTGGCGCTGCGTTCAACCGGATCGCTGCTCAATGTCAATGTTGATAAAGACGGCTTTGTCTGCGACATGCGGCATGTTTTGAAAAATGAAGGCGTCAAGAGTTGCCTTTTTGCCGGCATTTATATTGTGGAAAAATCTTTCCTGAAACGATTGACGGCGGGCAAAATAGAATCGATTGTCTTGCCGCTTGTGGAGATGATTAAGGAAAATCAGCACTCAGTCGGCGGTATAGTCATAGATGACGGCTGTTGGTATGATGTAGGATCTCTGGATGAGTATAATAAATTGAGCAAAACAGGAATTGAAAAATAGCGGCGCGTTTGGGAATAACCTAAAGGTCACGCGACGCGCCCTACATCTCTGTCATTCCCTTGCGAATGACAATGAGACAAGGGAATCCAGGCGTCGTCCCCGCGTAAGCGGGGAACCAGTTTCTTATAATACTGGATTACCCGGTCAGGTCGGGTAATGACAACATTATTAAGTGGAATTTATGCACAAGGAAATACAAAAATACCTAACTGAATATTTCGGCCATGCGGATTTTAAACTTGAGCCGATCAAGAAGGGCGGTTCCGATCGCCAATTTTTCAGGGTGACTCTGCCGCATAAAGACAGTTTTATTTTTATGCACTACGGCGATGAAGTGGAAGAAAATGCCCACTGGATCAATATCAACAGATTTATGGCGTCGCTGAAGATTAATGTGCCGAAGATTATCGTGCAGGATGTCACGCGGCATTTTATCTTGCTTGAAGATTTGGGTGACGTTGATTTGTGGTCGGAAAGATCTTTGCCCTGGGAGGAAAGGCGCGATTATTATTTTCAGGCACTGACTCAAATTTACCGTCTGCATTCCTTTGATCTGAACTCGATTCCCGCGGATGTGAAATTGTCCGAGGCTTACGGCCCAAGGTTATATAAATGGGAGCATGATTATTTTCTGGAAAACCTTGTTGGGGAAGTCTGCAAGATAGAACTTTCCTCATCGGATGCCGCGAAGTTGATGAAAGAATTAGACGCGCTTTCCGCCTGCCTGCAAAAAATCGAGCCATGTCTGATTCATCGCGATTTTCAATCCCAGAATATCATGATTAAAAACGGCAGGCCGGTGTTAATTGATTTTCAGGGGATGCGCCAGGGCTGCCTTTTTTACGATCTGGGTTCGCTGATTTGCGATCCTTACGTTACCTTCACAGATGAAGAAAGAAACGAATTGATCAACTTTTACTATAAACTCATGAATTCCGCTTACAGCCGCGATGAGTTTGTTAATAATTTCTGGGAGGCCTCCGCCCAGCGGCTAATGCAGGCATTGGGGGCTTATGGCTTTCTAGGATTAAAAAAGAACAAGCCTGCTTTTCTTAAACACATCAATAATGGATTTGCAAATTTATTAATGGTGGTCAATCTCGCACCCAAGCTTTCGCGGTTGAAAGATTTAGCAATGCAATGCCAAGCGGCTCTTGCCGGCAGAAAGTATTAAAGGGATTGAAAGCGAGCCATTGATATGCTAAACAAATTAGACAATATTTTGGCTGGGAGAAATTATTGATCATGAAGTACGAACCAATTACAATTGAAGAAAAATGGCAAAAAAAGTGGGAGAATGAAAAAGCCTTCAAGGTTACCGAAGACCCCGAAAAGAAAAAATATTATCTGCTGGAGATGTTTCCTTATCCTTCTGGCAAAATTCATATCGGTCATGTTCGTAATTACACTATCGGCGATGTCGTTGCCCGTTATAAACGCATGAAAGGTTTTAACGTTCTGCATCCGATGGGCTGGGACTCTTTCGGTCTGCCTGCGGAAAACGCAGCCATTGAGCATAAAATTCATCCGGCCATCTGGACCAACGAAAATATCAATCACATGAAAAAACAGCTCAAGCGCATGGGCTTCAGCTATGACTGGGATCGGGAAGTATCCACCTGTGAGCCGAAATATTACCACTGGGAACAGCTTTTCTTTATCTGGATGTATGAAAAAGGTCTGGCCTATAAAAAACGATCCACGGTTAATTTCTGCACCAAGTGCGACACTGTGCTGGCCAATGAACAAGTCGAAGGCGGTCAGTGTTGGCGCTGCGGCACTGAAGTTCAGGAAAAAGTGCTGGATCAGTGGTTTTTCAAAATCACCGCCTACATCGAAGAATTACTGGACTACTGCGACAAGCTTCCCGGCTGGCCGGAACGCGTCATGACCATGCAGAAAAACTGGATTGGTAAAAGCTACGGTTGTGAAGTTGATTTCCCGATGGCCGACGGAAACGGTTCCATAAAGGTATTTACCACCCGTCAGGATACGCTCTTCGGCGCGACCTTCATGCTGGTTGCCGCCGAGCATCCACTGGTTATGCAACTCACCAAAGGCAAGGCCATTGAAAAAGATGTTTTGCAGTTTGTGGAGAAAGTCAAAAAGCAGGACAAGCTGATGCGGACTTCCGAATATTATGAAAAGGAAGGAATCTTTCTGGAGGCTTATTGCGAAAATCCCCTGACCGGTAAAAAGATGCCGGTTTACGCCACCAATTTTGTTCTGGCTGATTACGGTACCGGCTGCGTCATGGCCGTGCCTACGCACGATCAACGCGACTTTGAATTTGCCAAAAAATTTAATCTGCCGCTGATTGTTGTCATTCAGCCCAAAGGTAAAACACTTGATGCAGAAAAGATGATGGAAGCTTATGTGGATGAGGGTGTTTTAGTTAACTCCGGTCAGTTTGACGGCATGGAAAACACCAAGGTTCTGGAATCCATCGCTGATTTTCTGGAAGCGCAAGGTAAAGGCAAGCGCACCATCCAATACCGCCTGCGCGACTGGGGTATATCCCGTCAGCGTTACTGGGGCGCGCCGATTCCCATGATCAACTGCGATAAATGCGGCATCGTTCCTGTTAATGAGAAGGATCTGCCTGTTGTACTGCCGGAAAATGTTAAATTAAGTACCGAAGGCGGTTCACCGCTCGCGGCCATGAAAGAATTTGTCGACACCACCTGTCCCAAGTGCGGCGGCAAGGCCGCGCGCGAAACAGATACAATGGATACGTTTGTGGAATCTTCGTGGTATTTTGATCGCTACTGCTCACCTGATTGTGATACCAAGCCCGGTCTTGATCGTAAAAAACTTGATTACTGGATGCCTGTTGATCAATACATAGGCGGCATAGAACATGCTATTTTGCATCTGCTCTATTCCCGCTTCTACACCAAGGTTCTGCGTGATTTCGGCGTGATCGGCGTGGATGAGCCCTTTACCAATTTACTGACTCAGGGCATGGTCTGCAAAGAAACGATGAAGTGTAAAGAGCACGGTTATCTTTTCCCGGAGCAGGCGGTGGACGGCAAATGCCATATTTGCGGGAAGGATGTCATAATTGGCAAGACCGAAAAAATGTCCAAATCGCTGAAGAACGTTATCGATCCTGATTATCTCATAAAAACTTACGGCGCGGATACGGCGCGGATATTCTGCCTTTTTGCCGCGCCGCCGGAAAAAGATTTGGAATGGAGCGATCAGGGCGTGGAAGGGTCGTTCCGCTTCCTGAGTCGTCTGTGGCGCATTTGTGACGAATATCTGGAGGATATTAAAGCCGTCAATCCGTTGCCTCCCGGTGTTGTTCTGGAAGATGAATTAAAAGGTCTGCGGCGCAAAACCCATCAGACTATCCGCAAAGTAACAATTGATATCGAAGACCGTTTCCATTTCAATACGGCAATCAGCGCGGTTATGGAGTTGGTCAATGCCGTCTATCAAATCAAACGTCCCGGCAGTGATGATAAGATTGCGCTGGCCACGGTTCGGGAAGCGCTGGAGACGGCTGTAATTCTCCTGGTACCGATTGTTCCTCATATCACGGAAGAGCTCTGGCAGATACTCGGCTATAAAACTTTGGCCACCGATATTCCCTGGCCGCAATTTGATCCGGCAATTGCCAGTGAAGAAGAGATGACTATCGTTGTGCAGATCAACGGCAAGCTACGCAGCAGAATGACCTTTGCGGTAGATGAAGATCCGGAAAAAATAAAAGCGGACGCGCTTGCGGATGAAAAAATTGTTTCTCTGTTATCCGGCGCGAAAGTTTTGAAAGTTATTTACGTGCCTAAAAAACTGGTCAATATTGTTATTGCTCAATAATGTGGCAGGATAAATGGTGTTATTATGAAAAAACAAAACAGAATGATTAAAATCTTAATAATATGTTTTTCTGTTGTTCTTTTGTTTGGCTGTGGCTACTCCTTTGCCCCCAAAGGAGAGAACATTGATCATCGTATTCAAAAAGTTTATGTTGAATCCTTCGATAATAAAACGGCACAGGCCGGCATAGAAAATTACGTTCGGACAGCTTTCATTAATCAGTTTATTCAAAACAGCCGTTTAAAGATTGTGGGAAGCGCTGAAGCGGCGGATGCAATAGTTAAAGGAAAAATTCTTAATCTTAATACATCACCCCTTTCTTACGGCAGCAATTCTCTGGTGGCCGAAGAGCGGGCGACAATTATTTTAGAATTGACTTTTCAGGAGAATGAAGGCGGCAAAATTATCTGGAGCTCGAAAAATATAACGGGCACAGTTGACTACACCTTAAGCTCGGACATTAATTTGATTCCCGCGATTAAAAAAGATGCGTTCATTAAGCTGGCCAACGACACGGCGGAAAAAGCTTTTAACCTGATGATGTCCGGATTCTAATGAGACTCGCTGAAAACGAACGAAGTGAAGTTTGTCCCTGCCACCCGACGGTGGCGGGATAATTCGCTCTAAGATTTTCCGAGCACTACGTTTCGGAAAATCAAGGCTCATTAAAGTGTTAGTCGAATTATCCCGACAGCGACGCATGTCGGGATTGGGTTCAATTCCCCGCTACTTGCGGAGGGGCTGTTCATTTTGGAATAAAAAGATTCCCTTTGTGACCATGAAACCTTTATCCCTAAAATTTGGCCGGTTCCTGTTCTTGCCCATCAATAATGAAAAAGAGGCAATGAGTTGTTGGTCCACCGGTAAGCATCACGTTAAAGAAATCAAACGGCTTTCTTTGTTCCTGAAAAAATTATCCAGCAAATATTTGTTGCTGATTGCAGACGAAAAAGAATTCAACTGCGATGAGTTGTCTTTGCACCGTTTATTGCGGAGTGCCGAAAATAAACACGCCGGCATCGTTTATTCAGATTTTATTTTACGCGAGAGAAATCATCTCATTGAATATCCGCTTGTAGACTATCAGCAAGGCAGCATCCGCGACGATTTTAATTTCGGCCCCCTTTTGCTTTTTTCCTGTCCGGCTATTAAAACCGCCCTGCAAAAATACGGCTCACTGCCATCCGACACAAATGTTGCTTTATACGATTTGCGTCTGAAAGTATCCATTGATCATCCGGTTTTTCATGTTCCGGAATTTCTCTATACAGTCGAGGATAAAAAGGCAAAACACATTAAGGACGGCAATGACCGGATCGAAAACCATTTTTCCTATGCTGCGTCTGGAAATATCGTCCAACAAAAAAAAATGGAGAAAGTAACCACCAGCTATCTGAAAATGACTGGCGCTTATTTAAAAGCACGCACACAAAAGGCTCCCCGGACAAATGATTTCTTTCCGGTGGAGGCGAGTGTAATAATTCCCGTGCTTAACCGCAAAAAAACAATTAAAGACGCAATTCAAAGCGCAGTGGCGCAAAAAATAAATTTCAACTTTAACATCATTGTCGTGGATAATCATTCCACGGACGGTACGACGGATGTAATTAAAAAATTAGCCGTAAAACATAAGAAAATAAAACATATCGTTCCTGAACGCCATGATCTCGGCATCGGCGGCTGCTGGAATGAAGCTGTTTATTCTTCATATTGCGGCCGTTATGCCATCCAGCTTGATTCCGACGATCTTTACAGTTCAAAGCAAAGCCTGCAAAAAATCGTTGATACTTTACACAAGGATAATTATGCAATGGTCGTTGGCTCTTATACGATTGTTAATGAGCATTTGAAAAAAATACCTCCGGGCCTGATTGCCCATAAGGAATGGACGCAAGCCAACGGACACAATAACGCACTGCGGATCAATGGCCTGGGAGCGCCGCGGGCATTCAATACGGCTGTTATACGCAAAATTAGTTTCCCCAATGTCAGCTATGGCGAAGATTACGCTGTTGCACTGAGGATCGCCCGTGAATATAAAATCGGGAGAATTTACGAAAGTCTTTATTTGTGCCGTCGCTGGACGGACAATACTGACGCCGGCCTTTCCGTGGAAAAACAAAACCGCAATGATTTCTATAAAGACGAACTTCGCTCCATAGAGATCAAAGCTCGGCGGATACTGAACAAAAAAGAATCGGGGAACATAATTTTTGCCCAATATCTCGGGGGGAAACAAAAATCACTGACTGCCCTGTGTCTGAATCTTTTAGCGGAACAAAAGAGAGGCTGGTCGAAGCTCGCTCATGCATACCGGGAATTAGCCCAGGTGCGCACGCGATCAGTTACCTGCGGCAGCTACAAGGTCTATTTGCAATTTAATCCGCAGCGGGCGGTAAGCAGCGGCGCTGCCGTTGATGCCGAATCAATCAAAAAAAGACCATGCTTTTTATGTCAAAGCAATCTGCCCATTGAACAAGGAGGCATTTTATATCGTAATCAATATTTGATTCTTTGCAATCCGGCGCCTATCTTTGATAAACATTTCACTATTGTTAATTTGCGGCACCGGCCTCAAACAATTGACGAAAATTTAATCTGGCTGCTGAATTTGACTCAAGATTTAGCTTCTGATTTTGCGGTATTTTACAATGGTCCGGCCTGCGGCGCGTCCGCGCCTGATCATCTACACTTTCAGGCAATCCCGGTTAATGCTCTTGCTTTTCTAAGTGAATTAAAAAAACTGCCGCCGGTTAAAGAAATATCTTCTGTTCGTTATAGTATGGGAAAAAATTTTAATCGTTCTGTTATTATTCTGGAGTCGAAAAACGCAAACGAGTTAACAAAACAATTTTTGCGTTTATTAAAAACAACGCAAAAAATACTGATAACAAATGAAGAGCCGCTTGTTAATATTATTTGCACCTATACCGGGAATTGCTGGCAGCTGGTCATATTTTTACGGCAGAAACATCGCCCGGATGCCTATTTTGCTGAAGGTGAAAATGGAATTTTTATTTCGCCGGGTGCGATTGATATGGTTGGAGTCATTATCACGCCGCGTCTGAACGATTATAAACGCCTGGATTGTAATACTATCCGCGATATTTATCAGGAAGTATCGCTGCCGGAAGACATGATGAATACAATAATGAATGAACTATAACGGAGATTAGTCAATGACTGATAACGAAGAAATAATTGTCGATAGTTTGATAAACTTTTCCGAAGCTATTGAAGGAACAACAGCCCCGGAGGAAATCGTCGATAGCCTGTCACTTGTCGATGTCTTATACTATTCCTTTGACGGCAAAAGGCATCAGGGGCAACTCGTTGTAAAAAGCGATCTGGAAGATGATGTTTACGAAATCTTCGCGCTGATTGAACAACTGAAATTTCCAGTAGGAAAAGTTATTCCGGTTGTGGCTTATTCATGGGACGATCAAGAATCCATGGCTGCGAATAATACTTCCAGTTTTAATTTTCGCGTGATTGAAGGAACAACAAAATTGTCGATGCATTCACTGGGCAAAGCTGTGGATATCAACCCGGTGCAAAATCCCGTCATTTATCCCAACGGTATTATCGCACCTCAAGGCGCAAAATATTCTCCATCAAATGCCGGAACATTCACGGCAGACAACGCCATAGTTCAGGAATTTGTCAAACGCGGCTGGCACTGGGGCGGAAATTTTGACCAACCGAAGGATTATCATCACTTCGAAAAGCCTTGATACCATGAAATCTCTTGCTAAGAGACGGGGATATCTGATGTCATCTGAGGTTCGCTATCGCCAATCTTTTTTGAATGAAGATCATGAGCCATCAGTAAATACATTGCCGGAACAACAAACAGGGTAAACAGCGTGCCGATAGCGACGCCGGTGGTGATCACCAGACCCATGTTGTAGCGGCCCGCCGCGCCAGCGCCGGAGGCAAATACCAGAGGCATAACGCCCAGCACCATGGCTGCCGTGGTCATCAGAATCGGCCGCAGGCGAGTGGCCGAAGCCTGCTCGATTGCCTCACGCTTGCTTTTTCCCTCGCGCTGCAAGTCATTGGCGAACTGCACGATGAGAATGCCGTGCTTGCTGATGAGACCGATAAGTGTCACCAACCCGACTTCGGTATAGATATTAAGACTCGCTCCGCCGATGCCGAGGCTGATGAAAATCAGTGCCCCGCAGATGGACATAGGTACGCTGATGAGCACGATTATCGGGTCGCGGAAGCTTTCGAATAACGCGGCCAGGGCAAGGAAAATGATGATCAGCGCGAAGGCAAACGTGACCAACAGCGCGCTCGACTCCTGCAGGTACTGCCGCGACTCTCCCCCGTAATCTATGCTGTAACCCTCGGGCAGCACTTGTGCGGCAATAGTTTTGAGTTCATCGAGCCCCTGTCCCATAGTGATGCCGGGGATGAGAATACCGGATATCGTGGAGGAGTTGAGCTGTTGGAAGTGGTTGATGGATACGGGCACCGCGATGGTTTTGATGGTGGCAAAGGTGGATACAGCAATGGATTCGCCGCTTGCTGTTTTGACATGATAGTTCATCAGTTGATCCGCGGTAAGCCTTTCGCTTTGTTTGACCTGTGGAATCACTTTGTAGGAGCGGCCGGACATGCTGAAATAGTTGACATAGCCGCCGCCGAGCATGGAAGCCATCGCCGTGCCGACATCCTGCATAGTCAATCCCATCTGGGCCAGTTTGTCGCGATCCACCTCCAGCATGCTCTGCGGCTTGTCGATTTTAAGATCGGCGTCCACGTACATGAACAATCCACTGGCCCGCACCTTTTCCAGAAATGACTGCGAAACTTCATCTAGCCTGGTGAAAGAATCGGTCGTGCCGATAACAAATTGCACAGGCAGCCCATGTCCCGTGCCGGGCAAGGGCGCCGGCTGAAAAACCACTGCCTTTGCGCCGGCAATCTGGCCGAATCTGTTTTGTATTTCCGGTTGCAGTGTATTGGTCGTACGGGTTCGTTTATCCCACGGCTTAAGTACAAGGCCGGCAAATCCTGAATTGAGTCCGAAGAATCCCTCGATCTGGAAAAGATGCTCGATTTCCGGAATGTCCGACAGGATCTTCGCCAGCTGCGACGAATATATCTGAGTCTGCTGGAGAGTGGAATCGGGGGCAGCCGTAAGCATGGCGAGCATAAATCCCTGATCCTCCTGAGGTGCCAGCTCACTCCTGGAATTGACAAACAGAAAATAATTGCTCGCAAGAATGATAGCGGCAAACACCAAAACAACCGGCAGGTAATTGAAAGATCCCCGTAGCAGCCCGGCATAGTTGTTTCGCAGCCGGTTAAACTGACCGTCGATAAATTCCGTGAAGCGGTGCCGCTCATTTGGGCCGGATACTTTCAGAAAGCGCGAGCACATCATTGGTGAAAGGGTTAGCGCAATGACGGCTGACACAAGCACAGCGCCAGCCAGCGTGTAAGCAAATTCTGTGAAAAGCGTACCGGTGAGGCCCCCCATAAATCCGATGGGTAAATACACGGCAATCAGCACCACAGTCATGGCGATAATCGGGCTGCCAAGTTCGCGGGCGCCCATGATCGCCGCCTGCAGGGGCGGGACGCCTTCCTCCATATGACGGTGCACGTTTTCCACCACGATAATGGCATCATCCACAACCAGTCCGATGGCGAGCACCAGAGCCAGTAAGGTCATCAGATTAATTGTGTAACCCAGAGCCAGCATGATGAGAAACGCACCAACCAGCGACAGGGGTATGGCCACCATGGGGATGAGCACCGAACGGACAGAACCTAAAGACAGAAAGATAACCAACGTAACAATAAACAGCGCTTCGAGAAGTGTAATTACCACCTCTTTAATGGAACTGTTTACATAATTGGTTGCGTCATAAACAATTCGGCCGTCAAGACCCTGAGGCAACTGCTGCTCGATAGTCGGAAAAACTTTACGAATGTTCTTCGCAACAGAAAGCAGATTGGCGTTGGGCGCGACTTTGATGCTCATAAACACGGCGGCTTTGCCGTCGAAACGCACGGACGCGTCATAGTTTTCCGCGCCGAGGGTGACATTGGCGATATCTCCGAGACGGACAATGGCGCCGTTCACTGATTTGATCACCAGATTGCGAAACTCGTCTACCGTGTGCAGGCCCGTAGCCGCCGTGAGATCTACAGTCACCATTTGTCCTTGGGTCCGGCCCAGCGCCGAAATAAAATTGTTCACGGAGAGCGCGTTGCTTACATCTGTGGCGGTCACACCATGAGCGGTCATTTTGTCCGGATCAAGCCATGCCCGCAGGGCAAATTCCTGCTTGCCCAGAATTTCGGCTGTTTGAACTCCTTCCACAGCCTGTAGTTTGGGCTGCACCACCCGGATCAAATAGTCCGTGATATTGTTAGTGGGCAACTCTTCACTGTAGAAACCAACAATCATGGCACCGATATCCTCACCGGTGGATATGCTGATCACCGGCTGCTGCGATGCTTTGGGCAGTTGGTTGAGCACTGCGTTGACCTTGGTGTTGATTTCGGCAAGCGCCACATTCGCATCGTAGTTGAGACGCATGTTCGCGGTGATTGTACTCACGCTTTGCGTGCTTGACGATGTGAGATAGCCTATGCCGTTGGCTTGGGCGATGGAGTTTTCCAGCGGTGTGGTGATGAAGCCGGACACCAATTCCGGGTCGGCTCCGATATATACGGTGGTGACAGTAACAACAGCGTTCTGAGTGACCGGGTACTGACGTACGGGAAGCAAGTTGATGGAGCGCAGTCCAAGCACTAGAATCAGCAGGCTCAAGACGGTGGCCAGCACCGGGCGTTTTATGAAAATGTCGGTGAATTTCATAATTGTCGTTTCTCCGTTACGGTTGTGCAGGAACCGGATTCGCGTCGTTTAATGGCTGCACTGTATTGTTGATCACCACCGGGCTGCCGCTTTTAAGTTTTAACTGGCCGCTTGTAACCACGCGTTCACCCTCTTTGACTCCTTTGATGATTGCCACCTGGTCGCCGCGCGAAGATCCCAGCGTGACAAACGTTTGTCTCACAAACAGTGACGGCTTGCCGTCTTTCGTCTTGCCTTTCTCCTCCACGATGTAAACCGTTTCGCCATAGGGATTGAAGGTCACCGCGGTTCGGGGAAGCGTCAAATAACGATTGGATTTGCCTGCCTGAACCTTGATTGTCGCATACATGCCCGGAAGTAATTCATGTCGCGGATTGGCAATGAGGGCTTCAATCTGGACATTACGCGTTTGCGGATCAACCTTCGGGCTGATGGCGGAAATCCTGCCGTTGAATTTTTTATCGGGGTATGTATCGGTGACGGCGACAACAGCCTGTTCGGAGGCAACGCGGGAAAGTTCCTGTTGAGGAAGGTAGAAATCAACGTAAATCGAATCGAGCGCTTGTAGCGTGACAATCTTATCTCCCGGATTCAAATATTGTCCGGGATTAACCGAAAATATACCCAACCGTCCGGCAAAAGGCGCGCTGATGGTCTTTTTTCTTAAAAGAGCTTCCTGTTGAGCCACTTGAGCCTGTTTGACCTTCAAATCGGCGGCATCCGCATCCAGTGAAGCCTTACTGACCGCCTGGGCGATAAATTGCTTCTTGTTTCTTTCATAGACACTTTGCGACAAATCGCGGGCTGCCGAAAGCGTCTGCAATTGAGCGGTGTCGGAATCGGCGTTGAGTTGCAGAAGAGTTTGACCGGCCTTTACATTATCCCCCGATTTGCAATTTACGTTTTGCACAATACCGGCCACTTCGCCGGCTATATCGACGCCGCGCGCGGCCCGCAGGCTACCCACCGCTGAAATTTGCGGCTGCCATTCCTCGGTAGCGGCAGTTACTACCGACACTGTGACTGCCGGAGCAGCGGCTGATGACATGTATTTTTTCATCATATAGGATTGGAAGCCCTTAAATCCGAAAATTACGCCAAAAATCACACCGACAATGATCAGCATGATGATCATTCGCTTAGTCATTCTTCATTCTCCTCTTGTATAAATTTGGGCTTCAGGGAATTAGATTTCCGGTTCCACCAGCCGCCGCCCAACGCCTGGAAAAGCGCGGCAGTGTCGGCGTAGCGTTGCGCTCTCGCGGCAACCAAATTGATTCGTGTTTTCTGATAATCACGCTGGGCTATCAGTAGCGCTGGATAACTAACCGCGCCCAATTCATATTGTTTTTCTATCAACGCCAACGCCGACTTCGCGGCAGCTTCGGCCTCGGCCTGCGCCTGTAATGTTCTGGCGTCGGTTTCCAAAGCGCGCAAAATGTCCGCCACATCCTGAAAAGCTTTCAAGACCGTCTGCCGGTATTGCGCTGCTGCCTGATCATACGCGGCAATGGCGCTACGCCTTTTGGCAGTGAGTTCTCCGCCGCGGAAAATCGGCTGTAAAAGACCGGCGCCCACGTTCCAGACCACGCTTTCTCCGTTGAAGAGAATATCAGTGCTGACAGCCTGAAATCCATAGACGGCGCTCAGCGTAATCTGCGGATAAAGATTGGCCGTCGCCACGCCGACTGCCGCGCATGCCTGGTGCAGGAGCGCTTCAGAAGCACGAATGTCAGGACGTTGGCGTGCCAGGAGAGAGGGAAGGCTCACCGGTAATTCTTCCGGCAGATGCAATGATTCCAGGCTGAATTCAGGCAGCTTCCCATTGCCGGGGAACTGTCCGATCAGCACTGAGAGAGCGTGACGATTCAGGTCAAGCTGCTTTTCGAGGGGTGGCATTCCCGCCGTGGTCATTGCCAATTCCGTCTCTTGTGCCAGCACCGCTGTTTTCGATACCGCGCCCAGTTCAAATTGTTTATGAATCACATCCAGTTGTCTTTGCTCAGCCACAAGAATGGCCCTTGTTACGTCAATCTGCTCCCGTAACGATGCTTCCTGAATAGCAGCAGTTACAATATTGGCGGCCAGGGTCAGATAAGTCGCCTCATAAATGTAGTTTTGATAATCGATCTGCGCCTGGTACGCTTCGATCTGTCGGCGTCCGCCGCCGAAAAGATCAAGGGTATAGGAAACGCCGACAGAAGCGTTATAAAGATTGAAAGTGTCGCTTGGTCCCACGTCCGCATTGCCAGAGATGCGTTGTCTGGCGGCCTGAAGATTGGCGTTAACGGCTGGATACAGGATCGATCCGCTTACTGCGCGCAGATCTTCCTCGGACTTGCGCAGTGCGCCCTGCGCAGCCGCAAGTGTCGGACTATCTGTAATGCCTTGCTTAATCATCTTATCGAGCTCCGGAGAGCGAAAGAGTGTCCACCACTCGCCGGGCAGGTCTTTGGCAAAGGCAAAACGCTGCGTCGTTACGTTTTCTGACGGAGTGCCGACCGTTTGTGCCGGCAGGGGTGCCGCAGTATAGTGATCGGGTGTTGCCATATCCGGCGAATGGAAATTGGGGCCGACGGCGCAACTGGACAAGGTAACTAAGGCGATAATGATTAAGGATATGCGGGGGGAAAATACTTTCATGATTTTTGACTCTTTTTCAATGTTGTTTTCTGCCGTGCCGGAAGCCGCGGCTCCAGACCTGCCATCATCGTCTGTACATACTGATGGATTTCCTGACGGATACGGGCAGCATTAGGTTTTTGCTCTATCAACTGATCATCCATGGCCTTCTGGATACTGATCATCCATAAGCATTTGGCAGCAATCTCAGGAATAATGTTATCGGCCATCCGTCCCAACCGCTGCTCCGCCGCCAGATACACGGCTAGCCAATCGATGGCGTTTTGAGGGCCGATTTCGCGCTCTTTCATGATTTCCCGCATACGGGCACGTAACTGATGATCAGCAAAGACAGAGCAGACGATCGGCACGATCTCATAATGGGAACGATAAACCACGGATAATACTTCTTCTAAATTTTCCGACAACGTGCGCAGGCCCACCCTCAAGGGCAGGGTCTGTAGAACATTCTTGGTATCATGCAAACGCTGTTCGACAACTTCAAGGATTAATTCCGCCTTGTCCTTAAAGTGGTGATAAATCAACCCCTCGGCGACTTTAGCCTCGCGCGCAATTTCGCGCATGGTCAGGCGGGCCAGGCCATGTGTCTGTAAAAGGCGTTCGGTGGCGCAAATGATATTCTGCCGGTTTTCGTTCATCTTCAAATTTCCGCTTTAAGGGTTATCTGTGGCACTATTGTTACGACATTATTGGCAGCGAAACTGCAATACATTATGCTGAGCGTATGATCAGTATAATTAATCAATCGTTCAACAATTGTCAAGCGATTTTTATTCCATTAATACAATACATCAATTAATGTTTGATAAGTTATAGACTTATCCCTACTCGGGAATAGGCTGTGAAGTGTAGAATAACCTACTTGGATATTAAGAATGTTATGAAAAACGGGCGATGGTAATGCCGGTAAACTTTTTATTTGATTTCAAATAAGCCACAAGAGTTCTTTTCGAGATAACCACACCGCCTTCTTTGCTTGAGGTGTGCAGAAGATGCAACTTTTTCCCCTGCCATATAGCAAATCCGGCGTGCGCGACATCCAGACCTTCATCTTTCGTTGTAAAGGCAATAACATCGCCGTTGTTAATTTTTGTTTTTTGCCGGCTCACTTTATCTTTGCTGATAATATGAAATACTTTGCGGGAAAGGTTTTTTTCTACAAGACGCATTTTTCGAAATTCAAATTCGTTTTTCAGTGCCGGGTAAGATGTGCGATTAATAGTCATATAATTTATTTTTTTACGCTGCGTTTCTGCATCAAATTGGCGCGAGATGTCTTTAAGTATTTTCTTCTTTTCATTATCGCGTAGCCAATCGGTAAAGTAATGCAGGCGGGAGGAATAACCATCGATCTTTCCCTGACGATAACGGATTAATTTTAAGTTTTTGCGGAATTCAGAATGTGAAAGTTTTCCGGCAGCGGCGCATTTGGCGAGGGCAAGAACAGTCTCCACAAAGGTAGCGCAATCAAAACACGATACGTTGACAATCAGCTTTTCTTTGCCAAGGTTCTCGAGCGTTTCCGCTTTGTAGGATTTGTTAATAAACAAACGGCCGATTTCCACGATTAAGCCGCCGCAAAACGAATCGCTTTCCGGCAATGTTTTGCTTCGCGAAGGTTCATCAATTTTATGTCTGTTTTTTTTCATTATGATCAATCTTCCCTTTTCATCATTTCTAAAAGATTTTTCAAGACAAAGCAAATAAAAAGATCAAAGACATTTGGACACTGGGGAAATTGGATTTTTCGAAAAAAGATTCTGAGTAAAGTTGAGGAGGGAATCTTTAAAAATACAAAGATATAAACAAAAGCGGCCAGTTTTGAAACGGGCCGCTTTCGTTTATATCTTTTATCCCGATATCCAGAGCTACGGGATCAATTCCATTTACGCTTCAAATTTCGTTTCACTCATTTTCAGAGAATGTCATTGAAGGGCGTTGACTTTTTTAGTTAGACGGGAAATTTTGCGGGAGGCGTTTTTTTTGTGGATTAAACCCTTGCCTGCTGCTTTATCCAGTGCGGGAATAACAGTTTTTAGTGCATTTATAGAATTTTCTTTATTTTTGCTGTCTACATTTGCAATTACCGTTTTAATCTTTGTTTTAATTGCGGATTTGGCGGCGACATTGCGCACGCGATGTTTTTTGTTCTGCCGATCACGTTTTTCTGCTGATTTATGTGTTGCCAAAAGCATCCTCCTAAAATTAGATGGTATTATTTTTATCCCGCTTCGCTTTACTAATTTTCAGCGAATGTCATTGATTCGACCTGCAAATTTCAGCTTGGTGACTTCATGTGATCCAGCGTGACCTTTAGGTTATTCAGCTCATTAGGTTATGCGCTTTGCTTCTGAAATTTGGGTCTCATTAACAATGTGAGGTTATTTAGCCCAATTATTCAGGGCTGTCAAGTACAAACTGGATAAAATATTGGCCACAAAAAGTGAGGTGGGTGTTGATTTTTGTCGTCGATTATCCACCTCAGGCATGAAAGACCTTGGTCGTCTTGCACAATGGGAGAAGGATAAATTATTTATCACAGCGCTGTCCCCGATGATTACTGAGGGGTCAATGTTCCGTCAGAATTTATTGTATAGACTAAGATATTTCCGCCACCCATATTTGCCACATAGGCAAATCTCCTCAAGGGGTAAACCGTGATGGAGGAAGGATACGTACCGGCAGCCACTGCCGTTCCCGCGGTCAATGCCCCAGAGGTCTGATCGATGGTATAGACCGAGATAGTGTTAGCACCCATATTTGACACATAGGCAAATTGCCCTGACGGATCAACAGTAATGGATGTAGGATACGTACCGGTAACCACTGCCGTTCCCGCAGTCAATGCCCCAGTGGTCTGATCGATGGTA
>Ga0075520_1000310_pt1 | contig 20411 bp, 15 predicted proteins | sample NGEPerB_FD_75100 | JGI IMG/M metagenome (GOLD analysis project Ga0075520, IMG submission 75100) | Arctic peat soil microbial communities from the Barrow Environmental Observatory site, Barrow, Alaska, USA - NGEE PermafrostAB12-B | ecosystem: Environmental > Terrestrial > Soil > Wetlands > Peat ... | reverse complement strand
TAAAACGTACGAGCCACTTGCGCCCCACCAAAAGACCGATTCGCAAGCAGGCCGCCGTATTCCCGCGCAAATGGTACCCCTTGAGCAACGCATTGGTCGATGATACTGACACTAAGTTCTGCTAGCCGGTGAACGTTTGACTCCCGCGAGCGAAAATCTCCACCTTTGACGGTGTCGTAGAACAGTCGATAGACGCTGTCGCTGTCATTTTGGTAGTTCTTCGCTGCATTAATTCCGCCTTGGGCGGCAATGCTGTGAGCTCGACGTGGGCTGTCCTGATAGCAGAAACACTGTACGTTGTAGCCAAGTTCGCCGAGCGTGGCGGCCGCGGCGCCGCCAGCTAGACCGCTTCCAACGACGACAACCGTATACTTTCTACGATTCGCTGGGTTGACGAGCTTAAGTTCGAAACGGTGGCGAGCCCATCGCGTCTCAACCGGACCATCGGGGGCATTCGAATTCAATACCATCGCGGATTTCCTTACTTGACTAGGCCTGCCAGAACAGCCAGTGGAATACTGCAATTACCTACGACGATTACAACAGAGATGGCTTTGGCAAAGCGCCGCAGGCGATTGAAGTATCGAGGATGGCTGAGACCCAAAGTCTGCAGGACGCTCCACGCTCCGTGGAAAATATGCAAACCGAGCAAAATCTGAGCGAGCAGATAGATGCCGCTTACCCAGGGCACGCGAAAGCCATTCACGACGTTTTGATAGACTTTCCCGTGGGCGTCGTGAGCATAGTTTGCACTCACGGAGAGACCCGGAAATGTAAAGTGCGCAATATGAAAGACTACGAACAAGAGAATTACAATGCCACTTAACCACATGATTTTTGCCGCATAAGTTGTGGCGACAGTTTTCTGTACACGGTACGCAATGGGGCGAGCCGCATTGGACCGCGCGTACAGATCAACGACCATCCATCCGTGCAAGATGAATGAAAATAGCAGAATCCCTCGGACCCCCCAGAGCAACGGGCCCAGAGTTTGAAGTTTGTGAGCGTAACCGTCTAGAGCATTGGCACCTAAGAACACTTGGAGGTTGCCCAGCATATGGCCAATGAGGAAGCCCAAAAGGACTAGCCCAGTCACGGCCATGACGGCTTTCTTACCGATGGTAGTGTCGAACAGGGACAGCTCTTTCTGCATATTCCACCGCAAGGTTGCCGGGCATTCCCGGCGAACAGCCTTTAATCCAAAAGGTCTCAGCGCGAGCTAAAGACAGATGGCCGTAATGTCAGCCCGACACACCAGGGTGCAATTCGGGAATCGACTACGAAACGCCGCTGCTGAAATGAATTCAAGCAACGGAGTCGGCTGCCTATAGCATACTGTCCCAATTGGGCGGCACGTTGTTCAATGCCAGTCAGGGCATTTTTCGGGGACTGTGGCAATCGGCCCGGGCAATCCATTTGAGTCGGCCGAATGAATGCGAGCGACATCGCATTCAAGGACCCGATCTAGCCCGGAATCTAGCCCGGGCAGCGGGCCCATTGGGAAAGTGACCCCTAACTGCTTTTGAGATTTCTCAAGACAAAATCCCAATTGATCATCTTGTCGCAAAACGCCTCCAGAAAGGCTTGGCGCGCATTTCGATAATCAATGTAGTAGGCGTGCTCCCACACATCAGCGGTGAGCAGTGGCTTCGAGGGCGTAGTCAGTGGTGTTTCCGCATTCGGCGTATCGAGAATCTTCAGGACACCTTTGTCGGAAACCAGCCAAACCCAGCCAGAACCAAATCGCCCCATCCCAGCGTTGACCCAAGCCTGGCGAAACTTGTCCCAGCCGCCGAAATCGCGCGTGAGCAGGTCCGCGATTTCACCGCTGGGTGCACCGCCACCGGAAGGCTTTAAACTCTGCCAAAAAAAAGCATGATTATAGACCTGGGCCGCGTTGTTAAAAATGCCGCCCGAGCTAGACCGAATAACATCTTCTAGTGCCTTCTTGGCCTCCGGCTTGCCGTCGAGCAGACTCTTAAGCTTAGCCATGTAGCCCTTGTGGTGCTTTTCATAATGAAACTCTAATGTTTCGCGACTCATGACCGGCTGTAGTGCCTCTTTGCCGTACGGAAGCGGTGCAACTTCAAAATCCATCCCAATAGCTCCTTTTGTAGGTCCGATTAGACCCGAGATTCCTTGGCCTGTCTGCCTCCCCGTCGCCGAGGCTGCCACGGAGGAACCTGGGACGCTACGGGGTCGGTGTCAACGTTTGGTCCAATGTTCGCTCACTGGCACGACGTGCGCGAGTCACAGAGTGTCCAAGTGACGAAAAAACAAGCAAGAAACTGCGACAATAGTCCACGAACTGCTGGCCAGCGTACCAGTTTTTGGGCGCCCTTTCGCCGGGCGATGGACTTGGCGAGGGGATCGCTGGACAGTACGCTTTTGAGCAAGTACAACGCGCGTCGCTCGGCCGAAGTGGCGGAACTGGCAGACGCGGCGGACTCAAAATCCGTTGTTCGCAAGGACTTGTGGGTTCGATTCCCACCTTCGGCACACTGTCTGCTTGATGCGAAATTTGTAGTAGGTCGTGCGTGTGACCTAAGCATTGGGCATTGTCGCAGCGAGCCGATGATCGGCATGGCTGTGGGACTGGTAGATGGATTTTGTCATCAAAGAGAAAATTAACGCTTCTCGCGTCCTTGCTTGATGCCACGCGTTTGGGTGCGATGGCCCAGAGCGGGTGTGCCATCGATCGTGAGTGCTGGCGCCGAACTCTGGGCGAGCGAATTGCTGAACGTTCGGCGCCTGATGCGATCCACGGGGGCACGCTTACGGTAAAAGTAGCCTCGTCGGTATGGGCGCAGGAATTGTCACTGCTGGCCCCTGAGATACTGCAGCGACTGCAGAATGCTGGCTTTTCTATAACCGAGTTGCGATGGCGCGTAGGTAAGCTCGCGTCACTCGTATCTCGTAGGGTCCGAGCGCCGACCCTTGTCCCGCTGCGGCAGGTTCCCGATGAACTGGAGCGTACTCTAAGTAAAGTTGAAGACGGTGAACTTCGGAATGCGATCTTTCAAGCGGCCACATACGTCATGGCGCACCAGCAACGGGCCCGCAATAGACGCCCGACTAGCGTAAGGCAGCTAGACGTTCGAGCCCCTCAATGCGCTGAACCAGAAACTTTTCGGCAGGGCCCAATCGCCCCAAGGCGGCGTGCAGTATCGCCACGTATTCGCGCAAAGCAGAAAGGTTGACGCCCACAATACGCCGCAAAAGGTCGTAGAGCGAATCTACAACCTGGCTTGGCAGGGGTCGCTCCAAAATGCTGTAAAGTTCAATGCTGTAATCGACCCACAGCGGTTTTAAAGTGACTCCAGCAAGTTTCGCGGCATAAATAGCTGCCTTTTCCGCAGTGGCATTGGGAAGGCCTTGGTTATTCCGAGCTTTTTCCAGGAGATTCTGCAGATACGTTGCCAAGATTCGTTCCGCTTCATCGCCTCGCTTTAGCGCCAGCACTTTGTCTGCAACAGTGGCGAGCAGATCTAATCCATCTCCCTGAATTGTTGCATCATCCGTTGAATCGCTGGCGCCCGGCATGGAATTCAGCGACGAAAATGGGTGTTCGGTATGCTGCTCATGAATTGTTTCTGCAAAGCGCTTGTGCTCGTGAGCGGGCGGCTCGCCGGAGACGCCGAGCATGCGCGCCCGCAGAATGAGATCTTGGCTGCCAATGGTGACCCGATCGCCGGGCGCTAGACGTGATTGCCGCTCCACTCTTTGGCCATTCACGAGAACGCCGTTGACACTTTTGAGATCATATAGCGTGACAAACCCGTCCTCGACCCGGAACTCGGCGTGCTGGCGAGACACCAACGGATCATCGAGCACGAGACGGCACATGGCACTGCGGCCAACTAACAGTTGTCCGCCACGCAATTCAATCGAGTCGCTTCGATACTCAACCCAAAATATCGGCACGCTTGGACTAGATTGCTGCAACGCCCCGTTACTTACGGCTTGGTGGGGTCGGTCGTCACGGCTGTCGTCAGTCACTAGGGTTGAACCAGATTACTTTGCTCCGTGGCTGGGGGCAAAGAGGCTACTCACTGCCCATTTTTATGGCAACGCGAGCAAACGCTCGAGTCCGCTAATGCGACCTAACAGAAATCGTTCGGCCGGCCCCAATTTCGCACCATCAAGTTTCTCGACGTAAGAGCGGAGGGCTGTCCGGTCGACACCCCTTACACGGCGGGCCGTTTCATATAATGCATCGATCACATCCGCTGGCCAAGGCCTCCCAAGTGCCGTATACAGCACAATAAGTCGTTCAATCCATTCCCGCTTAAGTGTAACTGCCACCAGCTGAACCGCCAAGTCAGTGGCCTGGGTGACAAGCACCGGTGACACGGGGCGCGCCGAGGCTATGTCATCGACGAGCTGTTGAAATGGCCCATCAACGAGCCGTTCGGCTTCATCAAACTGGTTAAGCGCTAATGCCTTCTGTGCCAATTCCCCCAAGACGCCCAGGGCGTCGAAGCGCTGAGTAGGCGCAGGCGCTTCACTCCAGCTGCCCGTGGTTCGCCCCAGAAGAAGGATCAATTCCTGGCCGCCAATCCGAATCTTATCCCCTGGACTTAGGTCGGCATGCTGCGCGATTTTGACACCATTGACGTTGACGCCATTGCGACTGGCGAGATCCTCAATCCGAATCTGATCTTCCGTAACGGTTATGCGAGCGTGCTGCCGCGATACCAGAGGGTCGTCGGTTCGCAGCGCACATTCGTCACCGCGTCCAAATAGCAGCACACCATTTTCTAATTCAAGGTTGCGCGAGCCCCAGAACAAACGAAAACGTGGCACTGCCCAAGCATATTCGCCACGCGCTAGGCAACTGTACAGCACAATCTACCCAATGCCTCGAATTGAGCTTTTTCAAAGCCTAGAATACGACCGCAACATTCTGGGCCATTTGGCCCCATCGGCGCAGACTTTATCTGACAACGGACGCGGGCGCCGGGGGATACCCACCGGGTCGACGCCCGCACCTCTGCTGCGACGTTAACTTACAACCACTGCAGTGGCGTTTTGGACATCTTTCGCTGCCCGAACCAGGTTCAAGACATTGTCACCAATCGTTGAGTCAAGACTCCAAAGCTGCACGGCTTTGTGCGACGTGGAATCAAGTGCAACTTGCATGCGGGAAACATTTATCTTGGATTCACCAAGGATGGTGCCAACCGTGCCGATCACGCCTGGACGATCTTCGTTCTTCAATACCAAAATCGTACCCTCCAGTCGTGTATCCATTTCGAAATCGCCCCAGCGCACAATGCGTGGCGCTTGATCACTACCTAAAGTTCCGGCAACTCGAACCTGCCTCCCGTCATTTCCAGTGAGAACGACCCGAACAAGAGCTGCAAATGATGTCTTCTCCGTTGAAGTCTGCTCCCGAATCTCGATACCTCGATCTTTGGCGACCATGGGCGCGCTAATCTCGTTGACTTCATCTTCCAGGTAGTAACCGAGCACACCCGCCACCGCTGCGTTTACGATCGGCTTTGTCAATAGATTGGCCGCTTCGCCTCCAAATTCGACCGATATGCTGCGGGGCACGAGAGCTTCATTGGCACCCAAGAATTGTCCCAGCCGCCGTCCAAGCGTCACGTATGGCGTCAGAATTGCTGCCTGATCCCGAGGAACTGCCGGAACATTCACGCTGTTGGTGATAGTTCCTTGAGTGAGGTAGGCAATAACTTGCTCGCAAACCTCGACCGCTACTCGAGTCTGTGCTTCCTCTGTCGATGCGCCAAGATGCGGCGTCGCGACAGCGTTTGGATGCTTGACTAGGTCAGTGAGTCCCGGCGGTTCCTGCACAAACACGTCAAAGCCAGCACCTCCTATTTGCCCCGACTCAAGACCTCTCACCACCGCGGCTTCATCGCAGATGCCGCCACGCGCCGCATTAATCAATAGCACACCCGTCTTCATCTTGGCGATTGTCTGATCATTGATGAGATTCAGAGTTTGTGGCGTCTTCGGAGTGTGCAGTGTTATGGCGTCTGCACGCGCGAATAAATCGTCCAGACTCACCAATTCGACTCCGAGTTCTTGGGCTCGCTCTGTAGTCAACACCGGGTCAAAAGCTACGACGTTCATGTGCAGTCCGCGGCCTCGATTTGCCACGATTCTTCCAATGTTGCCGAGGCCAATCACACCCAAGGTTTTTCCGGTCAGTTCATGCCCTTCGAGTTTCTTTTTTTCCCACTTACCCTGCTTCATGGTCGCATCTGCCATACCAATCTTCCTGGCTACGGCGAACAAAAGGGCAATGGCATGTTCCGCCGTCGTAATGGTGTTACCCGTTGGCGTATTCATCACGATAATGCCTCGGCGGGTCGCCATTGGCACATCGACGTTGTCCACACCAATGCCGGCACGCCCTACGACCTTGAGGTTAGTGGCCGCATCAAGAACTTTGGCAGTCACTTTTGAGCCGCTCCGAATTACAAGACCGTCGTAGTCTGGTATTGTCGCAGCTAATTCGTCTTCTTTGAGGCCCGGTTTGTACGCGTACTCAATACCCGTACTCTTTGCTTGCTCGAGAACGTCAAGGCCTTCCTTACTAAGTGAATCGCTTACGAGAACCTTTGGCATGATAAAGCCCCCTATTTCTTGAATTGGGCCATGAATTCGATCAGATTTTCAACCCACTTCATCTCGCAAGCGTTATAAATGGATGCGCGTATTCCACCTACCGAGCGGTGACCCTTGAGACCCACCATCCCCGCTTTTTGCGCACCCGTGACAAACTCAGCTTCAAGCTCAGGCGTCGTCAGGTTGAACACAACGTTCATCGTTGAGCGGCTGTCCTTTTCTACCGGGCAACGATACAAATCGGGGCGGGAATCTATCGCATTGTAGATCAACCCTGCCTTTTTGCGATTTTGTGCTTCCATCGCAGCAAGACCGCCCTTTCCTTTCATTACAGCCAATACGTTACGGAGCAGGTAGATTCCAAAAGTGGACGGCGTATTATAGAGAGAATTTTCGGCGGCTTGAGTCCGGTACTGAAAGATCTTGGGAATGTCCTTTCGAGCACTTTCCACCAAGTCTTTACGAATGACTACGAGGGTTACGCCGCTAGGTCCTAGATTTTTCTGGGCGCCGGCGTAGATAAGCCCAAATTTTGAGACATCCGTAGGTCGCCACATGATGTCGCTCGACATATCTGCGATGAGCGGCACGTTCCCAACGTTGGGAAACGTATGCCATTGCGTGCCACCAATCGTTTCATTGCTCGTGATGTGGACATACGCGGCGTTGGCGTCCAGTTGCAACTCCTCCTGCCGGGGCATTCGAGGGAATTTTCCGTCTTGTTCCGTAGTTGCCGCCACGCGAATTGTGCCAACGTTCTTGGCTTCTCCTTGTGCTTTTTTGGCCCAGGCTCCGGTGATGATGTAGTCGGCGCTCTTGCCCGAGTGGAGCAAGTTCATAGGGACGACGGCGAACTGTTGGCTAGCGCCGCCTTGCAGAAACAGAACGTCGTAGTTCTCAGGTACCGCGAGCAACTCCCGCACCAGAGAGACTGCTTCATTGTGCACCGCTTCATACACCTTGCCTCGATGACTGTGTTCCAGCACGCTCATGCCCGAGCCGTTGAGATCGAGCAATTCAGATTGAGCGCGTTCGAGGGCTGCGAGGGGTAGTGCCGATGGGCCTGCATTGAAATTGGATACTCGGGCCATGTTCCTCCTGTGGCGGTTGTGGGCGCCGGGCGCCCGTACGCCGGCTTGCGCTAACAACGCAAGCCCTATCCTGCGGAAATTGAGAAATCAGATCGTAAGGTATGAAAGCAAAGTCCCGTAATGACCTTCGGGTAGAAAAACGTCGATTTCTGGGGCATGACTTCACCGGCCTCTGCCACCTGCCGAACCACAGACAAGGGGGTGCCGTTCATTAAGAAAAGCACTTGGCCTTCATCGCGCTCGAGGGATACAAGGCCCGTTGATGGCTCTTGCAAATACTTGAGGTTCGTCTTGGCAGCCTGGGCTTCCGGCGATATGCCCAAAATGCCTTCTAGAATTACGTCGTGTAGGAGCGCGACACTAGTCGCGTGCAATACCCTAGGACGCTGACCCAGGACCGAATGCGCTGATAGGTCCGCGTCTTTTCTTACTTGAAGAAGCGCAGCGCGCTGACCTTTCGCGACAACGCCCAATGCCAATGAACCGGTATTCGCCAATTGTGCGCGTAGCTCATCGACACGGCCGTCGAATGAAGTCACGACGAACCACGTAGCCAAGTGTCGCTGCAAATCATTCCAGTCAAAAGTCGGTAACGAATGAACAAGCCTATGCGTAGGAAATACCATTAGACTTGGGTCATCACCGTTGGCGAGGAATGCAAACGTAAAGCGATGCTCAGATTGGGCTGTCGTCGCCAGCCCCTGCATCTTAGCGGCCGCTTCGAATTCTTCGCTTATTGCAACGGATGTCTCATAGCGATGATGACCGTCGGCAATCAGCAAAGTGCGTTCACGCATAAACGCAACTATGCGCTTCATGGCCTCGGGTTGAGTCACGCGCCACAACTGTTGCCGGATACCATCATCTGTCACAAAATCCGCAAAAGGCCGGCCCGAATCGAGGGCCGTGTCCAGTGATTGCTCGGGATCCGAATACAGCATGAATTGAGGAGACAGCGTCGCCCGCGTAGCACGGGACAGCAGCAGCCGATCCAATTTGGGCCCTCTTAGCGTCCGCTCGTGCGGCAATACAATACGCTCACTTAAGGGAACGGCCCGCACCAATGACAGAAAACCCTTGCGCGTGATCGGCGCGCCACCGCTAGGCGGAACGAATGTCTGCGCGTAGCGCCAAAACGCTGGCGTGTCGTCACGCACAATTACGCCCGCCCGCTGCCATGCGTCGAACAGATCACGCGCCCTTGTGTACTTGGTTTCGCCGTCGCCTTGAGGCAAATCAATATGCACGACGTTGTGCTCGTGCCTTGCAGCCAATTGGATGCGCCGGGCCTGGTCAATAACATCATAGGGCGGCGCCACGACTAACGGCAGCAATGCCGGGTCGTAGTGGAGGGGTCGCATCGGGGCAATATCAGCCATGAACAACGGCTGCGTAGCACAGTCGCCGCCCGATGGGTCCATCTCAATGACGTCGGGGAAACAATGCCGAAACCCGGTTCAACCAATCCGCGGCATGTGCCCTACGGCCGGGGAAATCGGATTTTGGACTAAGTATTTTATACGGCACCGCGGCACGGAACCGTTGGGCAGTGACCACGCCGAATTTGCGCGATGCTGCATACCAGGCATCGTAATATTGACCTTCGGCATCAGATCGCGCTCATGATTGAAGCGCAAGGTGACCGATATCGCGGCGAAATTGTCGCCCTTCGAAACTGATGGCTTCGGCGGCCGAGTATGCATGGGTTGCGGCTTGCCGAAGAGTCGAGCCAAAGCCGGTGACACCCAGCACGCGCCCGCCCGCGGTGACAATGTGGTCACCATCAAAAGCAGTACCGGCATGATAGAGGTGAACATTAGGATGGGCCGATGCTTGCGCTAAGCCCGAAATTACATCGCCCTTTCTAGGCTCAGCCGGATACCCCGCCGCCGCCAATACGACACATAGCGCATGACGATCAGTAATTCTTACCGCGGTGGAATCCAAGTTTCCGCGCGCCGCGGTGACCAACAATTCGCAAATATCGCCCTCAATGACGTTCAACAGAACTTGTGTTTCCGGATCGCCAAATCGCACGTTGAATTCGAGCACTTGCGGTTCCAGTGCGTCCGTAACCATTAGGCCAGCGAAAAGCGTGCCGCGGAAAGGGCAGCCCTCGGCTCGCATTCCCTCAAGAACCTTGTTGATGATGTCTCGTTCGATCCGCCGAAGAAGCTCGGGACTAACGATGGGGGCTGGTGCATAAGCGCCCATGCCACCCGTATTGGAACCTTCATCACCCTCGAATATCCGTTTGTGGTCTTGCGCGGCCGGCAGCAGAACCGCTCGGTGCCCATCGCAAATGGCATGAATGCTAACCTCTTGTCCTCTCAATCGCTCTTCAAGCACTACGGTCCGCCCGGCTTCACCTAAAGCACGGCCGCTCAGCATTCGCCTCGCGACATCGCAAGCTTGCTCCTTTGATGTAGTCACTACGACACCTTTGCCTGCGCATAAGCCGTCAGCTTTTACAACAGGAGGCTCCAAGAATTGCGCCACTGCCCGCTCGACATCGTCACCTTGCGTGAGCACGGTGTGCTTTGCCGTCGCAAGCCCGATTTTTTGCGCAAATGCTTTCATGAAGGTCTTCGAACCCTCAAGCTGCGCCGCGCGACGTGTAGGCCCGAACACGAGTATGTCCTGCGCGCTCAACTCATCAACGAGACCCTCGCACAAGGGCTGCTCTGGACCAATAACCACCAAGTCGGGTTTCTCTGCAATCGCGACATCCAGCGCTCTGCCCTTGATGTTGCGCGCGGTCTTGCCAGCGAGCAACGTCGGTCCCCGAGTGCCGGCGTTCCCCGGCGTGATGACGACCTCTTGCACGGAGGGGGATTCGAGGAGCGCTTGCGCCAGTGCGTGCTCGCGACCACCGGAGCCCACGACAACTACCTTTCGACCACGACTCATAAGGGCGCCTCGGTAGCACGTGCCGAGCTCGACCCCAAGCACAGAAAGCACGGACATTTTCGCGCCGCCTGCACGCCCGGGCGGCAAGCCGCCAAGGGATCACCAATTTCTACAATTTCATTGTAACACTTGGAGTTTGTGGGCTACCGCTCGCGGGGCTGTCGTGTATAGTCGGCCGCTGCGGAGCGCACCGGCGGCCGGTACCTGCGCTAGCGAGTGAGTCATGAAAGTCAACGTCGCTATTGTCGGTTTCGGCGTAATTGGTTCAGGGGTGGTCAGTCTATTGCAGCAGTACTCGGATCTGCTCAAACAGCGGAGCGGGGTGCAAATAGAACTGCAACGCGTCGTAGACGTCGATATCGATCGACCTCGAGACATTACGATTGATCGCAAGCTATTGCTGACGGACTATCGAAATGTCATCAATGATCCGCACATTGATATCGTTATTGAGCTCGTGGGCGGCACCAATGTAGCATTTGACATTGTAAGGCTCGCGCTTGCGGCTGGAAAGCACGTAGTAACCGCAAATAAGGCCCTCCTTTGCGCGCGCGGCCCCGAGCTTTTTAGCCTGGCGACCGAGAAACAGCGGGAGCTTCGCTTTGAGGCGAGCGTGGCCGGCGGCATCCCGATTATCAAGGCCATTACAGAAAGCCTAGCCAGCGATCGCATTCGCAGTCTTTATGGAATCGTAAACGGAACCACGAATTTCATCCTCACTCGAATGTTTGAGGAGGCATGGACCTTTGACGCCGCCCTAGAGCGCGCCAAAGAATTAGGCTTTGCCGAATCCGATTCATCCTTGGATGTCAATGGTGGCGACGCCCAGCATAAGCTTCACATCTTGGCCAGCGTAGCTTTCGATACCATTCCCCCTCATGGCGCAATTTTTAGGGAAGGTATCGAGGCAATCAAGTTACAGGATGTGCTGTACGCAAAGGAACTGGGGTACGTCATCAAACTGTTGGCAATTGGAAAACTCGAAAACGGGGCCGTGAGCCTGCGAGTGCATCCAACGCTAATTCCCAGTGGCTGCAGTTTGGCGAGCGTCAAAAATGAGTTCAATGCGGTAATGCTCGAGTCGGAGTTCTTGGGGCAAAGCCTATTTGTTGGCCGCGGTGCTGGAGCGCGGCCCACGGCAACAGCAGTCGTGGCCGACATCGTCGATATTGCGACGGGAATGCTGCAAAATAAGGAATTCAACGCCAACCGTTATTCGACCTTCGGTCAATATAAGAACCTTCCTTGGGGGGAAATTCAGTCGCGCTTTTACTTGAGGCTTGCCACCGAAGAGCGTGCCGGAATCTTGGCAAAGGTTACAAAGATTCTCAGTGACGAAGACATCAGTATCTCTGCAATTACTCAGGAAGAGGGTACCGTCGAGCGCCCAATTCCAATCGTGATACTGACTCGAATGGCGCGAGAAGAGAATGTGCGCCGTGCCGTCGCTGCGATCGATAAGATGGACTTTGCACGCGAACCGACGGTCGTGCTTCACGTCGAAGATATATCGCTATAACCCCCCCCAAGGGCCCAGCGTTTCGATGGAATCGCGCGTCGTCTAGAATCGAAGTAACCCCGCCAACCGGAAGTAGGGCCCAGTGTTCTCGAGGGCACCGATATGAGCGCCGGAAGTGGACAGAGCGCCTGTCGGCAGATTGCTGTCGAGCTGAATATCAACGGCGCGCTGGAGCCAAAGCCCTCCTTCAACGAGTAGACCGACATTGACACGCATACGCGGTAGCAGGTTCAGCATCACGCCAGCACCTAGGGTGCCGCCCTCAGTCCACTCGTGGTGGGACCAGTCTGCGCCAGAAGCAGATGATGTAGGGTCGGTTGAATTGGCATGGATTTCCATTGCGATTCTGCTCGCTAACAATCCCAGGCGACCATATGGTGCGATCCAGGGTGTCATGGCCCAGCGAAGCGAACCGCCAAGCAGCACGGTTGAAGCGGAAACAGTGCCACTCAATCTGCCGCCTAACAGTCCCTGATCGCCACCATGATCAGGCTCCGCCAGGAAGCCAGCCTCTACGGCAACGATCCATTGATTGGGCAATTTGAGCACGTCGTAGCCGATACCCACTGCAATTCGCCAGGCCGCGTCGTTAGTTGAAAACAGGTCGTAACCACGGCCTGATCGCCACAATACGTTGGCGAGATCAAGGGTTGCGGTGAAACGATGCTCATAGTTTCGTGGCGCGGACTCCACATCGGAGGGGCGTGGCTGATTGACCACCACCGGTATTACGCTTTGCTGCAGCGGGTCCATTTGGTCCTCCACGTCATTGGGTCCCGTCTCAGGGGATGCCGCTTCATAGGAAAGCGGAGGAATAGCCGGCGAAGCGCTGGGCACTGCAGCAGAGGAATAAGGCGGACTTGCCGGGGTGGGAGCGTCCGCGACGCTTCGCTTGGGGGAACCCGACGAGGAGGCAGCCTGTGATGGAGGCGACCCCTGCGCGGCGGCATTCGGCTGCGCGTCGACGGCCGGCAGCGCAGGTGTCGCTCCAGCTGTCGGGACGGCCTTGGGCGCGTCTTGTTTCGCTGGAGGGGTCTGGGCACCCGACGTCGCAGCCAGTTGTCCGACCGCTATTGCCAACGCAATAGATACCTTGAGTTTCACCATCGCCCGCCTTTCGATCAGAGTAAGTCAGACAGTAAGAAGCCTTCGAGTCGCTTGGCAGTGGGACGCACGGGGATCTTCGCATCCAGCAAGGTAACCGCACCACCCACTTGGTCGTGCCACACGACGACTCGATCAATATCCCCTTTGTCCATACGGAAGAATGATTTTATTGGGTTATCAAGGAGAACTTCTCCAATCGTCAGTGCTGGCTGACTAGGTGGACCAAAATCAAGATATCCAAGTCGGGAGACTCCCGAAGCAGAAACCCAAGCTCGATTGAGCATTGTATCTCCGACCGTAGCGGTAATACCTACGGTCGAACCGATGAGCGACCAGTGCCTGGTCTGCAAATCTAGTATCTCGATTCCTCCCTGCTGCAGGAATAGCAGAAGACTATTGGGCATAGACGACAACTGAAGTATCGAAACCAAAGTCGAACCCAGACCCGTCGAACCCAAGTCGACGGCCTGCAATGCTTTGGTCGTTGTTTGCTCTAAGTCTTCTAGATTAACAAATGTAATTCCGGTGGCGGCGCTAATACCGGGACCGGGCACCTGATATAGTACCGCGCGATGCCGCACGGTGCCGTCCTTGGGTGCCGTCCCATCAAAGGTGAATATATGATTCGCCGGGTACGGGAGTTGCACAGTGGCGACCGTGTTCGAATCCGCCGCCACCACAGCGACTTTGCTGCCCACGGTTGCGACGAGCCGGGTGCCGTCAGTCTGCGAGTATACTGCAAAGCTGCTGGGAGAGCTGCTGGGAGAAATCGCGCCGACCGTCAACGTGTTTTGTGATAGGTCAACAGCACCCGACCCCACTGCACTTGCTGTGACGGATATCACTTGCACATCGGGCGAATCGACATTTCGAAGGTAGATTTTTGCCGCATCGGGATCCACCACAGCCTCCGCGACTGGCGTCGAACCGGTACTTGTAGCCACCCAATTACTGAGATCGATCTTATGCCCCGGATCCGTCGGATTCAAAGGATCAATCAGGCTCACACCCTTCGGAAAACTGAAGAGCAAAAAGGGGCGGTCTTGTGCGGCTATCTTCAAGCGCGCAAACCAGACAGCCTGCGGAATGCCACCAACGGGATCTAACGTTCGGATGGTCGGATTAACCGCACCTGCAGAACTGGGATCTTTGCTCAAATCAACAATGGCGATCTCATTGGGATTTGAAAGGAGCGCATTGTTACCCGTTGTTTTTGGATCCTCAAACAACACAGCAAATGTACCATCAGGAGACTGCGCCAATTGTTGCCCCGATTGCGCCAATTCGTACGCCCGCGTGTTGCCCTGTGCGTCGAGCACGGTAAGTGCCGGCGCTTCGAGGACTTGCTCGTATGCGTCCCGCGTTCCATCGCTAACAACCATGAGCTCATCGACGGGAGTGGCAGTGCTCAAATAAGCGCGCTTTGCCACAATACGCGGGTTGGACCTGATAGCGGTTTTCGTGGTGACGGGCTTTGGATCGGCGCCCATGACATTTAGTCTTTGCACGACCGCAGACGATTGCACGTAGGCCAGATCGCCGCCGAGCGGCGCCACGCCCACAACGTCAATCTTGGACTCGAGTTGTGAATCTCGGGTGCTGCAAGCGGAGGAGATCAGTAGTACCGTCAAAAATCCAAAACGGGGAAATAGTCGCATCTCCATTACTCCCAGATGCTGCTGTTCAACTCGTAGCCGGTAACCGACTTCACATGCAGACTCGTCCAGTCAATGAAGGTCATTCTTCCCTCCGGGTGTACTTGACTCACGAATACTTGTTTAGCCATTTTGACAAAGCCAATGCCTGTTGGCTTGCTCCCGATCTCAACAGGGTCCACGGAGAACCCAATTAGGTCAATCCGTTGAACTTGGTAGGGATAAACATCCGGAAATAGCAGAAACATGGCCGTGCCGTCCGGTAGTGCCGCCAAAGAGCCCGGTTGTGAGGGGGTCAACTGCAAAGTGGACGTTGCTGAAGCGAGATCAACCACACTATAACCATAGGAATGCGCGGTGATTGCGTCCTGTGTCACGTCGGGAATGCTCGGATTAGGGGCGATGCGGTTGTGTAGCACGTAGGCTTTGCTTCCAGTTGGATCGAAGGCCACCGCATTGATAGTTTTGTGCAAATTGATAACTTGAATCGGCATTTTTCCGGTAAGATCAAGAATGCTGACTCGTTGCTCATTGAGGCTTGGCACCGTGGTGTACAGGAGCGCGTAGTGTCCATTCGGTCCAACATTGGCAACACCCGTAATTACATTCGGCAAGTCGATTCGTTGCACTTGACTCTTATCTTCGAATCCGAGCGGGATAGGCACGCGAAGCAACGTCTTTTGATCGCGAACGACCGCCAATAGAAAGGACCCATCGGGGGCTACTTCAACGTCCGAGACATCAATGGACGCCAGTCCAGCGTCGCTATTAGGCGAACTAAAGAAGTCTGACAGGGACAAGTCGACCCTGTCCTTTACAGCCAAGTCAACCAAGCGTAGATCGGGCGAACCTGGCTGATGTGCGATCGCGTAAGCTCCATCAGGCGTTACGAAGATATTTGCCGTGGCAGTGTCCGTTGCATCGTACAAGGGCACAGGCACCGCCGTGCGTTGCGCGGGCGTAGCCAGTTGGCCAAAAACCAAATCAGAGACGCCATCGTCCGAAACCACGTAGGCATTGGTGGAATCTGTCGAATAAGTGACCGACGATGGGTGGTAACCAACCGTCACAGAATATGCGATTGGGGGTGCCTTTGTGAGATCGAGAGCGGTCATCCGCTTGGGGCTTTCGGAAGGTGGCCCAGCGGTAGGCATACTGGCGTCAAAGTAGACGAGCGCGTGCTTTCCGTCGGGGGCAACGGAAACAACATTCGCTCCAATCATTACCGGAAGCGTGACGGACTGCGTACCCGAGCCGTCGGTATGCAGCACGCTGACGGTACTTGCCCCCGTGTTGACTACAATTGCAGAATCTTGATTGGATACAGTTCTTAGACCATGCGGGGCCGAATCAACGGCCACCGTCTGAATTGAAAGATTCACTGGGTTGATTACGGCTACAGAATCCCGATCCGGGTTGGCCGCATACACATAATTTTGGCTCGCCTGAGGCACTTCAACGGCAAGCGTCACCTTTTGCTCGGGTGGCGTTCCCCCGGTGCTGGACGCTATTTCAAAACCGCTTCCATTGTTGTTGTTTCCCGTGCCGCCCGCTGCTGGATTAAAACTAGCGTTGGGTCCTGCAGCTTTATCCGCCGAAGAATTCATTGTGCCGCAAGCCACCAACAGAACGAGACCCGCAGCGGTGACCAAGCCTAGAACTAAGAACTTTTTCCGTAAGATTCCCGCCATGTGCCAACTCCAACTCTCGGCGTACCCAAGCAGGAAGCATACCAATTTATCCCTCTGGGCATAGGCCCTCGATATTTCCTGCTTGGGTGTCCAGAATGTCTAAGCCTTGCGCTTGCTATTGCTGACATTTGTGTCGCGGTTTGCTGACACAAATCCTGCGTGATCATTGCACGAACCCGCTTCCGTTCTCGCTCCCGCTTCGGCAGGCATTTGCGATCTGATATAGGTGTAATCTTTCTATGAGACAGGAATACCAGCCCGCTTCCGTGGATTGGCTTTGCCTGGCCAAGTCACATTCCGACACATTGACTGGCAATCAAATGCAATAAAGGGCGCGTTCTCGGAGGTTGTCGCATGAATCTTTACAAAGTTGTTCTCGTCCCCATTTTCGTTGGCTCAACTGTCATTAGCTGCGGAGGCGCGGCAAACCCTCCGGCAAATTCTGGCGCATCCGGAGCGGCAGATTCCACACCTACATCGGATGCAAAATCTTCTGAATCTGCAGCGTCTCCCACCGAAACGGGCAAATCAACAGCATCGAGCGCGGGAGCGGCCGATATTGCCACGGGACTTCAGACTCTTGAGAAGCGCGCTGCGTCTCTCGATTTCGATTTGAATCTCAGCAAGCACGGCCAAGGGTCGGGCATTCAGCATGGCGAATGGTCTTTTTCGGAAGACCGCACGTTGCGCGTCAAGAAGGCCAAAGACAACAAGATCCTTGAGCTCGAAGTCGTCTATGGCAAATGGGAGGCTAAACCCCTATTGGGCCTCACTTATGAAGTTCCGACGGATGGCAAGACATACTTGCTTTCGTTGACTGACAAGTTGAACATCGTCCACGGTAGCGAAAAAGCATCGCCCGCCGAAGAAAAGGCCGTGAGCTCCGAATACGGTTGGGTCGGAAATCCGTCACCGCTTCACAAAGCCTTAATCGACGCCAAACTCGCACCAGACAGCCACCTGCCAACCTCGGCTCCAATTTCTGCTGCCTTACTAGGGGCCATTCCCGGTGTTGACGTTGCCCATGCGGGCATCATGGTTACCATCAAGAGCGTCAAAGCCCAGCCAAGACAAACGGCAACGCTCGAGGTAGCCGGATCGTTTCGCATTAGCAGCAAGAAAACGGCTTTTGATATCGAATTGAAAGGCCCGGCCGAAGTGGATGTTGCCACAGGGTGGGTACAATCAATGGATCTCCAAGGCACTGCGACCATCTCGGGACAAACCGATGTTCCAAAGAAGGGCGCGATGGACGTCGATGGTAAAGGCAAATTCACAATCAGTCGCCACTCTGAGCTCCACTGAGTCCGTCCGTTTCGTTCTCGCGAACTTCTGGCCGACATCGGCGAGAAGTCCAAGGTTGTTTCGCGTCCTTCTTTTGGTTTTTGTTTTTGGCGGCACTTGGAATTGCGCCCCGGCCAGGCCAACTCCACGGCCCCATGCGCCCCACGGGCCCGCGGATGAGACAGACCGAATCATCGACTCCTTGTTGAGCGAAAGGGACGGCACAAAGGCCGCAGTTCCAAAGCCGAATGCCCCCGACCAACCGACTGCGTCAGCCAGCGCTACCGATTCCTTTGACAACGATCGCGAGCGGATTCGAACGTCTGTATCCAAGTGGGACCACGGCACCGGTGCGACGCTTCGATTTCTGAAGGAAACCACCGGCGAGAAATTGAGCTTAATCTTTGTAGATGAGACGGCGCCCCTCTTCAAACCTGATGCGGGGTTGTGGATGATTCAAGCCACCGCCCGCGTCACGGGGGGAAAAATCGTTGGTCATTTTATGCTGTTCTTGAAAGATCTTCGAGCGGCAAAGTACCGCGGTGACGATCATACCAAGGAGGCAATCATGGCCGTGCTAATGGGAGAGCAGACCTGGGATGGTCAAAACCCGGAAACCGCGTGGTCGGTGAATCGCGAATCTTGGTGCGAGGTGGTACTTCGAAAAACCGCGGGAAATGGTGTGGAGGGAGATTTTAAGGCACGCCTCGTTGATAACAAAGGCACCGGATACATTAATATCGATTCTGGCTATTTGTTCATCAAGCAATAGCCGCAACTGTGCGCCGAGCACAAACTTCCGCCACAAAAATAATGCAGCGCCAGGAACACACCTTGATTCTTGTGCCAAAAAGTCTGACAATTTGTGGGTGATGAAATTAAATTCTTTCGGCGCGGTACTGTCCGTCTCAATAATTTCCTGTGTTTCGAACCCGCCGCGACGCGTGGCCAACCCCCCACCCTGCGCCAATGGGGCTTACGGATGCACCAACGGGATGAATCCCGGACCCTACGCACCTAATTACGGTCCGCCTCAGCCCGGCTACGCCAACTATCCCCCGGGCGCACCGTCGTACAACAATCCAGCAACCTATCCAACTCAAACACCGCAAGGACAAGCCCAGCCGTCGGCAGGTGGCGTGCCTGTTCTAACCCCACCCCCGTTTCCTGGATACGACCCGATCGCGGCGGCTGATCTGCAATTTCTTAGCAATCGGGGCAACCAGGTAGCCGGCGAACTTATCGGCAATTTGGATCCGACTACACAGGGCCGGGTTCGCAATATTCCCATCGTCTATGACCCAAATCCTACCGAAGTGAACGCCTACGCGTCTTGCACGCAATCCGGCAAATCGGCGGTTACAGTCACCAATGGTTTGGCATTAGTGACGGCGCACCTGGCTGAAGCACAGGCCGTCGACGATATATTTGGCTCACATCGCGTTGACGACTACATAAGACTCGTCGCTCAGAACCAGAAGCAGGGCCAAGTCGTTGTGGCACCGCCCGCAGGATTTTACACTTCCGCGCAGCTCGCCGACCCGCGAAAGCAAAGTCGCGAGCAGCAACTCTTTGATGAAGAAATCGGGTTCGTATTGGGCCACGAGCTAGCCCATCACTACCTCAATCATCTTCCCTGCACGAGTATCCTACCGTTGGATGCCTCAGAAATCGGCCAAGTTGTAACGAGTGCCGTTCCCATGTTCAACCAGCCGTACGAAGCGGCCGCTGACGTTGCGGGCGTCAATAACGTGATGCGAACGGGAGCGCAGCGAACGGGCTATCACTTTACGGAAGGCGGAGCGCTTCTCACTATTCATTTCTTTGCCGGCCTCGACCAAGCTTCACCAATTGATATCTTTTCGTTCGACCGTACGCACCCACCCCCGAGCATACGGGAACCGGTAATTCGCACGGCAGCGCAGATGTTCCGCAGCACTAATAATATTCGATGGCCTTGGGGCAGCTGAGGACCTCAAATTAGGCGTATGGCCACCCGCTCCGAACCTGCCTCACCTCGAAAGCTTCGGCGCGCACGTGAATTCGGCGACTACCCAGCGTCCCCTGCCCTAACAAACGCGCTAACTTTGGGAGCAGCCTTGTGCGTACTTCCCAGCATGCTTGCCTGGCTATGGGCGTTCGCGGGCGAACATCTGCGGCTAGCGATTCGCTCATCCGCAATTGATAGTACAAGCCTAGCTTGGGCATCGAACCTAGCCATCGTCAATCTGGTGAAAATATCCGTACCTCTGTTTGTTGTAACGGCAGCAGCAGCATTGGCGTCGAAACTCGCAATGACGCGTGGACTGCTCCCGGGGCGCGGCCCGGACTTGGGGTCCCAACTGCTGAATCCGCTGCGAGGGATCGCAAGACTTTTTACTTGGCGTAACATTGTTGCGCTATTGTCCTCAATTGCGCTGTGTCTCGCCGTCTTGGCGTATTCATTGGGATGGTTTCGAAGTCACGCCGCAACGATTGTAGGCACCCTCGGGAACCTGCACGGAGGGCAGCATCTAATCGCGATAACGGCAAAGCAATTGGCGTGGTTCGCGTT
>Ga0075520_1000309_pt1 | contig 20523 bp, 20 predicted proteins | sample NGEPerB_FD_75100 | JGI IMG/M metagenome (GOLD analysis project Ga0075520, IMG submission 75100) | Arctic peat soil microbial communities from the Barrow Environmental Observatory site, Barrow, Alaska, USA - NGEE PermafrostAB12-B | ecosystem: Environmental > Terrestrial > Soil > Wetlands > Peat ... | reverse complement strand
CGAACCCAGCGAGCTCAAGAAACCCCTGCTCAGGCGCCGAGCAGCCGAGCCCGTGCTCACGGTGAGCTGTGGCTGAGGGCCGCCCGAAGGCGACCCTCAGCCGAGCTCCGGCGGGAGCCTCTGAGCCTCAGGCCGGCGTGGGTGTCGGGCTGGGGCTCGTGTGGCTTCGCGACGCCAGGAACTTGAGCGCGTTCTCGCGGTTGCGCAGCGCGCCTCCGATCGAGAGGATCGCGAATCCGAAGCCGCTCAGCAGCAGTGCGACGCCGACCACGATCCCGAACAGCGAGATCTGCTCAGCCATGTAGCTGGTGTTGAGCGCCGTGGAGAGCGCGGTCTCCTGGACCCATACGTTGCGTGCCGGGTTTTCAGCCTGCTGGCCCTTGGCGTCCTTCAACGCCTTGGCGGCTTCATTGGTGCCGTTGCCGTTGGCGGTGGCATAGCGGGGCATCTGCGAGTAGAGCTGGCCGCCAGTCGCCTCGAGTGCATGGATTTTCATGTACTGCGCGAAGCAGCGCGCGGTCGAGCCGTTGTTCACCGTCTTGCCTGCTGCCGAGCAGCTCGGGATCGCCAGCTTGCTGGTGTCCAGGCCGGCCTTGGCCGCCTCCCCCTTGATTGCCGCCGGGGTCATGTCGGGAGTGCCCACGATCTTCTGTTCGGCGAGGTTGTCACGGACGGTGCTCCGCCCGCTCACGCCGATCACGATCGCAGCCACCCCGAACGCGACAAGCACAGCCGCAGCCACCATTCCGCCAATCTCAAAAGCCTTTCTCATGGATCTCCCTCAGTTTTGTTGGGTCTGATTTGAATTCACCCCTCGAGTCTTGGCGACGAAGGGGACCGAGCCATGGGTAGAGATACGCCGGCAGGTCTGTAGAAACCCGCAGTGGGCCTCGGCTGAGTCTGGGGGGCGTCCTCGACGCCAGGTCCCGATTCGACCGGTGGCGCACGCATTGCGGCGCACGGTTGGGGAGCGCGCGCGAGCGGGCACACTGCAGGAGATGAACGAAGCACCGCCACCCTCCGAGTCCGGCCCCGAGCTGCCCCGCGAGCGCCGCCGGCTGATCCTTGCGATCTGCTGCATGAGCCTGCTGATCGTGGGCCTCGACAACACGATCGTCAACGTCGCGCTGCCGTCGATCGGGCGCGAGCTGCACACGACGCTCTCGGGCCTGCAGTGGACCGTGGACGCCTACACGCTGGTGCTCGCCAGCCTGCTGATGCTGTCCGGGTCGATGGCAGACAGGCTGGGACGCCGCCGGGTGTTCGAGACGGGGCTCGCGCTGTTCACCGCGGCCTCGCTGCTGTGCAGCGTCGCTCCGAGCCTCGGTTGGCTGATTGCCTTTCGCATGTTGCAGGCGGTCGGCGGATCGATGCTCAACCCCGTGGCAATGTCCATCATCCGCAATGTCTTCACCGATGCGCGCGAACGGGCGCAGGCGATCGGCATGTGGGGCGCAACGATCGGGATCAGCCTCGCCCTGGGGCCGGTGGTGGGCGGCACGCTGGTGCAGTCCGTGGGCTGGCGCTCGATCTTCTGGATCAATGTGCCCGTTGGAATGGCCGCGTTGGGCCTGACAATGCGCTTCGTCCCCGAGTCGCGCGCGTCGCGCGCGCGGCGCCTGGACCCGGTGGGACAGGTGCTCGTGATCGTGCTGCTCGCTGCGCTGACCTACGCCATCATCGAGGCCCCATCCTCCGGCTGGCTCTCGGGTCAGACCGTCGGGCTCGCGCTGCTCGCCGGCGCCGCGCTGGGCGCCCTGCTGGCTTACGAGCGCAGGCGCATCGAGCCGCTGATCGAGCCGCGCTTCTTCCGCAGCATCCCCTTCACCAGCGCCAGCGCCATCGCCGTGCTCTCCTTCTCAGCGCTCGGAGCGTTCCTGTTCCTGAACACGCTCTACCTGCAGGAGGTTCGCGGCCTTTCGGCCCTCGACGCGGGCCTCTACACGCTGCCCATCGCCGCCATGACGCTTCTCTTCGCGCCGCTGTCGGGGCACATCGTCGGCCGTCGCGGACCCCGCGTCGGTCTGATCGTGGGCGGGCTGGGAATCATGCTGGGCGGAGCGCTGATGACTGCCATCGGCACCCACACGGCGCTCGACTCGCTGCTCCCCGCGTACTTCGTGTTCGGGATCGGCTTCGGAATGGTCAACCCGCCGATCACCAACACGGCCGTGCTCGGGATGCCTCCCGCGCAGGCCGGCGTTGCAGCCGCGGTGGCGTCCACCTCGCGTCAGGTAGGCCAGACACTCGGCGTGGCCGTCGTCGGCGCCATCGCCGCGGCCGGCGCACGCTCCATAGGCCCTGGCTTCGTCGACGCCAGCCACAGCGGCTGGTGGATCATCGCCGGTTGCGGAGCAGCCACCGTGGCGCTCGGGCTCGCCAGCACCACCGCATGGGCCAACGCCAGCGCCATGCGAGTCGCCGACGAGCTCCAGCAGCGACCTGTGCCCCAGGCGCCCGATGCCGAGCCCGTTGTGGTCTGAGCGCGGGAGCGCCTCGAGCCTGGATCTGCCACAGCTCCTGACCCACTGCACACGGAACGAGTCGGCAGGACTGCGCCGGGCAGGCCGCCACGTGTCCGTGGACATCTATAGCCTCCGACCATCAGACGCGCGTAAGCGGCTCGGAGGCTGCAAGCGGGCGTTCTTTCAATCCAGGGGGGACCAAATGATCCTCAGACGATCCTCATGGTTGGTCGGGGTGCTTCTGTGCGGCGCGCTCGTTGCCGGCTGTGGAAGCAGCAGCTCCAACACCAGCAGCTCTACCACCACCAGCACGCCCGCCGCCGCTGCCACCACCTCCTCGACGCCGGCCGCCACCTCAAGCAGCCCGGCCGGCGGCGCGAGCGTGCAGGCAGCTGTGGCCGCCTGCAAGCAGGCCATCCAGGCGCAGAGCACGCTCCCAGCGGGCGCCAAGACCAAACTCGAAGCGGTCTGCGTCAAAGCCGCCAAAGGCGACACCAGCGCTGTGAAGGCTGCAGCGCGGGAAGTGTGCGAAGAAGTCATCAAGACCTCCGCCGTGCCCGCCGGGCCTGCCCGCGAACAGGCACTGGCCGCCTGCAAGACCAAATAGGCCGCTCTACCCCTGCGAGCCGATCGCAGGCCCGCGCTCCCTCCGTCATCCGGGATGCTCCGGGCGTTGAGGGCGCCGAGACGGGCTGGTAGCTTGATTGCCATGCCCTGGCCGTTCGCCCGCGCGTGCACGGCTCACCGTCGTGTCCTCGCAACAGTGCTCCCGCTCCTGATCGCCGGCCTGCTCGCCGGCTGCGGTGGTGGGGGCGCGAGTGGCGGCTCGGGCGCGTCCGGCGGCCAGAGCGCGGAAGCAATCGAACGCAGCGAAGAAGACGAACAGAAGAAACAGGAAGCGGCCGAACTCGTAAAGGACCGCGAAATGCTCTCATCGGTGGAAGGCAAGCAGAGGGAACAGGCCGCCGAAGAGAACGCCAAGCGCAAAGAAGCCGTCGCCGCGGCCCGGGCCAAGCGGCGCATAGAAGCCGCGGACCGACAGGCGAAGGCCAAAGAAGAAGCGGCAGAAGCTAACGTCAAGACCAAGGAAGCAGCCGCCAAGACGCTGGCCAAACAGAAAAGCGGCTCATCCCAGAAACAGGTCCCCGTGAAAACCGAACACACCGGCACCAAGCAGCCCACCACCACGACCACCACCACAACCCCGAAGGCGCACGGCTGATGGCCCCCTCCACACGCCCGGCGGGCACGAGAGCTCGGCTCGCCACCGCGGCACGGATCGCTCTGCTGTCGCTCCTGCTGCTGGCGCTCGCAGCCGTCGCCGCCGGCTGCGGCGGATCATCGGCGGGCACTTCCGCCAAGGGCACCTCCGCCGCCGGCTCTAGCAAGGGATCCGAAACCGGCGCCGAAGCCGGTGGCACGCAAGCCGATGAAGAAGCGCAGGCGAGCAAGCGGGAAGCCGCCGTGGAAGCCGCGTCCAACAAGCGCGAAGCCGGCGAAGAAGCCGAAGCGAGGAAGGCCCGGGAAGCCGCCGCCAAGAGCGAACAGGCCGAAGCTGCCAAGGCTAAGGGCGCAAAGGGCAAGCGGAGCGGGAGCCGAAAAGGCAGCAAGGGCTCCGGCGCGAAAACCAAGGCAGCCACCGGTGGGAAGGGTGCAGGCGCCGGCACGAAGCCGAAGAAGGCGACCAAAGGCGCGGCGCCGACGGCCGCCAGCGCCGCCGAAGAAGCAGCCCGCAAGCGGTTCGCCTCGGAAGAAGCAGCCGAAGCTAGGGCCGCCAAGAGGCTCGAACGTCAGCACGGCGGGTAGAGCGAGGCGCCGCTCCGCCGCTCCGCCGCTCCGCTGCTCGCGCGGTGTAAGCACCGCTGCCGGCTATGAGCCCGCGGCGTCCTGCTCGTCCTGCTCCTCCTCGCCCGCGTAGAGCGACTCGCGCGCAAGCTCGCGGCCCTTCACGTCGAACAGCTTCACCTCCAACAGGTCCTTGCGGTAGTCATCGGGCGCGATCAGCGTGAAGCGCTCATCGACCAGCTCACACTGGTCCACCGCCAGGTCGGCCAGCTCCGCGGTGACGATCCGCCCGCCGGAGACCAGCGGGCGTCCCCACACGAGCGTCATGGCGGCCACCGCGCCGAACTGTCCGCGCCAGGCTCCGATCACCTCCTCGCAGAGATCCATGCGCCAGTCTGGGTTGCGCTCGGCCGTCTCCTCCGTGAAGTCCACCTGCGCGGAGAAGTCGCCCGGCTCCCCATCCTCGGCCGCTGCCACGAAGCGCACGTAGCCGAACAGCTCGTGGCCGGTGGAGGTTCTCGAGGTGCCCGGCACGTACGTGCGCCCGTGCCACGTGCGGTCCGGGTGCCACGTGATCGCGCCCGGCTCGCCCAGATCCTCATCCCCGGCATCGATCTCCGCAGCCGCCGCCAGGAACTCCTCGCGCAGCCGCTCCTCCCAGCGGCCGTAGGGCAGCTCCTCCTGGGGGGGCTCGGCGGCGAAGCGGGGGACGAAGCGTTCCTCGGGCGGCATGGCTGCGCGCCAGCCTAGCCCTCCGGCCCTGTGCGCGCCTCACGCCTCGCGCAGCAGCTCCGCGGCGTGCTCGGGAGCGAGGATGTTGAGGTTCACGTCCGTGGACAGCTCCAGCCCCGCCAGATGGGTCAGGCGGGGCATCACGTCGATTCGCCAGCAGAAGTGCTCCGCTCCGCGCGGCGCCGTGCGCACCCACAGGTTCAGCGGGGGGCTCGACCCCAGGTGGCGCGCCAGGCGACACAGCCCGTCGTGCAGGAGCGCTGCGCCGAGCGGCCCGTCGTCCTCGAAGCGCGCGCGTGGCGTGCGCGGCGCGAGCATCAGCTGGAACGGCAGCCGCGATGCGTACGGGGCCAGCAGCACCGCCTCCTCGTCGATCGAGACGATCCGCTCGCGCCTGCGCACCTCCTCGGCCACCAGATCCCCGAGCAGGCTCTGGCCCATCGTTCGCGTCGCGTAGGCGCCCGCACGCTCGCGCTCGCGGGCCACAGCCGCCGGCACGAAGTCCAGCGCATACAGCTGCGCATGGGTGTGAGGCAGCGAGGCGCCCGCCTCGCGGCGCTCGTTGACGATCAGCTGCAGGCAGGCGCTGCGCGCGTGCGCGCGCATCCGCTCGCGCCAGACCTCCACCGCCGCCACGACCTGCTCGACCGGGAGCTCCGCCAGCGAGAGCACCGGCTGCGGGCCGTTGACGATCACCTCGTGCGCGCCCGTGGCCGGCATCGAAGCGAACAGCTCCGGCGCGTCCGCGCCCGCGCTCTCGCCCGCCGAGGTCTCCTGCGCCGCGGACAGCGCCGGATACAGGTTGGGAACCACTCGCACCGTCCAGCCCGGGGAGTCCGCCGGACGGCCTGCGGGACGCACCGCGTGCAGCTCCGGCGGAGTGCGGTCCTCGTGCCCCTCCGCGAACGGGTCCTTCTCCCGGTCGATCGCCTCCGGCGGCGCGCACGTGGGCGCTCCCCCCGGGCGTCGCGAGCGCTCACCCGCGACGATCGTCCTGTGCCCGCTCAGCGGGTCGATGCGAAGCTCGGGCACCAGTCATGCGTCCAGCGCGTAGCGCCGGACGTCCTGTTCGAGCTTGGCCACGCTCAGGTAGGGGCCCTGATGGATGAACTGCGAGCCGCGGCGGTCGTAGAAGACCGTCACGGGCGTGAACGGCGAGTCGGTGATCGCCGCGCCCGCCTGTCCGCTCGTGTCGTAGTAGCTCGGATAGCTCACCGGGAAAGAGCGTAGGAACGCCAGCGCCTTCCCACGGCTGGGGTCGTTTGAGTCGATGCCGATGAACGCGACCTCCCGACCCTGCGAGACGGAGACACGCTGGAAGACTCCCACCTCAGACCTGCAGGGCGCACACCAGGAGGCCCACTTGTTGATCACCACCGGGCGTCCGTGCAGCGCCGCCAGACGCGCGCGCAGCGCCGGCAGGCCCCCGGCGAGGATCTCGTTGCCCTCGGCGTGCAGCGCCGCGAGCAGCGGCGGAGAGCCCGCCAGATGGGATCGCATCTGCGCGAGCGTCAGGCGCGACGGCGTGCTGGCCGGCTCCGAGCCGCCCAGCTGAAGAAGCCCGATCGCCAGCAGGACCAGGACCGCCAGTGCGGCGGCGATCAACAGGCGCTTCGGCGTCATCGCCGCTAAGGGTGGCAGATAATTGTTCACTTCAATCACGCCCCCGAGTGCTATATCCTGGAAGCACGTCAGGTCGGGGGCTTTCCGAGCATCCGGCTAACGGCGCCATTCGGGCGCCAACCCTTTCGAGCCGCGCCGAAGCCACTTTCGACGCCGGCTCCGTCTCGAAGTCCAGAGCCTCCATGGCCGAGTCCACCTCAGTGGCCCTCGCGGTCGCGCCCATTCCAAGCTCCGCCGATATCGCTCGCGCGGAGAAGCTCGTGCGCGAGCGATTCGTGCACGAGGGCGAGGATCCGGCCGTGGCGCTCGCGCCGGGAACGCCGCGCAGGCGCGCGCTCGACCTGGCGCTCGCCGAGCTGCAGGCGGACCCGCAGGCCAAGCATCCGTCCACCGCCTGGCGGCGCGAGTTCTCGCTGCTGCTCGGCCTGGAGCGCCTGCTCTCCGTCGATGAGCCCACGCTCGTGGACGGCACCGTCCTCTCCGCACACCAGCTGGATGCGCTCTCGGGCACGCTCACCGCGCTGCTGGCCGAGGCGCAGCGCACCGCGCCGGGGGCCAACGGCCGCGCCGCCGCCTCGGCCTCGCCGGAGCTGCTCGCCTCCGCCGACATCCTCGGCCCGGAGGAGCTCGGACCGCCCGGCGGCGCCGATCGCGTCACCGCAGCCAAGCGCGACTCGGAGGCGCCCGAGGAGGACGAGGACGAGGAGGACGAGGACGAGGAGGACCTCGAGGATGACGACGACGAGGACCTCGGGCCGGTCCAGCGCGCCGCCCCCGAGGAGGACGAGGACGAGGACGACGAGCTCGACGAGCAGCCCGAGGACGATGAGGAGCCCGAGCAGGAGGCCGACTCCGAGGAGGAGCCCCGCGACTGGGTGGAGGACGAGGACGAGGAGGAGTCGCTCGGCGAGCAGCCCGAGGACCCCAACGCGGCCAAGCGGTTCTGGTTCGAGCACGCCACTGGCGCCGGCAAGACCGTCGCCGCGCTCGGCTTCGTGGAGGCGTCGCAGACGGGCGGCGTGCTGATCCTCACGCACCGCCGCAACCTGGTGGACCAGTTCCACGGCGAGCTGCGCGATCGTGGCTACTCCAAGCGCATCAGCCGCCCGCTGCTCCGTGGCGAGGACTCCGTCAAGGGCCCGGTCACCGTGGAGACCTATCAGTGGTTCGTGCGCAACGCAGGCAAGATCTCCAGCGCCTACACGATCGTCATCTGCGACGAGGCGCACACGGCACTGGGCGAGAAGACCAGCGGCGCGATCCGCAACTGGACCGGGCCGATCTTCATCGGCATGACCGCCACCGGCGCGCTGATCGCCCGCCACGTCACCGACCTGTTCCCCACCCAGACCTCGCGCTTCGATCTCGCCCAGGCGGCCCGGCGCGGCGTGATCGCCCCGTTGCGCTGCGTGCGCATCTCCCCCGGCGTGGGCGTGCGCACGATCGCCAAGGTGCCGCTGCGCCGCGGCGAGGTGGACACCGAGTTCGACCAGGACGAGCTGGCCAAACTGCTCGACCAGCAGCCGTTCAACATGGCCGTCGCCAACCTCTACAAGACGCGCTTCAACGGTGTCCCCGGCGTCGTCTACGCGGCCGGCGTGCGCCACGCCTACAATCTCGCCGAGGCGTTCCGCGCGGAGAACATCAAGGCGCAGGGAGTCTCCGGCGAGACGCCCAAGCGCGAGCTGGCGGAGATCCTCGCGCGCTACGAGCGTGGCGACATCGACGTGCTGATCAACGCCCAGCTGCTGGCCGAGGGCTGGAACAGCCCGCGCGCGACCGTCTGCGTGCACCTCGCCCCCACCGCCTCCAAGCGCATCTACCAGCAGCGCGTCGGGCGCGTGACCCGCCGCCATCCCGGCAAGGAGGCGGGGCTGGTGGTCGATTTCGTCCACCCCGCCACCAAGCACGACGACCCGGTGGTGACGCTGCACTCGCTGCTCGACCGCGACGTCTACCGCGGTGGCGCCATCGTCGTCGGCCCGGTGCGCCGCGGGCGCGGACGGCGGATGCGCGTGGAGCGGCGCGTGCTGCCCGTGTGCGCGGAGGAGGAGCGGCGCTTCGCCGTCTTCGAGCGCGAGCTGTGGCGGATCGCCGTCGAGCACCTCGACTACGGCGAGCAGCACCTGTGGGCGGCGCTCGCCGGCGCCCGCGTGGCGCCCAACGGCTGGCGCCGGGCCAGGGCGATGCTGCACTTCGACCGCACCGGCGAGCTCAAGGGCCGCTTCCTGATCACTGCCGTCAAGCGCAACAAGAGCTCGCAGCTGCGGCTGCGGGCGCTGGCGGACATCGCCGCGCTGCGCGACCCGGACTCCTTTGACGAGGCGATCGACATCATCGGCGGCTGGCCGCGGGAAGAGCGCAAGGAGGCCACCAAGATCATGCTGCGCGCGCTCGTGGAGCGGCGGATCGGCCGGCGCGACCAGGCCAACGCCTGGATCTGGCGCCTGGCGGAGTACACGCGCGACGTCCACGAGGAGTACGCCGTCCAGCGCTGGCCGGAGACCAAGCGGCTGCTGGGGCTGCTGGTCAACTCCGCCGGCGGCGCGCACGCGCGCAACGCCCGGCGCCTGATCCACGCGGCGCGCAAGCAGGATCGCCGCCTGGCCGCCGCCCTGCTGGCGGCCGCGCTCGCCCATACCCCCGAGGCCGAGGAGGCGCTGCGCGGCGCGCGTACGCGGATGGCGCGCAAGCCCCCCGCGCTCGCCCGCGAGCTGCTGCGCAACTTCCCCAAACGCCGCGCTCGCAACGCCAGGCGCAGACGCAAGGGCACCAAGGGCGCCGCCAACGGAGCCGCCCCCACGGCGAGGTCGCGCGCGCAGCAGCTGGGCGACGGACATGGGCAGCAGACCGAGGACCAGCTGCGCCAGGACGTCCGCGACGGGCTCGCCCGCGACGCCACCCTCGACCACGCCGGCGAGAAGGCCTAGCCGCAGCTCGCCGTCCCCGCGTAGGCGTCCGCGCCCGCGCGAGCCCTCAGCCGATCCGCTCCAGGTGGACCTCGCCGGCGCCGATCGCCGTGTGACCCCCACCCGGGAGCGCGACCACCAGGCGTCCGTCGCCGTCGATCCCCTGCGCGCGCCCGTGCCCGGCGCTCCAGGCGATCTCGCGCCCGAGCAGGGCGTCGCGCGAGCGCCACGCCTCCAGCGTCGCATCCGCCGGCGCTGTCAACCGTCGCGCGAGCGCCTCCAGCAGGTGCGCCAGCGTCGGCTCCAGCTCCTCTCGGGTGCGGCCCATGCTCGCCGCCGGCAGGCCCGTGGCTGCGCCGGCCGCGCCCCCTTCGCCCGCGGCCGGGGGGCGCAGCTCGGAGGGAAGATCCTCTAGGCGCACAGCCACGTTCAGGCCGATGCCCAGCACCGCCCAACCCTGCTGCGGGCGGGCCTCCACGAGGATCCCCGCGAGCTTGCCCAGCCCCGGTGCGCCGGTCCCGCCGTCAAGCTCGAGGACCACGTCGTTCGGCCACTTGATCCTCGCCCGCTCGCCAGCCACGTCGCAGACGGCCAGCGCCGACATCAGCGGCAGCAGCCGCGGCACAGAGCGCAGCAGCAGCGACATCAGGATCGAGCTGCCCGCGGGCGCCGACCAGCGCCGGCCCTGACGCCCCCGTCCGGCGCTCTGCTCCGCGGCGGTCACGAGCGTCCCGTGGGGAGCGCCGGCGAGAGCCAGCTCGCGGGCTCGCTCGTTGGTCGAGTCCGTCCTGCGCAGGTGCACCCGCGGGTGCCCCAGGGCGACGATCGGCGGGGCTGCCATCGCCACGAGCTCGTCCGCCACCCGTCAGCGCTCGCTCGTGGCGGCGGCGCCCGCGGACTTCCCGGCGAGGACGTCTGCCAGCAGCGCATCCACGACCCCGTCGACGTCGTGGCGCTCCGCCTCCACGTGCGGCTGCAGGCCGTGCTCGCGCAGCGTCTGGCTGGTGGCCGGGCCGATCGACACGATCCGCGTATCGGGCGAGAGGCCGGCCTCGCCGCCTGCCGCCTGCCGGAAGAAGCGCACGGTGGAGGACGAGGTGAAGGTGATGTAGTCCGCCCGCCTGGCCGCCTCGAGCGCCCGCGGGGCAAGGGGCTCGGCCAGCGTTTCATACAGCGCGAGCACGTCCACCTCCGCACCCCGCGCGCGCAGCGCGTCGGGTAGGACGTCGCGTGCCTCGCGCGCCCGCGCCACCAGCGCACGGGTGACCGGCACGTCCGCCAGCGCCTGCACCAGCGACTCGGCCACGAAGCGCTCGGGCACCACGTCCGCCTGGATGCCATGCTCGGCAAGGGCCCCGGCAGTGCCCGGGCCGATCGCCGCCACCCTCGCCCCCGCCAGCGAGCGCGAGTCGCGCCCGCCGGCCCGCAGGCGCTCGAACAGCGCCGCCACGGCGTTGGGGCTGGTGAGGCAGATCAGGTCGTAGGGCGAGGGGTCCAGCGGCGTGAGGGTGGGATCCGATATCGCCTGCACGCGGATCACCGGCGCCTGCACCACCCGCGCCCCCAGCTCCTGCAGCCGCCGCGCGAGGCCGCTGGCCTGGGCGCGGGCGCGCGTGACCGCTACGGTGCGACCGGCGAGCGGGCGGGGGCCCAGCCAGGAGAGCTGCTCGGCCAGGGCGGCCACGGGCCCGACGATCATGATCGACGGCGCCCGCACGTCCTCCCGCCGCACCATCTCGGCGATCGTCTCCAGGGTGCCCGCGACCGTGCGCTGGGTGGGGAGCGTGCCGCCTTCCACGACCGCCGCGGGCTCGGTGCCGGGACGGCCCGCTGCGATCAGCGCCGCCGCGATCTCTCCCAGCCGGCGCACGCCCATGTAGAGCACCAGCGTCCCCGGAAAGGCCGCCAACGCCCGCCAGTCGATAGCCGTCTGGAGCTTGTCGGGGTCCTCATGGCCGGTCACCAGCGCCACCGCGCTCGCCAGCCCGCGGTGCGTGACGGGGATGCCCGCGTAGGCGCTGGCACCCATGCCCGCGCTCACGCCGGGCACGACCTCGAACGGGATGCCCTCCGCACGCAGCGCCAGCGCCTCCTCGCCGCCGCGCCCGAACACGAACGGGTCTCCGCCCTTCAGGCGCACGACCGTCCTGCCGGCCCGCGCACGCGCGATCAGCAGCTCCTCGGTGCGCTCCTGGGGGACCGACTGCCCACCGCCCTCCTTGCCCACGTACAGCAGCTCAGCGTCCCCGCGCGCGCCGTCGAGCGCGCCGCCGGGGATCAGCCGGTCGTACAAGATCACCTCCGCAGCTGCGATCAGCTCCAGCGCACGCGCCGTCAGCAGCCCCGGATCGCCGGGGCCGGCACCCACCAGGTAGACGCAGCCGGGGCGCGGCTCAGCCACCGCCGAGGACCGCCATCTGCTCAGCACGGCGCAGCATCTCCGCGGCCCCGGCCGAGCGCAGGCGCTCGGCCGCCTCGCGCCCCAACGCCTCCGGCGCGGAGCGCTCGCCCAGCAGCTCGTCGCTCGCCCACGCGGAGCCGTCGGGCAGGCCCACCCACGCGCGCAGCCGCAGGCCGTCCTCGCCCACTGCCTCCGCGCACGCGCCCAGCGGCGTGTGGCAGCTCGCCTCCAGCTCGCGCGCCAGCGCACGCTCCGCCAGCAGGCACGCGAACGTGCCGGGGTCGGTGATCGCGCTCACGGCCGCACGCGTGCGCGTGTCCCCCGTGCGGCCCTCCAGGGCCAGCACGCCCTGCCCCGGCGCCGGCACGAAGCGCTCCGGGTCGAGCACTCCGCCGAGCTCCGCCTCGCGCCCCAGGCGCTGCAGCCCCGCGCGCGCGAGCACGATCGCCCGCAGGTCCTCGCCCGGCTGGGCGAGCTTGCCCAGCCGGGTGTCGACGTTGCCGCGGATCGCCACCACGTCGAGATCCTCACGGGCGGCGCGCAGCTGCGCCATGCGGCGGATGCTGCTCGTGCCCACCCGCGCTCCGGGCGCAAGTGCGCTGAGGTCCGCCACGCCGCAGAGCACGTCCTCGGGCGCCGCCCGCGCGGGGGCGCCGTGCAAGGAGAGCCTGTCGGCGAGCTCGCCCGGCAGGTCCTTGGCCGAGTGCACCGCCAGGTCGATCTCGCCCGCGGCGAGCGCCTGCTCCAGCTCGGCCACCCATCGAGACTTGTCCTGCGCGGCCGAGCCCCTGTCGCCGCCGGTCACGATCGGGACGATCTCGCACTCCCGTCCGTGCGGACCGATTCCCAATCGGTCCGCCACGAGCTTGGCCTGCGCCAGCGCCAGCGCGCTGCGCCGGGTTCCGATCCGCATCAGCGCTCGCGACGGCGGCGCAGGTCGTGGACCTCCGCCAGCTCCGCCGAGGGCTGCTCCTCGACCGGTGCGTCCTCATGCAGTCCGAACAGCTCGCGCACGATCTCCAGGCTCGCGTGGCCGCGGTCGCCGCCGAGGCTGCGCAGGCGGATGGTCGGCTCGTGCAGCAGGCGGCTCATCACCGCCCGCGCGATCGCCTCCACGCGCGCGATGTCGCGCGCGGAAGCGGACTCCCAGCGCCCCGAGTTCTCCGCCAGCACCTGCTCCGCGATCGTGTTGCCGTGCTCGCGCAGCGCGCTGACCGTGGGCAGCGTGTCCAGCTGACCGAGCCAGCGGGCGAAGCGGTGGATCTCCTCCTCCACGATCTCGAGCGCCCGTGGGGTCTCCTCCTCGCGCGAGCTGAGGTTGCGCGCGACCACCGCCTGCAGATCGTCGATGTCATAGAGGCTGACGCCCTCCAGTTCCGCGCAGCCGGGGTCGATGTCGCGCGGCACAGCGATGTCGATCAGCAGCAGCGGGCGGCCCCCGCGCTCGGCCATCACCAGCTCCAGCTCCTCGCGCCCCACGATCGGATGGGGCGAGGAGGTCGAGGACAGCACGATGTCCGCGCGCTGCAGCTGGTCGGGCAGTTTGTCCAGCCCCACAACCGATCCGCCGAAGCGCTGGGCCAGGCTGAGCGCGCGGTCGGCGTGGCGGTTGGCCACGAACATCGTGCCCGCGCCCTGCTCGGCCAGCGCGCGCGCCGTCAGCTCGCTGGTCTCCCCGGCGCCGAGGATCACCACGTGGCGCCGCTCCAGCCTGCCGAGCACGCTCAGCGCGAGGTCCACCGCCACCGAGGGCACGCTCACGCGGCTGGAGCCGATGCCCGTCTCCGTGCGCACGCGCTTGCCCGTGGTCAGGGCGGCGGCGAACAGGCGGTTGGACAGCGGCCCGGTGGCGCCCGCGCGCATCGCCGCCTCGTGGGCGCGCCTGACCTGGCCCTGGACCTCCGCCTCGCCGACGATCATCGATTCCAGGCCCGCGGTCACGCGGTAGAGGTGGCGCGCGGTGTCGCAGTTGCGCGGCGAGTAGATCGCCTCGGCCAGCTCCGTCGGGCGGATGTCCGCGCGGCGGGCCAGCAGGCCCAGGATGTCCGACTCCGCCCGCACGGGGTCGCCCACCACCACGTAGACCTCCGTGCGGTTGCACGTGGAGATCACCACCGCCTCGCGCACCTCCGCGGTGGCCGTGGCCTGCCGGGCGAACTCGATGGCCTCGGGCTCGGTGAAGGCCAGGCGCTCGCGCAGCGCCACCGGGGCGGTCTTGTGCGAGATGCCAAGCGCCAGCAGCTCGCTCATGCCGTCGCGGACTCCCGCTGCGCGCTCTCCTGCTGCGCGGACCCCTGCTCGCGCCCGGCCGGCGCCTCTGCGGAGCGCTCGGAGAGCGCCAACAGCTCGCCCAGCTCGCGCTCGATCCGGCTCAGGCGGATGGCCATGATCGCCACGTAGATCAGCACGATCGCGAACAGCACCACGTAGGCGCCCGCCACGTACTTGCCCGCCTCGTGCAGCGGCAGGGCGGGCAGCTCGCCGAGCACCAGCGCGGCCATCAGAGCCCCGACCTCGCCGACGCGCCCGCCGCCGTCCCCGCCGCGGGCTGCAGGCTCGCGGCGGGAGCCGCGCTGCGCGGACCGCTCGCGAACCCCGTCTCGCCCGAGAGCCGCCTGCGCAGCGCCCGCACCTGCGCGCGCGTGTGCTTGGCAGTCAGCTCGTACTTGCAGAGGGTCGCGTACAGCAGCGCCATGGCGATCAGCGAGACCAGGAACGTGAGCGCCATCGCCCCGGGCAGGTTGGAGGTGCCGCCGAGCACCCGCGGATGCAGGTAGGCGGTCGACAGCCGCACCGCGACGAAGTTCATCGGCACGAACGCGCCCGCCGTGACCGCGAACACGGACGCGTAGCGGGACTGGCGCTCGGGGTCCTCGATGGCGAAGCGCAGCGGCTGGTAGGTGGCGTAGAGCAGGAAGACGATCAGGAAGGACACCAGCGTGGGCTCGTTCCACACCCACCAGTGTCCCCACGAGCCCTTGGCCCAGATCGAGCCGGTGATCAGCGTGCCCACGGCGAAGATCAGGCTCATGTGGATGGCCACGTAGGAGCGCATGTCCCAGCGGGCGTCGCGCGTGCGCAGGTGCTGGATCGCCAGCAGGCCGCCGATCACGAAGCCGCACAGGGCGACGATCGCCAGCGGCACGTGCAGGTAGAAGATCTTCTGCAGGAAGCCCTGTTCGGCTTCCAGCGGCGCGTAGAAGAACACCAGCCCGAGCGCGAGCGCCATCGCGGCCACGGTGCAGATGCTCAGAGCGCGCAGACCCTTCCCGTACATGGGTTTACTAGTCCTCCAGGAGGAAATCGAACAGGGCGAAGGCGATCAGCCCGAACACCAGATCATAGAGCCCCAGGGTCGCCAGCCACCGGGCCGCGGGCCCCGTCGGGTGCGCGAGCGCCAGCAGCGGCGAGGTGGCGCGCGCGCCACCGATCACGATCGGGACCAGCAGCGGCAGCGCCAGCAGAGGCCCCAGCAGGTCGCGCGCGCGGGTGCGGACGGCCAGCGCCGCCACGAGCGTGCCGATCACGGCCACTCCCACGTCGCCCAGCAGCAGGATGAGCGCCAGGCCGGGCATCGCGCCGCCGAGCGAGGGGCCGAGCAGCAGCAGCGCGAACGCGGGCACGGCCACCAGCTCGAGAACCACCATGTAGGCCAGCAGCGTCAGCGCCTTGGCGATGAACATCGCGCTGCGATCGACCGGCGCCAGCAGGAAGGCGTCGAATCCGCCCTCCTCCGCGTCCGCGACGAACAGGCGATTGACCCCGAGGATCGCGGCGAACAGCAGCGTCACCCAGAGGATGCCCGCCGCGAGGTCCCCGTCGACGCTGTTGCGGTTCAGCGCGAAATGGAAGACCACGAACGTTGTCACCGCGAACAGCGACATGCCGGGAACGGACTCGAGCGTGCGCAGCTCCACCAGCAGCTCCTTGCGCAGCAGCGCACCGACGGTGCGCCTCACCGGTAGAGCTCCGTGATCTCGCTCGGGTCGACCTGCGCGACCTCGCGCAGGAGGGCCGTGCGCCCGTCGCGCAGGCCGAGCACGATGTCGGCCTCGGCCAGCCCGCCGCCCGGGTCGTGACTGCAGATCACCCGCGTGCGTCCGGAGGCCGCGCCGATCAGCGGGGCCACCAGCTCGACCGCGGCGGGGTCGAGGTTCGAATGCGGCTCGTCCAGCAGCAGCAGCTCGGGGCTGTGAAGCACCGCGCGGGCGACCGCCACGCGCTGGATCATGCCGCGCGAGAGCGTCCGCAGCGGCTCACGGCTGCGAGTGGACATCGCGACGGACTCCAGCAGCTCGCCCACCCGCTCGTCGTCCACGCCGTGCAGGCGCGCGTGGAAGCGCAGGTTCTCCTGCGCGGTCAGCTCGCGGTAGAGCAGCGGCTCGTGGGCGAGCAGGCCGACGCGCCCGCGCACCGCCCAGGCGTCGCCGGGCAGGCTCCTGCCCAGCACGCTCACCCGACCGGCGTGCGGGTGCAGCAGCGTGGCGAGCACCCGCAGGAGCGTCGTCTTGCCGGCGCCGTTGGGCCCGAACACGACCAGCGTCTGACCCTCCTGCAGCGTCAGCGACACGTCGCTCAGCGCCTCGCGCTCGCCGTAGCGCCGAGCCAGCCCCTCGACCTCGAGTGCGGCCACCCTCAGGGCTCTCTAGACGGGCAGCGCGTGCGCGCTCTGCGCCTGCGCGATCAGCTCGCGCACAGCCTGCTCGTCGCCGGCTCGAAGCAGCGCCACCGGGTCTGGCTCTCCGTTGACGATCCCCTCGAAGAACTCCTTGCGCTCCTGATAGGTGGCGAGCGTGCCCTTGGCCCAGCCGCGCACCTCGCCCAGCAGCACAGCCAGCTGCGCGTAGGGCTCGCCGAACTGGGCTTCGATCTCGCGCTTCATGCGCTTGGCCAGCGCCGGCGAGGCGCCCGCGGTGGAGATCGCGATCGCCAGCGGGCTCATGCGCACGATCGCCGGCAGGATGAAGTTGCACAACGGCGGCACGTCCACCACGTTGACGAGCATCGCGCGGCGCTCAGCGTCCTCGAACACCGCGATGTTGACATCCGTGTCGTCGGTGGCGGCGATCGCCATGAACGCGCCCTCCAGGTCGCCCGCGCCGGCGTATGCGCGCCGCTCCCACGCGATCGAGCGCTCGCGCGCGTACTCGGCCAGGGCCGGCTCGGCCTCGGGCGCGACGAGCATCACCTCGCCGTCGCAGGCGAGCAGTCCCTCGACCTTCTCCAGCCCGATCTCGCCGCCGCCGATCACCACGCAGCGCCGGCCCGTGAGCTTCAGGCAGGCGATGTAGAAGGGGGTGTCGAGCATCCCCTGCACGCAGCTCTGGTCGCAGATTCCCCTGCGCAGCTGGCAGACGCACTCCTTGCCTGCATAAGCTTGGGCGGGCATCAGCTCCAAGAGTAGTGCAGCCAGGGCCCCGACCCACGGCCGCGGCGCCGCTACCGCGGCAGCCCCCGACCGAGCGCCCGCGCCCCCAGCCGTGCCAGCGCGAGGGCGCCCTTGCGCCAGGCTCGCTCGCGGTCTGACTCCCGCCCGGAGCGGATCTTCGCCACCGCCTGCGCCGCCCGCGTGCTCGTGGCGTCGTAGGGCCCCCACCACTGACCCCTGTACGCGGGGGGGTCCCAGGTGATGAGCTTTTCCTGGGCGCACGCCCTCAGCCCCGCCGCTCCGAGCGTGCGCCCGAGGCCGCTGCCGGCGGCCGCGCCCCAGGGCCCGCGCGAGACGGTGGGAGCGGGGAGGTGGTCGTTGAGCCACACCATGCCCGCATGCAGCTCGCGCGCGATCCGCGTTCCCTGGTAGCGGTCAGCCGTCCACACCGAGGCGCCCAGCCCGTAGGCGCTGTCGTTGGCCAGCGCGATCGCCTCCTCGACGGAGTCGAACGGCACCACCGTCAGCACCGGTCCGTCCAGCGGCTCGCGCGAGATGCGCATCTCGGGCGTGGTCCCCGTGATCACCGCGGGGGCGTAGAAGCAGCCGGCTTTGCAGCCGGGCGGGCTGACGGGTCCGCCGCAGTGAAGTCGGGCTCCCTGCTCGATCGCCTCCGCCACCAGCGCTTCCACGTGGGCGGTGCGGCGCGCGGAGGCGAGCGGTCCGACCTGCACGCGGGGATCGCCGGGGTCGCCCACTCTCAGCGTCCGCGCCCCGCCGATCAGCCCCGCGAGGAAGCGCTCATGGACCTCGCGTGCGACGTACACGCGCTCGATCGCGCCGCGTGCCTGTCCCGCACCGGCGCATCCGGCCCACAGCGCGCCGGCCACAGCGCGCGGCAGGCGCGCGTCGGCGAGCACGAGCATGGCGTCCTTGCCGCCCAGCTCCACAGTCACCTCCTTCTCGTGCGACACGCACGACCGCGCGACCGCGCGACCGACGTCGGGCGAGCCGGTGAACAGGATCTTGTCCACGGGCGCCTGCGCCAGCGCCACGCCCACCTCCGCGCCGCCGTGCACGATCCGCACCAGACCCTCCGGCAGGCCGGCACGCGCCAGCACCCGCGCGATCCGCTCGCCCGCCAGGCATGCCCGGCGGGCGGGCTTGAACGTCACCCCGTTCCCCGCCAGCAGCGCCCCCGCGATCTGCCCCAGCGGCTGGGCGAAGGGAGCGCTGCCCGCGCCGATCACGCCTACGACCCCATACGGCTCGTAGGCGATCCGCCCGCGCTTGAGCAGCGACATCGAGCGGTGGATGCCCACGCGCCGGCTGCCCAGCACCTCGGCGCCGTCCTCGGCGATCCACTTCAGCGCGTCGATCGCGGCCAGCAGCTCCAGCGCGGCGATCTCCGCACCCGGCCTGCCCTGCTCGCGCGCGAGCGTCCGCCGCAGCTCGTCGAAGTCGTCGATCACCGACTGGGCCATCCTGCGCATGTAGCGGGCGCGATCCTGGAGGCGCAGCAGCGCCCACAGCGGCTGCACCTTGGCCACGTCCTGGACGACCGCGTCGATGTGCTCGGCCGGGGTGGTGGGGACCGTGCCGAGGATCGCCCCGGTGGCCGGATCGCGCGCAATGAGCTGCTCCTCGTCGGCGGAGGTCTCGTTCGTGGTGCTCATCGGGGAGCGATTATCACTGCTCCAGGCCGCGTTCGGAGCGAATCCGCTGCAGGCGCAGGGCGAGCTCGGCCTCCGCCTCATCGGGCTGGTAGTAGCGCGCGCCGGCGAGGCCCTCCGGCGCCAGCTCCTGCGAGGAGACGTGGCCGGGGTGCGCGTGCGGGTTGTCATAGGCGCCCCGCTGCTGGCCAACCGATCGGAGATCGGCCAGCGGCCCGGAGCGCAGCCATGCGGGCGCCGGCGCCGCGCCGTGCTGGCGGACGTGCTCGGCGGCCGCCGAGAGCGCGCGCCCGGCCGCGTCGGACTTCGGCGCCAGCGCCAGGTAGATGGCCGCCTGCGCCAGCGCGTAGCGCGCCTCGGGCAGCCCCACCAGCTCGACCGCCTGGGCGGCCGCCGTGGCCAGCGACAGGGCGGCGGGGTCGGCGTTGCCGATGTCCTCGGAGGCGAGGATCACCATCCGCCGCACGATGAACCGCGGGTCCTCGCCGCCCTCCAGCATCACCGCCAGGTAGTGCAGCGAGGCGTCGGGATCCGAGCCCCGCGTCGCCTTGATCCACGCGGAGATGTAGTCGTAGTGGCGGTCGCCGCCCTTGTCGTAGAGGATCGCCCGCCGCTGCAGCGCGTCCTCGACACGCTGCAGGGTCACCCGCTCCTCACCCAGCTCCGCGGCGGTCGCGGCGGCCAGCTCGAGCGCGTTGAGCGCCGTACGCGCGTCGCCTTCGCTGCGCGCCGCCAGGAAGTCGAACGCGTCCGGTTGCACCGCCATCGAGGTGCCCGCGGCGCGGCGCAGCACCGTTGCCAGCTCCTCGGCGGTCAGGGCCTGCAGTGCATACACGCGCAGGCGCGAGAGCAGCGCGCCGTTGACCTCGAACGCCGGGTTCTCGGTGGTGGCGCCGATCAGCGTCAGCAGGCCCTCCTCCACCGCGGGCAGCAGCGCGTCCTGCTGGGCCTTGTTGAAGCGGTGGATCTCATCGAGGAACAGCACCGTCTGCCCGCCGCTGGTGTCGCGCCGGTGGGCCGCCCGCTCGATCACCGCGCGCACCTCCGCGCGCCCCGCCTGCACGGCGCTCAGCTCCTCGAACGCCGCGCTCGAGCGCGCGGCCACCATCCGCGCGAGCGTCGTCTTGCCCGAGCCGGGCGGACCGTAGAGCACCATCGAGTGCGGGTGGCCCTGCTCGATCGCCGTGCGCAGGGCCGAGCCCGGGCCGAGCAGGTGCGACTGGCCGACGAACTCCTCGATGCTCTGCGGGCGCATCCTCACGGCGAGCGGGCGTGCCGCTGCGCTGCCCGCCGACCCGTCGGGACTCCCCCTGTTGGCGGACCGACCGCTCTGCTCGCGCGCCGGATCCTCGTCGAAGAGGGTGTCCATCAGCGCAGTATCCTCCGAGTGCGGAGGTCCGTGGGGCGCCCGCAAGGCGGAGGTTGCGATCTCGGTCGAGTTTTAGGGGCGCTTCTGCTCTTTCCGTGGGTGAGGTGAAGGGGATGTAGAGGGCGCACGCCGCGCTGCGCCTAGGGTTCCGGCTTCTTGACGGCTGGAATCCAGAGGAGGCGAGAGCGACGTGCGCGG
>Ga0075520_1000307_pt1 | contig 20642 bp, 21 predicted proteins | sample NGEPerB_FD_75100 | JGI IMG/M metagenome (GOLD analysis project Ga0075520, IMG submission 75100) | Arctic peat soil microbial communities from the Barrow Environmental Observatory site, Barrow, Alaska, USA - NGEE PermafrostAB12-B | ecosystem: Environmental > Terrestrial > Soil > Wetlands > Peat ... | reverse complement strand
CCGGTCGTCGTGGTGGTCCCTCCCGGCGGGGGCGTCGCGGTGGTGGTGGTTGTCGTCGTTCCGGCGGGGTTGACGGTGATCGTGCCTTTCATCGCTTCCGGATGCACGGTGCAGACGAACGTGTAGGTCCCCGGTTTGCCGAACGTGCATTCCGCGTGCCAGCTGACTTCGCCGGTTGCTTCGGTCGCCGCGGTGGGAAGCCCGGTGCAGTTCGGCTTGGCCCCAGCTGTGCCGCCTGTGAATTGGAGGCCGTGCTTCGTTTCCGCATATGGGTTGCTGATCTTCACGACCCCACCTTCGCCGACCGTCGCCGCGTTGGGCGACCAGTAGCGGATCGTTTCCGAGCCAGAGGAGTAGGAGTACGCGGTGATCGAGGGGATCGTTTCCGAGCCGGCCATCGCCGGCAGGACGGCGACCGCTGCGCCGAGCAGAGCCACCGCACCGAACATGGGCCCTCTGCGCATCCTCATCGCCCTTCACCCGCCTCTCGTCGCTGGCCAGCACGCGCGCCGGACGCGAAACGCGCGCACCGGACTCGCCGTCAACCACCAGGACGCCGGCGCCGGTCGATCCTTCCCGGCGCTACAGTCGCAGTGCGGATTGCGCGCACGCCGAGCTGGTGCTCCCCTCCGCCAACGCCCATGCGCACTCTCGATCCGCAGTCCCTCACCCAGCACGTGGACCGTCTCTACCGCGCCGCGTGGGCGCTGTGCGGCTCGCGCGAGGACGCCGAGGACCTCGTTCAGGAGACCTTTGCGCGCGTGCTCTCGCGGCCCCGCGTGATCCAGGGCGACGACGACCTCTACTACCTGATGCGCGTGCTTCGCAACACCTTCCTGACCGGCATTCGCACTGCCTCTCGGCGCCCCCACACGGTCGCCACGCTCGAGGACGTGGTGACGGTCGATCCGAGGCCGATGGGACGCCCGGAGCAGGCGCTGGAGGTGCAGGAGGTGTATGAGACGATCGCGCAGCTGCCGGAGGACTTCCGCCTGGCGCTGGTGGCGGTGGACGTGCTCGGGCTCTCATACCGGGAGGCGTCGCGGGCGCTGCGCGTGCGCGAGGCCACGCTCACCACGCGGCTTTTCCGGGCGCGCAAGCAGGTCACGCGGCGCCTGGCGCCGGAGCCCGCCGAGGAGCAGCTGCCCACGCCGGCCCGAAGCGAGCAGTCCGGAGCACCCGATCCCGGCGGCCCCCCGCCCGACTCCTCCACCAACCACACGAGCGCGATCGACGCAATTCGGCGGGAAGAGAAGGGCGCAGGTGGAGTCCTGTCAAGTGGGGGAACACCATGAGCGAGCGCAACGCCACCACCGAAGCGGAGCTGATCGAGCTCGTCCGCTCGATCGACGTTCGCGCGCCCGAGGAGCTGCACCGCCGCACGGCGACGCTGATCGCCGAGCGGGCGCCGCGATCCCGACGCCGTGCGAGCTCCGCCGCGGCGCCCTCGCTCGGGCTGCGGCTGGGCGGCGGTGTCGCGGTCCTGGTCGCGGCGGTGCTGGCGCTCGCGATCGTGCTGGGCTCGGGCGGCAGCGGCTCCACCCTGACCCTGCAAGCGGCCGCAGCGCTGGCGCTGCGCCCGGCGACGATGAGCGCTCCGGCGGAGAGCCCACGCGTGCGCACCCAGCTCGCGGCTGCGGTCGACGGCGTGGCGTTCCCCTACTGGGGCGGGCGCTTCGGCTGGCACTCGGCAGGCGCGCGCACCGACCGGATCTCGGGGCGCGCGGTGATGACCGTCTTCTACGCCAACGGCCGCGGCCAGCGGATCGGCTACTCGATCATCGCGGGCACGCCCGCCCCGCGCCTCGGAGGGGGCGTGGTCAGATGGCGAGCCGGCACGCCCTACCACCTGCTGACCGAGGGCGGCAGCCTCCTCGTCACGTGGGTGCGCAGCGGGCATCTGTGTGTGGTGGCCGGCCGCGGGGTCCAGGGCGCGGCGTTGCTGGCGCTGGCCAGCTGGGACGATCGCGCCACGGCCGCCTGACCAGCGCCGGGGAAGATTGCCGGGCGTAGCGGCGTCTTTGCTCTTGAAGGCCCACCCCCAGATCTCCGCGGCCCGCGACACGCTCGAGGCCCGGGGACCCGATATCAGGAGGCATCTCCATGAAACGAACCTACGTCCTATTGGCCAGCGTCCTGGCCAGCGCGGCGGGCGCCGTGACGGTCGCGAGCGCGCAGCGCGGCCTCCCCAGCGCCAGCGCTCACGCGAGCCGAGTTGCCGTGGTCGGGCTGCGCCAGACGAAGCTTGGCAAGATCCTGGTCAACTCCAAGGGCCACACGCTGTACGAGTTCACGAAGGACCATTCCAACAAGAGCGCCTGCGCGACGATCATGGAATGCCCGGAATCCTGGCCGGCGCTCAAGACGACCGGCAAACCGGTGCAGGGCGCGGGCGTTCGCGCTTCGCTGCTCTCGACGATCAAACTCCCGGGAGGCGCCAAACAGGTCACCTACGCCGGTCACCCGCTGTACGCCTACAGCGCCGACAGCGGCCCGGGAGAAACGTCCTACGTGGGGGAAGAAGCGTTCGGCGGCAAGTGGTACGCGATCAGCGCGTCCGGGCACACGGTGAAGTAGCGGCCGGGGCGTTCAAGCGCTGGGCACCGTGAGGGGCGGACCCGCCCAGCGCACGCCCTCCTCGAGCGGCAGCGCCGCGAGCGCGTCGGACAGGCGCCTGCCGTCGGGCGCCCGCAGCTCGAAGTCGAGCTCGAGCGCGGGGATCAGGACGAAGCGCCGGCTCAGCAGCTGATCGTGGGGCAGCGTCATGCGCTCCTCCTGAAGCTCCACGTCACCCAGCAGCAGGATGTCGATGTCGATCGCGCGGGGACCGTGGCGCACGTCCCCGCCGCCACGGCCGAGCTCGCGCTCCAGGCGCTTGACCGCGTCGAGCAGCTCCAGCGGCGCGAGGGTGGTGCGCACACGCAGGCAGGCGTTCAGGAAGCTCGGCTGGTCGAGCACCTCGCCGACGGGATCGGTGTCGTAGACGGAGGAGGCGGCGAGCACCTGCACCCCGGCGGCGGGCAGCGCGTCAACGGCCGCCCGCAGATGCTCACGGCGCTCGCCGACGTTGGAGCCGAGCCCGAGCAGCCCGAGGTTGCCCCCGGGCTCGGTCGGCAGCAGCGGGTCGGGCCGGGCCGGCGTGTCAGGCACGCGTGGTCTGCAGGCCCGCTTGCGTGGCCTTCTCGCCCATCGCCTGCGCGAACGGGATCAGGCCGGAGAGCGGGCGCACCATGACGGTGAAGTCGGCGATCAGCCCGTCGGCGTCGAAGCGCAGCAGGTCGATGCCCTCCAGCTCCCTGCCTGCCACGGAGGCCCGGAAGATCAGCGCGTGCGCGCCGTCGGCCTGGAGCTCGTCGGTGTAGCGGAAGTCCTCGACGGTCTGCCCGACGATCGACAGCAGCGCGGCGACGGTCTTCCGACCGACGAACGGGTGAAAGGTCGCGGGGCTGTGGAAGACGACGTCGGGCGCCAGCAGCGCGCGCACGGCGTCGATGTCTCCGCGCTCGACCGCCTCTCGGAATCGTGCCGCGCTGCTCATGCCCGAGCTCCCAGTCCGCCCTCGTGCAAGCCCGCCCACGCGTGCAGCCGGCGCAGCGGCTTGGGCGCCCACCAGGAGCGCTCGCCGAGTCGGCCCATCAGGGCGGGGACGAGCAAGGCACGGACCACGCTCGCGTCGATCGCAACCGCGAGCGCAGCTCCCACCCCGAGCTGCTTGATGAAGAAGATGTGCGAGGTCGCGAACGCGCCGATCGCGACGCAGAACAGCAGCGCGGCGGCCGTCACCAGCCGCCCGGTCCGCTCCAGCCCGAGTGCGACCGCCGCGCGCGTGGCCAGGCCTTCGTCGTGCGCCTCCTTGATCCGCGAGTACAGGAACACACCGTAGTCGGTGGAGAGCGCGAACGCGACCACGAACAGCAGCACGAGGTTGGACTCCTCGAGGCCCCCGATCGGGGTGAATCCGAGCAAGGAGGAGGCGTGGCCGTCCTGGAAGACGAGCACGAGCAGCCCGGCGCCGACGGCGACCGTCAGCAGGTTCATCGCCAGCGCCAGCAGCGGCAGCACGAGCGAGCCGGTCATCAGGAACAGGAAGCCGCCGGTCACGAGCGCGAGGATCACGAGCGCGAGCGGCAGGTGCGCGGCGATCGCCGTCTTCTGGTCGATGAACCGGGCCGTGGGGCCGCCGACGAGCAGCGTGGACGGGCCTGCGATCGTGCGCAGGCGCTTGACGAGCGCCTGGTTGGCCGGCGCGCCGTCGGTGCCGCGCGGCAGCATTTCGATCTCCCACGTGCCGCGGCCGAGGTAGCGCGGCGGGGCGACGCCAGCCTGGGCGCCGGCGCTGAGCGCCGCGCGGCGGGCGATCGCGGCGACGCTCTGGCCGCGCGCTTCGCCCGTCGTCGTTCCACCGGCGGTTGCGCGCACGACCATCGTGATCGTCTGGGAGCCGTCGACGGCGAAGTCGCGCGTGAGCGCTTCGGCGACCTTGCGGGATTCCGAGGACGCCGGCAGCACGTGCGCGTCCGCAGGCGCAAGCGCGAGGCGGAGCGACGGGGAGGCGACCGCGAGCAGCGCCGCGCCGGTCACGAGCGCGACGAGGCCGGGCCGACGCATCACGGCGCGCGCGAGCGAGAACCACGCGCCGTGCCCGCTGGCCTGCGCGGCGCGTGCGGCGCCCCGCTGCAGCCGCGCGGGCGCCAGCGCGTCCAGGCGCGGGCCGAGCGCGACGAGCACCGCCGGCAGCACGGTCAGCGAGACGGCGCCCGCGCAGAGCGCGACCAGTGCCCCGCCGATCCCCATCGAGTAGAGGAAGCGCAGCGGGAACACGAGCAGGCAGGAGAGCGCACCGGCGACCGTCACCGAGCTGTAGAGCACGGTGCGACCGGCCGTCTGCAGCGTGCGCGAGATCGCCGCCCGCCGCGCGGGGCGCGAGCAATCGCCGCCTGCCCGCGCCAGCTCCTCGCGGTAGCGCGCGACGACGAACAGGCTGTAGTCGATCCCCAGGCCGAGACCCATGCCCGTGACGAGGTTGACAGCGAAGATCGAGAGCCCGAGAAACTGGTCGATCAGGCGCAGCAGCAGGAACGTGATGACGATCGCGAAGCCCCCCACGAGCAGCGGCAGCGCCGCGGCCACAAGGCCCCTGAAGACCCAGAACGACAGCAGCAGGAGGATCGGGAAGGCGAACATCTCGGCGCGGCTCAGGTCGGAGGTGGTGCGTTTGTTGATTTCGCTGAAGGCGACGTCGTTGCCGCCCAGGCGCACGCCGCTGCCGGCCAGCTGCGGGCGTATGTGGTCCACCGCCGTGGCCGCCCGCGCGCGCGTCGCAAAGGCGGCGAGCACCACCGTCTGGCGTCCGTCGCGTGAGACCAGCTCGGGCAGGTGCGAGCCCGGATAGTCGAGCGCGCGCTGGAAGCCGGGCTGGGCGGCCAGCAGTGAGGCCACACGCGCCGCCGGACGTGCCGCCGCCGGGCTCGCGCGGACGCCACCGACGCTCGGCACGAGCGCGGCGACGCCATAGTTGGCGGACTGTCCGGTCGCGCGTTCGATCGTCCGCAGGACCTGCTGGCTCTGGGCGGCGGGATCCTGGAAGTCAGACGATTCGCTCTTGAGGACCGATACGACGGGGACGCCAAGGATGGCTGCGAGGAGGAATGCCACACCCGCAAGGAGCAGCACGCGGCGGGCGCGGCGAGAAGCGAGATCAGACAGGCGCGCGATCACGGCGACCGGTGCTCCTTGGGGTCAGGTGCTCGATTGGCCCGGCATATTAGTGACTGCTAACTAACCTGTCAAGCTCGGCTGCGACTAGCCTGCGGCTTCGCGCCAGACCTCGACCGAGACCTCGTCCACGCTGAGCGCTATCGGCGGCTCCGGCTTGGCGGCCTTCACCCAGATTCCCTCGAGCTCGTAGTCGGCCAGCAGACGGTCGGCGATAGTGCTGCACAGGCGCTCCAACGTCTTGTGCGAGCGCTGCTGGGCGATCAACGCCACCAGCTGGCAGACCTCGGCGTAGTCGACCGTGTCCTCGATCGAGTCCGTGACCGTGGCGTCCGTCTCGCCGATGTCCAGGCGCAGGTCGAGCACCAGGCGCTGGCCGACCTCGCGCTCGGCCTCGCTGACACCGTGGTGGGTGTAGAGCGAGAGCCCGCTGATCTCGATGGTGACCGACTCGGCGGCCTCTTCGAGATCGCGTCCGTCGTCGTCATCTAGCTCGTCCGCGTCGTCCCCGCGCTGCTCGCCGTCCATCGCCCGCCCAACGTAGCAGCCGCCACGGCCAGCGCGTCGCGCACGGGAGCGACCTCGTGTACGCGAAACACGCGCGCGCCGCGCTCGTAGGCGAGCACGTTCGTCGCCAGCGTGCCGGCGAGCCGCTGCGAGACATCCACTGGCTCGCGGCGCGCCGCGGCACGGGCCAGGATGCGACCGATGAACGCCTTGCGCGAGGTGCCGATCACGATCGGCGCGCCCAGGTCGCACAGCTCGTCCAGGCGCAGGAGAAGCTCCAGGTTGTGGACGTCAGTCTTGCCGAACCCGATGCCCGGATCGAGCAGAATCCGCTGCTCGCGCACGCCACTGGCGACGGCGAGCTCGAGGCGCTCCTGGAGAAAGGCCCTGACCTCGTCAACCACGTCGTCGTAGCGGGGCTCCCGCTGCATCGTGCGCGGCTCGCCGAGCATGTGCATCAGGCAGCACTCCGCGCCGCTTCGCGCCACCACCTCCGCCATCCGCGGGTCGGCGCGCATGGCGCTGACGTCGTTGACCAGGCTGGCACCGGCCTGCAGCGCCGCCTCGGCCACGCCCGCCTTGGAGGTGTCTACCGAGATCCGCGCGCCGATCTCAGCCGCGGCCAGCCCCTCGATCACCGGCAGCACGCGTGCGAGCTCCTGCTGCTCGGAGACCGGCTCGGCGCCGGGCCGCGTCGATTCGCCCCCGATGTCCAGGATGTCCGCTCCCTCGGCGGCCAGCCTGCGGCCGTGCTCGATCGCGGCGCCGGCCTCCAGGAAGCGCCCACCGTCGGAGAACGAGTCCGGCGTCACGTTGACGATCCCCATCAGGCGGAAGCCGCCCGGAACCTCGGCGGTGGTGCTCAAGCGGCCAGACGGCCCTCGCGGATACGGGCCACGAGGTCCTTGGACTCTTCGCGGATCACGCGCCCGTCGTCCAGCTCGATCGCGGGAAACAGCTTCTGCCCCGTCAGGGCGATGTAGTCCTTGCGCCGCGAACGCGGGAACGCGGGATGACGGACGACCTGATAGTCGATGCCCTGCTCGTCCAGCGCCTTCTGGACCTGCCAGCACGGATGTGGGCCCTTTGCCCACATCGTCGAGCAGCGATGGATCTTGACGGCCACCTAGGCGGGCTCGGGGCGCTCTTGGTCGGTTGCTCGCAACTCGGCCGAGCCGCCCGCCAGCCCCGGACGGGGGATCGTGCGCGGCGCTTCGCGCTCGGCGCGGTCCACGGGCGAGGGCGGCGCGGGCAGCTCGGGCTTGGACTCCTCCTCGATCCCGAACACCTCCTCGTCGCTCTTGCCCGCCAGCAGCGCCAGGAACTCCTCCTTCTCGATCGTCTCACGCTTGACCAGTATCTCGGAGATGTTGGCGAGGTCGTGCTGGTGTTCGGTGAGGATGCTGGTGGCGCGCTGATGGGCCGCCTCGATGATGCGGCGGACCTCGTCGTCGATCTCGCGTGCGATCTCGTCGGAGTAGTCGGGCTCGGTGGAGAACTCGCGGCCGAGGAACGGCTGGCCGTGGTCGTGGCCGAACACGCGCGGACCGAGCTTCTCGCTCATGCCGAAGCGCATCACCATCTGCTTGGCCGTGGCGGTGACCTTCTCGATGTCGTTGGAGGCGCCGGTGGTGATCTCGCCGAAGACGATCTCCTCGGCCGCGCGTCCACCGAGGGTCATCGCCATCGTGTCCTCGAGCTCGGCGCGGGTGGTCAGGAAGCGATCCTCCTGGGGCATCGAGATCGTATAGCCGAGCGCCTGTCCGCGCGAGATCACGGAGATCTTGTGCACGGGGTCGGAGTGCTCGAGGAAGTGCCCCACGAGCGCGTGGCCCATCTCGTGGTAGGCGGTGATCAGGCGCTCTTTCTCGCTCATCACGCGCGTCTTCTTCTCCGGCCCGGCGATCACGCGCATGATCCCCTCCTCCAGCTCGTCCTGGCCGATCTCGCGCTTGCCGGTGCGGGCGGACAGGAGCGCCGCCTCGTTGATCAGGTTCGAGAGATCCGCTCCGGTGAAGCCAGGGGTCTGCCCTGCCAGGGCGTCGATGTCGATGATCTTGGCCAGCGGCTTGCCGCGCGTGTGCACCTCGAGGATCTTCGCGCGTCCCTTGCGGTCCGGGCGGTCCACGGCGATCTGGCGGTCGAATCGCCCGGGACGCAGCAGCGCGGGGTCGAGGATGTCGGGCCGGTTGGTGGCCGCGATCATGATGATGTTGTCCTTGGCCTCGAAGCCGTCCATCTCGACCAGCAGCTGGTTGAGAGTCTGCTCGCGCTCGTCGTGGCCGCCGCCCAGGCCGGCGCCGCGGTGGCGCCCGACTGCGTCGATCTCATCCATGAAGATGATGCACGGGCTGTTCTGCTTGGCCTGCTCGAAGAGGTCACGCACGCGCGAGGCGCCGACGCCGACGAACATCTCCACGAAGTCCGAGCCGGAGATCGAGAAGAACGGCACCCCCGCCTCGCCCGCCACGGCGCGCGCGAGCAGCGTCTTGCCGGTGCCCGGCGGTCCGTACAGCAGCACTCCTGTGGGGATCCTCGCCCCGAGCGCCTGGAACTTCTTGGGGTTCTCGAGGAATTCCTTGATCTCGTGGAGCTCCTCCACGGCCTCGTCCACGCCGGCGACGTCGCGGAAGGTGATCTTGGGCGAATCGGCGGACATGCGCTTGGCGCGCGACTTGCCGAACGACATCACTTTCGAGCCGCCGCCCTGGACCTGGTTCATCAGGAAGATCCAGAAGCCGAAGAACAGAAGAATCGGCAGGATGTACGTCAGCAGCCCCAGCAGCGCGCTGCTCTTTTCCGATTCGACGTTGTAGCTGACGCCGGCGCTCCTGAGTTCTTTGATCAGTTCGGGAGCCGCCTGGTCGATGAACCCGACTTCGTAGCTTTCCTTGTCTTTGAGCTTGACTTCGAGGGCCTTGCCCTTGTTCTTGAACTCCACCGACTTGACTTCGCCGCGGGGAAGCTCGGAGCCGACCAGCGTCTGATAGCTGTGCGGGCGGTGGTTGGTGGGGCCCGTGTTGACGAGTTTGACCGCGAGGAAGGCCAACACCACGACAATGAGGATCGGGAATGCGGCGCTCTTGAAGAAACGGCTCATGGCGAGATCCTGAGGGTCCTGGCACCGTATGAAGTCGTGGCCACCGGTCCACTAGCGTACCATGAAAGCCCCGTCTTTCCGGCAGTTGCGGCGGGCTCCGGGAGGGTGGAAGGGGCCTCTATCTAGCTCACCAGCGCAGCCACGAACGGCAGGTTGCGATGGCGCTCGGCGTAGTCGAGGCCGTATCCGACCACGAAGCGATCGGGGATCTCGAAGCCCACGTAGCGCGTCGGGAGATCCACCTTGCGCCGCTCGGGCTTGGTCAGCAGCGCGCACACCTCCAGCGTCCGCGGGTTGCGCGAGCCGAGGTTGCGCATCAGATACTGCAGGGTCAGCCCGGAGTCCACGATGTCCTCGATGATCAACACGTCGCGGCCTTCGATCGCGGCGTCGAGATCCTTGAGGATCCTCACCACCCCCGAAGAGTCGGTGGCGGAGCCGTAGGAGGCGACGGCCATGAAATCGACCTCCACGGGGATGTCGATGAAGCGCATGAGGTCGCTGAGAAAGAACACGGCGCCCTTGAGCACCCCGACCAGCAGCAGCGACCTGCCGGCGTAGTCGCGCGAGATCTCCTCACCCAGTTCTGCGACACGCCGCTGCAGATCCTCGGCACTCACGAGCACCTCGCCCAGGCCGGGCTCGCTTGAGAGGCGCGCGGGTGTGGCCACGCCAGGGAGTCTAGCCCTCGCGCGGCGGCTCCTCCGCGGGCGAGCGGGCGGAGTGCCGGGCCGGGCCGCCGGCGGCGCGGGCGGCGCCCGTGATCCGCGGGGGGAGCTTGACCATTTCGAGCACGCCGTTCTCGATGACCGCGCCGGCGAGCCCTCCAACGTGCAGCTCTGCCCGCCCGCCGCGACGCCCGAGTGCGACGATCTCCTCGACGCGATCGCCCGCCTGCGGGACATAGGTGCCGACGGCGTTCTCGGCCAGGCGTACGAGAATCATGCGCGCCAGCGCGGCGGGCAGCTCGCGCAGGCGCGCGATCCCGATGTGCGGGGCGCCGGCCAGCTCGCTGCTCACCAGCTCCTCGAGCAGCTCCGTCTCCTCGCGCAGCAGCACCGCCGTCCTGAGCACGTTGGACTCTGCCGCGGGGTGCACCGCGCGCAGCGCCGGGAGCAGCCCGTGGCGCACGCGTGTGCGTGCGTAGCGCTCGTCCTCGTTGCTCTCGTCCTCGCGCCATCGCAGGCCCCGCGCCTGGCAGTAGGCGGCGGTCTGCTCGCGTGTCACCCCAAGCAGCGGGCGGATCAGCCGTCCCTCGGCGGGCACCATCCCCAGCAGCGCGCGCCGCCCAGGGGAGGCGGCCAGGCGGTAGAGGATCGTCTCCACCTGATCGCTGGACGTGTGCCCCGTGGCGATCAGCGCGTCGCGTCGCGCCGCCGCCTCCGCGGCTGCCGCGTAACGCACCTCGCGCGCCCACGCCTGCACGTTCCCTCCCAGCCCCTGCGCAGCCGCACCGCCATCGCCGGGAGGGCTCACGCGCACGGTCTCCAGCTCGATTCCCAGCTGGCGAGCGAGTGCGGCGCAGTGGCGCTCATCCGCGCCGGCCTGCTCGCGCAGGCCGTAGTTGACGTGCAGCGCGCTCACCGCCCCGGGGCCGAGCAGGGCGAGCGCCACGTCGAGCAGACAGGTCGAGTCGCGTCCGCCGGAGAGCATCGCCACGACGGCGCGATCGCGCGCGAACAGCCCACCGGCGCGAACGGCCTCGCGCAGCTCCTGCGCGACGATCGAGGCGTGCTCCTGCGGCACCTCCATCGGGAGCCTACTCCCCGGGCGCGGAGACGGTGAACAGCTCGGTGGGCTCGGAGAAGCCCTTGAGCCTGACCTCGCCGATCCGGCTGAACTCCAGTGCGTCCACCCCGGCGGCCATCTCCACGACCGGCCGCGTCACGAGCACCTCGCCGCCGCCCGCGCGCGCCACCACCCGCGCGGCCTGGTTGACCTCACGTCCGAAGTAGTCCCCGTCGCGGTAGAGCACCTCGCCATAGTGCACGCCGATCCGCGGCGGCGGCTCGCCGGGGGCGATCCCCGCCTGCAGGCCCACAGCCCATTGGGTCAACGCCGCCGGGTCGGAGCCGATCACCATCACCTCGTCGCCCAGCGTCTTGATCACGCGCGCGTCCGCGGGCAGCGTCTGGGTCACGGCCTCCGCGAAGCGCTCCACCGCGCCGACCGCCGCCTCGTCGCCGCGCTCGACCGTCAGGCGCGCATACCCGGCGAGATCCGCGAACGCGATCGCCACCCGCAGGCGCCCCTCTTGTAGCGCGTCCTCGCCGAGATTGGCCTCCATGTGGCCGATCATGTCCTGCTCGACGAACTGCGCCAGCAGGCGCCCGTGGAGGTAGTTCATGAACGGCGCCGCGAACGGGAACACCTCGCGCGCGAGGCCCTCCATCTCCTCCGCGATCTCCACGCTGGGCACGCCCGCGCGCATCAGCGGCTCGTGCACGTAGAGGTGGATCAGGCGCACCTCTGCGTCGGCGATCTGGGCGATCACCTGTCCGTAGACGCGCATCAGCTGCAGGAACGCCGGCAGCGGGAACCCGGCGGCGAGGACGGAGGCCGCGTATTCGAACATCCGCAGGTCCTCGTCGGAGAACGCCTCCAGCGACTGCGTGCCCAGGCCCATGGTGGCGTAGATCCGTTTGATCAGCTCCGCGTCCAGCCCGCTGGCGCGCACCAGGTCCTTGAGCGAATGCCGGGCCTCGGCGCCGCTCAGCAGGTTCTCGATCGGGCCGATCGCCAGCTGGCCGTCGTCGCTGGCCCGCTTGATGTCCTCGAGTGTGTGCCCGCGCGCGCGCAGCCGCGCCACCACGCGGACGTAGGCGAGCGCCGCCGGGGTCCAGCGGCCATCGAAGCCGGGAACCAGGCCGCGCGCGAGCCAGCGCCTCACCGTCGCCGGCGAGACCTCCGCGCGGGCAGCCACCTGGGCGAGCGTGAACGCGCCCGTCTCGGCCACAGGATCATCTCCGGAGCCGGCCACTCAGGCGGGCGAGGCGGCGGGCATTCCCATATCCCGGAGTCTAAAGTCGCCGCCGATGTCGCACAGTGCTCCCATCCATCTGCGCCCCACGGCGCCGCTGGGCGAGCGCGTGCTGCTGCCCGGCGATCCCGGCCGCGCGCTCGCGCTGGCGCAGGCGCTGCTGGTGGAGCCGCGCATGTTCAACCACCACCGCGGCCTGTGGGGCTACACCGGCGCGGCGCCCGACGGCGAGCCGCTGACGATCCAGGCCACCGGCATCGGCGGCCCGTCGGCGGCGATCGTCCTGGAGGAGCTGATCTCCCTCGGAGCGCGCCGCGCCGTGCGCGTCGGCACCTGCGGCGCGCTGGCGCCCGGCCTGGCGCTGGGCGAGCTGGTGATCGCACGCGAGTCCATCTGCGCCGACGGCACCTCGCGGGCCCTGGGCGCGGACGGGCCCGCGGAGGCCGACCCCGCCCTGACCGAGGCGCTGATCCGCCAGGCGCCCGACGCGCACGTGGGCACGATAGTCAGCGTGGACCTGTTCTACGAGACGGCTGCGCGCGGAGCACGCCACGATGCGCTGGCGGTGGAGATGGAGGCCGCGGCGCTGTTCGCCGTGGGCACGCGTGCGCAGGTGCCGGTCGCCTGCGTGCTTACGGTCTCAGACACATTCGACCCCGGCGGCGCGCGCCGCCGGATCGACGATCATGCGCTGCTGGCGGCCGCCGAAACGATGGGCGCCGCGGCAATCGCGGCGCTCGCCGCCTGAGCCTCAGGCTTTCCTGCTCGCCGCTTTCGCTTTCGGCTTGGCCGCCGCGGGCTTGGCCATCGCCGCTTTCGGCCTGGCCGTGCTCGCGGTCGTGGGCTGCGCCGCGGCGGACTGGTCGAGCTTGCCGGTGAGCGTGCGCAGCTGCTCCTCGATCGCCGACAGGCGACTGTCCACGCCGCCTGCAGAGAGCGCACGGTCGAGCCGGTCCACGCCGTCCTCGATGCCCTCCAGGCGGTGGGAGACGGAGCGCAGGCGCCTGGTCAGGCGTTCGATGTCCGCGGCCGAGGGGATGTTGAGCGCGCCCATCGCCACCTCCTGCGCCTGGGCTGCCTTCTCGCGGGCGTCGAACGCGCGGCCGATGGCTCCGGTGAAGAGCGGGTTTTCCAGCAGGTCGGAGAGGGCTTTGCCGAGCCGGTCCTCCGTGGTGCCTCCGAACCGCTCTCGCAGGCTCTTGGCGACGTTGCTCGCGTCGGACATCCGCTGCTCCTGGTCGTCGAGTCGGACGGGCCCGTGGGCCCCGGAGTGTTCACGGCGACAGCCGCAGAGGAAGGATACGGTGCAGAGATGCCCGAGCGGCTGTTCATCTTCATGCAGATGGAGTTCCCCTGGGCCCTGGGCCCTGCGGACGGCCGCTATCTGCTGCGCCTGCAGGCGGACGCCGAGCCCGAGCGCGTGGTGGTGCTCGGCACGCTGGAGGCGCGGCGCGCCGCGGCGAGTCGGCGCGCGGCCACGAGGGGCGGGCGCCGTTCGCGCCTGCAGCGGCTGGGCGCGCGCGGCGCGGGGCCGTCGGCCACGCCCGAGCCGGCGCCGGTGAGCACCACGCGGGTGACCGTCATCGATCCGATCTCGCTGTCGGCCGAGCATCAGGCGCGGGCCTGGCTGGAGGATCTCGACCGCGAGCGCGACGTGCTGGCGGCCGTGGCGGTGATCAACCGCGTACTGCACGCGCACAGGATCGCCTCCGCGGATCCCTACGTCCACGAGGTCTCCCCCGCCCAGGCGCTGGTGATCAGGGCCGGCTGGGGCGAGGGCGAGCAGGTAGCCAGCGGGCGCTGGCTGCACGCCCGCGAGCTGCCGTGGATGCCGCACGGCCGCAGGTCGGGCGCGCGTCGTGGTGGCGGGCGGTCGCGCTCCTCGGCGCTGCGGCCCCAGGAGCGCCTGGCGGCGCTGTTGGGAGCGCGGGGGAGGACGCTGATGTGCGAGGAGCTGACGCTGCGCGCGCGCCTGGACCTCGACCAGGGGCGCCTGCTGCACGCTGCGATCGAGCTGGACGGCGCGCTCAGCAGCGCGGTCTCCGAGCTGGGCGGCGAGGGCCGCCAGGATCTCGCCATCCGCATCGCCGAGCTCGAGCAGCTGCGGGCTGGCGTGGCCGCACAGGCGCAGGCGGCGATGCCCGGGGCCAGCGCGGAGCCGGACGAGGCGACCGTCGCCCACGCCCTCGGACGGTTGGAGGCCGCGCTGCGCGCGCGCACCGCGCCTGGGGTTAGTGTGAGGTGACGATGGACCCGACCACCACCGCGATCGGCACCTGGAGCGGGGGACGATTCATGCACTTCGGCGAGCCGCTGCAGGACGAGCGGCTGACGGCGCTGCTCACACCGGGAGGCGGGATCGACACGGTGATCACCGCGGACGTGTACGGCAGCGGCGAGGCGGATCTCGCGCTCGGGCGCTCCCTGCTCGGGGTCAACCGCGAGGACTACTGCCTGATCGGAGCGGTCGGGCACGACTTCTACTCGGGAGCGCGGGACGGCGCCAAGGGCTTCCCGCGCTTCACCGACCCGAGCTTGCGCGGCGAGGAGGGCTACGCGGACTACATCCGCATGGCCACCGAGCGCAGCCTGGAGCGCTGCGGGGTCGACAGCTTCGACCTGCTGCTGCTCCACAACCCCGATCGCACCGGCTACTCCAGCCCGGCCGTGTGGGCGGGGATGCAGGCGGTCCGCGAGGCTGGTCTGACCCGCCTGCTCGGGGTGGCGCCCGGCCCGGCCAACGGCTTCACGCTCGATCTGATCGACTGCCTGGAGCGCTTCTCCGCGCAGATCGACTGGGCGATGATCATCCTCAACCCGCTCGAGCCCTGGCCGGGCGAGCTGGTGCTCGCGGCCGCCGCCGCCCACGACGTGAGCCTGATCGCGCGCGTGGTGGACTACGGAGGCATCTTCCACGGCGACGTGCGTCCGGGCCACCGGTTCGCGGAATACGATCACCGCAAGTTCCGCCCCGAGGGATGGGTCCAGGCGGGTGGCGAGAAGCTCGAGCTGATGCGCCCATACGCCGAGCGCCACGGCCTTACCATGCTCCAGCTGGCATGCGCCTGGGTGCTCGCCCAACCGGCCGTGCGCTGCGTGGCCCCCACGCTGATCCAGGAGAGCGGCCCGGGCGCCCGCCCGATCGAGCAGAAGCGTGCCGAGCTGGCCGCGCTCGACCCGGGCGTGGCGCTCAGCGCGGAGGAGCTCGACGCGATCCGCACGATCGGCGAGAACGCGGGCAGCATGGCGCTGAAGGGCGCGAGCCTCGAACACGAGGGTTCGGCGCGCTCGGATCGCTGGGCGCTGGATGACGAGCTGCGCTCCGTGGCCGGCCGCTGGGGGATCGACCCCGAGCGCGATCTGCTCAAGCTCGTGGCCTGAAACGGTCCGGCGCTAGCCCGCCCCGAGGGCGCCCGCCAGCGCCTGCAGCTCGTCCACCACGTCACCGTCCAGGCGCACGCCGGCGATGTCGTCCAGCGGGGTCGGGCCGTGGGTGATGATCGCCACCGTGCCGCCCGCCTCGCGCGTCAGCAGCGGCAACCCGGCGACCGGGTGGACCTCCAGCGAGGAGCCGATGCACAGGAGCACGTCGGCTCCCGCGCACAGCTCCCGCGCGCGGCTGAGCGTCCGCTCGTGCAGCAGCTCGCCGAACAGCACCACGTTGGGCTTCAGCGGGCCGTCGCAGCACTCGCAGCGGGGGACGCCGTCCGGCTCCAGCGCGATCCGCGCGCGAACGTCCTCCAGCGCGATGCTCCCGCCGCAGACGGGGCAGCAGCAGCTCTCGATGCTGCCGTGCACCTCAACCAGTTCGCGGGTCCCCGCCTTGCGGTGGAGCATGTCGATGTTCTGGGTGATCACCCCGCCGAGCGTGCCCCGCTCCTCCATCGCCGCCAGCGCGCGATGCGCGCCGTTGGGCAGCTTGCCGCCGAGCGCGGCGAAGCGCTCGCCGTAGAAGCGCCAGAAGCGCACGGGGTCGCTGCGGAACGCGTCGATGTGCGCGACTGCCATCGGGTCCACGTTCTCCCACAGCCCGCTCCCGGGGGTGCGGAAGTCGGGGATGCCCGACGGCACCGAGATTCCCGCTCCGGTCAGGGCGATCACCGAGCGCGCCGCGTCCACGAGCTCGGCCAGGCGCGTCAGCTCCGATCGTGGGGCGGCGCTCGCTCGCACCGCGCCGCTCAGCTGCCCTTGAAGTGGGGCGCGCGTTTGCCGAGGAAGGCGGAGATGCCCTCCTTGGCGTCAGCGCTTGCGAACACCTCGGCGAACGCCCGCTTCTCGGCCTCGATGCCCTCATCGAGATCGCCCGCGCCGGAGATGCTCTTGATCTGGGCGACCGCCAGCGGCGCCTGGCCGGCCAGCTTGCGCGCCCACTGAAGCGCGGTGTCGAGCAGCTCGTGGTCCTCGACCAGGCGGTTGACCAGGCCCAGCTCGAACGCTTCGTCGGCCAGGATCGGGTCCCCCACGAGGTTCATCTCCAGGGCCTTGTTGGTGCCCACCAGCCGGGGCAGGCGCTGGGTGCCACCGAAGCCCGGGATGATCCCGAGCTTGACCTCTGGCTGGCCGAAGATCGCCGAGCGCGCGGCGATGCGCACGTCGCACGCCATCGCCAGCTCGCAGCCACCGCCGAAGGCCAGACCGTTGACGGCGGCGATCGTGACGATGCCATCGGAGCCGAGCTCGCGGAACAGCGCGTGTGCGCCGTTGATCAGCTCCGCCCCCGAGGACTCGTCCATGGTGGTGAACGCCTTGATGTCCGCGCCGGCGCAGTAGAGGAAGGGGTTGGAGGAGGCGATCACCAGCGCACGGACGTCTGAGTCCTTGACCTTGCTCCACACCTTCTGGAGGTCTGAGACCACCTGCGGGGAGATCGAGTTCATCTGGCCGTTGGCCAGCCACGCGATCGCCACGCCGTCGGGGCGGGTCTCGAGCTTGACGACCTCGGCCGGCTGCTCCGCGTCGGGCTGCGGGTAGGCATAGAAGCCCTGGCCGGTCTTCTGCCCGAGCCGGCCCTGGGCGACGAGGCGGCGCAGGATGGTGGGCGGGGTGAAGCGCTCGCCGTGGCGCTCCTGGGCGCTCTCCATGCGCTCCAGGACCGCGTCGAGCCCCTCGCTGTCGGCCCGCATGAACGGCGGCAGCAGGCCGCGGCGCGGGTCCTGGCCGGCGCCTGCCATCATCCCGAAGTCGATGTCGCGGTGGGTGGCCACACCCTCCTCCAGCACCAGGCAGGCCTCCAGGAAGGTCTTCAGCGACAGCATCTCCACGAGCTCGTCCACGTCGGGCTCGCCGTCGCCGGAGATGTTGGGCTCGCCACGGGAGTCATAGAAGCCGTCTCCGCCGGTCTTGGCGCCGAGCTTGCCGTTGGCGACCAGCTTCTGCATGCCCTTGGGCACGTAGAAGCGTTCCTCGCCGTAGGACTCCACCAGGTGCTCGGCCACGTGCAGGACCGTGTCCAGGCCGAGCAGGTTGATCAGCTGGTAGGGCCCGATCGGCACCACGCCCGCGCCGGCGAGGCCCTCGTCGATCTTCTTGATCGACAGGCCCTTCTCCTCCTGCTCGCGCCAGATCTCCGAGCTGCCCGAGTTGAGGATGCGGTTGACCACGAAGCCGGGGACCTCGGCACAGGTGATCGGCTGCTTGCGGATTGCCTGCGCGAAGGTGATCGCCGCGCTGACCGTCTCGGCCGATGTCGCCTCGCCCTCGACGATCTCGATCAGGGGCATGATCGAGGCGGGGTAGAAGTAGTGGAAGCCGATCACCTTCTCAGGGCGCAGGGTGGCTTCGCCGATCTCGGTGATCGACAGTGAGGAGGTGTTGGACGCGAGGATCGCGTGGCCCGGGGTGGCGGCGTCGAGCTCGGCGAACACGCTCTGCTTGATCTCCATCTTCTCCGGCACCGCCTCGACCACGAAGTCCACCTGGCCGAAGTCCGCGTATGAGGTGCTCCCGTGGATGCGCCCGAGGATCTCCTCGATCTGCGCCTGCGCCTGCTCGGCCGTGATCTTTCCCTTCTCGACGAGCTTGCCGATCTGCCCGCTGGTGACGTTGCGGGCCTCGTCCAGGCCTGCCTGCACGAGCTTCTCGTCGATGTCCTTGAGGACGACCGGGATGCCGGCGGCGGCGATCGTCTGGGCGATCTGGCCGCCCATCGTCCCGGCACCCACGACGGCGGCTTTGAACACGAACATTCTGTTGATCTCCTCTGCTGGGTAAGGTCGCGGGAGCCTAGCGGCGCTGGGCGCCACCCGCGTCGGGACTGCTACACGACCACGGTTTCCACTCCTCCGACCGCCGCGGGCTCCTCGACGCGGCGGGGCAGCAGCGTTTCGCGCGCGATCACGAGGCGCTGGATCTGGGAGGTGCCCTCATACAGCTGCATGATCTTGGCGTCCCGGAACAGCTTCTCCACGGGGTAGTCCTTGATGAAGCCATAGCCTCCATAGACCTGCACCGCTTCGGTTGCCACCTTCATCGCGGTGTCCGCGGCGAAGCGCTTGGCGTGGGAGGAGATCAGCGTGTTGCGTTCGCCGTTGTCGAGCATCACCGCGGACTTCCAGGTCATCAGGCGCGCGGCCTCGATCTCGGTCGCCATGTCGGCGATGATGAACTGGATCGCCTGGTGCATTGCGATCGGCACGCCGAACTGGACCCGTTCGCGCGAGTAGTCGGTGGCGAACTCGAAGGCTGCGCGGGCGATGCCCGTGGCCATCGCGGCGACGCCCGGACGGGTGCGGTCGAGGGTCATCATGGCGAGCTTGAAGCCCCTGTTCTCCTCGCCCAGCAGGTTCTCGGCGGGGACCTCCACGTCGCTGAAGGAGATCGTGGCCGTGTTGGAGGCGCGCTGCCCGAGCTTGTCCTCCTTCTTGTCCACCACGACGCCCCAGTCGCGCTCGACCACGAACGCGGAGATGCCGCGGTGCCCGGCATCCTTGTCGGTCTTGGCGTACACGGTGTAGTAGTCCGCGTAGCCGCCGTTGGTGATGAAGCACTTGGAGCCGTTGATGACGTACTTGTCGCCCTTCTTGACGGCCGTGGTGCGCATCCCGGAGACGTCCGAGCCGGCGTCGGGCTCGGTCAGGCAGAAGGAGGCGAGCTTGGGCGCTTCGGTCAGCATGCCCAGGTACTTCTTCTTGACCTCCTCCGAGCCCCCCAGCATGATCGGGGCGGTCGCCAGGCCGTTACAGCCGAGCGAGGTCTGGATTCCGGAGCAACCCCATGAGAGCTCCTCCTCGATCAGGCAGCCGTCGAGGTAGCCGGCTCCCGAGCCGCCGTACTCCTCGGGAATGTGGGAGTTCATCAGGCCCACGTCCCAGGCCTTCTCGACGATGTCCTGCGGCCAGGTGCCGTCCTTGTCGTACTCCCAGGCCACGGGGCGGATCTCTTTGACGGCGAAGTCGTGCGCCATCTCGCGCAGGCTCCTCTGCTCGTCGGTGAGCGTGAAATCGACCATTCTCGGATCTCCTAACGGGCTGGCGCGTGAATATAGATTGACTGGTCAGTCAATCTCGATCAGGGAGGGTAGCGGAGAGCGGGCCGATGAGCAACAATCAGGGTGTGCACAACGTGCTCTCGACGGTCGCGCTCGACATCGCTGAGAACGGCCTGAGCGTCGTGGTGTTCGGGACGGTGGCCTTCTCCGTGCTGATGTCGGTGTTGTTGGCGCTCACGCGCGGGACGAACAACCTCTACGACCAGATCGGGCAGGGCGGGCTCTCCCGGGAAAGCGAGCACCACGCCGTCGCGCTGGTGGCGCAGCCCGACTCCCCCGCTGCGCGGGCAGAGCAGGAGCAGGAGATCCGCCAGATGCTGCGCGCCCGCAGCGAGCGCATGGTGCGCAAGGGCCAGCCGGCGCTGGACATCGACGCGGAGCTCGCCCGCCTGCTGCAGCCGCCCGGCGGCTCCACGGGCCACGATGCGGACCTCCTCGAGGAGGTCCGGCAGCTGGTGGTCGCGCGCAACGAGCGACGCGTCCGGCAGGGCCTGGAGCCGCTGGATGTGGAGGCCGAGGTGGCCCACACCCTCCAGGAGCTGGACCCGTGAGCATCGCCGCTGCGCAGTCGGGTATAAACGCGCGATGACCAACGCGCGCCGCTTTGCACTCGACGAGCTGACCCTCCGTCCGGGTACCTACTTCAACCCCCTGACCGAGATCATGATCGTGGTGGACGACTCCCCTGAGGTGGACCACGAGCTGTTCGAGATGGCCGAGTTCGACAACGACGAGTGGGTGCTGATCGCCGAGGACGTGCCCGTGGACGAGCACAAGCGCGACGACCTGGTGGAGCGCTTCCAGCAGACCTATCAGGCGGGCGGCAAGCTGCTGGCGGAGGACGATGCGGATGT
>Ga0075520_1000306_pt1 | contig 20656 bp, 13 predicted proteins | sample NGEPerB_FD_75100 | JGI IMG/M metagenome (GOLD analysis project Ga0075520, IMG submission 75100) | Arctic peat soil microbial communities from the Barrow Environmental Observatory site, Barrow, Alaska, USA - NGEE PermafrostAB12-B | ecosystem: Environmental > Terrestrial > Soil > Wetlands > Peat ... | reverse complement strand
TATTTATAATAACAAAAATGCCTATTATAATACCACAAACCAGAATGCCAACACTCTTACAACACAACTTGATATTAATTTTTAGAAAGATTTATACTCTGACGATTAATTTATTTTTATATAAAATGACTACGTTGGGGAGCTTGACCCCTATCTGTATACAGTTGTAATTTTCTTTTTCATTTGGATTGTTAGTTAGTTAAAGGGGCTGTCTCAGTTGAGGCAGCTTTTTTATTCGAGCAAAGCGAGGGATCTCAGGAGTTTAATAAAACCGAAGAGATCAGTGCGCTGGTACGGAAGTATCTTCATTGTAGCTAACTGAAAGAAGTCTTTCTTCATCTTCCGCCCTTGCAGCCAGAATGCTCAGATTCAGTTCAAATCCTATAAGTATGGCTATAGAATTGAGATACAGCCAGATAAGGATGACCATCAGTGTTCCTGCCGAACCATATAATTTATTGTACTGTCCGAAATGATTCACATATGCTGAAAACCCCAGGGATGTAAGAATGAAGAGCAATGTTGCAAGAGTGGAGCCCGGTGAAAAAAACTTAAATCCGGTTTTCATTGCCGGAGCAAAATAATAGAGGAAGGATATTGCCATAAAAAGAAGAAGAATGATAAGTACCCACTTCAGGAATATAAGAAAATAAATTACAAATCGTCTTTTAATAATGTGAAGCACAACTAGCCTGTTAACTGCAACCTTCCCGAATATTACCAGAAATACTGCCGTTGAGATCAAAAAAATTATAATCAGAAGCAAGACAACTGATATCTTTCTCTGATTCACCCACGAACGTGTTTTAAAAGAATGCGCAGAAACCACAAATGCATGAATAATTGCATGTATTCCATTCGTGGAAAAAATAAGGGTGGCAATAAACATAAAAAGCAAAAGACCCTTGCTCTTGTGAGTAACAATATCTATTATAGTTGTCTCGAGGAAGTTGAAAGTATTTGAAGGGAGAATGTTTTCAAAAAGCTTTATCAGTTCCTGCTGGAAATTGGGAATAGGAATAAATGGAATCAAAGTAAAAAGGAAAATTGAGGCAGGCAGCAATGCCATTAGGAGATTGAAAGCTATCGATGATGCCCTTGTGACAAGCACTCCTTTGCGAAACCCCTTTATTACGAATGTTATAACCTGACTTATTGGCAATCCGTCGAAGCCGGGGAGAACCAGTTTCCTGATTTTCTCTTTGTCATTATAAGCTGTGACATCCTTGAGGTTCATTCATTAAACAGCTTTAAGACTCATGTCAGTACTTTTGATATGATGAGTAAGAGCACCAACAGAAATAAAATCAACTCCGCATTCAGCATAAGCTCTGACTGTTGACAGATCTATTCCGCCTGACGATTCTGTTTCATATCTTCCGGAGATTTCAACTACAGCCAGACGGGTATTGTCAATAGTGAAATTGTCAAGCAGTATACGATCCACGCCACCAAATGAAAGAATTTTTCTGACATCTTCCAGAGATCGCGCTTCTATCTCAACCTTAAGGTTCAGACTGTTTTTTTTCAGGTATTCCCTGGTCCCACGGATTGCATTTTCAATGCCTCCGGCATAATCTATGTGATTGTCTTTCAGCATGATCATATCGTACAATCCCATCCTGTGATTTAATCCGCCTCCGATTCTCACCGCTTCCTTTTCAAGAAATCTGATGCCGGGAGTGGTCTTTCGGGTATCAAGTATTCTGGTTTTCAGTCCTTTCAGAAGGCTTGTATATTCATGAGTTATTGTGGCGATTCCGCTCATTCTTTGCATAATGTTAAGAACCAGGCGTTCAGATTTGAGGATTGATTGCTGACTTCCTGAAAGATATAATGCAATATTTCCGGGATCCACACTGGCGCCGTCTCCGAGAACAGGATCGAATATTAATTCATTGTCTATTATGTGAAAAAGTTCGGCTGCTATCCTTACTCCTGCAAGTATTCCTTTCTCTTTTATGAGAAGTCTTGCCTTCCCTTTTGCCTCATGAGGTATACATGCCAGTGAAGAGTGATCGCCATCTCCCAGATCTTCAGCAAGGGATCTTAAAATGAATTCCCTGAGAATTCTATTTTCCATTGTCAGATTCTATGCGTATCTGATGAATAAGCAATTCCTGATCAACTTTCTTAAGCAGGAAATAAACACGAAAGTCTCCTTTTTCTGTCTTAAGACTGCCTATAGCATATTGAGCATCATTTTTTGCACCCTGATGACGAATGGTAAAGTCTTTTGCATGATACTCGGCAAAAAAGTCTTTAAGAATTGTTTCAGCAACATTTTTTTTATAGAAATCCTCTTTATCAAGCAACAGAAGCTCAATAGTAGAGTTCATGTACTTCGATAAATCTGCCGCATTGCCTGCTTTTATGGCAATTGCAATTCCTTCCGGTATTTTCCCCTGATCCTGAGCCGCAGCTGTCAGGCTGCTCATGGCTATTAATACTACCGGAATAATATTTGAGGATTTCATATCAATGAGTTTAAATATTGCGGACAAAAAAGTCAATGCATTACAAATTTAATACTTATTTGATTATGATTGCATTTTATGAAGTCAAATCCTTCGTAACCATTAGTGTCCCTTTGTGTAAAAATTAAATCTGTTAACCACAAAGTAACACAAAGAAAATTACTGATTTTCCTTTTGTTCTGGAGTTTTGCTAAAATGGAAATGAGTATTATATTCAGACTTAGCATTCTTTAAAATGCTATTTTTGTATCAGACATATTGTTCAGATTTGAAACAAAGTCAAGGTTCCTGATATGAAGATCACATTATTGCAAACCGGAAAAACCACTGATAAAAATGTTTCAGCCCTGGTTGATCTTTATGCAAGGCGTATAAAAAAATACTCTGTATTTGAAATCATAACTTTACCTGAATTGAAGAATACAAAAAATGTGTCTGTTCAGGGACAAAAGATTAAAGAAGCATCAAAAATCCTTCAGTCACTCAATGAGGATGATTATATCATTTTACTTGATGAGAAAGGAAAGGAGTTAAGAACTCTTGAATTCTCGGGTGTTCTTGAAAAAATGTTTTTTATGCCAAAGAAGAGGATTGTCTTTGTTATTGGTGGTCCCTGGGGCTTCTCTCAGGCAGTATATGATAGGGCAGACTACAAACTGTCTCTGTCAAAGATGACTTACCCTCATCAGCTGGTACGATTATTGTTTCTTGAACAGCTTTACCGGGTATTTACAATAATCAGGGGAGAGCCCTATCATCATGAATAAGCCATGAATATATTATTATGAAATCGAATCGTAATACGATTATTCTTTCCATCCTGACAGCTGTGCTGATACTACTGGCATTTACAGCTGAGAAGGCTTATTTCAGCGATATTGAGTACAGGTTAAGAACAAGGATGTTCAACAAGACCCTTATCGCAAAAGAGACCGTCATGGACTATTGCCTCAACGCAATGAAACCTCTGCTGGCAAAGGGAAATCCCTATGATACAATTTCACATAATGACCTTTTTACAATTGCTGAAAAGAACAGGATAACCATACTTGAATACGTTGATAACAAACTGTGGTACTGGTCAGACAATGAGTTTGATGTACCTCACGATTATATAGATTCACTTTATAATAAACCATTGGTTTTTTTACAGAATGGATGGTTCCTGACAAAATCGGTTAAGTCGGGGAATGAAAAAATTATCGGGCTGCTAAGGTTACATACCGACTATGGTTTTGAGAATAACATCCTCAAAAACGGTTTTGAGAAGGAGTTCAGAATACCTGGTAACGTTGGTCTGGATACCGATAAAAATGCATCGGGATTTCATATATTCAATAAAAAAGGTGACTTCCTGTTCTCCCTTATGTATCCGCCAGTGAAAGGGAACACCTCTTTTATTTTTATTCCGTTGTGTTTATGGGCAGGTGTGTTTGTCCTGATAATTCTGCTCACCTTCTGGCTTGTTAAAATTCTGATGAGCTATGGGACAGCGCTGACCGGATCAGGATTAACGCTTATAATCTTTGCTTCGTTATATACAATTGTTCTTTTCTCCGGAAAGCCCCAGTCCGTATTCCTGACTGAACTGTTTTCACCCTACAGATTCTATCTGAACAGGTTTATTCCCTCACTGGGACACCTGTTAATGCTAGGCATACTTGGTTCAGCTTTTTCCACTGTTCTATTGGGTCATTTATCGATTAAGAGCCGGACAGAGAGCAATGGGGCTTCAAATTATGTGTACCTTACAGGTTTGCTGATCGTCGGGGCGCTTATTTTATGTTTATATCAGTGGATCTTCAGCAAAGTGATATCAACCTCGAATATTAATTTTGAAACTTATAAAGTACTTGATTTAAATATTTTCACCATAGCCGGATTTGCCTCAGTTTTCCTTCTCCTTCTGGTGCCGGTATTCTATCTTTTTAAAGTTTTTCAAAGCATAAGGGATTTCAGCAACGGTAAAGTTGCCATTTCTATAATTATCTCTCTTTCCGTCCCTATGATCTTTTATTTTAACAGACCTGCGACATTGTTCCCCCTGGCAATATTTTACTGTATTCTTGTTCTAAGTATATGGATATCGACGAACAAAAATCTTGGTTTGTTCACAATTACTGTAATTCTCTCTCTTATATCGGGAGTCTATTTCCTTTATTTTATTACGATTCTTTCAGAAGAAAGGACAACTGAAAATCTTAAAACGCAGGCAGTCTCATTATCAACTGAAAATGATCCTGAGGCTGAATATCTTCTTCTTGATCTGTGTCCTGTTATCGAGAAGGACACTTCTCTTTCAAGGATGATGAGAGTAGAAAGTTTTGATAAGGATAATGCTGAAAAAATATCTAACTATCTTGAAGATACTTATTTTACAGGTTTCTGGAAGAATTATCATTTCAGTGCTTATCCCTGCGATAACGAAGAACCGCTGCAAATCGGAGCCGGCAGTGACCGTTCGCAGAATTGCTTTAGCTTTTTTGATGAACGAATAAAGGGGAATGGCCACAAGCTGTCAGGTACAAATTTTTATTTTATTGATAATCAGGGAGGAAGATCATATTACCTTGGCAGATACTATTTCAATTCAGGTAAAAGCAAAATAAATGGATTGTTCATTGAGCTGTACAGCGATGTAAATGTTTTAACGCCGGGTTATTCGGAATTGCTTCTTGATAACCGTTATCATAAGTATGCCGGGCTGAAGGATTACTCATTTGCCAAGTATATTAACGGGGAAAATGTTCTGAGAACCGAGGGATTTCCGTACGATAAAACTGATGCGGAATATGTGAGTAAGTTTTCTGATTACAGGATTTTCAAGACAGGCGGGTTCAAACATGTACTTTATAAAAACGGGAATACTACTGTGATAATATCAAGGCCGGTACTGACAACCGGTGATATTGTCATCTCATTTGCTTACCTGTTCGCCTTTATCCTTTTGTTTTCGAATATGATAATAATGATGATCAGAAGACCGGTACCCAGAAATATGAATGTTTTCAATTTCAGGCAAAAACTGCAACTCTCCTATGTTGCAATTCTTCTCTTCTCATTTATTCTGATCGGTATCGTAGTCGCATATATTACAATCAGGCAGTATGAGACCAAGCACTATGAAAACATTAAAGAAAAACTGAACTCTGTATATCTTGAGCTCGACAGCAGGCTTTCAATGGAAAAATATATCTCTCCGGAGTGGAGAGGCAGCGGATATTCATCTCTCGACGAACTTCTGATAAAACTTTCAAATGTCTTCAACACCGACATTAATCTTTACAATACTAATGGTTTCCTCATCTCAACTTCAAGACAGGAAATTTTTGACCGCGACCTTACCAGCGAACGTATAAACAATATGGCCTACCTTAACCTGAAACATCTGGCTAAAAGCGAATATTATCAGACAGAGAGGATCGGAAAACTTGAATATTTGTCTGCTTATATTCCCTTTTATAACAGTGATAATAAGGTTCTTGCTTATTTAAATCTTCCTTATTTCAGGATGCAAAGCGTTCTGGCGAAAGAGATATCAAATCTTATTGTGGCAGTTATTAATTTCACATTGTTGCTGATAATAATCACTATGAGTCTGGCTGTGATAATAAGCGACCGCCTGACTTCCCCGCTGGCGATGCTGCAGAAAGGAATAGCGAATGTGGCTGTGGGAAAGAAAAGCGAGCATCTTACCTATGACGGGAATGACGAGATCGGTGAACTAGTAAAGCAGTACAACAGGATGCTCGATGAAATCGAGGAGAGCACCCACAAGCTTGCCAATTCCGAAAGGGAATATGCCTGGAGGGAGATGGCAAAGCAGATTGCCCATGAGATAAAGAATCCGCTCACACCGATGAAATTAAATGTGCAGCAGCTTTTAAAATCGTGGAATGACAAGGTTGCGGGTTTTGATAAGACGCTTAACCGTTTTACGAAAAACCAGATCGAATATATCGATAATCTGTCATCAATCGCCTCTGCTTTTTCGGCATTTGCCAAGATGCCTGTAACCAATCCGGTTGAAGTCAACCTCCTCGAACAGATAAGCATAAATCTCGAGCTCTTTAAAAATACAGAAAATGTTGACTTCAAAGTTCATTGGCCACATGAAAGTAAAATTGTTATTTATGCCGATAAAGAGCAGCTTAACGGAGTCTTCTCAAATCTTATCAAGAACGGCATCCAGTCTGTTCCGGCTGGACAACAGGGCCACATAACTTTGAATCTGGAGGTAAAGAGCGATAAAGTGGTGGTGTCGGTTTCGGATAACGGGTCTGGCATACCTGAAAATCTGAGGAAGAATCTTTTCACGCCCAATTTTACGACCAAGTCGTCGGGGATGGGACTTGGTTTATCAATTGCCAGGAAGTATATTGAAAGCGCCAGCGGGAGGATTTGGTTTGAATCTGAGGTGAATAAAGGGTCTGTTTTCTATTTTGAGTTACCGGTGCTTTATACTGTTGAGAAGCCAGGTGCCTAAAGCGTCTGGAGTGTCTGAAGTTATTCTGAGAATGTTGATATCTATCTTCTTTTAACTTTAGTCACTCCAAACTTCTTTTTAAAATATATCTCAATAGAAATATTCAATTTAATAGTTATATTAGCGGTTCTGATACCTGAATGATGACCGCGATTTTTTTGCTCCATAGCAAAAGACTTATTTTTTGTCTGCTGATAATTGGTTTTAGCAGCAGTGTGTTGCTATCTCAGAAAAATCTGTCGGGGAATCTTAATCAACCCATGGCTCATATAATAAGCATACCAGCCAGTGACAGAGTCATAGTTGATGATGTAACAGGTTTTAGTGCAAGTAACCCCGATACGGTTTTAGTTATTCAGATGCAGGGTGTCGGGATAAACACACCAACTACAGGTTATGGTTATATTCAAAGTATTTTTGGACAACCAGGTTTGCATGAATTTATGATAATTCAATCGATAAACACAGTTACAAAGGAAATAGTCTTCCGAAATAATCTTTTAAATACTTATGATCCAAAAGGAAATATTCAGGTAGTAAGAGTGCCATATTATAACAATGTAACTATTACAGGAAAACTTTTTTGTAATCCATGGAACAGCACTACAAAAAAAGGAGGAGTTCTGGCTTTTGTAATCGGAAGAACTCTGAAACTGAATGCAGATATTGATGTTTCAAATTCCGGATTTGCCGGAGGTAAGGATACAATTGGAGTTGCCAGGTGCGCTATGGTAGCTCCAACAACAATTCTTGACTATTATGCACGAAGTTTTACCAATGCCGGTTTCAAAGGTGAAGGTATCTCAATTCATGATGACTTTGGAACTCTTTTAGCTCCATTGCATATGAAAGGGCAAGGCCCGAATTTTACCAGTGGAGGAGGTGGCAACGGAAGATTTTCAGGAGGTGGTGGTGGGTCGAACCATGGGGCAGGCGGAATCGGCGGCTTTGAAGACAATATCTGTGCAGCACCACAATCCGGCGGTTACGGAGGCTTTAAATCAGAACAACCGACCCAACCCTTATTTATAAACAGAATTTTTTTTGGAGGAGGTGGAGGTGCATCCACATCTCTGACAGGACTTTCACCTTCAGGTGGAAATGGAGGAGGAATAATAATAATTGTATCTGATACCATAATTGGTAACGGTGGCAAGATGCTTGCAAACGGAGGCAGTGGAGGTACTGCTGTTCTTAATGGAGGTTCCGGCGGTGGCGGTGGTGGTGGCTCAATAGCGCTCTCGTTGCGAAGCTATGGATCATCACCCCTGTCCTTTTATGCTTTGGGTGGGAATGGAGGTGACAATCCCAACGGTTTTGGAGAAGGTGCAGGAGGAGGCGGTGGATTTATTTACTTAAGTACTAACGCAACAGGAAATATTACCAGCTTTCTGAATGGTGGTCTTCCGGGAGATTATCCTTCCTCTTCTGCAACAGCAGGTGGAACAGGTGAACAAAGGGTAAGCTTTAAAGCAGTATTGAATGGTTTCCTTTACAATTCAATCAGTTCTTCCGTTACCGGGAACCAGGTTGATTCTATCTGTTCTAACATAAAACCACCAAAAATAAACGGGACTGTCCCTGTTGGAGGGAAACGTCCATATACTTATCTTTGGCAAAAAAGCTATGATCAGGCTACCTGGACTAATGTGGGTACTCCAGCTGATTCAATTACTTATACTCCCCCTAATACTCCTGAAATTGTAACAGTTTATTTCAGGAGAACTGTAACAGACAATTCTTCTACACCTCTGGTCGATATCAGTAAATCAGTCAAAATAATAGTACAGCCTGCAATTACCCTCAACAATATCGGGAAAGATACTACCATTTGCCATGGGCAGAATCCTCTTCCTATCGGCTCTATACCTGCTAATTCGACTCCTTCAAACGGCAATGGAATCTATAGGTATAAATGGCTTCAGAATTTAACTAACAGCGCATGGGATACAATGCAGGTTGCAGAAGGTGTAATAAATGGCAAGAATTATGATCCGCCTTCATTAACCCAGCCAACATATTACAAACGATTTGTTCAATCAGGTCGTTGTATTGATTATAGTCCCACAGTAACAATTACTGTACTTAATTCAATAACAGGAAATAGTATTACCAGGTCTGATTCAGTAATTTGCGAAGGATTTGTTTTCCCTCCATTAAGTGCTACGACTCCTGGTCAGGGAGATGGGACCAATTATGCGTTCCAATGGCAGGACAGCATAAATTCATCTTCATGGAATCCGGCAAGCGGATCCTATACTGGTCCGACATACACACCTGACACATCTAAATTCTCTGCCCTGGTTCAAAAAAGGTTTTACAGAAGGATTGTATTATCAGGACCTCATAATGTTTGTAAGAGCACAAGCCTGCCCATCGACATGACCAGATATCCTAAAATAAAGAATAACCTGATAATTGCAAATCCTGCAGATTTGACTATTTGTTCCGGCAGCTCACCTGTTGCTTTGCCGGGATCAAATCCCACTGACGGAGCAGGCGTTGGATCCTATTCTTTTATCTGGCAACAGAGTGCAAACGGAACTTCCTTTAATGCTGCGGTTGGAGTAAATAACTCAGCAACAGGTAATTATCAGCCTCCATCACTTACAGACACTACATGGTACAGGAGAATAGTCAATTCCGGAGTTTATAAAACAGCAGTTGTTTGCACTAATACCAGCCAATCGGCAAGAATTAATGTTCATAAGCCGATTTCAAATAATATCATATCAGTATCCGGAGGAGGAACCAATGAAACTATCTGCAATAATCAGCAGCCAGGGACATATCTGGGCTCTGTTGCAACCGGAGGAACAAATATTGCGGGAAGTTATGTTTATCAGTGGATGTCTTCCCCTGATAACTCTGTTTTTACACCTGTTCCTATCGCAGCCACTGGAGTAAATTATTCGCCATCGCAACTTACTGCAACCACTTATTATCAAAGACAGGTGACATCCGGAGCCTGTGTAACAAACAGCAATTCGATAACAGAGACAGTTCTTCCGCTAATAACCAACAACGTCATATCGGATAAAGCCAGAGTATGTTATACCATGGTGCCTGATCCGGTTACCGGGGGGGCTCTTGCGGGCGGATCGGGTACCTATAAATATTTCTGGTGGCAAAGCATAGATGGCGGCACAAACTGGGCTGCCGCTTCCGGAACAAATACTTCATCGACCTATCAGCCCCCGGCTTTATTAGCACCCATCAAATATGAACGAACCGTAACATCTGGTCCGAATGATTGTTGCTCAAATACATCGAATGTTTTTGACATTGGAATTGACCCATTGCCTTCAAGCACGATTTACGCAGGTCCTGATGCTTTAACCCTCAAGTCTATATTAAGTAATTATCAGATGCAGGCTGCCAAACCATTAACAGGTGAAACCGGACTGTGGAAAGTACTAAACGGAGCAGGAATTTTATATGATTCAACAAGCTATAATACAACAGTGGGAAATCTGTCCCTGGGTGGGAATTCATTTTTATGGACAGTAAGCAATGGCCTGTGTAAACTTTCAGATACGGTCAATATTGAATTATTGAAAATTAAAGAGCCACAGGGTTTTTCACCAAATGGCGATACTCATAACGATACATTTATTATTGAAGGTTTAAATCTGGTTGATAATGATGCTGATCTGATTATTGTTAATGGCGCCGGCACAGAAGTGTTTAAAACATCCAGCAGGAATAACCAGACATGGACCGACTGGAATGGAAAAAACTCAGCAGGATTTGATCTTCCGGAGGGTACCTACTATTATATGCTTAATATTACCGCTAAAGATCCAAAGGGCACTCATCACAAACTAAGTGGATTTATCGTTCTTAAAAGATATAAATGACACGTTTATTTTTCAGGATACATGGTGATTTGAGGAAGATGAATAACATAAAAACAATATTCTTTATTTCTTTTTTATCGGCTTTTACCATTATTCCGGGTCAGGCACAGACTGGCAATACAGCAATCAGCCTTGGGTATCCTGTTTACAGCCAGTACCTGCAGAACGGCCTGTTGATCAATCCTGCATATGCAGGCTCGCGTGGCGCTCTCAGCACATTTATGTCGTACAGAATGCAATGGATAGGTATATCGGGTGCTCCGGTATTTCAGACTATATCGCTTAATGCTCCCACGAAAAACGACAAGGTGGGTCTGGGTTTAATGGCACAGTTCATGCAGTTCGGAGTGACTCAATCGCAGAATATTTATGTCAGCTACGCTTACCGCATAAGCCTCGGAACAGGTAAGCTGGCATTCGGGCTGAAAGGGGGATTCGACAGGTCAAACACTAATTACACTGGTTTAATAACAACCGAATCGGCGGATCAGGTATTTTCAGCCAATGACAAACCGTATTTTCTTCCCAACTTTGGCGCAGGGATATACTACTACAGCGATAAATTATTTGCAGGAGCTTCCATCCCGGATTTTCTCTATTATCAAAAAAATATTTCAACAGGCTCTGTCGATGCGCATCACAGTGTTAATAAGTATGATGTTGTCTTTTCCGCCGGGGGCCTGATCAAATTTTCAGATGCATTCAAATTCAAGCCTTCGGTGCTGATTGATTATTCGCTGGATAAGACTAAAAAGCTTACCCAGTTTGACATAAACGGCAATTTTATATTTGGGGATCTTATCTGGGTGGGCGGTTCATGGAGAACATCGGAACAGGTTGCTGTAGGTATTCTTCAGGTTCAGCTTAATCCCCAGCTTATGATCGGATTCTCATACGACAATCCTTTCGGACGCATGAGCAACTTTTCAAATGGATCAAGTGAATTTATTGTACGTTACGAATTCGGGTATAAAGTGAGCGCAGCTAATCCAAGGTACTTTTAACAATGGGGAAGAGGATCTTATATATCATTATCATTTTCCTGGTTTCAGCCTTCTCTTCATTGCAGATATGTGCGCAGCAACCGTCCATTTACGAGATTAAAAGAATGCCGTTCAACATAAACGGGTTCAATAATATCTCCCCGGTGATAGTCAGAGACGGAATCATTTTCTGTTCCGATCGTCGATTCAGCGTCTTCCGGGATCGCACCTCTTTTGATGGCCGCCGTCTTTACAATATTTACATGGCAGTAAGAAAAGACACTTCCGGGTTCAGTAAGCCAATTGAGTTGACCAGCGAGCGAAGCAATAAATTTAATAACGGCCCTTTATGTTTTACACCTGACGGCAAAACAGTCTATTTTACCAGCGAAGTTGAGACAGGCAAAATAGCAGAAAATAAAAAATTCAGGAATCACAGCGGGATATTTATTGCTGAACTTAATGGTCTCGATCTTGTATCTGTCCATCCGTTTAAATATAATGATCCTCAATTTGATGTAGGGCAACCTTCAATAAGCAAGGACGGAAAATACATTTTTTTTGCATCGGATATGCCGGGTGGCAGCGGAGGATCTGATCTTTATTACTGTGAATTGATTAATGGCGAATGGTCAGCACCGGTAAATCTTGGTTCGAAAGTGAATTCTGCCGGTACTGAAAACTATCCGTATATGCATCCCTCGGGCAGATTATATTTTACATCTGACAGACCCGGAGGTTTCGGTAAGCTTGATGTTTATTATACCTACTTAACCAATGGGACATGGGAAGACCCGGTACTGCTTCCTGAACCGATCAACTCCCCCTCAGATGATTTTGCTTTTGTCGCGGAGCCAGATCTTCAGACAGGTTATTTTTCTTCAAACCGTGGCAGTGAAGATGATATCTACCAGTTCACTTCCACGATCATTAGAAAAGCATCGTGCGACACGCTGGAGGAGAATAATTACTGCTACCGCTTCTTTGAGGAGAATGCAATGAAGCATGATACTATGCCTTTCAGGTATGAGTGGAGATTCGGAGACGGGAAGAAAGGCACCGGGAAGGTCGTCGAACATTGTTTTGCAGGCCCCGGGACGTATACCGTGCAACTTGATGTGGTGAACCTGATTACAAAAGAGGTCACATATAATGAAAAGTCCGAAACCATCGAAGTAACTGATATTGTGCAACCTTATATTTCTGTACCCGACAGGATCAGCACAAATCAGAATATAAGTATGAACGCTGACAGCACGAATCTTCCCGGCTGGAAGATATCGAGATACTACTGGAACTTTGGAGATGAGACAGTAGCCATAGGGAAAGAAGTTCCCAAGAGTTATACGAAACCGGGTACATACAATATCCAGCTTATTGTGACTGCTGAGCCCGAACCAGGCGCAAAAGCAAGGGAAGCTTGCATTTCGAAAAATATTATTGTTTTCCCTAAACCTTGATATTGAAAATAACTAATTTTGATCTTAATGAAATTGAAAAAGTCAATATATAAAATTCTCCTTCTTGTTTTTTTACTTGGATTTCCGGTGTTTTTCAGATTATCCGGACAACCCGTCCCGGGGAAAGACGAAAACATACCGTTCCTTGTGACATTTGGAAAAGATGGCAAGACATCGTGGGGTGACGATTGCTTTTTCTCTGTATTTTTCTTTAGTATTCCAAAAGATTATACCAGGCCTTTTTTTATCAGGGTTTTTGATCCTGATTGCGGAGGTCAATATGATGAAATACAGGGAGAATTCGACACTAAGACGAAGTTTTCCGTTTATGGCGGTAAAGGTGTGGATCCTGAAAAAAATGAAGAATCAAGGGGATTGTTGAAGGGATTAAATTATAAGTCGGGAAACCTGCTGGCATCCAAGATTTTTGGAAATGATCCGCAATACGATAACAACTATTATACTTTTGGCCCCTTTAACCCTTCAGAAGGAGATTTCAATTCGAAATGGAACAGTAACATGTTCAAAATTGTATGCGAAGGAATAAGTGGCGACGATGGGAATCTCTACCGGTATTTTCTAAGCAGCAATGCTGACAATAACATCCCGATTGAAGGAGCCAATGCATTTACCTATGCCTATCATTTCAGGATGTGGAATGATTTTAAGAGCGTTTCTCATATATATCCTTATATTGACACAGGTATTGTTTATATCAGGCAGAGTAACTTTGACTGGGATAATGACGGAACTATTCTCGTAGTTTCAAGATATAAGCAAGGCATATCGGTTCCTATATCAGATCAGGATAACTGGGTGATGTCAAATATTCCTATAGAGCCCCAGGAAGTGGGTTCTTCACTTGACTTTCAGTTTCATAAACGACAGGATGTCCTGGTAAAAAATAATAATGTGGTGGTTAAGCTTGAAAACCAGCGCGGCGATGCCGTGAAGTTCTTCAGTTCACCTATAGGAGGTGTGCCGATTTACAATCCAAAAGTAGTTGTTGAAAAAGTTAAGCCAAAGAAATAAGTTAAGCCCGAAATGAGATTTAATTTCAATCTTAAAGCACTGATCAGCACCATAGGATCCTTTTTTTTATTCTCATTATTATCGAGCGGACAGACATACAGCTTCGTTAATTATGGAGCTGAGAAGAATATCCCCAGCGGTTATGTATATACCCTTAACCAGTCGAAAGACGGGTTTCTCTGGGTCGGAACCGACAAGGGACTGTATCGTTTCGACGGGTTTAATTTTTTCCAGATACAATATCCCGATTCATCAGGCGCAGGATATCCCACAAAATGCCTTAAGGATAAACAGGGAACATTATGGTTCGGTTGCAGCGACGGGGCCGTTTTGTATCAGAAACTGAACAGATTGATATCGGTTCCTCTTTCAAATTCAAAAAGCATAAGTGAACTTATTGAGGGAGCTGACGGACTGATTTATGTAATCCCGCAGGGAAAAACGATCTATTCGATAAATCCGTTAAAACCGGGAGAGGTGCATCAGTACTCAGTCGCGGTTGAGCCTGCCCTGCTTTCAGCCTCTTTTACCAAAACAGGGAATTTACTTTTAGGCACCCAGGAAAATCTAATGCTATGCAAACTCGGAAGAGATTCAGTTTCAGTCATCAAAGTCATTGCAGGATCGGATTCGTATGGTGTTACTTCTATACATAAGATTGATGACGGATCGCGTTTCGTTATCGGGACCGATGATTATGGTTTATTCCAATTAAAATTAACTGATAAGGGAGAAGAGCTTACCCGCTTTCCTGATCATCCGGAATTCAATTCCACTAAAGTCCAGTCAATTACAAAAGGTTCGGACGGATATTTCTATGTTTCCACATCAGGTTCAGGCGTGATCCAGTTTGATCTGAATGAAAACTATGAAAAAGTAAAATCTGTAAGGTCGTATGATGTTAACTCGGGTTTGACGGGGAATGATGTCAAAACAGTTTTCGAGGATATTGAAGGGAATTACTGGTTCGGATTATTTGGGGAAGGAATTTCCATGCTGGCATCTTCAGCGATCAGTTATTATTCTCCCGGGAAGAATTCACAGGAGAACAATATTCTTTACATTAAAAAATTTGATGACAATTATCTTCTTGGCACTCCGACAGGTTTCCATATTTTTGATGCTTCTTCAGGCAAGTCTTTCAGCTTCACCGAGCTTGCCTCTAAAGTTGAACGATCTGAGATTAAATCCTTTTATCTTGACTCTGAAAAGAACCTGTGGATCGGGACAGGAGGAAAGGGCTTGTTTTTAAGGAATAGCAACGGAACGGTGAGACAGTTTTACCGGTCGGGTGATACCGGTGAGGATGATATCAAAGATATTGAAATGGATGCAAGGAATATCTGGCTCGCTACAACCAATGGCATTATCGTTCTGGATAAGAATGGAATTCTGCAGAAGAAATTTGACATAAATAACGGTCTCCCCCATAACAGTATTAATAAAATATTGCTTACCCCTGACGGATTAAGTTATATTGGCACAGAGAGTGATAAGCTGTATAAGATTGATCGTGATTTCAATATCACGGCAGGAAAAGCCACAATGACAGGTAGCACAAGGAACAGGATACTCTCTTTCACCCAGACTAAAAACGGGGCAGTATGGGCAGCAACTGAAGGAAACGGTATTTTCAGATATCTAAGAGATTCGGTTTCTTCTGTTACCAGAACTAACGATCTGTTGTCGAATTACTGCTACAGTATTCTTGCAGATCAGGAAAATAATATATGGATCGGCCATGACAAAGGATTTTCAAGATTCAATTCCACTACCGGAACGATAAGAACTTATGGAACAGAATTTGCAAAAAACGGAAGATGCAATACTGATGGAATGTATGAATCGTCCGACCAGAAGATCTTTATAGGGACTACTGACGGGTTGTTAATCTATGACAGGTTGAAAGACAAGAAGAATTCTGTTGGCTCATTCACTAACATAAATACAATAGAGATAAATGATAAAATATATCCCTATCAGCCCGCATTTGTACTGCCTTATAAAAAATATACAATTAAAGTCTCATATTCAGGCATTAATTTCAGCTCCCCTGATAAAGTTTATTACAGCAGCTATCTCGAGAACTTTGATCTTAACTGGCGCAATATGAGCACTTCCCGGGAGTCTATGTACAACCTGGCCGATGGTAAATACAAATTCAGCCTTATATCAGTTAATGAAGACGGCTTCTCACGGGGAACTCCCATTTCATTCGATATTTTGATTAAAAAGCCTTTTTACAGGACCTGGTGGGCTATTCTTCTGGAACTGGCGGTTTTAATTGGTATTGTAATTCTGATAATAAAGCAAAGAGACAAATCGCAAAAGAAGATCCAGGAATACCTTGAAAAAGAACTTGCTGCCAGAACCAGTGTGGTGATGAAGCAGAAGGGCGAAATCGAACTTCAGAACATTGAGATAACCGACAGCATTAACTATGCCAAGCGGATTCAGACCAGTATTTTGCCTGATATAAACAAGCTGAAGGATACTTTTAAAGACGCATTTATACTTTTCCATCCCAGGGATATTGTGAGCGGTGATTTTTATTGGTTTGATAAACTTGAAGAAGACAGATTTATTTTGGTTTGCGCCGATTCTACCGGACACGGAGTGCCAGGTGCATTCATGTCAATGATTGGTTCAACACTCCTTCAGGATATAGTAACCCGAAAGAAAATCTCAAAACCATCAGAAATACTTAGCCTTCTCGATAAGCAGATTTTCTCAACGCTTAACCAGAATGTGGAACTGGGTGTTTCAAACGATGGCATGGATATGGTAGTTTGCGAGTTCAGTCTTTCAACACGTCATATCAGGTTCGCCTCAGCTATGCGACCTGTAATTCTTGTTCTTGACGGGGAATCGTTTTATATCAAGGGAAACAGATCGTCTGTGGGCGGAGAATCTGTTATTGAGAAATTTTTCGATGACCAGGAATACTATCTTAAAGAAGGAGATACAGTCTATCTTTTCTCTGACGGATTGCCCGACCAGTTTGGAGGTCCTGATGGCAAGAAGCTTAAAATAGCAAGATTAAAACGAATGATAGAGCAGATTTCAAAACTGCCTATGGATGAACAAAAAGATGCAATGTCGAAATTCTACTTCGACTGGAAAGGAAGCTACGATCAGGTTGATGATGTCCTTTTGATGGGAGTGAAAGTCTGAGAAAGCTTTTATTTATAAGTATTATTCACAGAGAGCACAATCTCATTAGTGGATGCAACGTTGCTCCCATTCAGGGCCCTGTCCTCAATATAAAAGTCGTACCTGATTGTATCTGCCTGAGAATAAAAGAGATAAAGGAAAGTCACCGATATTGTCCCTTTCAATATTTTATTCTGCCCTAACCTTTCCAGGTACGGTATTCTGTACGCTGAAGGTTTTAACGGGTCATTGTTCGGAGCCTGTACCATAACTCCACTCACTTTCCTGTAAAGGGTGAAAAACAAATTTGTGGAATCTGTCGGAGTTCCAGTTCCGGAAGGAGCATCCAACCCGAGGTCACCATCGCCATCTTCAAAATGAAATTTCAATCTTCCCCCTTTTGATGCATTGCCCAGGATATCGGTAGTATCAAATACAGTGAAACTGGTATATTCAATATGCGGAACCGCAGATAATTGCTCTACCTTATGACATGAACCCAGAATAAACAGGCTGATAATAATTAAAGACAGGTATTTAATTTCTCTCATGGTTTTCAAGTCAATATTGTTTTATGAACAAAAACCACACCAAATATGATCATTTTTTTCTGAAAAATATCCTAATCGGAACCCCGGTAAATTCAAATTTCTCCCTCATTCTGTTCTCAAGATACCTTTTATAAGGATCTTTCAGATATTGCGGAAGATTGCAAAAGAAAGCAAATGCTGGAGTGTAGATCGGAAGCTGCGTTACATATTTGATCTTGACATATTTCCCTTTAAGAGAAGGAGGAGGATTGTTTTTTATAATCTGTAACATCACTTCATTTAATTCGGAAGTGCTTATCTTTCTGTTCCTGTTCTGGTTTACCTGTTCAATCAGTTCAAGCACCTTATGGATCCTCTGTTTATTTATCGCGGAAATAAATAAGATGGGATAATCTGTGAACGGGGCTGTTTTTTCCTTTATGTCATTTTCAAAAAGGATAGTTGTTTTACTGTCTTTTTCAATGAGATCCCATTTATTTACCAGGACTATCATGCCTTTGTTATTCTTTTGAATCAGTGACATGATATTGAGATCCTGAGCCTCTATTCCTCTTGTTGCGTCAATAAGAAGAAGGCAGATATCTGAATTTTCAATTGTCTTAACGGCCCTCATAACAGAATAAAATTCAATATCCTCACTCACCTTACCCTTTTTACGCAACCCTGCAGTATCAACGAGGAGAAAATCGTGCTGAAATTTGTTATATCTGGTATATATCGAATCTCTGGTGGTCCCGGCAACCGGCGTGACAATATTCCTTTCTTCACCAAGAAGAGAATTAACAAGCGATGATTTGCCTACATTAGGTCGGCCGACTATAGCAATTCTTGGCAGATCGGGGCTTACTTCCGGCTCTTCCTTTGGCAGATTCTTTACAACCTCATCGAGCAGTTCGCCTGTTCCACTGCCGTTCATAGAGCTCAGAGGGAAATAATCTCCAAGACCCAGGTTATAGAATTCATTGGCATCCAAAAGTCTTTCTCCGTTATCAACCTTGTTTACGACAAGCATTATCTTCTTGTCAACTCTTCTAAGCATTGAAGCTACCGACGAATCAAGTTCATGAATGCCACAGGTTACATCGACCATAAAAAGTATCACATCCGATTCTTCAATGGCAAGTAAAACCTGTTTATTTATCTCTTCTTCAAAAATGTCATCAGAATTCTGAACATAACCTCCGGTATCGATTACTGAAAAATCGATACCGTTCCAGTGTGAAACTCCGTAGTTGCGGTCGCGGGTAACTCCGCTTACTTCATCAACTATGGCTTCCCTTGAATCGGTAAGCCTGTTGAAAAGTGTCGATTTCCCAACATTTGGTCTTCCTACTATTGCAACTATTTTGCTCATAAACTATTAAATAAATTTGTTCTATTGATAGCCAAAACGCCTGAGTGACAATGGTTTATCTCTCCAGTCTTTGGTTACCTTTACGTATAATTCCAGGAAGACCTTCTTCCTGAAAAAGTCTTCCATATCATGCCTGGCTTCAGTGCCTACTCTTTTCAGCATTGACCCTTTATGTCCGATTATTATTCCTTTCTGACTATCGCGGGTAACATGAATCAGCGCCCGTATCTTAAGAATGTCCTTTTCATCATAAAAGCTTTCGATCTCTATCTCAACAGAATAGGGGATTTCTTTTTTATAATTAATAAGGATTTTTTCCCGAATGATCTCCGAGGCAAAAAAACGTTCATATTTATCAGTCAGCTGATCTTTCGGGAAATAGGGAGGACCCTCAGGTAACTTTGCCAGAACTGCATTAAGCAGCGATTCAAGGTTAAAGTTTTTCAGTGCAGAAATCGGTATAATCGGCGACCCGGGAAAAGCCAGGTGCCACGATCCGACAATTTTTTCAAGTTCATCCTGGTTTGTCAGGTCAACCTTATTTACTGCAATAATAACCGGTATTCCTGATTCCTTTATCTTATCAATATACTCGCCTTCATCTGCGGTGCGTTCGGTAACATCAGTCACATATAGAATCAGATCTGCATCAGTGAGAGCAGAATTGACATAATTCATCATTGTCTCCTGAAGCTTATACTGAGGCCTGAGTATGCCGGGTGTATCAGAATAAACGATCTGAAAATCTTCCCCGTTAACAATTCCCATAATACGGTGACGGGTAGTCTGCGCCTTGGCTGTTATAATGGAAAGTTTTTCACCTACCAGTGCGTTCATAATTGTAGACTTCCCCACATTGGGATTCCCCAGTATATTTACGAAACCTGATCTGTGACTCATCTTTAACAATTAAAAAATTCCCCGCTTAAGCATGCTTATCTCTTTATCGTTGAGGTACCGCCATTTTCCCCGCTGCACATTCTTTTTGGTCAGTCCCGCAAAATATACCCGGTCTAGCTTTTTAACTTTATAGTCAAGTGTTTCAAACATCCTGCGGATCACTCTGTTTTGACCTGAGTGAAGTTCTATTCCAATCTGGCTTTTGTCTTCAGAATCTGCATACGACACTGCATCGGCAACGACTGTTATGCCATCAAGCTCAATCCCCTCAGTCAGTCTGAAAAGATCATTTTTGGTTACAGGCCTGTCGAGAAATACATGGTATATTTTTCTTCTTTTGTACTTTGGATGAGTTAGTTTTCCTGCAAGATCACCATCATTTGTGAGCAGAAGGACTCCT
>Ga0075520_1000305_pt1 | contig 20680 bp, 14 predicted proteins | sample NGEPerB_FD_75100 | JGI IMG/M metagenome (GOLD analysis project Ga0075520, IMG submission 75100) | Arctic peat soil microbial communities from the Barrow Environmental Observatory site, Barrow, Alaska, USA - NGEE PermafrostAB12-B | ecosystem: Environmental > Terrestrial > Soil > Wetlands > Peat ... | reverse complement strand
CTGCACAACGTCTTCGAAGTGCGCCGCAAGGGCGTTCGCATCGGCGACACGGTGATCGTGCGCCGCGCCGGCGACGTCATCCCCGAGGTGGTCGGCCGCGTGCCGAGGAAGCGCCGGCCCTACGTGCCGAACTTCCGCATGCCGCTCGCTTGCCCGGTGTGCGGCAGCAAGGTGGCGCGCGAAAAGGGCGGCGTCGATCATCGCTGCGAAGGCGGCCTCTTCTGCGCGGCCCAGCGCAAGTTCGCGATCCTCCATTTCGCGGGCCGTCGCGCGCTCGACATCGAAGGGCTCGGCGAGAAGATCGTCGACCAACTCGTCGACGCCGGCCTCGTCGAGTCGCTGCCCGACGTCTACGCGCTGACGAAGGAGATCGTCAAGAGGCTCGATCGCATGGCCGAGAAGAGCGCGGCCAACCTCGTCGCCAACATCGAGGCGAGCAAGAAGACGACGCTGGCGCGCTTTCTCTACGGCCTCGGCATCCGCCACGTCGGCGAGACGACGGCGAAGGACCTGGCGATGCACTTCGGCAACGTCGAGCGACTAAAGACGGCGCGAGTCGAGGAGTTGCTGGAGGTCGCGGATATTGGGCCAATCGTCGCCGAGAGCGTGCACGCCTTCTTCGATGAAAAGCACAACAGGGATGTCGTCGACGCGCTCATCGACGCCGGTATTCGCTGGCCGCCTATCGAGGCGTCGTCGAGCGCAGCACCGCGACCATTCCTGGGCAAGACCTTCGTCCTCACCGGCACCTTGCCGACGCTCAGCCGCGACGATGCCAAGGAGATGATCGAGTCGCAGGGCGGCAAGGTCGCGGGCTCGGTGTCGAAGAAGACCGACTACGTCGTCGCCGGCGCCGAGGCCGGTTCCAAGCTCGCCAAGGCGGAAGAGCTCGGTGTCGCCGTGATCGACGAGGCGGCGCTTCTCGCGCTGCTCGACGGACGGTGAGCCTCTCGCCACGACGACGCGCATGAGCGACTGGTTGCATCGAGCCATGCAGGCGGCCGATGCGCAGCCGCTGCGGCCTCGCTCCACGCTCTTCCTCGCGTTCGGCGGTGCGGCGCGCCGGATCGGCAGCATCGAGCCTGCGGTGGCATCGCTCCTGCTCGAGGCCGGTGGAATGCTCGATCGGCACGGCGACGGCTTTTGCGTGCCCGCACCGGCCGACGCGTCGTTCGCGACGATCGCCGCATGGCTGCGCGATCGGCGCCTGGCCGGCCCCTGGCGCGACGAACTGTTGTCGGTGGTCGACGACGAGGGTCACGTGCTCGGTTCGATCGAACGCGCCGCGGTTCGCGTCCTCGGCCTGCGGACCTTCGCCGTTCATCTCGTCGGTCGCGCCGACGACGGCCACGTCTGGGTGCAGCAGCGGGCCTTCGACAAGTCGACCGACCCGGGCCTGTGGGACACGCTCATGGGCGGCCAGGTGGCGGCCGGCGAATCGACCCTGACAACGCTCGAGCGAGAGACGATGGAGGAAGCCGGACTGCTGCTCTCCGACTTGCGCGATCTCGAAGCCGGCGAGGCCGTTGTCGTGCGGCGGCCGGTCGCCGAAGGCTACATGGTCGAGCGCATCGACGTCTTCCGCGCCCGCTTGCCAGGCTACGTCGTGCCGATCAATCGCGACGGTGAGGTCGAGCGTTTCGAGTGCATCGACGGGGCGACATTGCGGGAGCGGCTCGAGGACGGTGCGTTCACGCTCGAGGCATCCCTGATCCTGGCCGCGGAGCTCGCTCGCGCAGCCGGGTCGCTGCCCGGCTAGGGCGTCGCCGGCGCCGCGGCTTCCGTCTGGATCGCCGTGCGAAGCGCGGCGAGCAAGGCGTCGGGAACTTCAGTCATCAGGGCGTGGCCGGACGCTAGCGACACCACCTTGGCCCGTAATGCGGCGGCGATCGCCGCGGTCTGTGTCGGCACGGTCATCTGGTCGCGTGCGCCGAGTACCAGCGTCGCCGGGCAGGCGATGCGAGCCGCCGCGACGAGGCCGTTGGCATAGCGGTCGCAGACCGCGAAGTCGTCGAGAAAGAGATTCGTCTCCTTGTGTCCGGCCTGGACGCGCCGCATCAGGATGCGGTTCGAGCCGTGCAGCCACATGCCCGGGCCGGGATACGACGGCTTGCCGGCCATGGTCGAATGCGAGAAGGCGTTGACGCTGTCGATCGCCGCGAACGGGTCACTGCGCGCGACCTCGAGAAGCGCCGGCGAGACGGCCATCGGGTAGGCGGTGCCGATCATCACGAGCCGCGTCGCGCGCTCCGGTGCTCGCGCCGCCGCTTCGAGCGCGATCAACGAGCCCATGCTGTGGCCGACGAAGTTCGCCTGGCGCACGCCCGCGGCATCGAGCAGGGCGAGCAGCCAGTCGGCGATGTCCTCGACGCTCGTCAAGGCCGGCCCCGCGCTTTGCGAATGGCCGGGCAGGTCGGGCGCGATCACGCCGTAGCCGTGGTGCGCGAACCAGCGCGCCAGCAAGGTCCAGACGCTGTGGTCGTGCAGGGCGCCGTGCACGAACACGACGGCCGGCAGGGTCGGGTCGAGCGGCTTGCCGCCACCGTAGACATACGCGTCGTGGCGCCCGGCGACGCTCTCGACCGCGAGCTTCATGGCTTCGATGCCGCTTTCAGCGCACGCTTCAGGTCGTCGATCAAATCGTCCGGATCTTCGAGCCCGATCGAGAGGCGGATCGTGCCGGGGCCGATGCCGGCGCGCTGCAGAGCCGCGTCGTCCATGCGGAAATGCGTCGTCGAGGCCGGATGGATCACGAGCGACCTGCAATCGCCGACGTTGGCGAGGTGCGAGAAGATCTTCAGCGCTTCGATGAACGTGCGGCCCTGTTCGCGCGAGCCGCGCAGGTCGAAGCTGAAGATCGAGCCGCAGCCGCGCGGCAGCAGCCGCTTGGCGAGCGCGTGGTCGGGATGCGTCTCGAGCTCGGGATAGGCGACGTTCACGACGCCCGGATGCGCGGCCAGAAACGCGACCACCTTGCGCGCGTTCTCGACGTGCCGCGCCATCCGCAGCGGCAGCGTCTCGAGGCCTTGCAAGACCAGCCACGCGGTGTGCGGGCTCATGCTGGCGCCGAAATCGCGCAGGCCCTCGCGCCGGGCCCGCAGCAGGAACGCGCCGACGGTGCTCTCTTCGGTGAAGACCATGCCGTGAAAGCCGTCGTAGGGCTCGGTCAGCTCGGTGAAGCGGCCGGAGGCGGCGGTGGCCGCGTTCCAGTCGAAGCGGCCGCTGTCGACAAGGACGCCGCCGATCACGGTGCCGTGGCCCGAGAGGAACTTGGTCGCCGAGTGGTAGAGCAGGTCGGCGCCATGCTCGAACGGCCGCATCAGCCAGGGCGTGGTGAAAGTCGAATCGACCAGCAAGGGCAGGTGGGCGGCGTGGGCGATGTCGGCGATGGCCGGGATGTCGAGCACGTCGAGGCCGGGGTTGCCGAGCGTTTCGCCGAACAGCAGCTTGGTTTCGGGTCGGATCGCGTCGCGCCAGGCGGCGTGGTCGCCGGGCTTGACGAACGTCGTGGCGATGCCGAAGCGCGACAGCGTGAAGTGCAGCAGGTTGTGCGAGCCGCCGTAGAGCGCGCTCGAGGCGACGATGTGCGAGCCCGCGCCAGCAATCGTCGCGATCGCCAGGTGCAGCGCGGCCTGGCCGCTCGCCGTGGCGATGGCGCCGGCGCCGCCTTCGAGCGCGGCGACGCGCTCTTCGAGCACCGCGTTGGTCGGGTTCGAGATGCGGCTGTAGACATGCCCCGAGCGCTCCATGTTGAAGAGCGAGGCGGCGTGCTCGCTCGATTCGAACACGAACGAGGTCGTCAGATGGATCGGCACGGCACGCGCGCCGGTGGCGGGATCGGGCGAGGCGCCGGCGTGCAGCGCCAGCGTATCGAAACCGGGGTTCGCGTATCCGGGCATACGGGGCATCCTCTCGGGACGATTGTGGGCTATATTGATTTTCGATTCCGATTCGCCGACGACGCGGATCACCCCAGGAGACAAGCATGAAAGTCAGCGACATCCTGCGCGTCAAGGGCGGCACCTTGTTCACCGTCGCGCCCGACGAGGAGCTCCATGCGGCGCTCAACGTCATGTCGGAACGCGACATCGGCTCGCTCGTCGTCATGGAGCATGGCGAGCTGATCGGCATGCTGACGTTTCGCGAGGTCATCAAGGCGGTGGTGAAGAACGCCGGCGTGCTCGGCAAGACCCGCGTGCGCAGCGTCATGGACGACGCGCCGCTCACCTGTACGCCCGGCACCGAGCTCGACGAGGTGCGCCGCATGATGCTCGGCCGCCACGCGCGCTACATGCCCGTGCTGACCGAAAAGACGCTGATGGGCGTGGTCTCGTTCTACGACGTCGCCCGCGCCGTCGTCGACAGCCAGGACTTCGAGAACCGCATGCTGAAGGCCTACATCCGCGACTGGCCGGTCGAGAGCCTCGACGAGCTGCCTTCGTCGAAGCACAACTAGGCCGCTCGACGGATGCCAGGCAGCACGCTCGGCACGCTCTTTCGCGTCACCAACTTCGGCGAGAGCCACGGCCCGGCGATCGGCTGCGTGGTCGATGGCTGCCCGCCCGGGCTCGAGCTTTCGGCCGACGACATCCAGCCCGATCTCGATCGCCGGCGCCCGGGGACTTCTCGCCACGTCACGCAGCGCAGCGAGGCCGACACGGTCGAGATCCTTTCTGGGGTCTTCGAAGGCAAGACCACCGGCACGCCGATCGGCCTGCTGATCCGAAACACCGACCAGCGCAGCAAGGACTACGCGAACCTGCTCAACACGTTCCGGCCCGGCCACGCCGACTACACCTATCTGCACAAGTACGGCTTTCGCGATCCGCGCGGCGGTGGCCGCGCCTCGGCACGCCTCACCGCGCCGACGGTGGCGGCGGGCGCGATCGCCCGCAAGTGGCTGCGCCTCGCGCATGGTGCGAGCTTCGCCGCGCACCTGTCGCAGATCGGCGAGATCGAGATTCCCTTCGAGGGCTGGGAGCATGTCGATGCCAATCCCTTCTTCGCCGCCAACGCGAGCGACGTCGCGCGTATCGAGGCCTATGTCGACGCGTTGAGGAAGGACGGCGACAGCTGCGGCGCGCGCGTCGACGTCGTGGCGCGCGGCGTGCCGGTCGGCCTCGGCGACCCGCTCTACGACAAGCTCGATGCCGACATCGCTTTCGCGATGATGGGCCTCAACGCGGTGAAGGGCGTCGAGATCGGCGCCGGCTTCGCCTCGATCGCGCAGCGCGGCACGACCCACGGCGACGAGCTCACGCCCGAGGGCTTCGCGGGCAACAACGCCGGCGGCGTGCTCGGCGGCATCTCGACCGGGCAGGACATCACCGTTCGCATCGCCATCAAGCCGACCAGCTCGATCCGCAGCCCGCGCCGCTCCATCGATCTTGCCGGGCAGGCGGCGGTCGTCGAAACCTTCGGCCGCCATGATCCATGCGTCGGCATCCGCGCCGCGCCGATCGCCGAGGCGCTCCTCGCGCTGGTGGTGATGGACCACGCGCTGCTGCACCGCGCCCAGTGCGGCGACGTTCGGGTCGCGACGCCACCGATTCCCTCCCGCGCCCCTTGAGGCGGCTCGCATGGCGCGCGGCGCGGGCTGCGGGCACCCTGCCGTTCGCCGCGGTGTCGTTGGCGTATTTCGCCTTCGCCGGCATGTTCGGCACCTATGCCACGCTCTGGTACCAGAGCCTCGGCTACACGACGCTGGCGATCGGCTCGCTCACGTCGCTGCAAAGCGCGACCCGCCTGTTCGCGCCCTACGCGTGGGGCTGGTGGGCCGACCACAGCGGCCGACGCGAATCGATGTTGCGGCTCGCCGTCGCTGGCGCGCTGATCGCCTCGCTCGGCCTTTTCATTTCGGGCGGCTACGTCTGGGTGGCGACGGTCTGCGGCGTGCTGTTTCTTTGCACGGCCGGCGTCATTCCCATCAGCGAGGCATTGCTGGCGCACCGCGTCAGCGTCGAGGGTCGCGTCGACATCACCCGCTACGGCAGGGTCAGGCTGTGGGGATCGCTCGGCTTCATCGGCGCGGTGACGGCCAGCGGCTTCGTGTTGCAGGCGGTCGGCGTCGAACGCTTTCCGCTGCTCTGCGTCGCCCTGCTCGGCCTGCTCCTGGCCGCGGCGGCCGGGCTGCCGCGCTCGAACGCGGCGGAGACCGCGCCTGCCGATGCGTCCGCACCAGGCGCGCTGGCGGTGCTGCGGCAACCGGTGGTCGCCTGGTTCTTCGCCGGCGTGTTCCTGACGGTGCTCGCGCACACCAGCCTGTATGCGTTCTATTCGCTCTACCTCGCCTCGCTCGGCTACGGCAAGGGCGCCATCGGTCTGTTCTGGGCGATCGGCGTCGCCGCCGAGGTCGGCTGGTTTCTGTTCCAGGGGCGCTGGCTGCATCGCTTGTCGATGCACGGCTGGCTGACGATCGCGGCGCTGGTGGCAGCGCTTCGCTTCGGTCTCGTCGCCGCGTTCGGAGGCAGCGTGGTCGTTCTCGTCTTCACCCAGTTGCTGCATTGCCTGACGTTCGCAGCGCAGCATTCGGCCTGTATCGCGGTCATCACGCGCCACTTTCCAGGCCGGCTGCGCGGACGCGGCCAGGCGCTCTACACCGTGCTCGGCTACGGCGCTTCCGGCGTCATCGGCGGTGTCGCGGGCGGTGCCCTGAGCGAAGCGTTCGGCTTTGCCTCGGTGTTCTGGGCGGCCAGCGCCGTGTCGGTCGCCGCTGCGCTCTGCTGCTGGCGAGCCACGCTGCTCGACCGTCGGCCCGGCTGAGCGCCGGAACGCATCTCGCGACCGGATCGCGTCACTTCATCGACGGTTCCTGCCACCGGACCCCGCGAATCCGCAGTTGGTCGCACGCCCGGCGGTGGCATGGAACCACCCACCTACACTTGCGGCCATGAAATTTTCGGGAATCAAAAGAAGGCGCAGCGTCTGGGTGGGAAGCGCCATCGCCGTCCTCGTCATCGTCGGGCTCGTCGTCGCCATCATGTCGCGCGCCAGCGTCGGTCCGGCCAAGGCCGGCGAGGGCAAGGGAAAGACGCCGGTGGCGCTTGAATTCACGACGGGCGAAGTCGCCCGGCCGCTGCTCGCCAGGATGCCGATCACCGTCGAATTCTCCGGGCCGCTGGTCGCGCCGCGCACTGCGATCGTTCGCGCCAAGGCGGCGGGAACGCTGCTCGCACTCAGCGTCGCCGAAGGCAGCCGCGTCAAGGCCGGGCAGGTGATCGGCGACATCGATCTTTCCGACCTGCAAAGCCGGCTCAGCGACCGTGCCGCGCTCGTCGAGTCGGCGCAGGCGGGCTTGCTCGAAGCCGAGCGCCAGAACACCGCCAACGTCGGCCTCGCCGCCCAGAACTTCATCTCGTCGACGGCGCTGCAAAGCTCGCAGGCGCGCCTCGATGCGGCACGGGCGCAGCTGAAGTCGGCACAGGCGCAACTCAGCGTGTCGCGCATCGGCATCAAGGAAGCGGCGCTCGCGGCGCCGATTTCCGGCATCGTCGGCAAGCGCCATGTCGTACCCGGGGAAAAGGTCAGCGCCGAGCAGCCGGTCGTGACGGTGGTTGACCTCTCCACGCTCGAGCTCGCCGGCACCGTCGGAACGCACGAGGTGTCGCTGCTCAGTCCGGGCCAGGCCGTCGAGGTGCAGATCGAAGGGCAGAGCGCGCCGGTCTCCGGGCGCATCGACCGGATCGCGCCGGCAGCGGAAGCCGGAACGCGCGCGATCGGCGTCGTCGTCGTGCTGGAGAACCGAGAGGAGCACTTTCGCGCCGGGCAGTACGCCCAGGCCCGCGTGCTCATCGCCGACACCGCCGAGCGCATGACGGTGCCGGCCACCGCGATCGGCCAGGCATCGGGCCAGGATTTCGTCTGGGCGATCGAACATGGAGCACTGGTGCGCCGCATCGTCATCACGGGCCGCAAGGACGCGGCGAGCGGCCGCGTCGAGGTCAGTCAGGGCCTGCCCAACGACATTCAGATCCTGGCCATGCGCTTCGACAATCTGAAGGAAGGCGCGCTGGCCAAGGTCGTGGCGCAACGTGCCGCACCGGCGGCGTCCGGCGCGTCGAACGCGGCGGCGATACCGGTCCGCGTGAGCGCATCCGCGGCGTCTTCGCCGCAATCCTGAGACTGCGAGCACGCCATGTGGTTCACCCGTGTCTCCATCAACAACCCGGTCTTCGCGACCATGGTCATGGCGGCGCTCTGCGTGCTGGGCCTGTTCTCGTACAGCCAGTTGCGTGTCGAGCGGCTGCCCGACATCACGCCGCCGATCGTCTTTATCAGCGTCGCCTACCCGGGCGCTTCGCCCGACGCCACCGAAAGCGAGCTGACACGGCCGATCGAGCTGGCGCTGAACGGCATCGCCGGCATCAAGATGATCCGCTCGAACAGTCTCGAGGGGCGCACCGAGACGGTGGTCGAGTTCCAGGTCAGCGCCGACATGAACCGGGCCGTCCAGGACGTGCGCGACAAGGTCGCCAGCGTTCAGCCCAGCTTTCCGCGCGATGCCAAGCAGCCCTTCATTTCGCGCTTCGACGGCGACAACGCGCAGCCGACGGTCTCGCTGTCGCTGCTCGGCCCGGACCGGAGCCCGCGCGAGCTGTCGTTGCTTGCCGACCAGGTGGTGCGCAAGCGCCTGGAGCGCGCGACCGGCGTGGCTCGCGTCGATGTTGGCGGCCTCAGTGTCCGGCAGGTCCGCATCGATCTCGATCCGCAGCGCCTGCGCGCCTACCAGCTGACGCCGAGCGACGTCTCGGCGGTGCTGCAGCGCGCCAATGCCGACAGCCCGGTCGGCCTGCTCACCGGGACGAAGGAAGACGCGATCGTTCGCGTCGAAGGCCGCGTTCGCGATGCCAAGGCCTTCGCCGACATCATCGTCGCCAGCCGCAACGGCATGGTCGTGCGCCTCGCCGATCTCGGCACGCTGGTCGAGCGCGAGCGCGAGCCCGACTCGATTTCGCGCGTCGACGGCGTGCCGGCGATCTCGTTCCAGGTCTACAAGCAGCAGGACGCGAACATCGTCGAGACCGGTCAGGCGATCAAGGACGCCGCCGAAGAGTTGCGCAAGACCATGCCTCCGGGCGTCGAGCTGCGCCTCGTCTACGCCGACAGCGACTGGGTCGGCCGCTCGCTCGACGGCGTCAAGCACACCCTGATCGAAGGCGCGCTCCTGACCGTGGCAATCGTTTTCCTGTTCCTGCACAGCTGGCGCAGCACCATCATCACCGGCCTGACCCTGCCGATCGCGGTGATCTCGGCCTTCATCGCCGTCTTCCTGTTCGGCTTCACGCTGAACTTCATGACGATGATGGCGCTGAGCCTGTGCATCGGCCTGCTCATCGACGATGCCATCGTCGTGCGCGAGAACATCGTCCGCCACGTGCACATGGGCAAGAGCCATCGTGCCGCGGCTCTCGAAGGAACCGAGGAGATCGGCCTGGCGGTGATGGCGACGACCTTCGCGATCTGCGCCGTGTTCGTGCCGGTCGCCTTCATGAAGGGAATCATCGGCAAGTTCTTCTTTCCCTTCGGCGTGACCGTCGCCGTGGCGGTGCTCGTCTCGCTCTTCGTCAGCTTCACGCTCGATCCGATGCTGTCGAGCATCTGGCGCGACCCGCCGGGCGACCGGCTGCTGCGCGTTCCGCTGCTCGGCCATCTCATGCGCGGCACCGACCGCTTCATGGACATCCTGCACCGCGTCTACGAGCGGACGATCCGCTGGATCTTCTCGGGCCGCCGCTACCGCGTCTTCGTTCCTCCGCTGCCTGCGTTCGGCCGGCCGTTCAGCGCCAGCGGCGAGCGCGACACATCGAGCCGACGGCGCCTGCGCTTCGCGACGATCACGCCACGCGGCCTCGTCATGATCGCCGGCATTGCCAGCTTCGTCGGCGCCATCCTGCTGGCGCCCCTGGTCGGCACGGAGTTCATCCCGGACAGCGACAACAGCTACATCCAGATGAACGTCGACTTGCCGGTCGGCACGAGCTTGGTCCGCGGCAGCGACAAGCTGGCGCAGGTCGAGGAAGTCATCAAGCGGTTCCCCGAGATCCGGATGATCTCGACGACCGTTGGCGACACCGGCAGCGGCAGCCGCAATTCGGGCACCCTCAGCATCCAGCTGACCAAGCCCAGCGAGAGGAAGCGCAGCCAGAAGCAGGTCGAGAACGCCTTGCGCGCCGCGCTGAAGCCGATTCCCGGCATTGACGTGACGCTCGGCAACCAGCCGATCTATGTCGCGCTGCTCGGCCCCGATCCGATCGTGCTCGAGACCGAGGTGCTGCGGCTGCGCGATCAGGTCGCCAAGATCCCCGGCATCGCCGACCTCACCACGTCCGTCAAGCCTGGCCTGCCCGCCTATGCGGTTCGCCTGAAGCCCGATGCGGCGCGCGAGCTCGGCATGACGACGATGCAGCTCGCCAACAGCCTGCGCGCCTTCGTCAACGGCGATGTGGCGACCTACTGGACCTCGCCCGATGGCGAGCAGGTCGACGTCGAGTTGCGCCTGCCGCAGACCGAGCGAGAGAATGTCGGCCAGCTCGACAGCCTGCCCGTCGCCTACGCGAAGGACGGCACGCCGATCACGCTGTCGAGCGTCGCCGACATCGTCCCGGTGGTCAATCCGGTCGTCATCAAGCGCCAGGATCTGCAGCGCCGCCAGGCCATCTACGCGGGCACCGAAGGCCGGCCCAGCGGCGACGTCGGCGCCGACGTGCAGAAGATCGTCAAGGCGACGCAGCTGCCGCCGGGCTATCGCTTCGACGTCGGCGGGCAGACCAAGGACCAGGCCGAAGCGTTCCAGGGCGTGCTGCTGGCGCTCGGCGCCGCCGTCATCTTCATCTACATCGTGCTGGCGTCGCAGTTCGGCAGCTTCCTGCAGCCGCTGGCGATCATGGCGTCGCTGCCGCTGGCGCTGATCGGCGTGATGCTCGCCCTGCTGGTGACGCGCTCGACGCTCAATCTCTTCTCGATGATCGGCCTGGTCATGCTGATGGGGCTTGTCACCAAGAACGCGATCCTGCTCGTCGACTTCGCCAACCATGGGCGAAAGGCCGGGCTGTCGGTGCCCGAAGCGCTCCTTCAGGCCGGCCTCGTGCGGATGCGGCCGATCATCATGACGACCGGCGCGATGATCTTCGGCATGCTGCCGCTGGCGCTGGCGCTGGACGAAGGCGGCGAGATCCAGGCGCCGATGGGCCGGGCCATCATCGGCGGCGTGATCACGTCGACGCTGCTCACGCTGGTGGTCGTGCCGGTGCTCTACTCGTATCTGGTTCGCCGTCGCAAGCCGAAGATCGAGCCGGCGCCGGCAACGGATCGCATCGGGCCGGCCGCGAGCGGCGGGGTCGGCACGTTCATGCCGGCGGCCAAGGACTAGGGTCGCTCGCCGTGCTGTGCCGCGGCGTTGCTGCCGAGGGCGTCGGGCGACTGGCTCCGTTCATGTCCTCCGCTGTCGGCTTGGCGGCCGACAGCTCCTCCTTGACTTCACTGCGCCAGTCGCCCAACGCCCTCGGCAGCAGGCACCACCGCGATTCGCGAAAGGAAACGACCCGAAACGGTCGCGCTGCTGCCCGTCGCAGCGCTCGCGCGCTGACCTTCGTTGAATGCCAGCCCGTATCAGTCTTCGTAGGCTAACATCGGCGGACAAGAGCACGACAGGTTGCGATCGCCCCAGACGTTGTCGACGCGGCCGACCGGCGACCAGTACTTGCCGAGGCGCAGCGACTTGAGCGGGTAGGCCGCGTCCTCGCGCGAATAGGCGTGCGTCCAGTCGGCGGCGAGCAGCGCTTCGGCGGTGTGCGGTGCGTGCTTCAACGGGTTGTCGTCGCGTGGCCAGGCGCCGCTCTCGACCTTCCTGATCTCGGCGCGGATCGCCAGCATCGCGTCGCAGAACCGATCGAGCTCGTCGAGCGATTCGCTTTCCGTCGGCTCGACCATGAGCGTGCCGGCGACGGGAAAACTCAGCGTCGGCGCGTGAAAGCCGTAGTCGATCAGTCGCTTGGCGACGTCTTCGGCGCTGACCCCGTTGGCGCCACCGGTCGATTCCTTCAGCGGGCGCAGGTCGAGGATGCATTCGTGGGCGACGCCGCCGCCCTTGATGCCGGCGACATTGCCGCTGAAGTGCAGCTCGTAGTCGTCGGCGAGGCGCGCCGCGACATAGTTGGCTGACAGGATCGCGGTCTCGGTGGCAAGGGTGAGGCCCTCGGCGCCCATCATGCGCATGTACATCCAGCTGATCGGCAGCACCGCTGCGTTGCCGAGCGGCGCGGCCGAGACGGCGCCCCCGCCGTGCTTCGACAGGCCGCCGGCGCGGTGGCCAGGCAGGAAGGGAACGAGATCGGCGACGACGCAGACCGGCCCGACGCCGGGGCCGCCACCGCCGTGCGGGATACAGAAGGTCTTGTGCAGGTTGAGGTGGCTGACGTCGCCGCCGAACTCGCCCGGCGCCGCGATGCCGACCAGCGCGTTCATGTTGGCGCCGTCGACATAGACGCGCCCGCCGTGCGCATGGACGATGGCGCAGAGCTCCTTGACCCGGCGCTCGAAGACACCGTAGGTCGACGGATACGTGATCATTACCGCGGCGAGCCTGTCGCGATGCTGAAGGCATTTGGCCTCGAGATCGGCGAGGTCGACGTTGCCCTCGACGTCGCACTTCGTCACCACGACCTGCATGCCGGCCATCTGGGCGCTGGCCGGGTTGGTGCCGTGCGCCGATTCCGGAATGAGGCAGACCGTGCGATGCGCTTCGCCACGCGATGCGTGCCAGCCGCGGATCGCCAGCAGGCCGGCGTATTCGCCCTGCGAGCCCGCGTTGGGTTGCAGGCTGACTCCGGCATAGCCCGTCGCTTCGCAGAGCCACGCCTCGAGCTGCGCCCGAAGGACCTCGTAGCCGGCGCGTTGGTCGGCCGGCGCGAACGGATGGATGTCGGCGAACGCTGGCCACGTGATGGGGATCATCTCGCTCGTGGCGTTGAGCTTCATCGTGCACGAGCCGAGCGGAATCATCGAACGGTCGAGCGCGAGGTCTTTGTCGGCGAGCTGGCGCAGGTAGCGCAGCATCGCCGTCTCGGACCGGTGACGGTGAAAGGTCGGGTGCGTCAGGAAGGCGCTGCTGCGCTGCAGGTCGTCGGGGATGAGCGAGGCGACGCCTTTTTCCGCCTTCGACCAGGCGTCCTTCGGCACGGTGCCGAAACCCGCCGAGGCCAATGCGGCCCAGATCGTCTCGATGTCGGCGCGCGTCGCCGTCTCGTCGAGGCTGATGCCGACGCTCGTCGCCGAGGCGCGGCGCAGGTTGATGCCGGCCTGCGCCGCTGCTGCGACGACCGCATCGGTCCTCGCGCCGGTGCTCACCACAATCGTATCGAAGGCGTGTGCGTCGTGCCGATCGAGCCCCATCGATGCAAGGCCGTGCGCCAGCACCGCGGTGTAGCTCGCAACGCGCCGCGCGATCCGCGTCAGACCGGCGGGCCCGTGGTAGACGGCGAACATGCTGGCAACGACGGCAGGCAGCACCTGCGCCGTGCAGATGTTGCTGGTCGCCTTTTCGCGCCGGATGTGCTGCTCCCGGGTCTGCAGTGCGAGCCGGTAGGCGGGCTGGCCGTGGACGTCGATGCTGACGCCGACGAGGCGGCCCGGCATCGAGCGCTTGAACGCATCCTTGGTGGCGAGGAAGGCGGCGTGCGGTCCGCCGTTGCCCATCGGCATGCCGAATCGCTGCGTGTTGCCGACGCAGATGTCGGCGCCGAGCTCGCCGGGTGGCACGAGCAAGGTGAGCGCCAGCAGATCGGCAGCGACGATGGCGACGCCGCCCTTGGCATGCACCGCCTCGATGATCGGCCTCAGGTCGCGGATGCTGCCGTCGACGCCGGGGTATTGCAGCAGCACGGCGAATGCGTCGGCCTCGCCGGCGGTTGCGGCCGGGCCGGTCACGACCGTGATGCCGAGCGGTGCGGCGCGCGTTTGCACGACCTCGAGCGTTTGCGGCAGAACGTCGTCGGCGACGAAGAAGGTCGTCGCGCGCGCGCCCGCCGCGGCGCCGATGCGCAGGGCCAGCGTCATCGCCTCGGCCGCGGCGGTGGCTTCGTCGAGCATCGACGAGCCGGCGATCGCCATGCCGGTGAGCTCGCAGACCATCGTCTGGAAGTTCACCAGCGCCTCGAGTCGGCCCTGCGAGATCTCGGCCTGGTAGGGTGTGTAGGCGGTGTACCAGGCGGGGCTTTCGAGCACGTTGCGCAGGATGACGCCGGGCGTGTGCGTGCCGTGGTAACCCTGGCCGATGAAGCTCTTCAGGACGCGGTTCTGCGCAGCGATGGCGCGCAATTCGGCAAGCGCCTCGGCCTCGCCGAGCGACGCTGGAAGGCGCATCGGGGCGGTCCGGGCGATCGACGCCGGAACGATCGCCTCGACCAGCGCCCGGCGCGACGCGGCGCCGATGACCGAAAGCATGTGCGCTTCGGCGGCGGCGTCGATGCCGACATGGCGGGCGACGAACTCGGAGGCGTTCTCGAGGTCGGCGAGTGGCTTGTGGGCGGACATCAGCATCGAAACTTCCCGGATCAAGAGGGGCTTCAGGTGGTCGCGATGACGTGGGTCACGCGTTCTTGACCAGCGCGTCGTAGGCGGCCTGGTCGAGCAGGGCGCCGGTCTCGGCGGGGTCGGACAACTTGACCCTGAAGAACCAGCCCGATGCAAGCGGGTCGCTGTTGGCGAGCGAGGGGTCGGCGCGCAAGGCTTCGTTGACCTCGACGATCTCGCCGCCGACCGGCATGTAGAGGTCGGCCGCGGCCTTGACCGACTCGACCACGCCGGCGACGTCGCCCTTCTTGAAGCTCTTGCCGACGGCAGGCAGATCGACGAAGACGACGTCGCCGAGGGCGTCCTGGGCATGCACCGTGATGCCGACGGTCGCGGCCGCGCCGTTGCTGGTGTCGATCCATTCGTGGTCGTTGGTGTACTTGACGGTCATCGGTCGCTCCGTGAGAGGTCGGGTGAAAATCGAAACGGTGGCGGCTCAGCCGCGGAAATAGCGGTGCGGCGCGAACGGCATCGTCGCGACGCGCATCGGCTGGCGCTTGCCGCGCACGTCCGCTCCGATCGACGTGCCGATTGCGGCGTGCGCCGCATCGACATAGGCCAGCGCGATCGGCTGGCCGACCGTCGGGCCGATCGTTCCGCTGGTGACGCGGCCGATCGACGCGCCGGCGTCGTCGACGAGCTGGGCGCCTTCGCGCACCGGCATGCGCTCGAGGCCGACCAGGCCGACGCGTTTTCTCGCTGCGCCTTCGGCGAGCTGGCGATCGATGACGGCCGCGCCCGGGTAGCCGCCGGCACGCGCGCCGGCGGCGCGACGGACCTTCTGGATCGCCCAGGTGAGCGCGGCTTCGACCGGCGTGGTGCCGGTGTCGATGTCATGGCCGTAGAGACAGAGGCCCGCTTCGAGGCGGAGGGTGTCGCGTGCGCCGAGACCGGCGGGCGCCACCTCGGGTTGGGCGAGCAAGGCGCGCGCCACCTTGTCCGCCTCGCCTGCCGCGACCGAGATCTCGAAGCCGTCCTCGCCGGTGTAGCCAGAACGCGTCGCGAAGCAGGGCACGCCGGCGATCGACGCCTCGGCGCCGCTCATGAAGGTGAGGCCGGCCAGCGCAGGAGCGAGCCGCGCCATGACCGCGGCAGCCTTCGGCCCCTGCAAGGCAAGCAGCGCATGGTCCGGCAGCGGCTCGATGCCGCAGCGCTTGCCGATGCCGGCGCGAAGGTGGGCGACGTCCGCATCCTTGCAGGACGCGTTGACGATGAGAAACAGGTGGTCGTCTCGGCGGGTCACCATCAGGTCGTCGAGGATGCCGCCGGCGTCGTTCGTGAAGAGCGCGTAGCGCTGTTTGCTCGCGGGCAGATCGACGATGTCCTGCGGAGCGAGCGACTCGAGTGCCGCTGCGGCGCCGGCGCCGGTCAGCTTGAGCTGACCCATGTGCGACACGTCGAACAAGACCGCCGCATCGCGACAGTGCCGGTGCTCGGCGAGAATGCCGGCAGGGTAGGACACAGGCATTTCGTAGCCGGCGAAGGGCACCATCTTCGCACCGAGCTCGAGATGGAGCGCGTGCAGCGGCGTCCTCAGCAACGGCGTTGACGGCGGGGTCGAAACGGGGTCGGACATCGGCAACTCCGGAGCATGTTTCACACCCGCGGCGCGCATGCACGCTGCGGAAAAACTGCCCCGGCTGTCCGCTCTACCTGAGAGATTGGCAGCGCCGCGAACGGCTCTGCTTGCCCCTTCGGTGGGCCCGCTCGAAACGGGCCTCTCTCCAGCGAGGACGCTTGCGAACAAGCGTTTGCCAGTCCTTGGTACCTGAGCGTTCGACCGGGCCGAAACCCTGTCTGCGCCTTCGGCGGCTTCGCGCGAACGAAGCGCTCTCCTGGCGGGACGAAGTTTAGCAGCGCCCCGGCCTCCGGATAATCGGCCCGATGACGAATGCGGATGAATGGCTGCGGATCGAATCGCTCGACCTCGAAGCGCAGGGTGTGGCGCACAACGCCGACGGCAAGGTCGTGTTCGTCGAGGACGCGTTGCCTGGCGAAGAGGTTCGCGTCCGGGTCGGTCGCCACAAGAACCAGTGGGAGCAGGCGACGCTGGTGGAGATGCGCCATGAGAGCTCGCAGCGGGTCGTGCCGCGCTGCCCGCATTTCGGCGTCTGCGGCGGCTGCAAGATGCAGCATCTGCATGTCGCGGCGCAGGTGGCGACGAAGCAGCGCGCGCTCGAAGACGCGCTCTGGCATCTGGGCAAGGTGAAGGCAGAGCGCGTGTTGCGGCCGATCGAAGGACCCGCATGGGGCTATCGACAACGCGCGCGGCTCTCGGTGCGCTACGTGGTGAAGAAGGGCACGGTGCTGGTCGGCTTTCACGAGCGCAAGTCGAGCTACGTCGCCGACATCGCCAGCTGCGACGTGCTGCCGAAGCACATCAGCGACATGCTGTTGCCGTTGCGGGCGCTGATCGGCGCCATGCGAACGCGCGACCGGCTGCCGCAGATCGAGCTCGCTGTCGGCGACAGCACGACCGTGCTCGTGCTGCGCCATCTCGAACCGTTGCCCGGGGACGATCTGGATCGGCTGCGCGCATTCGCGGCCGAACACCACGTCGAGTGGTGGTTGCAGCCGAAGGGTCCGGACACGGCGCATCCGCTCGACGCCGCCGCGTCCGGGCTCGACTACACGCTGCCCGAGTTCGGCGTGCGCATGCCGTTTCGGCCCACCGACTTCACGCAGGTCAACCGCGACGTCAACCGCTCGCTCGTGTCGCGCGCGATCAGGTTGCTTGCACCTGAGCCGCACGAGGCGGCGATCGATTGGTTCTGCGGGCTGGGCAATTTCAGCCTGCCGCTGGCGACGCGCGCCCGCACGGTGCTCGGCATCGAAGGCAGTGCTGCGCTCGTCGAGCGAGCACGCGCAGCGGCGATCCTGAACGGCCATGGCGACAAGGCGCAGTTCGCCGAGCGCAACCTGTTCGAGATGACGGCCGATGCTCTGGTCGCGCTCGGCGCAGCGGAGCGCTGGTTGATCGACCCGCCGCGCGAGGGCGCCTTCGCGATCGTCAAGGCTCTGGCCGATCTCGCCGAGTCACCCGTGGCGGGCTGGCACGGGCCAATACGGATCGTCTACGTCAGCTGCAATCCGGCGACGCTGGCTCGCGACGCCGGCCTGCTCGTGCATCGCGCCGGCTATCGCTGCACGGCGGCGGGTGCGATCAACATGTTCCCGCACACCGCCCACGTCGAAAGCCTGGCCGTCTTCGACCGGATCTAAACCAAAAAAGGAAAAGGCCCCGCAAGGGGCCTTTTCAGATCAGCGAAGCGTCGAAATCTCGAAGCGTCGGGCTAGTTCCGGTTGCCGCCGGCGAAGCCGAGGATCGACAACAGCGACGTGAAGACGTTATACAGGTTGATGTAGACCCCGAGCGTGGCCGTGATGTAGTTGGTCTCGAGGCCGTTCTTGACGCGTTGCAGGTCGTAGACGATGAAGGCCGAGAAGATGCCGATCGCCACCACCGACAGCGTGATCATCAGCGCGCTCGACTGCAGGAAGATGTTGGCGATGCCGGCGACGATCAGCATGACGACACCGACGAACAGGAACTTGCCCATCGCCGACAGGTCGCGCTTGATGATGGTCGAGAGCGTCGCCATGCCGAGGAAGATCACGCCTGTTCCGGCGAATGCCGTCATGATCAGGCCGGCGCCATTCGACATGCCGAGCACGTAGCTGAGCAGCCGCGACAGCATCAGGCCCATGAAGAAGGTGAACCCGAGCAGCACCGGCACGCCAGCGGCGGAGTTCTTGGTCTTCTCGATCGCGAAGATGAACGCGAAGGCGCCGCCGAGGAACACGATGGCGCTGAAGCCCGGGCCCATCGTCGCCATGGCGCCGGTGGTCACGCCGATCCATGCACCCAGGATCGTCGGCACCATCGACAGCGCCAGCAGCCAATAGGTGTTGCGCAGCACGCGGTTGCGTTGCTCCACGCTGCCGACGGAGCCGGCGTAGCCCATCTCGATGGTTTGCATACTGGGATCCATGGGACCTCCGTGCGAAGTGACGTGACTGAGACCGAACGCGCCGATTCTAGTTCCCGGCGTTGCTGGCGAAGGTGCGGACGCAGTTCGGCATTGCAAGAGCGGCGTTGCCCGACGCGGCCATCGACGGGCGCTACAATTTGCCGCCTCAGCCCGCAACGATCGCGGTTGAAGCGGCCGCAGCGGGGCCCCGGACGGCGGGCCTGGCTCTCCCCGGGACAGCGGCCCCGCGCAACGCCGCCGCGCACCCTTTCGGAGCTGTGTCCTTGTCCCCGCAACTGCTGCCCGACCACGCCCAGGCCCTCCTGGCCCTCGCCGACGGCACGCTCTTTCATGGCAGGTCGATCGGCGCCACCGGCGAGACGACCGGCGAGGTGGTCTTCAACACCGCGCTGACGGGCTACCAGGAAATCCTGACCGATCCGAGTTATTGCCGGCAGATCGTCACACTCACGTATCCGCACATCGGCAACTACGGCTCGAATCCCGAAGACGTCGAATCGCGCAAAGTGTTCGCAGCGGGGCTTGTCGTCAAGGACGTGCCTCTGCTCGCCTCGAACTTTCGCAGCACGGCATCGCTCGGCGACTACCTGCGCGCCGAGAACACCGTCGCCATCGCCGGCATCGACACGCGCCGCCTGACGCGCTTGTTGCGCACGAGCGGTGCCCAGAACGGCTGCATCGTGGCGCTGCCGCAGGTCGAGCGGATCACGCCGGGCGTTGTCGCGGAGGCTCTCGCGAAGGCCCGCTCGGCGCCCTCGATGACCGGGCTCGACCTGGCCAGGGTCGTGAGCGTGCGGGAACCCTACGAATGGACCCAGACGGTCTGGGCGCTCGGCCAGGGCTACGGCCAGTTGCGCGAGCCGCGCTGGCACGTCGTCGCCTACGACTTCGGCGTGAAGTTCAACATCCTTCGCATGCTGGCGGCGCGCGGCTGCCGCATCACCGTCGTGCCGGCCGAGACGCCGGCCGCGGACGTCCTCGCCTTGCAGCCCGACGGCGTCTTCCTCGCCAACGGGCCCGGCGATCCGGAGCCTTGCGACTATGCGATCGAGGCGACGCGCGAGTTCATCGCGCGGGGACTGCCCACCTTCGGCATCTGCCTGGGCCACCAGATCATGGCGCTCGCCTGCGGCGCTTCGACCTACAAGATGAAGTTCGGCCACCACGGCGCCAACCATCCGGTCAAGGACCTCGACAATGGCCAGGTCAGCATCACCAGCCAGAACCACGGTTTCGCGGTCGACGCGACAACGCTGCCCGCGACGCTGCGGCCGACCCATGTCTCGCTCTTCGACGGCACGCTGCAGGGCTTCGCGCACACCGACAAGCCCGCGTTCTGCTTCCAGGGTCACCCGGAAGCGTCACCCGGCCCGCACGACATCGGCTATCTGTTCGACCGCTTCATCCAGCTGATGCAGGCGTCGCGAGAAGCGCCGCCGGCGACGCAGGGCGCGCATGCGGGGAGCCTGCATGCCTAAGCGCACCGACCTTCGCACCATCCTCATCATCGGCGCCGGCCCGATCGTCATCGGCCAGGCCTGCGAGTTCGACTACTCCGGGGCGCAGGCCTGCAAGGCGCTGCGCGAGGAAGGCTATCGCGTCGTCCTGGTCAACAGCAATCCGGCAACGATCATGACCGACCCGGAGATGGCCGATGTGACCTACATCGAGCCGATCACCTGGAGCATGGTCGAAAAGATCATCGCCAAGGAGCGGCCGGACGCCGTGCTGCCGACGATGGGCGGCCAGACCGCGCTCAACTGCGCGCTCGACCTGCACAAGCACGGCGTGCTGCAGAAGTACGGCGTCGAGATGATCGGCGCCAACGAGAAGGCGATCGAGAAGGCCGAAGATCGGCTCAAGTTCAAGGATGCGATGACCGGCATCGGCCTGGCATCGGCGAAGTCGGGCATCGCGCACACGATGGAAGAGGCGCTCGTGGTGCAGCGGCGCATCTCGAACGAGATCGGCGCGTCCGGGCACAGCGCGGGCTTTCCGATCGTGATTCGCCCCAGCTTCACGCTCGGCGGCACCGGCGGCGGCATCGCCTACAACCCCGACGAGTTCGAGGAGATCTGCAAGCGCGGCCTCGATCTTTCGCCGACCAAGGAGCTCCTCAT
>Ga0075520_1000304_pt1 | contig 20728 bp, 12 predicted proteins | sample NGEPerB_FD_75100 | JGI IMG/M metagenome (GOLD analysis project Ga0075520, IMG submission 75100) | Arctic peat soil microbial communities from the Barrow Environmental Observatory site, Barrow, Alaska, USA - NGEE PermafrostAB12-B | ecosystem: Environmental > Terrestrial > Soil > Wetlands > Peat ... | reverse complement strand
TTTCTGATGCCTGCGATCAGTTGTTCCATGAGTTGTTTCCATTGCGTCCAGGTGGCTTGTCCGAGATTGCCACCCAGCGCCGGTTCATTGAACAACTCGAAGAAGGCGACGGTATTGTTCCCCCGATAATGCGCTGCTATGGTCCGCCAGAAATCGAGTGTCTCGGCTTTGGTCGTGTCATACAGGTTGGTTGGATATAACCCGCCGCCGGTCAAAAAGAATTTCTCCGCGTACAGGTTCCCAATACAGTGCCAATCAATGATGACGTACAGTCCCTGCTTTTGAGCCATGGCCACGCCAGAGTCGAGCAACTTCAGGTAATTGGTCTTGCCATGCATGTGCCAGCCCACCGGGTGCACGGCGAATCGCACGGCATTGGCGCCCCAGTCCTTGATGGTCTTGAAATATTCCTCGTTCCAATGTCCGTCGCGCACGACCTTGTCCGGTTCGCTCGTGTCAATCCCGTGAAAAATAATCGGTGTGCCGTCGGGCAGGACGAAATCCTTGCCTTTGACACTAATGTGCTGGACTTGAGACAAGCCGGTAATCGTCCAGAAAAATGGCAACAGCAGGAGTAAAACTTTTTTGTTCATGATCATTGAGGCGGGACAACACACAGTTAATCGAACCGGTTCTGCCCGTAATAAGCATCGACTCCATGTTTGCGGAGGAAATGCTTGTCGACCAGAACCGATGGCGCGGCGGGGATTTTCGTATTGATCCGCAGCGTTTCGCTCGCCAGTCGGGCGACAAACTCGAGGACCTCCGCGTTGTGCACGGCTTCCATGACATCCCTGCCCCATGTGAAGGGTCCATGGCTTGCCACGAGGACGGCAGGATGCCGAAGCGGATCCAGACTTTTGAAACGCTCGACAATTACCCGGCCGGTATTCTCTTCGTAGTTATTTTTGATTTCGGCGGCGCGCATCGCCCGCGTGCAAGGGACCTGTCCGTGCCAGTAATCGGCCTGGGTTGTGCCGAACGCAGGAATTTCTTTTCGGGCCTGGGCCCAGGCGGTGGCGTATAGGCTGTGAGTATGAACGATCGCGCCGATGTTCCGGAATGCACGATACAGAACCAGGTGCGTGGCGGTATCGGAGCTGGGTTTGAACCTGCCTTCCACCACCCGTCCGTTCTCGAGCGCGACAACCACCATATCCGAGGGCTTCATGCCGGCGTAAGGAACGCCCGATGGTTTGATAACGACCAGTCCGCGCGAGCGGTCGATGCCGCTGACATTGCCCCAGGTTTGGATCACCAGGCCGGACTGGACGAGGTCCAGATTCGCCTTGCAGACCGCTTTCTTCAGCTTTTCAAGCATAACACCGGCCCACGAAATACATGAATTGCCAGAAAATGGAAGCTAAAGAACAATCTTCGAAACAGACGCCCATGATTTGGTAACTTTCTTCCTTGTATATGATGTCCATACCCTTATTCCCTTTCGATTTTAGACAACTACGAATCCTTCCAAGACGAACCACTAAATAAACAGAATTGAAAAGAATTGCACGGCTCAGATTGGAGTCTGGAAACCACAAAACACACCAACCACACGAAATGAAACCCGGTGTTCCTGGTTCTTAAATCAAAAACATGCAGGTTGTTCATCCGAGCATTCCGGTTTCGCACCCCTTGTCCGGCGACTTCACCATGTTCTCCGCCCCCCTTTCGTGTGTTTCGTGGTTCCCCATCCGGGCCGGCCTTGGTGGTGTTATGTTCTCACACGGTTGCGGATGGAGAGGAGCAGTTTCATGACATCGGAAAGGTTTCCGTTCCATTTCGTGGTTCCAAAAGCGTCATGCAACTTTTTGTAGAGCGGGTAGAGTTCGCGGTAAACGGCATGAGCGGCGGGATTTGGCTTGAACACGCGCGACTTCAGGCCCGTCATCGCCCGCTGTGCCGCGGAAAAATCGCGGTGGGCGCCGGCGACGACAGCACCCGCAATGGCCGAACCGAGCGCGCAAGTCTGGGCCGAGCGCGATAGCTTCATCGGCCGCCCGGTCACATCGGCGTAAATCTGCATGACGAGCGGATTTTTCTCCGCAATGCCGCCGCAATTCACCACCTGGCGGATTTTGACCCCATATTCCTCGAACCGATTAATAATCGTGAGCGCCCCGTAAGCCGTCGCTTCGATCAAAACGCGGTAGATTTCAGCGGGAGTTGTGTAAAGCGTCTGGCCGATCATCAAGCCCGTCAGCCGCTGGTCCACCAGGACCGTGCGATTCCCGTTGTTCCAGTCCAAGGCGAGCAGGCCGGATTCTCCGGGCAACAGCCTGGCCGCAGCCTGTGTCAGGGACTCATGCGATCCGGACTTTTTCCCGCCCGGCTGAATGTAATTCACGAACCAATTGAAGATATCTCCAACCGCGGATTGGCCCGCTTCCAATCCATAATAGCCGGGCAGCACGCTGCCATCGACGATGCCGCACAATCCTGGAATATCCTTGAGCGGTTTGCTGTCGGGCCAGACGGCGATGTCGCATGTGCTGGTTCCAATGATTTTCACGAGAGTACCCGACGAAACGCCCGCCCCGATGGCGCCGAGGTGCGCGTCAAAAGCTCCCGCCGCGACAGGAATGCCAGCGGGCAGCCCGGTGCGCGCAGACCATGCCGGCGACAATCCGCCGACAGCCTCCGCCACCGTCGAGACTCGTGTGGGAAGCCGGTCGCGAAGCCGGCCCAGCTTCGGATCGAGCGTCGAAAGGAATTTTTTATCCGGGTAGCCGCCCCAGGAGGGGTGATACATCGCTTTGTGGCCGGACGCGCAAATGCCCACGGTCAATTTTTCAGGGGACTCAGTGCCGGTAAGGGCCGCCGGAACATAATCCGCCAATTCCACCCAGGAATGCGCCGCGTTGAAGACGCCGGGGCTGGTGCGCAGGCAGCGGAGAATTTTGCTGAAGAACCATTCGCTGGAATACACACCGCCGCATTTCGCCAGATACTGAGGACGCATCCTGGCGGCAAGGGCGGTAATCTCCGACGCCTCCGCCACTCCGGTGTGATCCTTCCACAACCATGCCATTGCGGCCGGATTGTTTGCAAAACGCCGGTCAAACGCCAGCGGCTGGCCCGCGGCATCCACAGGCAAGGGCGTGCTTCCCGTGGTATCCACTCCGATGCCAATGACCTGGTCCGCAGAAAATCCTCGAACAGCCTTCCTGGCTGCCGCGAGGGCCTTCCGAATTGCGGTTTCCGCGCCTTTCAAATAGTCGGACGGATGTTGACGCGCAAGATTCGGGTCCCGGCTCAGAATCACGCCCTGATCGCCGTGTTCGTATTGCCAAATTGCCGAGGCGACTTCTCGGCCGTCGGCCACGTCGACAACCAGCGCGCGGACGGAGTTCGTGCCGTAATCCAGGCCAATACTGTAGCGGTTTTTCATGGGCTTGTTCGGAAAGAATTTCAGTGAGCGATGGCAGCCGCGTTGGTGACAGGCGCGTTGACCAGTCCCGGGACTGCGGGCAACCAGACCCGCATCGGCCCGGCCGCCCGGTTGTCCCAGGCATAGTACGGGATCGCGGTAATTGCGACCGGCCGAGGCCGTGCCGGCGGCTGGTACAATCTGCGGTTCCAGTCCTGCTCCGCGACGATTTCGGCATCGCCTTTCAGGATCATCATTCCACCCAGAAGCGTCTCATCCCGCTCGGCACGAAGCTCCGCCTGTGGCGGCAAGACAATCGACGTGACCAGCCCGGTTTGGTCGCATTGCTCCAGGCAGTAAACCAAAGGCCCGCGTTGAAGCGCGAGCATGCCGCGGTCGGCTTCCACGCCCGGGTTTGCCGCGACATTCTGGACCGGCATCGGCAGCGTCAGCGTCACACGATCGCCCCGCTTCCATTCGCGCGCCAGAACGATATACCCGTGGTCCATGTGCAAATCTGTAATTTGCTTCCGTTTGATTTTGACGGTTGCATCCCGGCACCAGCCCGGGTATCGCAAGCGAAGTTCGAAGCGAGTGGGAGAATCGAGCATCATTTCGAGAACGACTTTCCCATCCCACGGGTAGTCGGTTTTGACGCGAAGGCCCACCTTGCGGCGTCCGATCTCGGTGGTGACTTCTCCCTGGATGAACAAATTGACCCAGAGCGAATCCTTGCCGGCGGCATAGGCATAGCCGCCGAGTGAAGCCAGGGTGCGCGCGGCGTTCGGGGGACAGCAAGCGCAGCCAAACCACGCCTGCCGATGGTGCGTGCCGGCGCTTTCAAGGGGGTTGACGTAAAAAAACTTTGTGCCGTCATGAGAGACTCCTGCCAGGACGCCATTATAAAGCGCACGCTCGACAACGTCGGCGTACTTGGAATCTCCGTACAGCAAAGCCATCCGGTGGTTCCACTGGGCGAGAGCCACGGTCGCGCACGTTTCCTGATACGCGGTCAGGTTGGGCAAATCGTAATCGCGGGTGAACCCTTCATTATGGGCGCTGGGGCCAATTCCCCCGGTGATGAACGTATTCTTTTCGATCGTGTTGCTCCAGACCCGGTCGAGCATGGCCAACAGGGGCTTGCTTCCCGTTTCCGCGGCCACGTCAGTCGCGCCGGACATCAGGTAGGCCGCGCGCACCGCGTGGCCCTTGATCGATTTATGGTCGAAAATGGGAACATCATCCTGCCAATAGGTGCCGTCGTATTTCGCCTCCGGCGTGTTGTGCTCCAACGCGAAAAAATGCTTGCCTCGATTTTCAATAAAAAATCGGGCGAGATCGAAATACCGCTGTTCCCCCGTGCAACGCCAGAGTTTGATCAAGGCCAGTTCAATTTCCGGATGACCGGGATAACCGAGGCGCTTGGGCTCAGGACCGAAAATGGAATTCACGTGATCCGCGACCCGGATCGCGACTTCCAGGAAAGTCCGTTTGCCCGTCGCCTGAAAGTGGGCGACAGCGGCTTCGATCATATGGCCGGCGCAGTAGAGTTCGTGACAATCACGCAGGTTGGTCCAACGCTGTCCGGGTTGCTTGACGATGAACCAGGTGTCGAGGTAACCGTCCGGCTGCTGGGCCGCCGCCACCGTGGAAATGATGGAGTCAAGATGCCGTTCCAAATCGGGGTCGGGATAATTGGCGAGGCTGTAACTGGCGGCTTCAATCGCTTTGTAAACGTCGGAATCCATGAAAACAGGACCTCTGAACCCGTTAGTGGCATGGTGCGCCGCCAATCGAAAGTCTTCGAGGTTGCCGGCCTTCTCCAGGTTGTCGAGGTTCACGGGGATCGACGCGATCCGGTTGGTTTCCTGGCGGGGCAGCCAGAAATCATCGGTGATCCTGACCTGTGTGAACGGGACCTCCTGCAATTTCGGCCGCGGCCGTTCGGCTGCAGGCGCGGCAATCGATTCGAGGCACAGGAAAGCGGCGATGACAACGGCCAGCGGTTTTCGATTTTTCATGATTGGAATGTTGCCAGAACAAAAGTCCCGCGCGATTCAACGCGGCGGGATTGTAGCCGATTACGGATTCCTGGCAACCGCGCAGCCGAATCACCGGCCAGACTGCCGGATGAGGCTTTTGAGTTCCATGTTGAAGCTCTCGGCGCGTTGGAGAGATTCGATCGACAGATGCATTCGGTAATGCCAGAAAAACTTTGGATTGGCGGGGACATTTATTTGCTCAGCCGAAGGGTCCGCTCGCCGCAATTGACCATCCATGCCCAGGAGATCCTGCAACTGAAAGATGCTCCACATGGCTGTCGACGAGAGGTGCTGGCGGACAATGGCCTTGTTGATCCAGGGCTCGCATTCTTTCGGAGGTTCACCGGACTGACCCAATTCCTCATTATAAAATTTCAGCGTGATTTTCCTGTCCTCTTCCCACCAGCCGCGAATGGTGCTCATGTCGTGCGTCGAAGGAGTCACGACGCACAAGTAGGGCACCTCTGAAAGCCGCACGAAGGACCGATTGGCTATTTTTGGCATCCGCTGGACTTCAAGGCTCAGCAGACCCAGCTCTTTCATGACCCCCGGCACGCAGTCCGGCACCATCCCCAGGTCCTCGCCGCAGATCAGCATGTTCGTCACACGCTTCAATGCCGGAAGCTTCTCCATCCCCTGCCGCCTCCAGAAATCATCCTGGCGACGATAGAAATAGTCCGTGTACAGAACCTTCAACTGTTCCCGCGTGTGCGCGGGCAGGTTTTCAAACGAGCTTGAGTGCTCGATGCCGAATCGGAAATGGAACTGCTGGCAATGCGACCCCTCCACCTCCAGCAGAATGACATTGCTGATGAGGTCGTACAGGCCTTGTTGCAAATTCTTGTTGCGCGGGTTCGGTTCGAGCTGGGCGAAATGGTCTTCCACCAGGCGCTGCGTCGCAAATTCCGGCTTCAGCGAATAAGTCCCGGATGGGCCGGGCTGTAAAAACCCGCTCCTTACCGCGCCGTAATCATTCAGAAAAAGGTCACTGAGCACTTCATCGGTGATGTATGGCCGCGTGTAGCGTTCCCGGTCAAACCAGATTCCGCGGGTCTTGAACTCTTTCGCATCCACCGGGATGGCAGGATCGAAATAGCCCAGGATTCCTTCCACAGCATGGCAGGGAATGCTCCAGATTCGAAAGAAGCCCAGGATATGATCGATGCGAAAGGCGTCGAAATAGCCGCTCATTTGCTCGAACCTTTGTTTCCACCAGGCATAGCCGTCCTCTTTCATTCGCTTCCAATTGTACGTTGGAAAGCTCCAGTTTTGTCCCTTGTCCGCGAATGGGTCGGGAGGCGCTCCCGCCTGCAGATCCATTTTGTACAGGTCCGGGTTCTGCCAGTCATCGACGCCGTTGCGATACACCCCGATCGGGATGTCGCCCTTCATGATCAGGCCTTTGCTGTGCGCGTACGCACTTGCCTCCTTGAGCTGCAAATGAAGATGGAACTGGACGAAGTAATGAAACGCGATTTCGGGATAATGGCCGGCATCTTCACGGGTCAGTTCCCGGATTGTTTGCGGCGTGCAATGCCTGTGGTCGGGCCACCGGCTGAAATCCGCCGTGCCGTGCTTGTCGCGCAAATAACAGAACGCCGCGTAGGGCGCCAGCCAGTGACGATTGCGCGCAAAGAAATCCCGGAACGACTCGCTGGCAAGCGTCTGTTCTCTTTGGGACGGATAACACTGTCGCAGGAATTGAAGTTTGAGTTTGAGAACGGTTTCGTAATCCAAATCCTCCAGCGCGTTCAGCCGCTGTCTCTCGGGCTCCAATTTCTCCAACAAAGTCTTGAACGGACCGTCCGCAAGCCGCTCCAGGTTCAGGTAAATGGGGTGTAAGGCAAACGCGGAAATCGCCGAATACGGATACGAATCCCTCCACGTGTGAGTGGCGGTGGTATCGTTGACGGGAAGGAGCTGGATGAGTTTCAGCCCCACCTGGCTGCCCCAGTCGGCCAGCGTTTTTAAATCCAAAAACTCTCCCACGCCAAAGCTTCGCTCGGTCCGCAAACTGAAAACGGGAATGGCCACGCCTGCACCTTTCCAAGTGTTGGATGGGAACGCTGCGAAGCCATCATTGACGATGGTATGCTGCCCGTGATCATTCGAGGAAAAGTCCAGCAGCCGATTGGGACCGTCCTCGTACCGCACAAAGCTCTTTTTGGCGAGATCGTAAATGCCGTACTTGTAAGCGATGGGGAACGCCTGCTGAGATAGGTCCAATTGGGCGAACAGGGCGGGTTCATCAGTCGTCCGGCTCAGGAGCGTGGGCTTGCTGGTGTTCCAGTTGCCCAGGATCGGCGCATCGCCCAGCAGGCAGAGCGTCTGGTTGCGCGTGAGAAGGGGAGCACGGACTTTGAAAGTATGCAGATGCGATCCCGGAGTCCGGGTGGGGATTCCTCGATCTGGTTGGAACTCCGGAAAAGGGAAGGCCGCGCGCAGCGCGGCCCTACCATATTCGTGCAGAAGCACTTTCTGGAACGGCTCGGTGTAAAAGGCGTTCTCGATACTGCCGGGAGATATCCAGGTATCCAGGATCAGCACGTCGTCGCAACGTGGGAGAGATTCGAAGCGAAGTTCCCTTCCCCTGCCCCAATCCTGCGTCAGCGATCCATCCGGATCGCGGAGGATGTACTCATAGAAAACCGGCGCAGCGGGGATGTCGGTTTTCACGAACGAGACCGTGACTTCCCAGGAGCCAAGGTCGACATAGCGCAGAGGAATGGCGCCATCCGTAAAACCAGCGCCCAGCAAGGGATGGGAGCCTCGCAGGAGCAGAGACTGTCCGTAACGGGTCCTGAAGCGCAGGCGGAACGTCACTTTCATGTGACGAGAAGGGACACGGGTTTAGCACGCATGCCGGAAGTTACAAGAGCACCCGCGCATTGTCACTGAAAGGAACCGTAGGACTTCTCCTCGCACCGGGGCGGGGACGGCCTCGTCCCCGAGATCCCTTGGGTTTCCACAACCTCAGTGGGGACGAGGCCGTCCCCACCCCTTCATAAATTGGCCCTATTCCCCTCGTAGCTGCGTCTCGTCAGAGCGCAGCCAATCTTTCTGTCAAAAAGCGGGTGAAGACAGCCGCGCTCTTACGAGACGCGGCCACTGTTAGAGAGAGTTCTCATCCTGTGTAAGACTCAACAAGGCTGGTGACCTTGAGCTGTTGCAGCATGCGGCTTTCGTCCAGGTTTGTCTGGTACTCGATTGTCCTGGTTTCATTCGGCAACAGGTCGAAGTAGTTGTCGGTGAAAAAGCCGGGATCGTCCACACACGACAGCATCACGCTCTTTGCAAAGGAGCGGCACGTTAACTCGATGACGTATCCGATGCTCGACTTGCGGATTTGTGACGAAATTTCCGGAGGCGAGAGTTTCAATTCTTTCGGCAGGCAAAAGCAGCTCAGGTTCTCTGCGATAATTTCGTCTCCATTTTTAAATCGCGACACCAGGACCAGTTCGGCCTCGTCACGCCTCTGCGAGAGCTCATGCCGGCTGACTGTGAGGCGCAGTTGGGATGAGTTTGGGGCGATGATCAACTCCTTGGCCATGCGACTGACCTCGTTTCCACTGAAGTCGAGCACTGCTATATCGAGCCGCCCCGCAATCGGCGCCAAAGCGTCCGATACGATCCAAAATTCCACCTCGTTCGGTTTCAAGACTGGAGAAACAATGCATGCTGCAAAGCTCCTGCGGGCGGCGTAATGCAGCGCTTTCCAGCGGCCGAAATAATCGATGCTCGACCATGAAGCGGCGGGCCAGCAGTCATCAATTTGCCAGAAGAGCGAGCCCATGCAAAACGGCATGGCCCGTCGATGCGCCTCCATGCCGACCCTGACTCCGTCCGCCTGCATGATCTGGCTGACGTAGAGGTAGGATTCAAAATCCCTGGGAGTCTTGTACCAGGCATCCATGTTCTGTTGAATCAGCCGGTTGCCGTACTCGGTGTCCTTGCGCTCGTCGGAAGTGCAACGCTGGTGCGCCAGCATCACTTCCGAGTGTAAAGAGCGGTCGTTCGGGGCGGCGAATTTCCTGACAGTGGAAAGTTCCGGGTAGGATTGAAAACCGTACTCGCTCACAAAACGGGCGATATTCTTTAGATAATTCTCGAACGGTTCTTTCCCGTGCCACACGCCCCAGTAATGAATATCCCCATCGCCATAGCCGATTCCGTCGAACCCCGCATCGGGGCTGGAGAGGTGATAATAGCGGGTCGGGTCGGCTTCCTTTAGGGCCTTTGGGATGGTTCCGCAATACAGCTTGCGCATGTCGGCTTCCTGCAGCCGCTGGATGTCCGGCGGACACTTTGGTTTCCAGACCTGGTGCCAGCAGTACGCATTCTCATTGTTCCCGCAATAAAGCGCGATCGATGCGTGATTCCGGATACGGGTGACGTTGTCGATGATTTCCTGGCGCACTGTTTCGAGGAAGGCGTCATCCGCGGGGTACATGGCGCAGGCAAATTGGAAGTCGTGCCAGATGAGGATGCCGTGCCGGTCGCACGTTTCGTAAAACACATCCTGCTCGTAGATTCCCCCGCCCCACAGTCGCAGCATGTTCATGTTTGCTTTGGCGGCGGAGCCGACGATGTGCTCGTACCGATCGGAGGTAACGCGATTTTGAAAGTTGTCCTGGGGAATGTAGTTGGCGCCCTTCATGAACACGGGCACTCCATTCAAGCGCACGTAGAGCGAGGTCCCCGATGCGTCTTTGACGCGAACGATATCGAGAGAGCGGACGCCGATCGAAGCGGTGTATTCGTCCAGCAGGTTTCCGGAGCTCTCGAGCGTGGTTCGATACTGATACAAGTGTTGATCGCCCAAACCATTTGTCCACCATAGCTTCGGATCGGCCAGGTGGCCTTTGATGGTGATCCGGTTCAGCCCCTTTGCAAGCGAGTGATTCTCGGCGGCCAGGCAAACTGAATCCATGAAAACGGACAACCTGACGTCCTGGGCATTGTCCGAGAGCACCTCAACTTTGGAGAGGATATCCGCGCCGGTTGGAGAAACGTTTTCCTGCCGGACAAAGACGCTGCGAAGCCGGGCGTCGCTCCAGGCTTCAACCACAACAGGCCGCCACACGCCGCATGTAATCAGCCGCGGACCCCAATCCCATCCGTAGTGAAACTGCGCCTTGCGGGAATACATCGCAATTTTCTCGTCGGCCTGGTCGTTCGTGGGAAAGGCCTCGAGGCGGTATGGGGCGGTGTCGTACTTGGGAAGATTGACATCAAAGACGCTGGCGAACCGGATCACCAGGACATTGCTTTTTTCCCTCAGGAGCGATTTGCAGGAAATTCTGTATTCGCGAAACATATTGTCGGCCGCCAGGATTGGCGAGCCGTTGAGCGTGACCGTCGCGTAGGTGTCCAGCCCGCGAAAAACCAGCTCGACATGCTCCTGGGCCAGCAGAGCTGCGGGCAAATCGAAGGTCGTTTGGTAGATCCACTCTTTCTCACCGATCCATTGCAGTTCCTTTTCGTTGGAGCCGTAAAACGGATCGGGGATGCGCCCCAGCCGCATCAGGTCGGTGTGCACGCAACCGGGCACTGTAGCGGGTTGCAGCACGCCGGCTTCGCCGTCGCAAAACATCCAATTGTCGATGATCTCAAATTGCCGGACCGATGAATTTCTCATGCTGATTTATTCAGGGCAGGTGTTTCGAGCCCAAAGAAACCCTCACCCCGGCCCTCTCCCATCCGATGGGAGAGGGAGAACCGATTGACGCGTTGATTGCAAACCATGGCGCAATGCAATCCAAAGCGTTGGGCGCTTTTCCCTCTCCCGTCGGATGGGAGAGGGTCAGGGTGAGGGTTTTTGCTTTTTGCCCATCTTCGAGGCGACACACCCGACTGCTCCAAGAAGGGTGCCAGCACGGGTTGCGATTCACAATCCACTTGTGAAACCGGCCCTGGTTCTCCAACCTCGAATCCGGTGCCGGCGCCGGTGTGACAGCGGCGTCAAAATACCCGGATATATGTCCAAACAAGCCGTTTTGCTGCTCGGAAAACTATTGATGCTGTGCGCATGCTGCGCGCCGCTGACGGTCACTGCTCAAACCCATTCCAATGCCGCGTCAACCAAGCGGCCTGCGACGTTCTGCAATCCGCTGGATTTGGACTACCGGTTTTGCCTGGACACTCCGAGCCGGCGCGAGGCGGCCGATCCCAATCTTGTGCATTTCAAGGGAGAATACTGGCTGTTTGCATCGAAGTCGGGAGGGTACTGGCATTCGCCCGACATGGTCCATTGGAGATTGATTGAGCCGACAGGATTGCCGATTGAAGATTACGCGCCGGCGGTTGAAGCCATCAATGGGCGGCTGTATTACACGGCATTTAATACCAAGGCGCTATTCAGCACGGATGACCCGATCACGGGCGCCTGGACCCGGGTTGCGACGCTCCCGGATTATCCGGATCCGGATCTTTTTCAGGATGAGGACGGCCGGGTTTACATGTATTTTGGGTGCAGCTTCAACGGCAGCATCCGGGTTGCGGAACTGGATCCCAGGCAGGAATTCAAGGCGATTCGCGGGCCGCTGGAATGTTTTCCAACGGATTATGCGCATCACGGGTTCGAGGTGACGGGCGAGGAGAACCGCGGCACGCCGCGCGCGGCGGGCGGCCCGCAAATGGCGCCGTGGACCGAGGGAGCCTGGATGACGAAACATGCAGGAGTTTACTATCTGCAATACTCGGCTCCCGGAACTCAATTCAAGATTTATGCGGACGGTGTGTATACGTCGACGAATCCCATGGGGCCGTTCGCTTACCAGGCCTACAGTCCGTTTTCGCACAAGCCGACGGGATTTATTGGCGGCGCCGGGCACAGCAGTACCGTCGAAGATGGCCGCGGAGGTTATTGGCATATTTCGACGACGCCGATAGGAGTGCGGCACATGTTCGAGCGGCGGCTTGGAATTTTTCCGATTCGGTTTGAGAAGGATGGGCAACTGGTCTGCAACACGTACTTGGGCGACTACCCGCAGTTCGCCCCGGGCATCCAGGAGAATCCCGGTGAAAACAATTCGCCGGGTTGGATGCTCCTGTCCTATGCCAGGCCGGCGACGGCTTCATCCACGCTCCAGGGCCATTCAGCCGCAAACGCGTTTGACGAAGATATCCGCACCTGGTGGTCCGCGGTGTCGGATCATCCTGGCGAATGGCTTCAGGGGGACCTGGGCGCGATTTGCCGGATCGAAGCGATGCAGGTGAATTTTGGAGACCAGGGAGCGACCAATTTAGGCCGGCTGCGAAATGATTCCTATCAATATTACGTTGAATGCTCGAGTGACGGTCAGAAATGGAGCACATGCCTGGATCGGAAAGCAAATCATCGAGATGCGCCCCATGAATACGCGCAGCTCGACGAGCCAATCAAAGCCCGGTATTTGAAGATTACAAACGTCCATACCCCCGCGGGCGGACTTTTTTCGATCAGCGGCTTTCGTGTGTTTGGCTCACGCCTGGGCAAGGCGCCGGCGATGGCGGGCGATGTAAAAGCCAGGAGGGAGGCGACCGACGCCCGGCAGTTGCACGTCTCATGGTCGGCGGTCAAAGATGCCGATTTTTACATCATCCGGTACGGCACAGCGCCGGACCGGCTTTTCAACAATTACCAGGTCTACGGCACCGAGCATTTTGACATTAACAGTCTGAATGCGGGGGTTCGGTACTACGTCACCGTGGACGCCGTCAACGGCAGCGGTGTCAACCGCGGCAAGAAGATTGTGGACGTGAAATGAATTACTTGACCGCAATCGGCCATTAAGTCGGCGCAATATCTGTCGATATAGACCCGAATATCCGGTTGGGATCTGATGGAAGATTATGCGAATAGATGCAAACAGTGATGTGCCGGATCCGATCAGCGCCAGAACGACAAGAGCCCGGCACCAGGCGGCAGAAATGAGGAACGAGATCGAGAGCAAGATTCCTGAATTGCAGCGCGCGTTAGAAAACGTCCCTGTGGTTCGGCCCGAGAAAGTGGCGGCGGCGAAAGCCCTCGTTCAGGACCCGTCTTACCCAGGCGAAGAGACGCTTGGCAAAGTGGCTGGGCTGCTCGCCCAACACATGAAGCCGGAGGAGTGACGGACGCACGCAGTGCGTCCCTGCAAAACTTCACATCTGCATGGTAGAGACATCGCTGCTGCGATGTCCTGCCCGCGTTCAGCGGCCGGAACCGTTCTCGTAACCCACCGTCCAATCCACGCCTCACCTTGCGCCGCTGCTGCGCGGCGCTGATGGCGCAGCAGCGCCATCTCCACCGAAGAATCAATTGGTTTTCGCTGTGACGACATTCCAGGAGACGCGCTGCAGTTTGCGGACCTGGGGGGTTAGAGGCGGCAACCTGTTGGGATCCAGAAACGCTGTGTCGAATGCCCATTTGCGGGTCGGTGGATTGTAGTAAGTTCCCGGGGCGATCCAGAAGTTTTTCGCAAACCGGCTTTGGAACATGACCACCATGGAACCATTGTAAGTCAGCGTGCTGGCGTTCCAGTTTTCAAGGAAACGCGGAAAATTCTCCACTCCACCGCTGTAATGGGCCTGGTTATTGGTCGTTACCGACGGGACAATGCCGGCGAGGAAAGCGGCGTTCACTGTCGAGTTGGCGGCGGTCCGGGACGACAGGGGCGTCGCGGCATCCCAGGAGTCGTTCCAGTTTGCCGAAAGAATGGTGATGGCGTCGCTCACGAGAGAGGCGGGTTTGGTATTGGCGGTGTTGGTTGAGCCAGGGGTTAAATCCGGAGCATTCAGGTTTCCTTTGACGTAAAGAGGCAGAGCCGTGGAAACCGTGAGGCCGCTGGAAGGCAGAGTCTGTCCATTGACCAATCTTATGGCGGTGAGTTTGCCAGAGGCCACGCGCGTGTCGTTCACATAAACTGAATTGATCGCGTGTTTCACCCGGGCCGAGGTCTGGACATTGAGAGGGAATCCGGCGCCAGCCATCCAATTGGTCAACGCCGCGACGTCCAACTCGGTGGCGAGGACCTGTTTGGTTTCGCGGTAATCATAGAACGAGGCGTTGGTATTGATAAAGGAGTATCCGCTGTTGGTGCCGTCTGAAGGAGCATTCGTGCGCACAACCGTGAACGAAGTTCCGTCTTCGAAATTGTTGAAGAGGACGTTCACGCGGTTCGTCATGACATTGATCACGAGGTCGGATTTGTTGTAGAACCGTTCGCGGCCGAGAATCGAGGCGGGATCCTCGCCCGACGGGGGCACATCGAGCATTTGAACGACATTGGTTGGGTTGTTATCGACGCCTACCGGCAGGGTCATGGCATTGACGCGACGGAGCTCGGCATCGAACACCGGGGTGGTCGAGCTCCCGCCCGTGGGATCATTTGTGCTTCGGCTGAGATTAACCTGCCCGACATAGCTCACCGTATCCGCGAATTCGAGGCTGCTGGACGGGGCTAAAAACAGGTCTGCGTTTCCATGGGTCTTTCCCGTGACCACCATGGGCGCGCCAGGATTGATCTCGAGATCCAGGCAGTAAAAGATCGCGTATTGATAAATGGGTATGGACGTGAGCTGGATACTCTGGCTAACGCCGCCTGAAACCGGATAAAGGCCTGCCAGATCCTTCGCGAAGCTGCTGACCTGGTAGGAATTGACCATGCCATACAGGCCCGCGAATTCGCCCTGCAGATTCGTCTTTTGCTGCCAGCCCGCGCAGAGGATCTGGGATTGATTGGGTTGACCGGAACCGTCGCTGAACTGATAGCGCTGCGTCCATCCAAAGGGCACGAAATTCCTGGGAAGAATCCCGTTGTATTTGGTCACGTCGGTGGACAGGGACTGATGAACGAAATCGCGGCTCATTTGGGCGATGGCAACTTCGGTCGAGGATTCCGCCGCGGCGACGGCGCTGTTGAATGCGTTATTGCGCGCGGTCAGCGCGGCGTTGCCATAGGTCCATTGCGCGATTCCCCCCAGAATCGCCAGGCTGATCGCGAGGAAGAAAAGCGTGAGAAGCAATACGTAGGCTCGTTCTTGCCGGCCTGGGGATCTCAAATCAATGCGCATACGGTGTTTTTCTTAATCAGTGCGGCGGGCAATTCGCGTCTGCAATTGGTACTGTTCGCAAAAATCTCCCCCGACGGCGGCATATTGTTTTCTATAGAACTGCAAGGTGGCTTTGATCACCACGCGATTGTTCTGCGAATGTGTGAGGGGAGCGCCTTGATAGTCCTCCGCCTGGAACACGCATTGATTTGTGACGCAGCTTGCGGTCACCTGCGCGCTATCATCGGCGCTGGTGAATCGTTTCAATGTCTGGTCCTGGCCGTCCTGGTAATAGCACACGAATGTATTCGTATCGTCGGTGGGACACACCTTCAGGGCGCTGCCCGCCTGGGCAATTCCGTCGGCGAGAGGCAGAAATTTCGATCCTGCCATATTGCCGACATAAATGATTTTTGCGGACCGAATTTCGTCGCGGATATGGTTCAATACATTGCGCGCATCGGCTGTGATCAGGAGCTTGCTTTCGGACACCCGGTACAGCTTCATTCCGAAGAGCAGCGAGGAAACGGTTGCCGCGGACAAAAGCACCGCGATTGCCATCGCCGTCATCATTTCACAGAGGGTGAAACCCCGGATGGCGCGGGCGTTTGTGTCACAGCGCGGCACATCCGCAATCGAAAGGAAAATTCGTCGGTTGCATTCCAGAGCAGTCCTCACCCCTCCCCTCTCCCATCCGATGGGAGAGGGTGTCCGAAGGACGGGTGAGGGTGATTCTGAGAATCGTGCTAAAACTGCACGATTTGCAGGCATTGCAGGTAATTTCATTGGTCGGCGGTGCGCAAGAGAATGACCGAATTGGTATAGGGACCGTGTCTCATGAAGCTCCACACGCAGTCTGAGCGGATCTGCCGCACCGGCGGATTGACGGAGACCTGGGTGATGTTGAGATAGTTCGTTGCGATCATCGGTTCCGGCGCCAGGGGAAGCTCCAGGCTGGCGGTCACAACGATGTTCGTCAGACCCAGCTCATCGGATTGGCCCGGCCCGACGCCCTGCGGCCACTGTTGCAGATCCCATCGGGCGGATCGGGCCTGTTCGGCGCTTTGAGAAGCGAAGGATTGAGCGGCCAGCGATCGAGCGCTCCATTCCGCCTTGCTGGCAAATTTCACATGGCCCAGCAAAACGCCTTCCACGACAAGGGCGAGGATGCCCATGGAAATAACCACCTCCGCCAGCGTAAACCCGTCTTGTCCTGTCGATTGCCTGAAATGTTCGCACCCAATCTTCATCGTTTTTCCTGGTCGTCCGGTTTTTTCGATGCAAGAAGTCCGGGCTCTGCGGCCAATTGCGTCAGTATCTTGCTCTCCGAACGAACACGGATACGATTGCCTATTCAAGCAAAGCCCACAAGCCAGGCTAGTACTTGAACGGAACCCGGGGTTTCACCGGGCTGAAGCCTAAGAAGAAAAAGAAGCGGCGAGCTTTGCTGAATCAGCCGGTGAAACGATTGTTCAGACCGTAATACACTTCGTTCCAGTTCAGTTCTCGCTTGAATTGGCGGACTTGGGTATCAGCGTCGATCACGACCAGCTCCACTCCGGCGATTTCTGCAAAGTCCTCAAGCATTTCGGCAGTCACGGCCTGGCTGAAGCCAGTGTGATGCGCGCCACCGGCGTAAATCCACGCACTCGCGGCCACGGTCAAATCCGGCTTGGGAATCCACAGCGCCCGCGCGACCGGCAGTTTCGGCAAGGATTGCTCGGGCGGCACAACAACCACTTCGTTGACCAGCAAGCGAAAGCGGTTGCCCAGGTCGATCATCGACGCATTCAACGCCTGGCCGGGGCTGGTGTCGAACACCAGGCGCGCGGGATCGGCCTTGCCTCCAATTCCCAGCGGGTGAACTTCAAGCGAGATTTTCCCGGCCGCAATGCTGGGGCAGATTTCCAGCATGTGCGCCCCGAGAACTTTCATCCCCGCCGGATGCATATGGTAGGTGTAATCTTCCATGAAGGAAGTGCCGCCCTTGAGGCCGGAAGCCATGACTTTCATCGCCCGGACAAGGGCGGAGGTTTTCCAATCTCCTTCCGCGCCAAACCCCCAGCCCTGGCTCATGAGGCGCTGGACGGCAAGGCCGGGCAATTGGGCCAGCCCATGCAGATCTTCAAATGTTGTCGTGAAACCCTTGAAGCCGCCCTGGTCCAGGAAGGCGCGCAAACCCAGTTCGATCCTTGCCGCTTCCCGCACGGAGCCGCGCATTGGGCCCGCGCGCAGCTTTGGCGGCATCGTATACTGCTTTTCATACTCGCCCACCAGGGCGGTGACTTGCGCCTCCGAAGCCGCCTGGACGCAGTCCACCAGGTCCCCCACCCCATAGCCGTTGACGGAATAGCCGAATCGCATTTGCGCCGAAACCTTGTCTCCTTCGGTGACCGCCACTTCGCGCATGTTGTCGCCGAACCGGGCGAATTTTGCGCCCTGCCAATCATGCCATGCCGCCGCAGCGCGGCACCATGCGGCGATGCGCTCCTGCACGGCGTGATCCTGCCAGAAGCCGACGACTACTTTTCGATTCAGCCGCATGCGCGTCATGATGAAACCGTGCTCGCGGTCCCCATGGGCAGCCTGGTTGAGGTTCATGAAATCCATGTCGATGCTGGCCCATGGAATATCCCTGTTGTGCTGGGTATGAAGATGCAGGATGGGCTTGCGAAGAATTTGCAGGCCATTAATCCACATTTTGGATGGAGAAAACGTGTGGCACCAGGTGACAAGGCCGATGCAGATCCGGGACTGGTTGGCCTCCTGGCAAAGCGCGGTCACTTCTTCGGGGGATTTCAAGACCGGCTTGAAAACGCATGTGACAGGGATGACTTCGGATTGGTCGAAGGCGCCCGCAATTTCACGGGAATGCGCCGCCACCTGCTTCAGCGTCTCCGGTCCGTAAAGATTTTGGCTGCCGGTTACGAACCAGACCTCGAGTCGAGTCAGATCGATTTTCATATCGGGCGGATATTGGAGAGGTTCGGGGCATTTCTCAATCTTCTTTGAGCCACGCCCAGGCTGGCGGCCGGGGGAACGGATCGAAGCGGGGCGTTACTGTTACTTCTGTCGGTAAGGCTGGCCGGACTTGAAGGTCCGGATCAGTTCGTCATTTCGGGAAATGAGGTTGGTCGCACCGGATGCGATGACCATGGCGCGGGCGCGCTCGGCTTGAGCAATGGCGACGTCGTAGCGGCCGGTTTCGGCATAAGCGGCGGCCAGGGTACAGATGTGCCTTGGCTGCTTGTATTGAGTCAATTCGCACGCCTGCTGCGCCAGCTTCACAGCGATCGGGCCGTTCCTGCTGGAGGGTTCCTTGTCGGTGGACAGATCCCATGCCATTGAGTCCAGCGCGGCGGCACATTCAGGGTTGACGTAAAATGCATAGCGGAACTGCACGGACGCTTCCTCATCCTGCCCTTCAAAGAGCAACGCTGTTCCGAGAGAAATCCGCAGCGCCGGTCCGGGCGACGACAGGGCAAGCGCTTCGCGGCCGATCGCAATTGTCTCCAGACGCCGATTCTGCACGAACAACATCCGCATGAGCACGTGGTATCCCTGGTCGTTCCCGGGAATCAACTGTGTCACGCGCTGAGCCGCTTCCCTTGCTTCATCCATCCGGTTCTGCCGGTACAACATCGCTGTTTTCAAAACCCACACCCTGCCGTTGCCGGGATCCTCCCGGAGCAGGTTTTCCACCTCGTTGGCGGCATCGTCATAATCCGCGGCGCTGAAGAGCACGGAAACGAGCAGCAGGCGCAACTCCCTGGCGCCGGGATCGGTTTGCAATCGTTTCGTGAGCAGATCAACCGCTTCGAGCAACTGATGGTCTTTCACCATGGCCTGGGCGCGTGCCAGCGTGCAGGAGACCGAGGACCGCACGATCCAAACCGCGGCGAAACTGTTTATGGCCCACACACTGAAAAGCACGCACACGATGAACCGCCAAAGGCGATGGCGTCCCGCAATAAAGTTCATCCCCAAAGCTCCGAGGGCGCACACGGGAAGCAATGCGGGCAAGCCGTAAAAGGCCTTGGCCATTCCACCGCACGGGACGACACCAGACATGTAAACCAGGCCGAGGGCGACCAGAAATCCAAATCCCAGCAACAGGAACCATTCAGCCGATGGACGACGGATGAATTGGACCACGGCAAGAGCTGCGCCCACCAGGATTGCGGCGGAGGGCAGTATGGCGAGCCAGTACCCGATAGCCATTAAATCGTAGTTCCAGGGCGGATGAGGGTCAGCGAATGACGGGGAGCCGGCGAGGAGGCCATCACCCCAAAATGTTGAATACAGCCCGCCAAGGAAACCGTTGAAGCCGGCGAACCACGGATGCAGGAGCACGTTTCCCAGCCGCGCATAATATGACCACGTGCGGTAACCGTCCTCCATCCACCACGCATAGCTGACCTTGGGGTCCCAGTTGCCGATGAGCGGGTTCCCGTAATGATGCCAGACACGGGCATAATGCCAGCCGCACACCGCCCCGGCGGCTAACAGAATGAGCGCCGCGTGATAAGCCCATTGCCCAGGCGGCCCTTCGCGCCTTTCGAATTTTCGCCAGATCAGCGCCCCGGCGATTGCCGGCAGCAGCAGCACGTTGGTTGTTTTGGCCAGGAGGGCAAACCCAAGGCAAACGCCCAATCCAACGCACGCCTTCCAGGAATACAGCCCATTCCTCAATAATCGCAGACAAAGGTAGATGCAGACGGTCGCAAGAGTCGCTGCGAGCAATTCGTTGGTGACGTATTGCGAGAGGTAGAGGAGCGGCGGCAGGCAGGCAATCAAGGCCAGCCCCCATTTTTGATTCGCCGATTGCGCCGGGAATATGAGCCGCAGCGACGCCCAGGCAAACGTGACTTGCACCAATCCGAAAACCAATCCCATGATGCGCAGCGCGATGAGTCCACCGGGAGTCAAGGCAGACAGGTTCAACAGGCTCAAAACCCCGGCTCCCAGGACATAGTAGAGGGGCGGCTGGAACATTTCCCAACCATCGGCCGCCAGCGGCAGCGAGTGTTTTTCCTGGATGAAATTGATGTAGGCAATATGCGAGTCTGAATCATACCCAACCCGGCCCGGCAAAACTCCCATGTTGTTTGCGAACAGAGCCACCCAGATCACCGAGAACAGGAGGACTGGCATGATGGGACTGCTCAAGAACCGCTCCTTCGGTTTTCCGGCGGCGGCACTCTGCGGGGTTTTTCGAAACTTCTGAGCCCGGCGCCGCGACTTCAAGGCGGGCACCGCCTCGGGCTTATTGGCGACGATTAGCCGGCGCTTTCGACCCGCC
>Ga0075520_1000303_pt1 | contig 20794 bp, 22 predicted proteins | sample NGEPerB_FD_75100 | JGI IMG/M metagenome (GOLD analysis project Ga0075520, IMG submission 75100) | Arctic peat soil microbial communities from the Barrow Environmental Observatory site, Barrow, Alaska, USA - NGEE PermafrostAB12-B | ecosystem: Environmental > Terrestrial > Soil > Wetlands > Peat ... | reverse complement strand
GTTCGGGATCCGGCGTCCGGGCCGCCACGCGTGCCCACGAACCGACTGGAGGGCAAGAGATGAGCGACCGCGAGCGGATGCTCGGCATCCTCAGGAAGGCGTACCAGATCGAGGTGGACGGCTACACCTTCTACTCGATGATCGCAGACCGCGCCGACAAGGATGTGGTGCGTGAGCTGTTCGCCAAACTGGCCGCGGACGAGGTGCAGCACCAGGCGTTCCTCAAGAGTGTGGCTGGGCACTACGACGAGATGGGGGCGGCGGCGTTCCAGCTCAGCCCGCGCTCGCCGGAGCAGCGCGCGATCAACCAGGCGCTGTTCACCGCAAGGTTCCGCGAGCAGGCGGCGGCATCCGAGTTCGAGCTCGGCGTGCTCTCGGTCGGAATGACGCTGGAGAGCAACGCGATCCGTTACTTCTCGTCGTCGGCCCAGCAGGCGAGCGAGGCGGAGGTGAAGGGGTTCTACCAGTTCCTGGCGGACTGGGAGAAGCAGCATTACGACGCGCTCGAAAGCCTGTTCGACGCGGTGCGGGCCGAGCACCAGGCGGCGTCGGGCTTCGCCCCGTTCTGATCGGTTAGGATACTTGAATGCGCATCCTGATCACGGGGGTCTCGGGGTTCGTGGGCCTGCACCTGGTCGAGTACCTGCTCGCGAACCACGCTGGGCTCGAGCTGTACGGATTGCGGCGGTGGCGTTCCGAGACGCCGGTGTCGGCTGAGCCGGGCCCGGAGGTCCGGATCGTCGAGGGTGACCTGCTCGACGCGCCGTCGCTGATGCGGGCGCTGCAGGCAACCCGGCCGGACGCGATCGTTCACCTCGCCGCGTCGTCGTCGGTGGCGAGTTCCTGGGACACGCCTTCGGAGATGCTCCAGGTCAACGCTCTCGGGACGCTGCACCTGCTCGAAGCGATGCGCCAGCTCGACCTCGACGCGGCGGTGGTGCTGGCGTGCTCGGCCGAGGCGTACGGCCTGGTCCGCGAGGACGAGCTGCCGATCCGGGAGGAGCAACCGTTCCGCCCGGTGTCGCCCTACGCCGTCAGTAAGGCGGCCGCGGACATGCTCGGTTTCCAGTACTTCCAGGCGTTCCGCCTGCGCACGGTGCGCCTGCGCCTGTTCAACCACTGCGGCCCGCGCCAGTCGCACCGCTTCGTGATCGCCTCGTTCGCCCGCCAGATCGCCGAGATCGAAGCCGGGTTGCGCCCGCCCCGGATCCAGGTGGGGAACCTCGAGGTCCGCCGTGACTTCGTGGACGTGCGCGACGCGGTGCGGGCGTACTGGCTGGCGGCGACGAAAGGGGAGTCCGGCCAGGCGTACAACGTGGCCAGCGGCGAGGCGCACTCGATCCGCGAGATCCTCGACCGCCTGCTGGCGCTCTCGGACGCCGTCGTCGAGGTGGCGTTCGACCCGGTCAGGCTGCGCCCCGCCGACATCGAGGTCTTGACCGGCGACGCGTCCCGCTTCCGCGCCGCAACCGGCTGGCGCCTCGAGATCCCGTTCGAGCGGACGCTCGCCGACACGCTGGCGTACTGGCGCGCCGCCGTCCGCGCGTGACACGTCCGTCCGACGGGTTCCCCGCACTCGCACCGGTAGGAGGGTAGAAAACCAGTCAACCGGGGCCAGGTGTGCGCCGTGGCGCCGGTCGTCCCGGCCGGTCGCAGTTCCGGATGCCCGGCTATACTTGCGGCATGGCCTCGAATCTGGCAACGCGTCCACTGGTGCGGTGGGACGGTTTCACGCTCTGGATCGACCTCGACATGGTCGAACTCGTGGTCAACCGGGAGCTCGGCCGCCGCACGCCGTTGCTCCGGCGCCTCGAGGTCACCGGGGCGGGCGACGAGCTCGAGCTGCACCTCGAGGCGGCGTGGCAGGGGTTCCCGGCGCGCGTCTCGGCGAAGGTGCGCGAGCTGCGGCTGCACCGGCGCGTCTTCGGCTGCCGGGTCGAGGGGTTGCGCGGGCCGCTGGGGATCCCCCTGCCGCTGACGCTCGTTGGCATCCTGGTCCGGCGGTTCGGGCAGGGGATGGTGCGGTTCGACGCCGAAGACCGCATCGTCCTCGTGGACCTCCGCCGCTTCCTCCCCGAGGGGCTCGAGGTGAGGGTGAAGGACGTCCGTTGCGAGGGCCGCTGGCTCTGCGTCGAGCTCGCCGGAGGCTCGGTGGCCGCGGTGCTGGCCGGCGTGGCCGGCGGCGCGAGCTAGGAACGGGCCGGCAGGCGGGCGCGTGGTCCACACCCTTGCCTACTGGCTCACCCACTACGGCTACTTCGGTTTGTTTGCCCTGTTGATGTTCGGGATCATCGGGGTTCCGGTGCCGGAGGAGTCGCTGCTGATCTTTGCCGGCGTGATGGTGTACCACGGCCGTTTGGAGCTCGTGCCGACGCTGCTGGCGGCGTTCCTCGGCAGCAGCTGCGGCATTACGGTGAGTTACACCGTGGGCCGCGGCGTGGGGCGCGTCCTCACGCGAAGGCTCGGGCGCGCCGTCCGCGTGACGCCGGAGCAGATGCAGCGCGTGAAGGCGTGGTTCGAGCGATCCGGGCACTGGGCGCTGCTCTGGGGGTACTTCCTCCCCGGGATCCGCCACCTCACGGCCGTGGTTGCCGGAGGCACCCGCTTGCGTTTCTCGGATTTCGCGCTGTTCGCCTACTCCGGGGCCTTGCTCTGGTCGTTCACGTTCGTGGCCCTAGGGGTGTCCGCTGGCCGCCACTGGGTCCGCATCTCCGAGCGGGTGCACCAAAACCTTTGGCTGGCGTCGGGGGGTGTGGCCGCCTGCGTGCTGGCGGCGTTCCTGGTGAAGCACTGGCTCGCCCGGCGCCGGTAGCGAACGGCAGCACGATCGCGCTCGCACCGCTGGCCGCCCTCGCCGAACGTCGTATCATCCCGCGGACGGAGAGAGGCGCGATGGCCGGGACCAGGGTTGACGTGGCGGTGGTCGGGGGCGGAATCGTCGGGGTCGCGACCGCAATGGCGGTGCTGGCCCGGGCTCGGGTCTCGCTCGCGGTCGTCGAGAAGGAGCCGCGGCTCGCGGCGCACCAGACCGGCAACAACAGCGGCGTGATCCACTCCGGGCTCTACTACAAACCGGGCTCGCTCAAGGCACGCAACTGCACGGCCGGGCGCGAGGCGCTGCTGCGGTTCTGCTCCGAGCACGGGATCCCCGCCGAGCGCTGCGGCAAGGTCGTCGTCGCGACCCGGGCCGAGCAGCTTCCCGTCCTCGAGGAGCTGCGGCGCCGGGGCGAGGCCAACGGCCTCGTCGGGCTGCGCAGGCTCGGCCCCGAGGAAATCCGCGAGATCGAGCCGCACGCGGCCGGGGTTGCGGGCCTATTCGTGCCGCAGACCGGGATCGTCGACTACGTGCGGGTCACCGAGGCGTACGCCGAAGAGGTCAGGCGCGGCGGCGGCGAGGTGATGCTGGGGGCGCCGGTGCGCAAGGTTGCGCGCGACGGCGATGGCATGGTGCTGGAGACCGGCAAGGGCGAGGTGCGGTGCCGCTTCCTGGTCAACTGCGCGGGCCTGCACAGCGACCGGGTCGCGCGCCTGGCGGGGGTCGAGCCGGGCGTCCTCATCGTGCCGTTCCGCGGCGAATACTACCGGCTGGTCCCGGGTCGGAACGATCTCGTCAGGAACCTGGTCTACCCGGTCCCCGACCCGGAGTTCCCGTTCCTCGGCGTCCACTTCACGAGGATGGTCGGGGGCGGGGTGGAGGCCGGGCCGAACGCGGTCCTGGCGCTCAAACGCGAGGGGTACACGCGATGGAGCTTCTCGCTGCGCGACACGGCGACGACGTTCGCCTACCCGGGGTTCTGGCGCATGGCGCGGAGCTACTGGAGGATGGGCTTCGGCGAGTACTGGCGGTCGTTCGACAAACGCGCCTTCGTGCGGGAACTGCAGGCGCTGATCCCCGAGATCGAACCGGCCGACCTGACGCCCGGGGGCGCCGGTGTGCGGGCGCAGGCGCTCGACCCATCGGGCCGGCTGCTCGACGACTTCAGGATCGTCGAGGGGGAGCGGCAGGTGCACGTCCTCAACGCCCCGTCGCCGGCGGCGACCGCATCGATCAGCATCGGGGCAACGGTCGCGGCGACCGCCCTCAGGAGCTTCGGCCTCGTCTGACGGCGGCCGCCGCCATCGCGGCGAAGCCCGCGATCAGCGAAAGCCCGCCCAGGGGCGTGACCGCCCCCAGCCACCGCGGGCCTCCGAGGGCGAGGGCGGCCACCGTGCCGCTGAAGATCGCCGCCCCCGCCGTCAGGGCGCCCCCCGCCGCCCGCCACGAGCGGGCCGGCGCGGCGTGCGCCCCGAGGCCGGCGGCGATGAGGCCGAAGCCGCCCACGACGAGGTAGCGGACCGCCGTTTCCCAGAGCGCGAGGGAGGGCGCGTCGAGCCGGGCGCGGAGCAGGTGAGCGCCGAGCGCACCGGCCGCGACCGCGATCGCAAGCAGGGTTGCGCCGACCGAGAACCATGGTGTTCGCATGCGCCGAGGATACCGGAGACTCGGTCGAAAGCCGCGCCAAAGAGAGTCCCGCCCCCCCGTCTCACTCCTCTGGGACGAGTTTGGTCGAGAGGTAGCGCTCGCCGCGGTCGCACCCCACGGTCACGACGGTGTGCCCCTCGCCGAGCTGCCGGGCCTTGTCGAGCGCCACCGCGAGGATCGCCCCGGTGGACGGGCCGCAGAAGATCCCTTCCTCGCGGGCGAGGCGGCGGGTCGTCTCGAACGCCACCTCGTCGCTCACCCGCACCTGTTCCGAGATCAGCGAGGGGTCCCAGATCGGGGGGATGAAGGTGCCGTCGAAGTGCAGCAGGCCCTCGATCTTGGAGTGCGAGTTGTCGGGCTCGATCGCGACGATCTGCGTCGGCCGGCCGTGGTCGCGCAGGTAGCGCGCGACCCCCATCAGCGTGCCGCCGGTGCCCGCGCCGGCCACGAAACAGTCGATGTCGCCGTGGGTCTGGGCGAGCAGTTCGGCGCCGGTGCCGAAGTAGTGCGACAGGACGTTGCCCTCATTGCCGTTCTGGTTGAGGTAGAAGAAGGTCGCCGTGTCCTTCGCGGCCTCCTCGACCGCCCAGATGTGGGAGTTCTGGTCGGCGCCGGTGGTGAGGACGAGTTCGGTCCCCCACATGCGCATGATCTTGCGGCGCTCGACCGACTTCGTCTCCGGCATGTAGATGCGCGAGCGATAGCCCTTGAGGGTCGCGATCATCGCGATGGCGATGCCCGTGTTGCCGGAGGACGCGTCGATGATGATGTGGTGCGGCTTGAGCAGGCCGGAGCGCTCCGCGTCCTCGACGATGTACTTGACGACGCGGTCCTTCAGCGAGCCGGATGGGTTCCAGGCTTCCATCTTGATGAGGACCGCGGCCATCCCGGGCTGCGTCATGCGTCGGAGCGGGATGAGCGGCGTGCTGCCGATCATGTCGAGGACGGTGGTTGTCGTCACGCGAACCCCCAGCCCGCGAGGCGCGAGCCACCCCTGCTGGGGCCGGGGAAGGATACACCACCGGAAAGCAGCCGTGTGCTAGGCTCCGCCGGTGCTGACGGAATGGCTGGTCAGGAGGTTCGTCTCAACTCCTGGGAACGTCTCGGATCCCCGCACCAGGGAGGCGTACGGGCTGCTGGAGGGGTGGGCGAGCGTCGTCATCAACCTGGTGCTCTTCGCCGTCAAGCTCATCCCCGGCCTCATCATCGGGAGCATCACCCTGGTTGCCGACGCGCTGCACTCTCTCGGCGACCTCCTCGGCTCGGGCGTGATCATCTGGGGTTTCAAGGCCGCGGCGAGGCCCTCGGACGCTGAGCATCCGTTCGGCCACGGCCGCGTCGAGAGCATCGCCACGCTCGTCGTCGGCATCCTGCTCTTCGTGGCCGCCTGGGAGATCGGGCAGAACTCGGTGTTGCGGCTGCTGCACCCGCACCCGGTCCACGCCTCCGTCGGCCTGCTCCTGGCGCTGACCGCAACGCTGCCGGTCAAGGAGTGGCTGTCGCGCTTCGCCCGCGACCTCGGCGGGCGGATCGACTCGAGCGCGCTGAAGGGCGATTTCCTGCACCACCGCAGCGACGCCATCGCCACCGGGGTCGTGATCGCTTCGCTCACTGCCGGGAGGTTCGGACTGGATTGGGTGGACGGCGTCGGCGGCCTCGCGGTTGCGGCGTTCATCGCGGCCGCCGCCTACGCGCTGACGCGGGACGCCCTCGACCCCTTGATCGGGCAGGCGCCCTCGCCGCAGCTGGTTTCCCAGATCCGGGCTACGGCGCTGGCGGTGCCGGGCGTGGATGAGGTCCACGAGGTCATCGTGCACTGGTACGGAGGGTTTCTCGTGACCTCCCTGCACATCGAGGTTTCGGACGCGCTCGACCTCATCAGCGCCCACGAGCTGGCCGAGGCGGCGGAGAACGCGCTGACGAGACGGTTTCCGGGCCAGGCGGTGGTCCACGTCGATCCGGTGAACCGGGCGCACCCACTCTATGCCGCCGTCCACTCGTTCCTTGCCGCGACGGTGCCCACGGTCGCCGGGGCGCAGGAGTTCCACGCGCTCCGCATCGTCGGCCACGAGCGACCCTGTTCCGTGATCTTCGACCTCAAGGCGGACAGCGGCCAGGCGCCCGCCGCCGCCGCCGCGATCCGCGATGCACTGACGGCGCGCTTTCCGGAGGTTGCAAAGGTCGTCGTCAACATCGGCCCGCGTTTCGTGTACTAAATTCCGTCCGCGACTGCAGCCGGGGGAACGGCGCCTGCACGCGGTCGCCGCCGAGGCCAGTTGACGGGCAGGCCCGGGGTGTGCAACCTTGGCCGCACGCGAGGGAGGTCCCAGTGCCCGACATCGCACGCATTCAGAGCGAGCTCAAGGCGGCCGGCGCGGACGGCTGGCTGCTCTACGACTTCCGCAACCGCGACGCGATCGCATACGGCGTCCTCGGCCTGGACTTCGGGAAGTTCACGACCCGCCGCTGGTTCTACTGGATCCCGGCTCAAGGCGAGCCGGTCCGGCTGGTCTCCGCCGTCGAGTCCACCAAGCTCGACCCCCTGCCAGGCGCCAAGCGGGTCTACCTCTCGTGGCGCGAGCTGCACGCGGCGCTGAAGGAGGCGCTGGGCTCCGCTGCGAAGGTCGCGATGCAGTACTCTCCCGAGGGGAACGTGCCCTACGTGTCGATCGTGGACGCCGGGACGGTCGAGCTGATCCGGTCGTTCGGGTACGAGGTCGTCTCCTCGGCGGGGCTGGTGCAGACGTTCCAGGCGTTGCTCGACGACGACGCCTATCGGTCGCACCTGGACGCCGGCGAGAGGGTGCAGCGCATCAAGGACGAGGCGTTCGCCCTGGTCGGCGGCGAGCTGCGCGCTTCCCGCACGCTCACTCAGTACGGCGTCCAGCAGTTCATCGTCAAACGGTTCGGCGAAGAGGGGCTCAACTGCATGGGCGAGTACCCGATCGTCGGCACCAACGAGCAGCCGGCCGACCCTCACTTCGAGCCGACCCCGGAGAACGCGAGGCCGATCCGGAAGGGCGACACGCTCCTCATCGACCTCTGGGCCAAGCTCGACAGACCCGGATCGGTGTTCTACGACATCACCTGGTGCGGGTTCGTGGGCGCCAATCCGCCGGCGAAGTACGTCGAGATCTTCAACGTCGTGCGCGACGGCCGCAATGCCGCGCTCGAGTTCATCCAGGCGCGGTACGCGGCCTCGGCGCCGGTCTACGGCTGGGAGGTGGACGACGTCTGCCGGGCCGTCGTGGAGAAGGCGGGGTACGGGCGGCAGTTCGTCCACCGCACCGGCCACTCGATCGGGGAGGAAGTTCACTGGAGCGGGGTCAACATCGACAACCTGGAGACCCGCGACGACCGTCAGCTCGTGCCCGGCGTATGCTTCTCGATCGAGCCGGGCATCTACCTCCCGGGCGAGATGGCGGCGCGCTCCGAGATCAACGTGTTCATCACCCCCGACGGGAAAGTGGACGTCGCGGGCGAGATGCAGAAGCACCTCATCCTGATCGACGTCGGTTGAGCGCGCATGTCCGACGGTGACGAGGTCGAGGTCCTGCGGGTCGAGGGCGCGATCAACGCGGAGGCGGTGCTCGCCGCGTTGCGCGCGAACGGCATCCCGGCGGCGGTCGTGGGCGAGGTGGTCGGGCGCGTCTACGGACTGACGCTCGACGGTCTCGGCTCGGTGGGGATCGTGGTCCCCTGCGAGTTCGAGCAACAGGCCCGCGACCTGCTCGCCGCCGGCGAATTGCGCCAACTGGAGGTCGGCGACACCGAGGAGTCCGGGGGGGACGGGTAGCGAGTCGGCGTTCGCCTCTTCTGTGGATGGTTGCGGGCCGCGAGTTTGGAAGCGGTGCCCTGAGCCCGGTGCCCCGAGGCCGGGTGGGTGGGTCGGAGGAACGATGGGCTGGTACTTGTGGGTGATCCTGGGCTACCTGCTGGTCCTGACGGGTTTCAACCTGTACCGCTCCAAGCGCGTCAAGACGCAGGAGGATTTCATGTTGGCGGGGCGCAAGCTCTCCCTGACCACCATGGTCTTCACGCTGGTCTGCACCTGGATCGGTTCCGGGACCTTCATCGCGGGCGCCGAGTACGCCTACCACGCCGGCTGGAGCGCGCTCTGGCAGCCGGCGGGCGCGTTCCTCGGCATTGGCATCATCTATTTCGTCGCCGGCAAGATCCGGACCTTCGGGCAGTACACGGTGGGCGACATCCTGGAGGTCCGGTACGGGAAGTTCGCCCGCCTGTTCGGCGCGCTCGCCCTGATCGTCGCCTTCACCACGATCGTCGCCTACCAGTTCCGCGCGGGCGGGTACATCCTGAACGTCGCAACCGACGGCAGGATCTCACTCGGGCTGGGCCAGACGATCGCCGCGGCGTTCGTGATCCTCTTCGTCGCGATCGGCGGCATGGTCGCGGTCGCCCACACGGATCTGCCCAACGGCATCATCATCGTGCTCGCGTGCTGCCTGGCGGTGCCGTTCGTCGTCATCGCGGCCGGGGGTTGGTCGCACGCGGCCCAGGTCCTCCCCCCAGGCGACTTCAAGGTCTTCTCGCCCGATTTCGGCAAGTACCCCGCCCTCAAGGGATTTTCCTACTTCCTCTCCACCCTGCTGCTGGTGATGGGCGTGCAGTCGATGTACCAGAAGTTCTACGCCGCCCGCTCGCCGAAGGAAGCCAAGCGCGCGGTTGCGATCTGGATCGTCGGCACGATCGTGGTGGAGACCATCGTGATCGCAATCGCCGTCTTCGCGGCGGCGTACAACGTCGAGCACCAGACCCACTGGGACCCGCGCTCGCTGGTGCTGAACGCCGCGCGCCACATGGTGCCCGCCCCCGTCGGGGTGCTCCTGCTTGGTGCGGCGTGCGCGGTCGTCCTTTCGACCGGGATGAACTACCTGCTCTCCTCAAGTTCCAACGTCATGCGCGACATCTACCAGCGGATGGTGCGTCCCGATGCGGACCCCGACAAGATGGTCGCGCTGCAGAAGGTGTTCGTCGTCGCCCTGGGCGTGTGCGCGTTCGCGATGATCTTCATCCCCACGGTTTTCAACCTGCAGATTTCGGTGCTCCAGTACGCCTACTTCGCCTACACGATGTACGGCGTCGCGGTGACGCCGGCGCTGTTCGCAGCGTTGACGTGGAAGCGCGCCACCCGCCAGGGGGGGCTCGCCTCGATCGTCAGCGGCGCCCTCGCGACGGTATTCTTCGAGCTCGTGCTGCCGCGCGTGGCGCCGTCGGTGATGGAAGCGGCGAAGGGCCAGGTCGGGGCGCAGGTTTTCGGGGCCGATGCGTGGGGGATTCCGAGCATCTACCCGGCGGCGTTGATCTCGATCGGAGCCCTCGTCGTTGTGAGCCTACTGACGCCGCCGCCCACCGCCCAGGAACTGGCGCCGCTGTTCGGTGAGAAGCAACCCGGCGCCTGAGGCGCGCGGGCCGGCGGGAACGCCCGGCGGCCGCCTGCAGGCGCGCGCGCCGTCGGGCGGAAGGTGGACTACAATGCGTATGCCCGCTCCCGCGGGCAAGGGGGTTGCCGTGGAAGATCGGGAAAACCCGGCGCTCGTCGAGGCTGCGGACCCTGCGCTCGCCGAGCTGTTCGAGCCGACGCACGTGATTTCGGAACTCAAGGCCACGACCCGCGAGGGCGTCATCTCCGAGGTCGTGAAGGCCGTCGCGCAACGCGGTCTGGTGAGCGACGCGCGCTGGCTCGAGACCGCGCTCACCGAGCGCGAGCGGATGGTCCCGACCGCGATGCCCAACGGCGTGGCGTTCCTGCACGCCCGTCACCGGGCCGCAGAGAAGTTCCCGAAGCAATTCCTGTTCCTCGCGCGCTCCGGCAAGGGGGTCGCCTTCGGATCGCCCGACGAGCGGCCGACGCAGCTTTTCTTCCTGCTGGCGCTGCGCAAGGACATGGCGCACCTGCGCTGGCTCGCGCGCCTGTCCTGGATCTGCCGCAACCGGACCACGGTCGCCAACCTGCTGAAGGTGCCGGGGGCCGAGGAGATCGCCCGCGCGTTGCGCCTGGCCGTGGAAGAACTCCCCGGGAACCTGAAGCAGCGCTGACACCGAGTCGGGCCCCGGGCTCCGGGTACCGCGAAGACCAGAAGAGGATCCAGGAATGGGCTCCTTCGGGTACAGCTTGCCTTGGCTGTGCCCTGTCAGTTGAGGTAGCCGGCGAGGGCGCGCGACTGCGCCCCGCGGCGCAGTTTGGCGAGCGCTTGGTTCTCGATCTGCCGGACGCGCTCGCGCGAGATTCCGAGCGCGCCGCCGATCTCCCGCAGGGTCCGCGGGTTGTCGTCCCCCAGGCCGAATCGCAGCGAGAGGATCTGGCGCTCCTTCTCCGACAGCTGCGCCAGCGCCTCGCGCAGCGTCTCCTCGAACGATTCCCGGAGGATCGCCTCGTCGGTGTCGGGGATGACGTACTGTTCGAGAAGGTCGCCGAACTCGGCTTCGCCCTCCTCGTCCACCGGTTCGTTGAGGGAGAGGATGTTCTGGTTGGACGACAGCAGGAGCCTCACCTCGCCCGGCTCCATGCTGAGCTCGTCGGCCAGTTCCTGCTCGGACGGGGCGCGTTCAAGCTCGCGGCCGAGCGCCTGGCGCGAGCGCTCGAGACGGTAGAGGACGTTGGCCTGCTTCTGCGGCAGCCGGAACGTCGCGCCGTGCTCCGAGAGGGCGTGCAGGATCGCCTGGCGGATCCACCACACCGCGTAGGTGATGAACTTGACGTTCTTGCCGGGGTCGAACTTTTTGGCGGCCTGGATGAGCCCGATGTTCCCCTCGTTGATGAGGTCGAGCAGCGACACGCGGGAGTGGTGAAAACGCTTCGCATAGGCAACCACGAACCTGAGGTTGGCCTCGACGAGGTGGCGCAGCGCCTCCCCGTCGTTGTCGTGCTTGATCTTGCGGCCGAGTTCCTGCTCCTCGGCTGGCGTGAGCTGCTGAAAGCGGCCGATCTCGTAGAGGTAGCGCCGCAGCAGCGCAACCTCGGGATCGCGCTGCCGTTCGTCGCGGGTCATTCGCCCTCGTTCGGAACCAGTCCCCCCCGGGGCCGGATGGCGAGCGCGTTCTCGCGGGGCACGGCGCCGCGCCGCGCGGTCTCGCGTTGCAGCAGCTCTGTCAGACGCTCGACCTCGGCCTGCAGGGCGTCGATCTGATCCTTCATGTTGAGGATGACGTCCACGCCCGCCAAGTTTACGCCAAGGTCCCTGGTCAGGGTGAGGACGAATTCCAGGCGCTTGCAGGTCTCGTCGTCGTAGAGCCTGGTGTTGCCGACGCTGCGCGACGGCAGGATCAACCCCTCGCGCTCGTACAGGCGGAGCGTCTGCGGGTGGATCTCGTAACGCTCGGCCACCCAACTGATCATGTGGAAGCGCCTGATGCGGCCGGTCACACGCCCTCCCCTGCGATGGCGACGCGCCGGCCCGAGCGGCCCGCCTTGGGGAGGGTAACCCGTAAGACCCCGCCCCGGAGCGTCGCCGCCGTTTTGCCCGAAACTTCGGCCGGGAGCGCGACCGCGCGGTAGAACCTCCCGCGCGGCCGCTCGACGCGCAGGTACGTCCCCGGCGTCGCGCCGCTCTCGGAGGGCAGCTCCCCGGCCATGACCAGGGTGTCGCCCTCGAGGCGGAGGTCGATGTCCTTGCTGCGGGCGCCGGGGAGCTCGGCCTCGACGGTGACCTCGGCCTCGCTCTCCCAGACGTTCACCGGCGGCTCGAAGGCGGCGGGGGCGCCGACCGAGACGGGCGAGGCCGGCAGGAGCGCGCGCTCCGCCGCTTCGCGCAGCCGCGCCCCCAGCGCCATCAGCTCGCGGACCGCCCGCCAGTCGAGATCGCCCATCAGATCCTCCGTCCTTGGCTTGCGAGGCCGTCAGAGATGGTCCTCGCAGTCCCAAGGGATCCCTTCGCCCCGCCGTAGGCGGGGCTCGGGATGACCCCGCCGCAGGCGGGGTCAGTTCGACGGCTTGGACTCGACGTCCACGTACTCGGCGTCCACGACATCCCCTTCGGCGGCTGGGGGCGTCTGGCCCCCCGCGGCTGCCGGGCCCTCGCCGGCGGGGGGAGCGCCTGCGGCCGCAGAGGCGGTACGGTAGATCTCCTCCGCCAGGCGGTGCGACGCCTTGGTGAGCTTTTCGTACGCCTGGTCCATGCCGTCCTTCTTGCCGGCCTCGAGCGCCTTCCGGCCCTCCGCGATCGCGGCCTCGATCTCGTTCTTCTGCGCTTCCGGCAACTTCTCCTGATTGTCCTTGACGAGTTTCTCGGTGGAGTAGACGAGCGAGTCGAGTCGGTTCCTTGACTCCACCTCCTCGCGCCGCCGCTTGTCCTCGTCGGCGTTTTGCTCGGCCTCGCGGACCATCTTCTGGATCTCGCTCTCGTTGATCCCCGAGGACGCGGTGATCTGGATCTTCTGCTCCTTGCCGGTGCCGAGGTCCTTGGCAGAAACGTGCAGGATGCCGTTGGCGTCGATGTCGAAAGTGACCTCGACCTGGGGGACGCCCCGCGGCGCCGGCGGGATCCCGACGAGGTGGAACCGGCCCAGTGTGCGGTTGTCGTGCGCCATCGGCCGCTCGCCCTGGAGGACGTGGATCTCGACCTGCGTTTGACTGTCGTCGGCGGTAGAGTACACCTTCGACTTGCGGGCCGGGATCGTCGTGTTGCGCGGGATGACGATGTCGGTCACGGAGCCGAGCGTCTCGACGCCGAGCGAGAGCGGCGTGACGTCGAGGAGGAGGAGGTCGTGGACCTCGCCCGCCAGGACGCCCGCTTGAATGGCGGCGCCGACCGCGACGACCTCGTCGGGGTTGACGCCCTTATGGGGCTCTTTGCCGAAGAGGTCCTGCACCAACTTCTGGACGCGCGGGATCCTGGTGGAGCCGCCGACCAGGACCGCCTCGTCGATGTCCTTGGGTTCGAGGCCGGCATCCTTGAGCGCTTGGCGGCACGGGGCCACCGTGCGCTGGATGATGTCCTCCACGAGCTGTTCGAACTTGGCCCTGGAGAGGCGCATGTTGAGGTGCTTCGGGCCGGAGGCGTCGGCGGTGATGAACGGGAGGTTGATCTCGCTCTCCTGCGTGGTGGAGAGTTCGCACTTGGCCTTCTCGGCCGCCTCCTTCAGGCGCTGCAACGCCATGCGGTCCTTGGACAGGTCGATCCCTTGGTCGCGGCGGAACTCCTCGACCAGCCACTCGATCAGGCGCTGGTCCAGATCGTCGCCGCCGAGGTGGGTGTCGCCGTTGGTTGACTTGACCTCGACAACCCCCTCGCCGACCTCGAGGATCGAGATGTCGAAGGTGCCGCCGCCGAAGTCGTACACCGCGATCGTCTCGTCCTTCTTCTTGTCGAGGCCGTAGGCGAGCGCGGCGGCGGTCGGCTCGTTGACCAGGCGCACCACTTCGAGGCCCGCGATCTGGCCGGCGTCCTTGGTGGCCTGGCGCTGGGCGTCGTTGAAGTAGGCCGGCACCGTGATCACAGCCTTCTCGATCTTCTCGCCGAGGTAATCGTCCGCGGCCGCCTTGAGCTTCTGCAGGATCATCGCCGAGATCTCGGGGGGCGAGTAGATCTTTCCGTCGATGTCCACGCGCGCGATGTCGTTGTCGCCGCGCACGACGTGGAACGGGAACATCTTGATCTCCTGCGTGACCTCGTCAAAGCGGCGGCCCATGAAGCGCTTGATCGAGAACACGGTCTTGTCGGGGTTGGTGATCGCCTGACGTTTGGCAATCTGTCCGACGGGGCGCTCACCGTTCTTGCCGAAGCCGACAACGGACGGCGTCGTCCGGCTCCCCTCCTGGTTGGCGATGACGACCGGCTTGCCGCCTTCCATGACCGCCACGACGGAGTTGGTCGTTCCGAGGTCGATACCCACGATCTTTGACATTGATGAAGTCCTCCTCAGGTCAACACCACACGGGCATTATCGGACCTGAGTCGGTTATTGTCAAGGCGTCAGCAATTTTGCCCCCGGCCCCGGGTTCGTCTCCTCTGAATCCTCCTTAAGATGCTGAGAAAAAATGAGGTTGGAATCTGGTGCCCCGTTCGCGTTGTTGCCAGCCAGCAGGACGGATCGCTCGCGGAGAACGTACCGGTACGGCCAGCCCCACGGGTCGAAAAGCTCGCCCGGCGTCAGGAAACGCTCGCGGCTCAGCTCCGGCAGGGTCTCCGGATAGCTGCCGATCAGGAACGCCCGAGCCTGCAGGACGCGCCAGATCCCCGCCATCCTGGCCCACGAGGCGGCGGAGCGCAGGCGCGGCACGAGCTTCGGGCCGGGGCCGAGGAGTGGGTTGGCCAGGTTGCGCGGCGCCAGGAAAACCGTGGCGACCAGAAACGGAAGGAGGAAGAAGGCGAGCCAGGGCACGCGGGGACGCCAGGCGGGCACGGGCGCGGCCGCGGTGGCGGCCCGTTGCGCTGCGCGCGTGATCTCGTCGCGTGTGGCCTGGCGGATCAACGAGCGGGTGAGGAGGGTGTAGAGCGCCTTGCAGGTGTCGAACTCGCCGTGGGGGCTGGTGCGGACGATCTCGTCGACGGTCGTAATGCCGTCGACGAGCGCGAGGATGTCGCGCTCGACCGGCGAGATGCGGACCCGGCCGGAGGCCGCCGGGATGGGGAGGACCGGTTCGAGGTCGATGTCGAACGCCTCGACCTCGTCGCTCTCCAGCTCGGTGCTCACCTCGGCCTGGCGGGCGGCCGGCGTCGCCACGAAGACGACCCCGCGATGAGGGATGCCCTTCTCGATGATCGGCCACTCGTCGAGCATCCGGGCGCCTTCCATCAGGATGCTCTCCGAGCCCATCGCCGTGACGAGCTCGGCATCGTAATCGACGCTGGTCTCTTGCGAGAAATGGTAGTCGCCGTCCTGCCAGCGAAAGACGCGGTAGATGATCTGGAGGATCTGTTGCTCGACCGCCTTCTTGAGCTCCTCGCGCGAGATGACCGAGCGCTCGATCAGGATGTGACCCAGGCGTTCGAGCGTCTCCATCTGGGTCTTCAGCGCGGCGTCGAGCTCGGGCTTGGTGACGGCGCCGGTCTTCAGGAGGACCTGGCCGAGCCGATCCTCCAGTCGCTTGTTGAGGGAGTCGGCGCCCACGACCTTGCCGTCGAGGAACGAAACGGTCACGACGTCCTCTTTGGAGCGCAGGGTGAGGACGCCGGTCTTCCGCTGCAGTCCGATGAGCTGGAAGATGTCGGAGAGGGAGAAGTCGCGAAGGGTACCTTCCAGCGCCACGCCTACCTCCATTCCACCCGGAGGAGCTGCGCCGCCGCGACCGCCGCCGCCCACAGCAGCGCGGACGCCGCTTCGAGCGGCCAGACCGGAACCATCATCAGCGCCGGGGAGACGTACGCGGGCAGCCACAAGCAGGCCGCGGTCGCACCGCCCACCCCGACGACGGCGAGCAACCAGCCGAGGACGGGCCTGCCGCCGTAGGCGGCGCCGAGGCCGGGGACCACAAGGTCGGCGAGACGCCGTTCGAGGTGGAGGGAGGCCTGGCGGCGGAGAAGCTGCTGGCGCTTGGCGAGCTGCGCATCGATGCCGACCATGTCCTTCTTGAGGAAGATGTTCACACACTGGGTGCAGTAGCTCTGGCTCTCGTGGGACAGCTTGCAGCGCCGGCAAAACGGTCGGCCGCACTTCAGGCAGGAGGCCGCGAGCCCACCGAAGTGCCTGCGAGCGAGCAGGTGGACGAGGGCGACCATCAGGGCCAGGACGGCGCCGATCGCGAGAGGGTGGGCGAGCGTGCGCGAGCGTGCCAGCGGGGGCGGCAGCAGACCGCGGTTGAGCAGGGCCAGAGGGTCCTTGCGCGCGAGCATGGCACGGGCCTGGGCAAGGGAGAAGACCGGCAGGATGATGTCGCGGTCGCGGGCCGGCACCAGCGCGGCGAGACGCTCGCCGCCCGCCAGACGCGCCGCGGCCATGGCCTCGTCGCTCTCGTGGAAGTGGTAGTTTTGCGCGTACGTGAGCGAAAGGTCGTAGTTCGCGATAGCGGGGTCGTAGCCGTAGCTCAGCGCCGCTTGGAACGACTGCAGCGCCGCGTTGTAGTCACCCTCGGAGTAGCGAACGGTGCCGAGCGCAAGGGCGAGCGCCGCGTTCTGGGGTGCCACCCGCAGGCCTTCCCGGTACGTCAGCGTGGCCTGATCGAGGAAGCCGAACTGGCGGTCGATGTCGCCGGTCAGGAGGTAGTAGTCGGGGTCGTCGCCGAGTACGTCGGCGAGGGCGTTGAGCTCGTCGAGGATTTGAGGCTCGTAGCGCTTGTCGGCGAGGACCTCGGTCGCCTGGATGACCGCGCTGGGCGGGTGGGTCACCGCACGAAAGCCGACCTCGGCCAGGGTGGGGGCTGCCGCCACCAGGATCAGGCCCGCGGCGCCGAGGACCCTCTGGGCGGCCGTGAAGTACGCCCAGCTCAGGGCGAAGACCCAGAGCACCAGCCACACCGGGTCGCCGCCGACGAAGAGCGGGAGCGCAATGACCAGCAGCGAGAGGATCGCGCTGTTGGCCCCGAGACGCCACCGGGCTCCCGTCTCGGTGAGATCGTGCCAGAGCCTCGGCAGCACCTTGCGGATCGCCAGCAGGCCCCAGACCGTGAGCGCGGCCAACAATCCGGCGAGTGCGGAGAGCAGGGCGGTCGCCGCGATGAAGCCGCGCAGGCGTTCGTCGCTGACGAGGCAGAACACGCCGCGGCCGAGCGCCCCGAACCCGGCCACCAGGTTCGCGTGCTTGAGTCGGACATCGGCCAGCGCCAGCCACGCCTCGGCGCTGCCGGGGTCGAGGCGGGTCGCCTGGACCAGCACGGTCTCGGCGTCGGGCCCTGCCAACGTCCTGGCTTGGACCACGAGCGCGAGCGCGAGCGGCGTCAGGCGCTCGAGCCCCGTCTTGCCGGCCGCCTGCAACAGCTCGTCCGTGCGCTCCCGGACGGCGTCGGGCGCTGGGCGGTCCAGAACCTGGGCGAGCCGGAACCACGCCTGCTCGACGTCGCCACCCCGTCCCCGCTCGGCCCCGGCGGCGGCCGCAACGGGGAGCAGGGCGAGCGCCAGCGCACTAGCGCGTCGCAGCCACGAAGAGCGAGCGCAGCTGATAAAGGACGTCCTCAAGGTAGCGAGCCTCCTCGCCGGAAAGCTGCCCTGCCGTTTTCTCCTGTACCACGGCGAGCAGGTCGATGAAGAAACGGGCGGTCTGGGGTTCGCGGCCGCGTCCAGGGATCTGCCCCGACAGCAATGCCGCCGCCTGTTGCGCCAGGAAGTCCACAAGGTCGAGAAATCCGATCGCCGGGGGTGGCGAAGCCAGCTCCGGCGGCTTCTCGGCGGCAGGTGGCGGGCTGATGGCAGGCGGCTCCTCGGTGGCCGGCGCGGATCCCGCCGTCGCTGCCGGCTCGACTTCCTCGCCGTCGACGGTGAACCGCCGGCGATCGACGACCTTCATTTTGCCTTCGTTCTCCTCCGTCACCTGCCCCTCCGCGTTACGAGCCTCATCTTATCTTACGCAGTTGGCTCCGTCGGAACAAGCGCCCGGCTTCGCTTTGCGAGGGTATACTCCCGCCTTATGAGCGAAGACGGCCCCTTTGCAGCGCTGCGCGCGCTTTCCGCTCGCCTGCGGGCGCCCGACGGTTGCCCCTGGGACCGCGAGCAGACGCTGGAGAGCCTGAAGACCTACATCATCGAAGAGGCGTACGAGGTCGTGGACGCGATCACCGACTCCGACGGCTCGATACTCGCCGGCGAGCTCGGCGACCTCCTCTTCCAGATCGTCTTCGCGGCCCAGATCGCCGCCGAGCGGGGCCTGTTCGACATCGACGACGTGTGCCGCGGCATTCACGCCAAGATGGTCCGTCGCCACCCCCATGTGTTCGGCGACGTCGAGGTGCGAGGCGCCTCCGACGTCGTGCGCAACTGGGAGGCGATCAAGGCGAAGGAACCGAGGGAGGGGGGCGCGCTCGCGGGCGTGCCGCGTCAGCTGCCGGCGCTCCTCAAGGCGCTGCGGATCACGGAAAAGGCGGCCGCCCTCGGGTTCGACTGGGAGCGGGCCATGGACGTGGTGGCCAAGCTCGAGGAGGAGGTCGGCGAGCTCAAGGAGCAGTTGGCATCCGGCCGCGGCGCCGCCTCCCGCGAGGGCGTGCGGGAGGAGCTGGGCGACGTGCTGTTCGTGATGGCCAACCTGGCCCGTCAGCTCGGGGTCGATCCCGAGGCGGCGCTCCAAGGCGCCAACGACAAGTTCGCGCGTCGCTTCGGGGCGATCGAGGATGAGGCGCGGCGGCAGGGCACCCACCTTGCGGCGCTCGGTCCCGCGCAGCTCGACGCCCTCTGGAACCTGGTCAAGGCGGCGGAACGTTCAGGCACGGAATGATTTGACATTTTTCCCCGCCGGGCCTAAGGTACGTCGGGTTTTTGCTCCGTCCGGAGCGGGGAGACATTTGATGCGCACATCCTGGTTGGTTTCTGTCATCGCCGCCGCAGCGGCTTCGGCGGCGTTCGCGACAACGCCCGTCCTGCGAGTCAACGATACGGTCCTGACCGACGGCGACCTCGCGATGGCCAAAAGGGTCGTCGCCATGCAGATGCAGGGCATGCCCTCGACCGACGCGGTCGTGACGCGCCACGCGGTCGACCAGCTGATCAGCAAGGCGCTGGTGCTGCAAGCGGCGCGCGACGCCAAGATCACGGCCGACCCGAAGGCGGTCGCGGCGAGCATCGACGAGCAGCGCAGTCAGCTCGGCGGGCCCGAGGCGTTCGCGAAGGCGCTCGCGGCGGCAGGGCTCACGGAGCAGGATCTCGTCCAGAAGGAAACCGACCGGATGATCATCCAGAAGTACCTCGAGACCGAAATGACCAAGCGGGCCGCAGTCAGCGACGCCGACGCCAAGGCGTACTACGACGCGAACCCGAAGGAGTTCGCCCATCCGGAAGAGGTGAAGGTCCGGATGATCCTGGTCAAGGTCAACCCGGCCGCCGACCCGAAGGAAGACGCCGCGCTGAAGGCGCGCGCCGAGGATGCCCGCAAGCGTGTGGCCGGAGGCGAAGATTTCGCCAAGGTTGCGAGCGAGATCTCGGACGACCCGAGCAAGGCCAAGGGGGGCGAGATCCCGACGTGGATCCAGAAGGGCCGCATGCTGCCCGACCTCGAGGGGCCGGCGTGGGCGCTCAAGCCCGGTGAGGTCAGCCAGGTGCTGCGCAGCAAGTACGGGTACCACATCTTCAAGATGGAGAGCCGGCGCGACGCCGGTCAGACGGCGTTCGCCGAGGTCGAGCCCTCGCTCGTCAGTTTCCTCAAGAACCGCAAAGTGGACGACGCGATCCAGGGCGTCATCCAGGAGCGCAGGGCCAAGGCGAAGATCGAGGCGCTCGACCCGGCGGTCAAGGCCGCGCTCGAGCCCCCGCCGGCGCCCGCCGCGCCGAAGAGCGGGACGGCGGCTCCGGGAGCCGCTCCGGCCAAGCCCGCGGCGCCGGCCAAGCCGCCAACGGATGCGCCGAAGAAGCCCTGACCGCAGCCTGCGGGTCGTGGTGGCGGCCGTCGTCGAACGTGACGACGGCCGCATCCTTCTCGCCCGGCGTCTGCCGGACGCCCACCTCGGCGGGCTGTGGGAGTTCCCGGGGGGCGCGGTCGAGGACGGCGAGACGCCCGAGGAGGCATTGGCGCGCGAGCTTGTCGAGGAGCTCGGCGTCCGGATCACCGTCGCCGAGCCGGTCACCTTCGCCTTCCACCGCGACGAGCACCGGGATGTCGTGCTGCTCTTCCACGCCGCGTGCATCGTGCAGGGGGAGCCCCGCGGGCTGCAAGGCCAGGAGGTGCGCTGGTTCGCCCGCGAGGAGTTGGCAGCCCTGGCCACGCCCCCGGCCGATGCCGCCCTGGTCCGCCGCCTCTCCGGCAACCAGGCCTGACGCCACGCTACCTCAGCCCTCCCGACTCGCGGCTCTACTCTGAGGATGTCCATTCTCTATCCCCGGTGATCCAGCCCCGCGCGTGGCCTGTCTTGTCTTCTTCACTGCGTGAGGCCCTATCTTTTGCCCGCGGTCTACGGCCGGGTCGCTCGGGCGGCGCATCGAGCGCCGCCCTCGGACCCGCCTGCGCGTGCGACCGAGCAGGGCGTCCCGCGGCGCCCCTCGCTGTCTCCCGCCGCTCGCTGCGCTCGGGCGGGAGCATCGACACCCCACCGTGGGACGCCCGCTCGGGACCCGCACGCTCCGGCGAAATCGGCCTCCGCCCGCTGGGCGGTTTTGGCCACCCTCCCCCCCGCCAGCCGGAAGGCCTGCCGTTCGTGCGGAACTTCGTCAGGCCTCTCGGCCTTCAGCAGGACCTCCGACATGTGGGCGGGGGTGTCGTCCAATCCGCCGGTGCCGCGGGTGGCCATCGTGCTCC
>Ga0075520_1000302_pt1 | contig 20810 bp, 19 predicted proteins | sample NGEPerB_FD_75100 | JGI IMG/M metagenome (GOLD analysis project Ga0075520, IMG submission 75100) | Arctic peat soil microbial communities from the Barrow Environmental Observatory site, Barrow, Alaska, USA - NGEE PermafrostAB12-B | ecosystem: Environmental > Terrestrial > Soil > Wetlands > Peat ... | reverse complement strand
TTCGTCGATTTGTCACCTTCGGTTCAAAAATGGCGCCCGCGAAGCTGCAATTTTTCCGGACATTTGCCAACTTCAATAAGTGGAAGCGCACATTCACCCCGGTGCCAAAAGGCGAGCCGTTGCGCGTCGTCCCCTCCCCCGAGGTGACCACGCCGCAAACTTCCTTCGACGCATCAGTCTCGCTACCCCTTGTTGCGCGAGGCCCCTAAGCGACGCCTGCCCAAACGCACCGTGCGAGACGTATGAGCAAACAGTCGCGAGGTTGCGGCAGTTTCGCTCAAGCGCAATCGCTCTAGTTTGTGCAGTATCCACCAGCGGTGTCGCATTTCACCCACTGCGCGCTGTTGGTAATTTCATCGATTCGATTTTCCAGTGTAGTCAATACAGCCGGAGCGCATTGATTTCCGGCATAATGCGGTACAGTGTGAGTTTGACCGCTCAGCGTCAATGAAGTCGTATAATCCGGGGCGTCAGTGTTAATTCCTTGCGGGCAACTGTCGGGTACGGACAATCCGAAATAATTCGCTTGCATCATCTGATCAACAAGCGCTTGCACGTCCGAAACAGGTATCTGTTCAGACGCCGCGCCTAGTACTTTTACGTAATTTGTGCCTTGATACGTTACCGATCCATCACCGACGATACGCAACGAATATGCAGGACAGGTCCCGTAGCACACCGTGCGTGCAAGCGTAATTACTGTACTCGCATCCACTGTGTATTGGGTTGGCGGGCATTGACTGCCGACGACGCATTGACCACTGGGATTACAATTCTTGACAATCGCTGTTTCTCCGCAGTTGGTGTCGTTGGGTGCGCAAATAGTGCAGCTATCCCCGCAGTTTTTGCCCGCGCAAGGCTGATAAGCGCTTGTAGTGCCACCGGTACCCGTGTTGCCATTGCCGCCCGTCGTCGCCGAGCCCCCGGTACCTAAAGCTCCGCCAGATGCTGGCAATTCGCCCAATGGCACATCGTGCCCACCGTCACAAGCGCATAGAGCAACGATCGCAGTAACTGCGCCAGAACCAAGAATGCTAAGCCATTTCATCATAGCGTACTACCCTCTCCACCCAGTATTGGAACGATGGGATTCAATACGAACACTTGATTGTGTGCCATACAAGGCTAGCGACGCAACAACTGTGCCAGGTAAAATCTTAATACAATCGCATATCCCAGAGTGTTTCCTCGGACAATCTGGCACAACCTGTGCCAGATACTGGAGCGAAGTCCACGGCATGGGAACTGATGACTTACCATATTGTGAATTCGGGGGTGCGCTTACCGTGGGTGTGTGCCAGGTCCTCCACACGCGTCGTTACCGTGACAAATTCCGCTCTAGTTTGCATGCTACTGAACTGGCCGAGAATCTCTTCTTCCTCTTGTTCGGAAAGATAGGGAGATGCAGCGTCAAAGCACTGTCTAAAATGGACAATAGCGCGATTAATGTAGAACAATCGAGCGAGAAGAATTGTACATAAGATGAGTAGCACGACGTTGGTACCTAGTGCTTTTCTTCGCAATCCACTGAGGTATGCATTCGATGCGCCCTTTCTCTGCCAAATCCGTTCAAAGTGCTCGTCTGGGAGTTTTCGATTGGCTGGTTCGAAGTCAGCATGAGAGGTGGTTTCGGTCACGACGCTTCGAATTAGAAAGAACAGAATCACGCCTAGAACGCCAAGCGCCATGGCAACTAGCGTTATGCTGGGGTCTTCATGAAGTCCTCTCGCAACCTCGACGTACACATTGTCCCGTAGCGTCGCGATACCCAACGTCCCTACTATCATCAGCAACCCACTGAGTCCGATAAGTGCGGGCTTCACGGCTATATCCCAAATCACTGAGACAAGCGCGCCAGCTAGAATGGCAGCTACGGCTTTCAACAAATGGCGTCGAATTGCTTCAAACATAGGGAGTTGTCTTTACCACAAACCCCCTGACCTAAGACTGTGGGTAGGTCCTCCGATGGCTACGCGCTAGCGCTGGACAAGTTGGCCCCGAGGCCTGGTTTTGCGAAGCCCTTTTGCGCACGAAGGGCGCGCTACAATGGCGGTCCAAGCCATTGAAAAGGGCTCTAACGCAAGATCTCTTTCGTTCGGATCTCGTTGTTCGGTCCGTTGCACCTTCTGGCAATATGGACGTATCCTGTCTGTCACCAAGCTACGGAGCATTCGGAAGGGTGACACCGGCTGGGTCGAGGGCGAGGGTGACGTGGGGCAAAAGGCAAACGGAATCGATCCGGGCAGTACTCAATCAAAAGATCGTCCAGGCGCGGTTCCACTGACGCGACCTGCAAAGGTTGCCGCGCCCGCAAACACCAAGACAACCTACTTTGCCCCCGTTGAGAGGACAACGGCGCCGGACCTGGAGCGTACAATTCATTTGGTGACGCATAGTCCGGTTACAACGGCGCTCTTGCGAAGTGCCACTTCTATGATGTGCGTCTTGAATGAGAATCGCCAAATAGTCACGTTGAATACAGCTTACTTGGACAGCTTGGATGTAGCTCATGCCGATGACGTCATTGGGCTTAGGCCAGGCGAGGCTATCCATTGTGCTCACGCCAACGATCATTCCGGGGGTTGCGGGACGAGTGCGCATTGTCGAGGCTGCGAAGTGGCAATTGCCATTGTAGCGAGCCAACGGACCAGAAGACCGGTACAGCGAGAATGCGTGGTCTCCGTTCGTGATCGAAAGGGTTCTCTGCGTGATATGTCGCTCGCCGTTCGGGCATCACCGTTTGAGCTAGAAGGCGAACGATTTACGGTATTTTGTATGACCGATATCAGCCTGCAAAAACTTCATGCGGGGCTTGAACGCACATTCCTTCATGATCTGAGCAACCTGGTAACGGCGATTTCTGCAAGCAGCGAGACGCTACGCGATGCTCCTTCTGCCAACATCGGACCGCTTGTCAATGACATCTGGGAGCTTACCAGGCGCCTATCGCGTGAAATCATAATACAGCGACTGCTCTTGAGTAGAGAACCGGCCAAGCATCGTCCAAGTTGGCAACACGTGAGCGTTTCAGAGACCTTGGCCTTTCTTGAGCGCCTGTTCTCGAGTCACCCCGTTGCAGCGATGAAACGACTTATCATCAATGGGCCACCTTCGACCGATGATTGCGTCACTGACTCTTCACTTCTCGAACGCATATTGACAAATATGCTCATGAATGCCTTTGAGGCAACGTCCGCCGGACACGAAGTTAGGCTGGCCGCGGCGTCGTCGGGGACGGAATTGCGCTTCACGGTATGGAACGCGGAATGCATGTCCACAGCGGTTGCTGCACGCGTGTTTCAGCGTCACTTTTCGACGAAGAAAGGGCTCGGGCGCGGTCAGGGAACCTATGCGATTCGGCTTCTGGGTGAAACCCTGCTGCACGGCAAGGTGGGCTTCACAAGCTCCCCCGAGGACGGCACAACGTTTTTCCTAAACCTTCCTAGCAATGGTCAACACGGCAGTGAAGGGGTGCGATTGCACCCAAAGGTTAACAGGGGCTAGCACCTCAATCTTACTGAATTGAGCTACTAGGAATTCGCAAAGCGAATTCGGGGTTGGGCGAAGCCCAAGAAATTCAAGCTAGTGGCGCGGGCAGTCCTGGTGTATCCTATTGTCTGTTGACCAAGGTCAAGAGGTTCGCACTACGACAAGGGCGCCACGCCCAGCGAATGAGCGCCACGTTATTTGTGTTGGCGATGCTGCTCTGCTCCGAGGCCTGGTGCTTTCCAGGTGTGCTGGTAGGTAAGGACAATGCGCCGCGCGTTGTGCACACAACGCACGAAGTGCTATTGATCCATGGCGCCGTTTCTGTGGTCACGGTCATGGTCGATTACGATGGCCCTATGGATCCGCTGGTGTTGCTCATGCCAGTACCTGAGGACATAACCCTTGAGCGAGTACAGGCTGTCAAACGCGAGTTCATCTCGCGGATCGAAAAGTTGTCCGCACCGCGTTTCCACGCCTTTTACGAGAAAGATCCGTGCGACCCAGGCGCCTTGGAGCAAGATTGGGATGTTCGGTACGCGGCCGCTGAAGCCGGTTTTCTGGCTCCGCCATTTATGCCGCCGCCCGAGCGCAACTGGACTGTGTCCAACGTGATTGGCATCGCGACCACTCCGGTGTTCAAGCAAAATGAAAGCGAATTTCGCTTCCACTTGTTGCCGATTCGGGAACCGCGCGCGCTCGAAACATGGTTGTCGGCAAGAGGGTATCGCGCGTCGCCAGAAGCACTTGGTGCCCTAGTGCTCGGTCTTCAGGAGCGGCGTAAACTGCTTGCGGCCGAAGTGAACGTGCAACGTGCCGAGCTGTTGGGCAATGGTGGTCTACAGCTCGGGGGTATCCGCTACTGGTCGCGACAACCCGTCAGCAAGATTGCCTCTACCTTGGGCCTGCAGAACTCGGCGGGTGTGCAGGACCTATTCCTTTACATTTTGCACCCGAGTCAGCGCTATCAGGCGCTTAACTATGCCAACGTCTTTTTGCCGACCAACCTCGAGGTGGATCCAGCCGCCGCGGAGCGGCTCGCTACGCTATATAACTCGCTGTACGACACCAAGCTTGCGCTAGGCCCTGCCGGTGTAGTTTCCGAGTTTGTCTGGCCCACTTTCGGTTGTGGGGAGCCCTGTCCCAACGCGCCGCTTACGCTGTCAGAGTTAATGTCGCTCGGCGGTGACGTCATGGAGGCAGAGTTTGTCTCGCGCGCCGCTCGCTCCCCCGACCCGGGTAGAGAGACCCAAGAGGAAGGACAGGAGTTCGAGCTGCAGCTTCAGGGCAAGTCGCCCTTGGAGCGGGCACAGGCGCGGCGCCAGCACCAGAAAGACCGGTGGGAGCTGGCGCGGCGTCACGCGCTGATCGCGCGGCAGCGGTACGTCTTGAGTCGTCTGCACACTCGGTATAATCGCAACACGTTACCAAGAGACATCGAACTGGAGGCTACAGCCGAGCCCATTCAAGGGGGTATTGGCATTCCCGTGGGACCGCAGGGTTTGCTCATCAACGGCACGCGACCGGCCAAGGAGAGCCGCTTTCAGATGCGCTTCGTGAGCTTGTTCCCGTGGACGAAGGGCTTCCAATGTCCTACGCTTGTCCGTTGGCGCTGGGGCAGGCGCTGGAAGTCACTGGATGCCGTATTGCGCAAAGTATGGCTAGCCGATGACTTACCCCGCAATAGCCGGGATACCGGCCAACTTGCCATGTTCATTCGTACGCCAATCGCCGAACTTGGTCCTGCACCAACGCCGCCAGCACCTACCCCCATCTCAAAACCGATCAAGCACACCGGTTGTGCCCTTCACGGGCACGGGCGGGTCTCGAATCTGCCAACGCTGTTGGCGCTAATTGCCGCTTTGCGTGCAGCAAGACGTAAGGCGAGAGCGTGTGGGCACGGGCGTATCGCGTGACAAGAGGGACGGCCCAAATTGTCCAACTGGCACTTGGATGCAGGCACATTCCGCCCCATTGGATTTGCTATTCTATGCCGGCGGCTCGTTTCCCAACGATGTCATCGTTAGTCTGTTTGTAACTTTTCACGGATCATGGGAACGCTCCCCCGTGACCGGCTATAAAGTGGTTTGAATTCCCTTCGATTCCAACAATATGCCCAGAAGATCCATTCAGGATTTTCTAACGGCGAGCGACCCCGCTCAGCCGGGATTACTGGGGACATCGCCCGGTGGGGCTGGCGCAGGGGCTCAAAGGTGAACTTTATGTGTCAACCGATGCGAGCGGCATCGTCATTGCCGTCGGAAACAACGGCGGTTGAGACTTCGAATTTGTCCTGATCGTCCAAGCAAGTTGCGGGCATTATGACATTGGTGAGTCAGGGGCAGAGTCGACAATGGAATCTGGCTTGAGACAATTCGGCACCGATTATTTGCAATTAGGTACCAATGACCTCTTGTCCCATAGCTTCTTGAGTCACAAGAGTACCAAGTAACAGTAAAAGTACTTGTCTTGTCCGTTTCCAAGTCTTGGTGCAGCAATCTGTAGCGTATTGAAGGAATTGAGAATAGGATTGAGAGTCAATTTATTGACCCATTTAACATGTCTTAAGCGTTGACGTTACGGTGTCTGAAAGGGCTGTTTGGGCCAGAAGAACGGGCCTTGATAGCATTGGCTATATACGTGCAGCATCCGGAGCAAAAAGAGCGAGTCAGAGGCGGCCATATAATGGTGTGGCGCTTCGTGCTTTCTTTTTGCGCATCGTCAATTGGGCTGTGTCCAGCTTGTAATGTCGAATATTCGGGTGAAGATTCGACACCGGCAGTGCAAGCTTTGACAGCAACTGGAATCTCCGTAAGCCTCACCTATCAATCGGATTGGAAAGCCGGTTATTGTTCAACCGTTGCCATCACCAATACGGGGGCCCACAGTATTGATGACTGGCGGGTCATCATAAATCTTGGACAAGCCCGGCTTTCCCAGCTTTGGAAAGCGACACCCAGCTTTGCTGGTTCGCGAATGACGGTTACTCCCCTGTCCGGCAACTCACCTGTACTTGCCGGCGCAACGACTTCATTTGAATTTTGCGCTAACGCTGCAGGCCCCGGCTACCACCCAATCCTCGTGTCTGCAGTGTCCTCCAGCCCCAATCCCGGCAACAAGGGCTAAGCGACCACCCCTTGCGAGTTAGCACCGCAAGGAATCATCGGCTGTGAACCGATGGCTGCAGAGGCATAGATCCGGGCCAGTTTTTTTTGTGGCTGGGGGTGGAATTCCCCCAGCCTATTTGCTCACGAAGTTCAGCGACTGGTTGCCGCCTGTGCCCCGAATGGTCGATGCCGCCTCATTAGCTGCAAGAAATTGCAAAGATCTCTATGTTATGATCAGGCACTTGACGGTCACGTGGGCACCTAACTATATCCTCTGCTCGAGCGACGGCTGCAATGGCCGTTTCGATTTTGCCGGCGACATGCACGGCTCGGAGGAGACACCATGACAACTGTGATCGGCTACCACGAAGTGAAAGACACCAAGCATTGGCTTGCCTCTCCGATGCGCGAGAAGGTCTTCGGACCCCTCGGCGTTACCGGCATTCGTGAGTTCGTCGACCCGCAGAACCCGACTCGCGTGGCGGTGCTTATGGACGTTGCTAATATGGACGCCGTACAGTCCTTTATGAAGACCCCAGCGGCTGCCGAGGCGATGGCGCATGACGGGGTGCTGCCCGAAACCTTGGTGTTCCTCGTCGAGGCGTAGTTTCGGGCCCGGATGAGCTGCGGTCGAATCCATTTGGCGAAGATCACATGCCTTACGCGCGCCGAGTAGCTTGCGGCGGCAATGAAACAGTGCCGCGCTTCGTAAGCGGCTCCGCCGCTTACTGCGCGCAGGCGGGGGAGCCAACACGATTGGTCTTGAGTGGCGAATTGAGGCGCGGTTAGACGGGTAATACTGCCCGAATTCGCTAGCCTTCGTTGGTCGAGGCATTGCGCGCGCTGGGTCTTGCGTGGCGCGGGACAAGCCGTTGGCTCCCACTGCCCAGCTGCGTCCTTGGACATCTTGGAGCCCGAGCGATGCAGTTGCACATCGCGTAACAATTGACTTTTCTTCAAGACTGCTCCAGTTTGGCGGCGGGGTAACGTGCGGTGAGCGACGGTGAACTTGAGCGGCGGTTTGCGGTGTGATTTGGCAGGACCATATCGTTGGGCCCTCCTGGGCTCACCCCGGTTTCAGGATGTTCGTCGGCGTAGTCGGGCTAGACTCAGTTCGACGGGACAGAATCGAGCTGATGTTGAGTTCACGCATCCGGTGGGTTGTTGCCCTTGCGACGTTGACCGCCACTCCCGCGCCTTTTTTGTTCCGCGTTGATACGAAAGTGAGCATTGAGCCGACGGTCCCACCAAGATTTGCGGCGCGCCATTGTTTACTCGACTAGAGCAGCACATACTCGGACCAGTTACCCTGCCAAAGACTATCTCATGACGCGCTACTTCCGCACGAGCCTTTGCCTCTTCCGCCCACTTGCCTTCATCGCTTTCGCAACGTCATGCGTCGAAACCGGTGCCCCCGATTCTTCCCGCTCAACGGGAGGCGCCGGAAGTCAAATCAATACGAGCACGGGCTCCACGGGTGCGAAAAAGGCGGATCGCATCCGGTCGCTGCCGGGCGGTGCGGGGAAGAAACCGGTGACGCTAGTGGATGCGTGCTACGCAGGAGCCGTTCGAAGGGATTGAACCCGTGGTCGATGGAACCTTCTGCGCTTACTGCAAGGGCAACCTAGAGGTCGGCGCTGTGAAATGTCGCGCATGCGGAGAGTGGCTCGATGGGCGCGAAAGTCGGGCTTCATCCGCCACCAAAACGAAAGAAGCTATCGAAAAAGATCGATTTAGAAATCAAATGTTTGGACAAGAGCATTGATAGGTCGTTCCATATCATCGGATGGACGAACCGAACTCTGCCTGGACAAGTCCTCCCGGCACTGAACAGGGCGATGCTGCGGAGGTTGTAAAGGCACTAGGTGTCGCATGTTCATTGTGGTCAGAAGGATTTTGTGCAGATGCCATGGCAATGGCGTTCGCTGCCTGCAGTTAGCTGGAAGCACAGGCCAAAGTGGCTTTTCGTGAGGTGCTTTGCATTACCTTGCGTCAGAGACGAGTTGCGGAATCGCCGTTGCCTACCATTGTTCGACCTCGGCTGACACCTGCACGAAGAACGAAGACTGCACGTACCACTCCTGCCGATTCATCAGCGCACATTGGCAGTGCACCGATGACCGGTGTCTGGCGGATTAGTAGCGGTGTGTCGGATAGGACAGTGGACAGTGGCATCGGTCCGGTTGACTCAATTCTGGCGCGCGAGGCGCACCGTGCAGTCGCTGCAGCTCGGGTCTGGCCCGCTCAGAATCTCCGTGCCGTCGGAGACAGAGTAAGTGAGGTCGAACGTTTGGGTCGCCGTCATGTTTGCAAAACAGCCGTTCTGGTCGCACGCGCACACGCCGCCGTTGATGCCAAACGACCCGCAGGCTTCGCACTTCCACAGTGGGTAGGTCTGCGACTGCCCGTTCTGACTATATATCGTGCAGCTCGTACCGTCGGAACTTCCGCCGCCACCTAGCAACGTGCAGCCCCAGCCGAAGCTACCTGAATCGATGGGAGTCTGAAGTGCGCACCAGTCCTGCCAGAGCTCCGAGGTCGAAACGCCGAAGCGGAAGGTCGTATCGCATCCCGCGCCGCGCACGATGGTGTACGCAAACCCTGGCGAGGGATCGGGCGCTTGAAAATGTAGCCCGTTGCTTTGCTGCTCCCAGTAGCCAGGCGGATAGGGGATGTCCGCGCCTTGCGGCGCCGGAGGCGGCGCGCCGTCGCCCCAGGTGAGCTTGCCGGTGATCACGCCCGAGGCGTCCGCGCTGAGCTCAAGCTTTAGCGCCTCCTGGGGCTCGAAATAGAAATCGAGGATGTTACCCTCCCAGGTGCCTAGGAAAGGAAAGGTGTCGTTGCAGCTCGTGATGGGCGTGCTTGACGTTCCCCCGCTGCCGGCCGTCCCACCCGAGGCCGCGCTGCCGCCTACTGCAACCGTGGCGCTGCTGCCACCCATTGGGCCCGCGCTGCTGCCACCTGTTGCCTTCGTGGCACCGCCGCCGCCTACTGCAACCGTGGCGCCGCTGCCACCCATTGGGCCCGCGCTTCTGCCGCCTGTTGCCTTCGTGGCACCGCCGCCACCCACTGGGCCCGCGCTGTCGCCACCTGTTGAGTTCATGGCACCGCTGCCGCCTACTGCAATCGTGGCGCTGTTACCTCCCGTTGCTTCCGTGTTGCGCCTGCCACCCGTGCTGTCCTCGGCGCCTGTGGTGCCGGCTGTGTCCAAGCCGCTAGTTCTACCCCCGCACCCCCGCACAGCAGACGACGCACGTCAGACTCAAAGCTAAAGGTAAGGGTAAAGGTAAAGTCCGCATGCCCGACATTTAGCCGCGATTAAGGCTTTCGTGCAATCCCCAATTGATCGGCTGATCGACTGCCAAGCGAACCAAAGACTTTCCCGTTAGTTAGCGTCGCTTGGTCCTCCAGCGCTAATCGCTCTTGCCCGACCCGCATGCTTGTCGTGACAGACCACCGTGAATCGAATTTGGCGAGAGTGAGCCAACTGCGCGCGTGCCTCAGCAGTGCGCCCAAGCCCACATATTGCAGCCATGAGAACTACCCTCCTGGTCGCTCTCACGAGTGCAATCTGTGCTGCCACGGCTTGCGGAGGCAAAATCGGTGCGGTTGATGACCGTGCTGTTCACTTGGTCGACTGCGCCCTGAAGTTCCGCCACGCCCTGGCTCGAAACAAAAACGGCGTCACTACTTGAACCCAGCAATGTCGGACCCAGAATTCGTTCTGTCAAATACCGCGCAAATCAGGGCACCTCGTCGAAAGGCGCGATCCAGCCTTTCGAGCGGGCATCGGTGTTTGACGATTCAATGACAACTCGACAGGTCTGTCTCTGCCTGGCAACAAGACATGGTTCCTCGACCTGACCAAACTCATCACGGGAACCTCGGGTGGTTCTCCCCAAGGCTTGTTGTGCCGGCTGATTGTCACGAGGGCAGGGCCGACAAATAGCGCGTCGGTTCTGAGCCCGAAGTGGACTCGCAGTGCATTTTCAGGTACCGAGGTCGCCGATGGACGCCTCCAAGCCGAACGAGGGCAACCCTTTGAGCGACCCGCACGAGACCACGAAGAGTGCCGAGGCAACTATGTCTATGGCCAAACCCACGGGGAAGCCCTTCAAGCTCAGGCCTTACCAAAAGGCGGCGATGCATTCGGTGGTGTCGCGTTACAGAGATGAAAAGGAGCGGCGCATGCTGCTCTACTTGCCGACGGGCGCAGGCAAGACCGTAATCGCGACGTTCATCATCAAGGCGCTTCGCACATGCTCTGGGTTTGGCAGAATCCTTTTCGTCGCACACCGTCGAGAAATCCTGGACCAGACAGCGCGAACCCTGAAGCAGCACCTGCCAAAACTGAGAATCGAGATTGAACAAGGTGAGCGCAGCTCTTGCGGTGACGCCGATGTTACTGTGGCTTCGGTGCAATCCTTGGTGCGTCGAAAGGACCGGTACGATCCGAAGACGTTCGATCTGGTAGTTTGTGACGAGTGTCACCGGGCCCTGGCCCCAAGCTGGGAGGAAGTTATTGATTACTTCCACACCCACGCAGGTAAGGAGACGCTGCTGCTCGGGATGACCGCCACCCCCCGCCGCTCTGACGGCAGGTCCGCGCTGGAGGTGTTCGGGCAAACCGCGTTCGAGATTTCGCGGACGGATTTGGAGGACCTGGGATTCTTGGTCCCGATGCAGTACTTCACCGTTCGCAGCGATCTGAAGCTCAACCGCGTCAAGCTCTCGGGCGGGGATTTTCAGGTGGGGGCGCTCTCCGCGGTCATGGATACGCTGGAGCACCGAGCCATGGCAGTGAAGGCGTGGCTGGAGCAGGGAGCCGGGAATCGTACCATTGCGTTCTGCGCCGGCGTGGAGCACGCGCACCACCTGGCCGAAGACTTTCAATCTTTGGGCATACGGGCCGAAACGATTGACGGAAAGACCAAGCAACGGGACCAGCTGCTCCAACGTTTCCGCAACGGGGACATACAGGTACTGACCAACTACGGTGTGCTGACCGAGGGGTTCGACGATCCCGAAGTGGCTTGTATCCTCATGGCACGGCCCACCACATCAGCCCTTGTCTACACCCAATGCGTTGGCAGGGGACTGAGATGCGCACCCGGCAAGACCGCCTGCACGGTGATCGACATCGTCGACAGGAGCACGCATGAGTTACAATACGGCGCCATCCAGATGGCTGATCTGCCGCCCAAGTGGCGATGCCGAGGTGGTGATCCGTTTCGCCAGGCCCAATCCCTCAGGGCCATCAAAGTGACCAGTCCTGAGGCGTTTCTGCGCATCAGAAACGCCTCATCGTTGGAAGAGGTTCAGTCCATCCTGATGAGCCTGCCACCGAATGTCGTGGTGGCGGGATTGGATGGCGAGCCAGTGCTTCGCTACTCACAGGCAGAGGAAGTGAGTCCAGCAGAAACGGCCGAAAAGGAGGCCAAGCGCCTGCTCCGGCAAGCTCGCGTTCGAGGCGCCAAGCTCGCGGTTCGAGATGATTTTGTTCAAATCACTTTCCGCGTCCCGGAAACAGACAACGAGCGCTATGCCTATCTGAAATGGCATCTGTCGCGGGTGACGGGCCGCACCGTTATTTACACAAGCCCGAGAGGCAAACGAAAGATTTCGAGCCCGCGCACGTTGCTGAGGTCCATGCTACCAGATCGATGTCGCATCGCTGCGCTCGACGCGGACGCCTCGGGAGAAACGATTGTTGCCAACATTGCCGGGCTCACACCCGATGAAATCGCAGAGATCGAGAGCGACTTTCAGGACGAATGCGGCTTGAACCTGGACCTCAGAGGACAGATGTCGCTCTTCTAGCCCGAAGCAGGAGGTCAGTCCATGGATCGTCATGGTCGTGTGCCAGTATTTGAGTGAGCCGCCTGGAATGATACCTATCTCCTCAGGCTGCTTCAGGCAGGATTGCCAGGAATTCAAGGAAAATAAGATGCGCTCGCCCTGCCGTCATGCCCCAACGGAATACCCGAGCGCCCCAAGCGGGTGTATACTCGCGCGGTAACATGCTTGAGCGCAATCGGTGGTTCCTTTGTGCAGTCCTATCGGTCGCCGCCTGCGGGGGCCGGTCCGGGCTGGACACGCTTACCGTCAACGCCAGCGTTGGTGGAATTGCCGCTCTTGGAGGTTCTGAAGCCATTGGAGGGTTGCGTGCGACGGGTGGAACGGTGTCCACGTGGGGTACCCACAACACGGGCGGCAAGGTTGCTACCGGCGGGGCTACCGCAACCGGTGGTACGAGGTGGACAGGTGGGAGCAAAGCTACTGGTGGTGCGGTGGCCTTGGGAGGTAACAAGAGCACCGGCGGGACCACCTTTACAGGCGGCCGCATGGGCGCAGGAGGAACAACCTCGACCTGCGCAAGCGACGCCGACTGCACACTGTGTTCGTATTCGGGTGTGCCGACAGACCAAACTGTTTGCTACTGCCCCGCAGGTTGCGGCCTACTGACTCCGATGACCAAGCAGGATTGCGCTTCGATCAGCGCCGTTTGGTCGGCATATTGCGTCGGTCTACCCGTGGTTTGCTACACTATCGACTGCCAACCCCGCGAATCGGTTTCGTGCGTCAATGGCGCTTGTACAGCTCAACAGGGCACCGGTGGCGCTACGGGGGCTGGAGGAAACTCGTCATCCGGTGGCACCACCGCAACTGGAGGAACATCGTCGAAGGGTGGCACGATTGCGTCGGGCGGCGCGGCCGGCGCAGGTTGCACGGGTGCATTTGAGACATACAAGAACATTGACGGGCACAACCTGTGCGTGGGCATGATGGTGACTATTCCGGTTCCCCCGAGTGACGGCGGAAGCACGGTCTACCAAATTGACGCGACAGAGGTGACCCAGGGCCAGTATGGCGCCTGGCTCGCTACGAACCCCGCGTTACCAGCGAGCACCGACACAGTGTGCGGTTGGAAATCCACTGGAAGTTACGCCCTACAAACTACGGCAGCCGCGGATGCCGATCATCACCCCGTGGCGTATGTGGATTGGTGTGACGCGTATTGGTATTGTGCGGGCGTAGGCAAGCGGCTCTGTGGAAGGATTGGCGGAGGGACGAACAACACGAACGACGTCAACACCGTGGGGTATGACCAGTGGTACACAGTGTGCACATCGAACGGCACGGTTGATGCCAGCGGCTATCCGTACGGTGAAGGCTACGCTCCACTCGTATGCAACGGAATAGACGCCGGGCAGGGTGGAACGGTAGTGGTGGGGACGATGACCCACTGCCATTCATCGCGCCCAGGCTCCACGGGTGTTTTTGATCTCAGCGGCAACGTTGCGGAATGGGAAGACTCGTGCGACGCAGACACGGGAATGTACGACGGCTGCCGGGTTCGAGGGGGTGGCTTCGATAACCTGGGTTTCAGCCCGGCGCAGCCCGGTGAGCTACTCAGCTGTGGTTCCATGATCGCCACCAATCGTCTTGCTGCTGTCTCGGATATTGGCTTTCGCTGCTGTTCGTTGTGAATGGACGCGCCAAAAAGGTGGAGGCGATTTTCAAGTTCCGCAGCGTTTCGATCATATGCATTTTCGCCGAATCGTTCGTGGTTCCGCCAACTTGAGGCTCAGTTCATCATAATCGAAACGCTGCCATTCCCCCAGATCGATCCTAGAGTTAGACATCAGCCATCAGAATCAGAGTTTCCCTTACCGATCGTGACCTGCGCATCATGCCGGCGCGCCGAATGTTCGAAAACAGGTTCCTTGCAAGAGCAAGATGTGCCATCCATTACGGACGTCTGTCTCAAGACGCGGCAGCTGCGACGCAAGCTCGGTGAGTTCACGGCGGTGTTTCCACGGCCCCACTGTGATTGACGCCGCAGCCTGCGCCATTCGGTTCAGTATCTAGGAACGTAAAGTTCACTTGCCTCTCGTAACGCAATTCATCGCCCAGATACGCCTTGTAAGTGAGCGACGGCACTATCTGTTCAAGATTCAAGCTGCTGATGACCATCAGGTAATCGATGGAATCCCCTTCGCGCGAAGATACAATGACATCTACAGTATGAGCCGCATCCGTATCGGGACATCGGGGAACATTCATGATCGACGTAGGCAATGGCGGGTTCGATATCGAAGTGTCTGGCGTATCGACATAACCCGCGTCGGCCGAGCTCGTAACATAACATGCAACGCAATGAACTGCGTCCGATTGGACTTCAAAGCACCACGAACCGGCCTCCTGAATTGGGGGAACGAAATCAATCGTCGCGCGATTGTAATTGAGTACATCGGTGCATTGATTGCCCAAGCCTAATAGGTCGCACTGCACACACAGCAGCGATGCAGTCACCACGGTTGCACGTGCGGTGACCGTGGAGGTGCGACTGGCGCCCGCCGACCAAAATGGCCCGCAACTCATGATTGAATTGTAGCCCATTTTGGAAGATTGGCCAAGTCACTCCAACGCTATCAGAAGCGGACACTGCTGCCAAGGCTGCTCCAATTAAGCAAACTGGGTAGCGGTTGAGTGAGCGATGGTGAACTACGGAGGTGATTACGGCGTGTGTTGGCAAGTCGATGGCCTTTGGCCTTCCTCTGCACCAAAGTCCAGCAAAACGAACTACCGCGCGAGGAAGTGCTGAATTTCGTGACCCACAGCACAGCTGAAATCAGCCTGGCTTGCCCCGCCGCGCGGTGTCCAGCACACGACCAGGAGTCCACCGAATGGATCGAGTCCGATGGTGACGTAGCGGTCCTCGTCGGGATGAGGATCGTCGATCGTGATCGCGTGGGGATCGTCAAATACGCCGATGGCATCGGCGTATGCGACCTTATGCTTGGCCCGGTTGCTCTTCGCTTTTCGGGGATCCCATTGAAAAGTCAAACCCAATTATATGCACATGCGTGCGTACAGTCAAGGCGGAGCATCTGACATGGGAAATCACCAGCGATTCATGCGCTCCGAGAGACATATCAGTGCCGTCATTGGAAACAGCCATAGATTTGCGGCGGGTTTTCTAAATTGCTTCCACTCACGCGCGCCGATTCGCTCGCGGCGACAATGAACCAGTCCCGCGCTTCAATGCGGCAGCACCCCGCGCAGAAGCCTTAACCGGTTTGCCCCGAGAGCTAGGCTTTCGCACTTCACTGTCGTTGCAGAAAGCAAACTCACCCAACATCTCAACAATGATATCTTCCGCCAAGGAACACGAAGGCCAATCTAAGGGATAAATGGCTACTTTCTCGTCAGCTCGCCTTCCTCTTTGCCAAACTAATTGACCTCGCCCGATCTGCTGGGCAGTCGACCCCTCTTTGGCGCGAAGCATCAGGCAAGCCGTGGCGTCGTTATGCTCGGCGGACTCTTGATACGCGACCTCGACTCCAAGGAAACCGTCCACCGATTTTGGGGGCACTACACGCAGGCGCAGCTCGTCGGGGGCGGACTCACCGTCGGGAAATCGGGCCCAGGCGATGGCTTTGTGGCCCCGTGCTTGGGTCAATCGGCGGTGCAGCCTTGAAAGCCACGCGGCGGCTCGTTGGCGGCGGGCTTGCGGGAATTGTGTGTAACGTGCCGTCAAAAACAAAGGCAACGGCAACGGCGACATAATGCCCATCAGGGCGGCATCGTAAGGGGAATGGCGCGACACAAAGAGCATGGCAACGGCGCTGAGGAGCATCCCGGCTGACAAGAGCACAAGACCTTGCCACCGCGATGCGTCCATGAAGCGGCCCCGTAGCGGCGTGCTTTCGCGCGAGAATGCTTCGGCGCCCGTTAGCGGCAGCCAGACACCGGGGCCGCGCAAGGAGCGGTCGTCCTTGGGGCTGTTCTGGGCGGCGCAGAGCATGGCAGCCACGATGCACAGGGTCGCTGCGGTTGGGGCCTGCCAAGGCCAAGCGAGCATGACTGCCAGTGTCACAAATAGACCCGACAATGTCACGCGCAGTATTGGGTGAATGGGAAGAATCGCGCGGGGTGCAATGCCTTGCTCCTTGCAGTCGAAGGCATGAAAGCGAAGCTTGGCAAGCAACGCAGACGTCCAGAGAATTGCGGCGAGGAGTGCAATCGACAGCCATCCTAGTGCGCCCCAAGAACTGCTGGTATTCGGCGCAACGTCGGCAGTTCCGTAACTGATCTTTACGGGGGCCACTGGTAATATCGTTGCGTCGAAAGCCGCAGGACTGGCCCAAAGACGCCATAGGACCGGTTCACCTAGAGCTACGTGGGCTCGAACCAAATCGATTTCGTCGAATTCTGTACTTCGTCGCATCGTGGTAACAAAGGAATCCGCCGGTTCACCCTCGATATTAGGCAGGTCGGGGCTGACATCAATTTCCGGGAGCCTGGGTGCTGTCGTAGCCGCCGGCAATTTGAAAGTAACCTTGGCGCCATCGAGTCCGGTAGGAAACCTGGGTCCGACCCAGCCAATCTCCAGCCATGGTCCCCGCGCGTGCATCATCTTGGTATTGCGAAAGTCGGTACGATACGAGAACTGCAGCAGATAAGTGCCTTGTCGCAAGCCGTGGTCGTCCACAATGTCCAATTGCAACGACTCGTCGTCCCCTCGAGTCATGACCAGTTCACGCCGACTGCTTTGCGTCTTGTCGGCAATGGCATTGACTACAAAAGCGTCTGCGACAGGCTCTGCGTCTGCGTCAATTCCCTGAAGTGTCCAACTCTTGAGCGGTCCGCCCCTGATTTTCAGCGCTAGGGCATGAGCAACTGTCGCGCGGCCATCGCGCTCAACTTGAACAGTAACTACGTCGGAGGTGACGGTTGTTTCGATCCAAGCCGCAGCCCGGGCCGATCGCTCCCAGGCAGCCAAACCTAGGAATATGAACAACCATCGACCGAACCAGTTCATGTAGGTGAAATAATTACACTAACTCCTGTTAGACCACCAATTTACCCGATCAAATACAGTATAGGCCGACTGATTGGTTTTTGTCATGGCGGCACGCTAAAGCCGAGCTCCGCACCGATCGGCAGATTTTCTGCCAGGAACTGCGGGAAATTGACGGGGTTCTGTCGTCACCCTGGGACGGATGTCAACAATGCGGCTACTTGGCCATCTTCAGGACTGACTGCCCACCAATCGAAACGATGTCCTCAAATAGCGCGCGGCCAAGACTGACCGTGAACTGAAGCTCGGGCGCTGAAACCTCCCCCTTCACGGACGCCGTGAAGGGTATCGGTGTCAGGCCATGATGTGGCGCTGTAGTCAGAACGTTATCGAGCTGCTCTTCAGTCGATCCCTTGGTTCCCATTCGCAACCCGCTGCGCCACCCATTGAGGAAGGGACCCGCAAAGTATGCCACGGTGAAGTAGCCGCCTCCGATAACAGGTTCGACGCGAAGCCGCGCCAATTCAGGCGTGACCCCGATGCGGTTATCGCTGCCGGGTCTTTTGGCCAATAGCAAATGTGCCACCACTTGTTTGGCATCGGTGCCGTAACCCCACCAAGTGCGAGTTCCGTCGGGCACCACGACAATGAGCATTGAACGCGGAGCTGGCTTCGCCTCGTTTACATCTTTCCTAGCAGCCTTCGAAGCTGGCGCGGCGTCGGATACTAATCTTTGGAGCGAGCCCCTAATTGCGTCAACGTCGAGATGAAGTTCGTAAGCGACCGTCCCCGCGGGCAAACCGGCTGGTACAGCACGACGGCGGAACGCCAACGCCTTGTCGCCCAGGACTTTGCGAAACGCTGAGTCTGCGGCAACACGAACCCCAGCATCCCAAAATGCCGTCAGCGTCGCCGCCGGCTGTTGATCGTACGCGCAGATCTGCCAAGCGCTCATTGATTCCATCAATGTGTCTTGGTCGTTCTTTGCTTTCGCGTTGCTAGCTCCGGGTGCGGCCGCACACACTATGGGTCCGGTACGCGTGTCGTTCAATTGGTCCAGGCTGCGAATTAGGTCGTCGCGCACCTTGGCATTCACACTGATGTGGGCCAACGCACCGTCCAGCAGTGAACCAAACCGATGCACGATTTTCTCAAGTGCCTTGGGATTAGGAGGCGCAGCAAAGGATGCCATGCTGGCATCCTTTGGAAGCTCGAAGAAGAGGGGCGGTGCCGGCGCGACCCGTTTCGCGGAATCCGCCAACGTCTGAGCTGACCACGAATGAGACCGAGTGAATGCCACCGCTGTTGTGACATCCACTCGCTCGGGATCGGCGGCCGTTCGCGCGTCTAGTACTAAGTGATCCACATCGTCAATAACGTCAACGATTTCGTCCCCCAGCGCGTAGAGCACGTCTGTCACGGGGCGAGACAATTGGGGGTCACTAATTCCCAGTTCGTTCAAGGCCATCGGAATGGCCATGGCTTTGATAAGGCGCAAGCGCTGCCCATACCGTTCGCGAATCGGAGCCAATTGAAATTCGACGTGCAAATCTGAGGCACCCATTGCCAGTAAAGGCAGGCCGCGCGTCGCATAGGGTAAAAGGTTTTCGACATCAACGCGTCGAGCCCCGCAAACAACACGAACCTGCGCGCGGCCCAAAGCCGGGGCAAGGGCACAGGACAGCGGGGATTCGTCGGTGGTAAACCACACCCCCGGAGACGTCTCTTCAAGCTTTCTGCCAAATTTTTGAAACATTGCGCGGCCAGCGTCGCTTGAAATAATTCCCAGCGAGAAGACTGCGTAGGGCTGTGGCAATTCTGTGTCGCCGGTGTCTGCGAGCGCTACGGCGGCTTCAGCGGGGGCCTCCACTTGAAGTGTTTGGCTAAGCCCGGGACCCAATACGTCGAGCATTCGAAGGTCGAATGGAAGATTCATCCACTTTGCGACCGTCGCACTCACGATGTCTAAGCGCTCAGCCCGAGCCACCAGAATTAGGTCCTTCGGAGCCGGAACTTTAGAAAGGTCAGGCTGCGTCAGCTCCGTGCGAGACGGCACTGCAGATGCAGCCTTTGCCGGTGGCTCTTGCGGCTTTTTAACACCGACGCAACCCGTACCAGCAACCATTAAAGCCCACAGCCCGACCTTGTATCTTGCACGCATCGCCGAGCAAGATACCCGTTCGGGCTGAGATTGAAAACCCATCAGGCTCAGGCCTACCGCCTGAGCGGCATTGCCTCAAGCGGGGGTAGCGTCCAAATTAGTTAGATTCTTCGAATTCGGCGTCAATGACGTTACTCTTCTTGCCGTCACCTTTGCCGTCCGCCTTGCCGTCCGAATCCGTCGGGTTCGGCCCAGCTCCTGGCGCACTCCCGGCCGTTTCGTAGAGCTTAGTCGCCATTTGGTGCGCGGCCTTCTCAAGCCGTTCCAATACGTCCTGAACCTTGGAATCGTCCTGCTTCTCGACGGCCTCTCGACCTTCCTTGATTAGCGACTCAATGCTGGGCACATCGACGCCACTGAGCTTGTCTTTATTCTCCGACATCTGGCGCTCGAGAGTGTAGCAAAGGTTGTCGAGCTTGTTGCGACGTTCAACTTCTTCGCGACGCCGACGGTCCTCCGCCTCGTGCTCCGAAGCGTCTTTCACCATGCGATCAACATCATTCGTAGAAAGTCCACTGCTAGCGGTGATCGTGATGCGCTGATCCTTACCGGTCGCCATGTCTTTGGCGGCGACACTCAAGATGCCGTTGGCATCAATATCGAAAGTCACCTCCACCTTTGGAATGCCGCGGGGTGCCGGAGGCAAGCCCTCTAGGTGAAACTTGCCCAGGGTGCGATTGTACCGGGCCTCGGCGCGTTCACCTTGCAGCACATGAATTTCCACGGAGGTCTGGCTGTCCGCTGCAGTCGAATAAATTTCCTTCTTCTGCGTCGGAATCGTGGTATTTCTAGAAATCATCACTGTCATAACACCGCCCAGGGTCTCGACTCCCAAGGACAGCGGCGTCACATCGAGCAACACCACATCTTGCACGTCGCCGGAAAGCACACCGCCCTGCACGGCAGCCCCAATCGCCACAACTTCATCGGGATTGACGCCTTTGTGCGGTTCTTTGCCGAAGAATTTGCTGACGGTTTCTTGAACCAGAGGAATCCTTGTTGAACCACCCACCAGCACGACTTCGTCAATCTCGTTGGGTCGCTTCTTGGAATCATCCAGAGCCCGCCTCAAAGGCTCCATGGTTCGATCGACCAAAGGCTGGATCATTTGCTCGAACTTCGCGCGCGTTAGGGACTTCTGCAAGTGTTTTGGGCCACTCGCATCAGCCGTCAAGAATGGTAGATTGATGGATGATTCTTGCTTGCCCGAAAGCTCAATCTTGGCCTGTTCAGCCGCGTCCTTGAGCCG